>ERZ1034517.1-NODE-1-length-369805-cov-24.574586_pt1 | contig 369805 bp, 425 predicted proteins | sample MGYA00520599_ERZ1034517 | MGnify/ENA primary metagenome ERZ1034517 (study PRJEB33760, sample SAMEA4777701) | hypersaline lake metagenome | biome: hypersaline environment; feature: brines | place: Spain | collected 2012-08 | depth 0 m ...
CCGACACCGTCTTCACCGCGATCGAGCGGCTGCTCGCCTGAGCGATAACGCTCTTACGCTGGGGTGTCCCACGGCCGGTATGGCACGGATCGCACAGAAGGTGGAGGGGCTCATCCGCAGCGACCCCGCGATCGCCGAGGCGGTCGAGACGGTGCTCGCGGCGACCGCCGACGGCGAGGATGTGCAGTGGCGCGACGTCAAGGGTGAGGTCACCTCGGGGCACTGGGGCCGGCTCATCGAGAAGGAGGTGCTCGTCGAGGGGGACACCGGCTTCACGCTCGCGGACCGCGCGGCGACGGAGACGGGCCTCGAGGTCGAGGTCGCCCCCACCGTCGACGATGAGGGCACGCAGTGGACCGTCTACGACAAGGCCGCCGCGGGGGTGACGGTCGTGCTCTTCCTGGGCTACTCGTGGAAGCCGCTGCGCGACCTCATCGGCGGCACGATGGACCTCGTCATGAGCCCGCTGGAGGCGATGCTGCCGTTCTACGCGGTGGTGATGGTGCTCGCGCTCATCACCGGGCTGTACTCGACGCTGCTGCAGGCGAACCTCATGGACATGGAGAAGATGGGGGCGTACCAGTCGGAGATGAAGGCGATCCAGGCACGCCGCAAGGAGGCCAAGGAGAACGAGGACGACGCGGCACTCGAGGCGATCCAGGCCGAGCAGATGGAGAAGATGGGCGACCAGCTGGGCATGTTCAAAGAGCAGTTCCGCCCGATGGTGTGGATCATGTTCCTCACCATCCCCGCGTTCCTGTGGATGTACTGGGCGATCGGCGTCGGCCCGCAGGCGGAGGCGCACGTGCTGCTGAGCCCGCTGGTCGTCCCGCTGGCGGGGGAGGTCACGTGGACCAGCGGCGTCATCGGACCCATCCAGACGTGGATCGTGTGGTACTTCCTGTGCTCGATGGCGTTCACGCAGGTCATCCGCAAGGCGCTCGACATCAACATGTCACCGACGGCGGCCTGATCAGGCGGCGTACTCGTAGCGGCGCTCGCCCATGCGCCCCCAGCCGGCGAAGACGAACTCCTCGGCGGGCTCCGTCAGCGGGTCGATCTCGACCTCCTTGTCGTGGTTGTGCACGTCGTGGATGCGCTCGTACTCCTCGACGGAGAGGTCATACCGCGCGTCGAGGCGGTCCTGCAGGTCCAGCCCCTCCAGCGCCGCCTCCCAGCCCGCGACGACCGTCTCGCGGTGGATCTCCGCCTGCGAGCCCGAGCCGTACGAGCCGACGAGCAGGTCCTGCCCCGCCAGGTCCTCGCCCGCCGCATGCGCCGCCTGCAGCGTCGAGAAGCGCGCGAGGTGCACCGACCCCGTGTACCAGTTGCCCACCGCCGCCGACAGCTCGACCGTCGGCGCGATGCGCTCGGCGAACCACGCCTGGTAGCGGTCGGTCTGCTTCAGCCCGTCCATGTACGTGCGGATCGCCGCCTCGTACGCCGCCGCATCGTCGTACTCCGCCACCAGCGGCTGCATCCCCAGCTCATCCGCGAGCGCCGTCTCCACGGGCGTGTCGCGGATCATGTGGCGGTAGCCCAACAGCGCCGCCTTGCGCACCATCCCCGGGTACGGCGTGTGGAACGGGACGAACCGGAACGCGTCGGGGTGGGTCTCGCCGGCGACCGACTCGTAGTCCTCGAGCGCCTCGCGCATGCGGGCGAGGTACACCTGCACCGAGCGCTTGCCGTCGACGGAGGGGAACTGCTGGTTGGGCTTGAGGAAGTCCGTCTCGTCGGCGCTGCCGTAGCCCTGCTCGGTCGACAGCGCCACCAGCCGCGGCGACTCGGTGATGAGCATCGCCACCGCACCCGCGCCCTGCGTCGCCTCGCCGGGGTCGCCACGGGCGTACAGCGCCGTGTCGGTGGCGATCACGAGCGCCGCCTTGCCGCGGTTGCGCCCCGCGCGGATCCAGTTGTACGCATCGTCGATGCTCTGGGTGCCCGCGAGGCAGGCGAACTTGCGCTCGCCCTTGTTCGCGTGATGGAAGCTCTCGCCGTACACCGACTCCAGACAGCCCGCGATGTACGTCGAGACGGGCTTGGAGTTGTCGAACGACGACTCCGTCGCCACGTCGATGCGGCCGATCTCGCGGGGGCGCAGCCCCTCGCGGTCCATCAGCAGCTTCGCCGCGTTCGCGCCCATCGTGACGATGTCCTCGTACACATCCGGCAGCGAGGAGTACTCGATGCCGATGCCCTTGCGGTACTTCTCGGGGTCCTCGCCCTTCAGCGGGGCGAACGTCCCCGGCAAATCGAAGCGGAGCTTGCCGGTCCAGATCGCCATCGCATCGATGCCGACTGCGGTCATACCACCAGACGGCGGCGTGCGGATATGGTACTGTCGATGCCGACTACGACGACCGTCGAATCAGTCGGCGTCGACCGGCTCGGGCACCGTCAGCGCGTTGCCGAGGCTGTCCAGCCCGTTGAGCCACTCGATCACGAGCCCGTACTCGAGGTCCGCCGCGGGGGTGGGGTCGAAGCTGTCGCCGGCGAACAGCCGGGTGCCCGCGGCGACGACCGCCGCGTACGCCTCATCGAGGTCCTCGTCCGCCGCGGCGGTGGCGGCGGTCGCGACGAGCTCGGTGAAGCTGCCGTCGACGGCGCCCTCGCGGATGTACTGCTCGGCGGCGTGACACACGCACACCAGCGAGGTCTGCACCCCCTCCAGCAGCAGCTCGCGGTCCGCATCCACATCGAACGTCTCGGGGTCGAACGCGGGGCGGGCGAGCACCACATCGGTGAACGCCTGCAGCTCCCCCAGCGCCGCGTCCGCATCGAGGCGGTCCTCATCGTAGGCGGTGACGATCTTCGCGACGGCGATCGCCGCATCATCCTGCATGTTGAGCACGATCCGCGCCGCATCCTCATCTGTGGGGTCGAGTGCATCATCGGCGATGCGCGCGAGCCAGTTCTGCCACCGCTGTGGGGTGTAGAACGTCTCGTCCACCTCGGTCATACTCGCAGATGCTGGTGGGGGCTCAAGTAGCTTCCCGTCGGGCTATCTCAGCTGAGAGTCGCGACGGTGTCGATGCCGTAGACCGCAGCGGGCAGCGAGACGTGTGCGGTGTGCATCGCCTCGGCATGCCCCGCCGCACGCAGCTGCCGCACCCGCCGGGGCACCGTCCGCAGCCCCAGCACCGCGCCGGGGCGGTCGGGGTCGTCGATGAAGTCCGTCTCCATGAAGAACGGTATCTGACGCTCGCATGCGCGGGTGAGCTCCTCGCGGCGGCTGATCACGCTCGGGGTGACCGCGCCGTCGAAGCCACCACCGGCGAAGTGCTTCACGACGCGGGCAGGGTCGAGCCCCACCCCGTCGGCGGCCGCCGCGATGTCGGGCAGCGCATCGGCCGTCTCGGTGTGCAGCTGGATCGGGCAGTCCGCGGCCGCCGCGAGCGACAGCGCGTGCTGCAGCACCGCGTTGGATGCGTCCCAGACGGCGGCGGAGACGTCGTAGTGCGGGCGACCGCTCTTGATGCCGATGATGCGGTCGGCGCCCACGTGTGCGACCGCACGGTCGAGGCCCGCACACATCAGCGCCGCCGCCGCATCGGGCGTGAGGCCCCCAGCGTCGACGAGCTGGGTGATGCAGGCGGGGTGGACGCCGAGGCAGCCCCAGGCGGTGCCCGGCAGCCGCGCGGCGGCCGCATCGACGATGGCGATCGTCCGCTCGAAGACCGCCTCGAACGCCGCCGCATCCGTCGGCAGCGGCCCCAGATGCCAGCTGGGCTTGTTGATGATGATCAGATGCGTGCCGCCGGCGGCGGCGAAGCGGTCGACCGCATCGAGGCCCAGCCCCGCATCGGGGTCGAGGTGACAGTGGTGGTCGAGCACCGGCTGCGGGGTGCTCATGGGTCGTAGCCGACGAACCGGGGGCGCTCCGCACCGCGGGGGTCGAGCACGATCGCCTCCGCCGCGGCGTGGCGCAGCGCATCGGAGCGGCCGTGGGTGCCCGGGGCGATCGCGACGGTGTGGATCCCCGCGGCGTTCGCCTGCTCGATGACGGGCTTGAAGTCGGTGTCGCGCGAGACGATGATCAGCGTGTCGCACGGCGCCGTCGCGATGCGGTGGGTCACATCCACCGCCAGGCGCACGTCCACGTCGCCGGAGGTCGTCACCACGCGGTAGCCGTGGGCCTCCGCCGCGCGGATCAGCCCGCTGGGTGCGCCGTCATCGAGGTAGACCGACGCGACGGCGAGCTGCCCGTAGCCGCGGGCGTGCTCGCGGATCTCATCGAGGTCGAGGCTGAACTCGTCACGGAGGATGTTGGGGCCGTCGACGGCGAGGACGACCGCATCGTCGGTGCGGCTCACCCGTCCGCCGGCAGCGTGGAGACGCCATCGATCGCGATGTAGCCGTACTCGCACTCGGTGCAGCGCCACTTGACCTTCTCACCGAGGTGCACCAGCATCGACGCGGTGCGCCAGAACGTGTCGTTGCCGCAGGCGGGACACGCCTGGGTCTGCTCGAGGCTCATGCCTCAGGCTACGTCGGCTCGCGGACTTGTGGTTACCGGTCCAGCGCCGCCAGCAGCTCCGCTGCGGCCGCAGACGACGCGTCCAGCGCGGGCACCGCCGTGGGGTTCCCATCGGCATCGAGTGCGACGTAGGTGAAGCGCGCATCCGACGTCAGCGTCGTCTCCGCGGTGCGGGTGTCCTCGGCATGGACGGTCATCGCCACCTCCATCGAGGTCGTCCCCGCCGCGGCGACGAACGCGCGGATCAGCGCCGCATCACCCCGGGGGATCGGCGCGTGGAAGTCGAGGGTGCCCATGCTCGCGGTGACGACCTCACAGCCCGCGAAGCGCATCGCGCTCATCGCGCCCACCTCGTCCATCCACTTCGCCACGTTGCCCCCGTGGGCGGTGTCGTGGTTGTTCGTGTCGTCGGGCTGCACGAGCGCGCGGTTCTCGATGTACGTCGACTCAAGCGGGACCGCCATGGCCACCGTCGGCCGGCGGGACCCTTACATCATGCGTCCGCAGATGGTGGGTGTGGATCACCGGAGCGCGGCGGTGGGACTGGGCGGGGTCTTCGGCGGCACGACCGTCGTCCTGCTGCTGTTGGGGCTGCTGTACCAGCTGGCGCTCGTCGCGCTCGCACTGCCGTTCGCGCTCGCGACGGCGATGATGTACTGGCACGCCAGCGGGCGGCTGCTGCAGCCACGGCGGGTGCGGCGGCCGCCACCGCGGGAGCGGGCCCCACCGCGACAGCCGCAGCCGGCGGCGGGCGACCGGCGTGCGGCGGCCCGCGAGCTGGGCGTCGCCGTCGATGCGGACCCCGCGACGGTGCGCGCGGCGTACCGAGCGGGCGTGCGCCGGCACCACCCCGACCGCCCCGACGGCGACCGCGCCCGCTTCGATGCGCTACAGCGGGCGTATGCGGTGCTCTCCGAGGAGGGGTGACACACGGTGGCATACCGATACAAAGACCTTTGATTCGCCTGCAGCAACCACAGGTATGTCCGCTGACCGGGCGGCCCTCCAGGCGGCCCTCGAGCGCGGTGAGTCCGACGGTGGTGCAGTCGAGTTCAAGGAACGGTTGACCCGCGAGGTCCACCTGCAGGCGGGGCGCTTCGAGTCGCTGGCCGCCCAGCTGCGCCACCGCGTCCTCAGCGGCGATGGCCGCGCGGAGTACGTCCTCGGCGTCACCGATGCGGGCGGGCTCGCGGGGATCGCCGCCGCCGCCTTCGAGGAGACCGTCGACGTGCTGCGGCTGCTGGCCGACGAGGCGGGTGCGGAGGTGCAGTCGGTGCAGACGTGGGCGGTCGAGACGACCGACCCCGCGGGCGTCGTCGGCATCGCCGAGGTCGTCGAGGCGCCGGGGGTCCACCGCGATGAGTCGCACATCGTCATCGGCACCGCCGGCCACGTCGACCACGGCAAGTCCACGCTCGTCGGCTCGCTCGTGACGGGCGCACCCGATGACGGCCAGGGTGCGACCCGGCGGTTCCTCGACGTGCAGCCCCATGAGGTCGAGCGGGGGCTGTCGGCGGACCTGTCGTACGCCGTCTACGGCCACGGTGCGGAGGGGCCGATCCACCTGCGCAACCCCCACCGCAAGGACGAGCGTGCGGAGGTCGTCCGCGCGGCCGAGCGCGTCGTCTCGTTCGTCGACACCGTCGGCCACGAGCCGTGGCTGCGGACGACGATCCGCGGGCTCGTCGGCCAGCGCCTCGACTACGGCCTGCTCGTCGTCGCCGCCGACGATGGGCCCACGCGCACGACACGCGAGCATCTGGGGATCCTGCTGGCGATGGAGCTGCCGACGGTCGTCGCGATCACGAAGACCGACATGGTCGACGACGCGCAGGTCGACGACGTCGTCGAGGCCGTCGAGGGGCTGCTGCGGCAGGTGGGCCGCACGCCGCTTGAGGTCGCCCGCTACGGCGTCGATGCGGCGGTCACCGAGATCGACGAGACGGTCGTGCCGATCGTCGCCACGTCGGCGATCTCGATGGCCGGCCTCGACGTGCTCGATGAGCTGTTCCGCCGCCTGCCCAAGCGGCAGGGGGCGACGGAGGCGCCGTTCCGCATGTACATCGACCGCACGTACGCGGTCACCGGCGTCGGCGCGGTCGCCTCGGGGACGATCACCGCCGGCGAGGTCACCGCGGGCGATGCGCTCATGCTCGGGCCGATGCCCGATGGGCGGTACCGGCCGGTGGAGGTGCGCTCGATCGAGCAGCACTACCACCGCGTCGACACAGCGACCGCCGGGCGCATCGTCGGCATCGCGCTCAAGGGGGTGAAGGCACCCGCACTCGAGCGGGGGATGGTGCTGTGTCCCCCAGGGACCGCCCCGCCGGCGGTGCGGGCGTTCGAGGCGGAGGTGATGGTGCTGAACCACCCCACGCGCATCCAGACGGGGTATGAGCCCGTCGTCCACCTCGAGACGATCAGCGAGGCCGCCGAGTTCAGCCCGCTGGGTGGGCAGCTGCTGCCGGGCGACACCGGCACGACCGAGGTCCGCTTCAAGTTCCGCCCCTACTACGTCGAGGCGGGCCAGCGGTTCGTCTTCCGGGAGGGGCAGTCGAAGGGTGTGGGGACGGTGACGCGCATCACCGAGACGGCGCCGAACGCCTGAAGCACACCGCGCGACCAGCTACGGTATGCACTGGGCCGTCGCCATCGCGATCGCGCTGCTCGCCGGTGGCACCGTCGTCCGCCTCGCGCTCGCGTGGATGAACGTGCGGCACACCCGGCGGGCGGTCGATGCGCATGCGGGGTGGGTCCGCGAGCAGCTGGGCGTCGACGAGCCCGCCGCCATCGCAGGGTACCTCACCGCGCGGACGCGTGCGGGTGCGGTGTCGACGCTCCTGACGACCGCGGCCGTCATCGCGGTGCTCGCGACGGGCACGCTGGGGGCGGCGATCCGGTGGCTCGATGCGGTGCTGCCGGGCGTCCCCGTCGCGGTCGCCGGGCTCGCCGTCGCCGCGGTCGCCGCGAGCCAGCTGCTCGACGCACCGGTGGGCTACCACGTCACCTTCGGCATCGAGGAGCGCTTCGGCTTCAACCGCCAGGACCGCCGGGGGTGGCTCACCGACCAGCTGCTGTCGCTGGCCGTCGGCGTCGTGCTCGCCGGCGCGGTCGCCGCCGCACTCGGGCTGGTCGTCGTCACGCTGCCGACGTGGTGGCCCATCGCGGTCATCGCGGCGATGACGGCGCTGTCGGTGGGGATGCTCGTGGTGTACCCCCGGGTGATCGCCCCGCTGTTCAACGAGTTCAGCCCCGTCGAGGACGACGCGGTCGCCGACGCCGTCGCGGCGACGCTCGAGGCGGCGGGCGTCACCTGCGAGCAGGTGTACGTCATGGACGCCTCCCGCCGCAGCGCCCATGCGAACGCGTACTTCGTGGGGTTCGGGCAGACCAAGCGCGTCGTGCTGTTCGACACGCTGCTCGAGCAGCTGGCGCTGCCGGAGGTGCAGGCCGTCCTCGCACACGAGCTGGCGCACTGGCAGCGGGGGCACATCTGGCGGCGGCTCGCGATGAGCGTCGGCAGCACCGCGGCCGTCGTCGGGGTGGTGTGGGCGCTCACCACCCAGCCGTGGCTGTACACCGCCTTCGGCGTGCCCACCGAGCCCGCCTACGGCGCCGTGCTCGCGCTGCTGTACGTGGGGCCGCTGCAGCTGGTGCTCACGCCGCTGCAGCAGCAGCGCTCGCGGCAGCACGAGTGGGAGGCCGACGCCGATGCGGTGCGGCTGACCGGCGGTGCGGATGCGCTGTGGGGGGCGCTGCAGACGCTGAGTGCGGAGAACCTCGCGAACCCCTTCCCGCATCCGTGGTACGCGGCGGTGATGATGGGCCATCCCCCGATCGCCGAGCGGCTGCGGCGCCTGCGCGATGCGGACCCTCAGGCGATGTCGAACGACGCGGCGACGAGTGCCTGATCGCGACCGCCGATGTGGTGGGTGGGCCCACCCACGACGCTGACGGTCACCTCCGCGGGTGCGAACAGGGCGGGGTCGAGGTCGTAGAAGTCCCACCCCACCGACGCGAAGATCTCCGCGAAGGGCGTGCCGTACGCCGCCGTCGCCTGCGAGGCGACCGCCGCGAGGACCGGATCATCGCGGGCGACCGTCAGGTGGACGCTGCTGCCGTATGCGAGCGCGTCGTTCGTGCGCGCGAGCGCCGTCTGCTCGTCGCCCGCGACGGGGGCGATCGGGGCGGTGCCCGACGCCGTCAGCACCTGGGTGATGTCGTAGCCCAGCTCGAACAGGCGGAACAGCGCGAGCTCCGGTGCCCGTGCGGCCGCGGCGACGCTCCCGGTGATCGAGGCGGTCGCGTACGCGGGCATGAACAGCGCCGTGGGGGCGACGTCGGCCGCCTCGGCCACCGCCGTCGCCACCCGGTCGTCCGGCAGCGTCGCCGACTCGACGGCGAGCACCGCCATGTCGAACGCGTCGACGTACTCCATCGCGCGGTACTCCGACTCGCTGGCGACGAGCGCACGGGCGGGGCCGCTGCCGAGGCCCTCGAACGGCGGGGCATCGAACGACAGCTCCCAGCCCGCCTTCTGTGCGCCCAGGAGCGCCAGGGCGGGGTGGTCGGTCGTCAGCTGCACATGTGGCAGCGGGACGCCATCGACCGACCGCAGTGGGGTCGACAGCCCCGCGAGGCCGGCGGTCTGGATCTCCGCACACAGCAGCCCGGCGCCGACGGACCCGACCGACGCGACGCCACAGTCGATGACCGTCGTGCCGCCGGCGAGCTCGAAGGCGTGGGCGTCGAGCGTCGGTGCGAACTCCAGCAGCTCATCGACGAGCTCGACGGCCTGGCGGTTGAGGGAGTCCATCGCCTCCCCGGTGTGCTCCACGGTGATGCGCTGGCTGGGATTTGAACCCAGGTTGTGACCATGGCAAGGTCACGTGATACCACTACACTACCAGCGCTGGGTGTGCATCTACACGCACCCGGGTGGGCGAATTAAGGATTGCGACACCGCGGTGTGCCAGCGGCTCTCACCCCACTGACGCTTTCGCTAGCCTTATACAGCGGATTTCTGTTAGTTTGGGTACAGTCTGGCCGACAGCACGCGAGGACCGGAATGATGTCATCGATACTGATCCCGTCCTCGGTGGTCCGCGAGGCGACAGACAAGCGTGATGCGACCCGCAAGCTGGGCACGATCGCCCGGGCGGCCACCATCTTCGGCATCGACCACATCGGGGTCTTCACCGACCCTGCTGGGGAGGGCCGCTGGGGTGCGCCGTTCATCACGCGGGTGCTGCGGTACGCCGCGACACCCGCCTCCGACCGCATGCGCCGGTGGGACATCCACGAGGACCTCGAGTTCGCGGGGGTGCTGCCACCGATGCAGCCGTCGGCCGAGGCCGGCTCCGGATCGGAGGGTCCGGGGTCGTTAATAGACGGAATCGTGACCGAGGTCGGATCTGAAGGCCGCGTCTGGGTCAATTGCGACATGCAACACCCACTCGCCCTCATCGCCCCACCCGAGGTGGGCCCGGTGGATGAGGGTGACCGCGTCACCATCAGGATCTCTTCGAGAGACCCACTCCAAGCACGGATCGTGGAACGCGCTCCGGCGACGTTCGCCGTCGAGACGGCGACGCTCCCGGAGCTGCTGCAGCGACCCGACGCCGGGGTATGCATCGCGACGTCCCGCCACGGGACGCCGCTGACGCAGGCACACCTGGCGACGCTCACCACGGCGATCGCCGAGGATGGGATGACGGTCGTCTTCGGCGCCCCCGGACGGGGGCTGCTGGCGATGGCCGACGCAGGTCCAGATGCACTCACCGCGGGGATGTCCCCGCTGGGGGTGGATCACTGGCTGCGGTCGATTCCACGACAGCACACCGAGGTCGTCCGCACCGAGGAAGCGGTGATGGCGACGCTCGCGTGTCTGGCGATCATGGAGTGAACACATGCCAACGACACACAGACCACGAAAAGGTTCGATGGGCTTCAGCCCGCGCAAGCGTGCGCGGAGTGAGGTCCCCCGGATCTCCAGCTGGCCCGCGGACGACGGAGCGCCGCAGCTGCAGGGCTTCGCGGGGTACAAGGCCGGGATGACGCAGGTCATCATGGTCGATGATGCCGCGAACGCACCCACCGAGGGGATGGAGGTGGCGGTCCCGGTGACCGTCCTCGAGACCCCCCCGATGCACGCGATCGCCGTCCGCGGTTACCGGGACACCCCGTACGGGTTGATGCCGGTGACCGAGGCGTGGGCCGACGAGCTGGATGAGACGCTCGACCGGGCGATGCAGACCCCGGACGACCCCGCGACCGCAGGCGATGCAGCCGCCCTCGAGGCGGCCGTCGAGGCCGGTGAGATCGACGAGATCCGCATGCTGACGCACACCCTGCCCGCGGGGATGCAGAACATCCCCAAGCGCAAGCCCGACGTGATGGAGACGCGCGTCGGCGGCGGCACGATCGCCGAGCGCCTCGCGTACGCGATGGACCTGCTCGCCGACGGTGGCGAGCACGCCGTGGCGGACCTGTTCCGCCCCGGCGAGTACCTCGACGTCATCGGCGTCACCAAGGGGAAGGGGACACAGGGGCCCGTCAAGCGCTGGGGCGTCCAGAAGCGCAAGGGCAAGCACGCCCGGCAGGGGTGGCGCCGACGCATCGGGACGCTCGGGCCATGGAACCCCTCGCGCGTGCGCTCGACGGTCCCACAGCAGGGACAGATGGGCTACCACAAGCGGACGGAGCTCAACAAGCGCCTGCTCGCGATCGGCGCGGGCGATGAGGCGTCCGTCGACGGCGGCTTCGTCGGCTACGGCGAGGTCGACGGCCCACACGCACTCATCAAGGGCTCGGTGCCCGGCCCCGACAAGCGGCTGCTGCGGCTGCGTCGGGCGGTGCGACCATCACGATCACCACGATACGACCCCGAGATCAGACACATCTCGACGGCGTCGAACCAGGGATGACCATGGAGACCACACTCACCACCATCGACGGGACCGCCGACGGCACGATCACGCTGCCGGCGGTCTTCGAGACACCGCTGCGCGAGGACCTGATCCGCCGCGCGGTCGTCTCGACGGACGCCGCACAGAAGCAGCCCACCGGGGCGGACCCACTGGCGGGCATGCGGACGCCCGCCGAGTCGCTCGGCAGCGGCCGCGGGCTCGCACACGTGCCCCGACAGAACGGGCGGGGCCGGCGGGTGCCACAGGCGGTCTCGGGCCGCCGGGCACACCCACCGAAGGCACAGAAGCAGCTGGGCAAGAAGATCAACCGCAAGGAGCGGCAGCTCGCCGTCCGCTCGGCACTCGCCGCGACGACCGACGCGGAGGTCGTCGCCGGTCGGGGGCATCAGTTCGATGCGGACCTGCAGCTGCCGGTCGTCATCGAGGATGCGTTCGAGTCGCTGCACCGCACCGCGGAGGTGGCCGAGCTGTTCGCGCAGATCGGCATCGCCGCGGACGTCGAGCGCGCCGATGCGAACCGCAGCGTCCGCGCGGGGCGCGGCACGATGCGGGGACGACGCTACCAGACGCCGAAGTCCGTGCTCGTCGTCACCACCGAGGCGCCCTCCCGCGGGGCGCGCAACCTCGCGGGGGTCGACGTCGTGACCGCCGCGACGGTGGGCACCGCCGACCTCGCACCCGGTGGGCACCCCGGCCGCCTCACCGTCTACACCGAGGCCGCGCTCGCGGAGGTGGCGGACCGATGAGCACGATCATCCAGTACCCGCTGGTGACGGAGAAGGCGATGGACGCGATGGACTTCGAGAACAAGCTGCAGTTCATCGTCCACATCGACGCGACGAAGCCGGAGGTGCGAGCCGCCGTCGAGCAGCAGTACGAGGTCACAGTCGAGAAGGTGAACACGCAGATCACCCCACGTGGCCAGAAGAAGGCGACCGTGCGGCTGGCGGCGGACGATGACGCACAGGAAGTCGCCTCGCGGATCGGGGTGTTCTGAGCATGGGACGACGCATCCAGGGGCAGCGGCGTGGCCGCGGCTCCCCGACGTTCCGTGCCCCATCGCACCGGTACAAGGCACTGCTGCGGCACCGCCGGGCCGACGGGGAGACCATCTCGGGTGAGGTCATCGGCATCGAGCACGACCCCGCACGCAGCGCACCGGTCGCCGCCGTCGAGTTCGAGGATGGCGACCAGCGCATGATCCTCGCACCCGAGGGCATCGCCGTCGGGGACGAACTGCAGGTGGGCGTCAGCGCGGAGATCTCCCCCGGCAACACGCTGCCGCTGGCGGAGATCCCCGAGGGGGTGCCCGTGTGCAACATCGAGCGCCAGCCCGGCGATGGCGGCAAGTTCGCCCGTGCGTCGGGCACGAGCGCGCTGCTGTTGACACATGACAAGCACGTGGCGGTCGTCCGGCTGCCATCGGGGGAGGTCAAGCGCCTCAGCCCCCGGTGCCGCGCGACCGTCGGCGTGGTCGCCGGCGGGGGGCGCACGGAGAAGCCCTTCGTGAAGGCAGGCAAGAAGTACCACAAGATGCGTGCACGCGGCATCAAGTGGCCACGGGTCCGCGGGGTCGCGATGAACGCCGTCGACCACCCGTTCGGTGGTGGCGGCCGCCAGCACCCCGGCCGGCCCAAGTCCGTCTCGCGCGATGCGCCGCCGGGACGGAAGGTGGGCGACATCGCCTCCAAGCGGACCGGCCGTGGGGGCAAGGGAGGGCGCAAGTAATCATGAGTTCAGACTACCGAACCGGCCGTGAGGGGGACTTCACCTACCGCGGTCACACGTTACAGGAGCTACAGGACCTCACGATCGAGGAGATGGCGGAGCTGGTGCCGGCGCGACAGCGCCGGTCGCTCACGCGGGGGCTGTCGGCCGAGCACGAGAAGCTCGCGGCGAAGATCGCCGCAGCCGACCCCGAGGAGACCGCGAACGACCCCATCCGCACCCACCTGCGGGATATGGTCATCCTCCCCTCGTTCGTCGAGAAGACGATCGCCATCTACACGGGACAGGAGTTCGAACGCGTCCGGATCGAACCGGAGATGATCGGCCATTACCTCGGTGAGTTCCAGCTCACCCGCTCGTCGGTGAGCCACGGACAGGCCGGCATCGGGGCGACACGATCGTCGAAGTTCGTCCCACTCAAGTGATCATGGGAATCAACTACAGCATCGAGACCGATCCGGAGACGACCGCCCGGGGCATCATCCGCGACCGGCCCATCAGTCTGAAGCACAGCAAGGAGATCGCCCGCGAGCTGCGTGGGATGCGCGTCGGTGACGCACGGACGTACCTCGCCGCGGTCCTCGAGAAGCGGCGGTCGGTCCCGTTCAAGCAGCACAACAGCGGTGTCGGTCACCGTTCGGACCTGCAGGGGTGGGACGCCGGGCGCTACCCCCAGAAGGCGACGAAGGCGTTCATGGAGCTGCTCGAGAACGTCGCAGGCAATGCGACCGAGCAGGGCTTCGATGCCGATGCGATGACGATCATCCATCTGGCACCGCACAAGGTGGGCGTCAACCGCGGCAGCAAGCCGCGGGCGTTCGGCCGTGCGAGCCCGTGGAACACGACCGTCTGCGACGTCGAGCTCGTCGTCGAGGCACCGGAGGAGGCCTGATGGCAGACGAGCACCAGTTCATCGAGGACGGGCTGCGCGAGACGCAGATCGACGAGTTCTTTTCCGCCGAGCTGGCGCGCGCCGGCTACGGTGGCATGGAGCTCGCAGAGACGCCCATGGGCACACAGATCGTCCTCAAGGCGGAGAAGCCGGGGATGGTCATCGGCAAGGGTGGCAAGAACATCCGCAAGGTGACGCGACAGCTGGAGACGCAGTTCGACCTCAACGACCCCCAGATCGACGTCCAGGAGGTCGATGAGCCCGATCTGAACGCCCAGATCGTCGCCGACCGCCTCGCGAACGCACTCGAGCGTGGGTGGTACTTCCGCAAGGCGGGCCACACGACGATCGACCGCATCATGTCCGCGGGCGCACTCGGCGCAGAGATCGTCCTCAGCGGCAAGGTGACGGGCGCCCGCTCGCGCGTGGAGAAGTTCAACCGCGGCTACATCAAGCACAACGGCGAGCCCGCAGAGGAGCTCGTCGATGAGGGGCAGGGCGTCTCCGTCATGAAGCTCGGGACGATCGGCGTCACGGTGCGGATCATCCCACCGGGATCGGAGCTGCCCGATGCGTTCGTCATCGCCGAGCTCGAGACCGCCGCAGACGAGGATGCCGACGATGCGGACGATGCCGAGGACGTCTCGAGCATCGCGCCCGACGAGGCGGCCGAGGCGGCCGAGGCCCCACCCGCCGAGGAGCCGGCGGCCCCCGCAGAGCCACCGGCGGAGCCGACGGAGGAGTCGGCGCCCTCCGATGCCGCCGAGGAGATCGAGGCGGAGGCAGAGGAGATCATCGCCACCATGGATGACGCTGCGGCAGCAGCAGACACGGCCGATGCACCCGCGGAGATGGCGCTGACGGACATCGCCGGGGTCGGCCCGGCGAAGGCGGATGCGCTCGTCGATGCGGGGATCGCGGACGTCGCAGCGGTGCAGGCGGCGACCGCAGAGGAGCTCGCGGAGGTGTCCGGCATCGGGCCCGCACTGGCCGCGCAGATCAAAGCGGACGTCGAGGGGGGCGCGTAGATGGCGATCCTCTACGCCGCGGAGATCCGCGACATGACCGCCGCAGAGCGGGAGGTCGAGCTGGAGTCGCTGCAGACAGAGCTGCTCAACATGCGCGCCGGGCAGGCCGCCGGCGGGGCCGTCGAGAGCCCCGGGCGGATGCGCGAGCTGCGCCGGACGATCGCCCGGATCAAGACGATCCAGGTCGAAGAAGGCGACCACGAGGAGGCCTGAGCATGCCGGTGACCCCACAGACGCTGGTGCGACACGAGCTGATCGGGCTGGCGGTGGAGGTCACCGGTGCGACCGACCCCGCACGCGTGGGCACGTCGGGCCGCCTCGTCGATGAGACACAGCAGACGGTGACGATCGCGACCGCCGCGGGGGACACGCAGGTCCCGAAGGCGGGCACACAGCTGCGGTTCGTCCTCCCCCGGTCGGGGGCGGCAGACCGCGAGCTGCGACCCACGGATGAAGCCGCCGGGGATGGCAACACCCCGGGGATCACCACGGACCGGTCGACCACCACGGCGGTGGGCGAGCGCGACGCGGTGACCCACGTTACGGTGGATGGGGACAGGCTGCTCTCACGACCCGCAGACCGGATACGCAACACAGGAGTGCCAGGATGGCAATAGGATTCAACACACCAGAACCGGAGGCCGACTGTGCCGACGAGAACTGTCCGTTCCACGGGTCGCTGCCCGTCCGCGGACAGACGCTCGAGGGCACCGTCGCCTCCACGAAGATGGACAAGACCGTCATCGTCGAGCGAGAGTACGACGTGCGGGTGCCCAAGTACGACCGGTACATGAACCGACGCAGTCGGGTACCGGCGCACGCCCCGCCCTGTCTGGAGCTCGCCGAGGGTGATTCGGTCCGTATCGCAGAGACCCGACCGATCTCGAAGACGAAGTCACACGTCGTCATCGAGCGCTTGGGGGGTGAGGAGTGATGGACGCACTGAAGGCGTCGGTCTCCCGCGGCATCTCGCGGGGGTCGCTCATCACCTGTGCAGACAACAGCGGTGCCCGCGAGCTGCGGGTGATCTCCGTGAAGGGGTACTCCGGCGTGAAGAACCGCCACCCCAAGGCGGGGATCGCCGACCAGGTGACCGTCTCGGTCACCAAGGGGACCCCCGAGATGCGCCGGCAGGTGCTGCAGGCGGTGATCATCCGCCAGCGCAAGCCCATCCGTCGACCCGACGGCATCCGCCTGAAGTTCGAGGACAACGCCGGTGTGCTCATCGATGACCTCAACGAGCCACGTGGCACCGAGATCAAGGGCCCTGTCGCGCGCGAGGTCGCCGAGCGCTTCGGGAGCATCGCCTCGACGGCGACGATGATCGTATGACCATGACACAGCAACCACGCAAACAACGCAAGCGGCTCGCAGAGGCACCGCTGCACCGACGACAACAGCAGGTGCGCGCGCCCCTCAGCAGCGAGCTGCGCGAGGAGTACGGCCGCCGGTCGGTCCGGGTGAACGCGGGCGACACCGTCGAGGTGCTCCGCGGTGACCACGCGGGGACGACGGGTGAGGTGCTGTCGGTCGACCTGTCGGCGATGACGATCGCCGTCGAGGACGTGACCGTCGAGCGTGCCGACGGCGAGGCGGTCCCACGGCCGGTCGACGCATCGAACCTCCGGGTGACCGACCTGGCGCTGGAGGACCCACGGCGGGTCGCCCGGCTGGAGGATGAGGAGGCATGACGCGGCACCAGAAGCGCCTGTCGGCGCCACGGACGTGGCCCATCGAGCGCAAGACCCAGACGTTCACCGTCAAGGCGGGTGCGGGCCCCCACGGCGAGGCGGGCGTGCCCGTGGTCATCCTGCTGCGGGATGTGCTGGGCGTCGTCGACACGCGACGGGAGGCGCGCTATGCGATCGGCACCGGTGGGGTGCAGATCAACGGCGCGCCCGTGCGACGGGACGACCGCCCGGTCGGGCTGTTCGACATCCTGTCGATCCCCGACCGCGACGAGTACTACCGGGTCTTCCCCGATGAGGGGGGACGGCTGGCGCTGACGCCGATCGACCCTGCGGCCGCGACGAGCCGGCTGGGGCGCATCGTCGGCAAGCAGACCGTCGACGGTGGCGCGACACAGCTGGCGCTGCACGATGGGACGACGCTGCGGGTGCCACCGGCGGAGACGGCCACCTACCACACGAAGGACTCGGTCATCATCACGACCGACACGCGCGAGATCGAGGCGCACTTCCCGTATGAGGAGGGCGCGCTCGTGACCGCCGTCGACGGCCAGCATGCCGGCGAGATCGGCGAGATCGAGACGATCACCGTCACCGCCGGCAGCGGGCCCAACACGGTGCGCGTGGCCGTCGATGCCGACACGCACTTCGAGACGATCGAGCCGTATGTGGTCGTCATCGATGAGCAGTTCACCGAGGGTGATACCGATGAGTGAGGCAGCGACACACCCCATGCGCACCCCGGAGGTCGCGAAGGTCGTCGTCCACATGGGCGTCGGCGAGGGGGGACGGGAGCTGGCGAACGCAGAGGCGATCATCGAGGAGATCACCGGGCAGGCACCGGTGCAGACGATCGCGGGCCGTGACGCCGCGCAGTTCGGGGCACGGGCGGGCCAGCCGATCGGCGCGAAGGTCACCCTGCGGGGGGCGACCGCGACGGCGTTCCTCGAGACCGCACTGCCGCTGGTGCAGCTGCACGAGCGGCAGTTCGATGACACGGGCAACTTCGGCTTCGGCATCGTCGAGCACACGCTCTTCGAGGGCCAGGAGTACGACCCACGGGTGGGGATCTACGGGCTGGACGTGACCGTCCACCTCACGCGGCCGGGCTACCGCATCACCCAGCGCCGGCAGGCCACCGCATCGGTGCCCGCGCGGCACCAGCTGACACCGGCTGATGCGGTCGCGTTCATCCGCGAGCGCTTTGACGCTGCGGTGACGGAGACCGACAATGAGTGAGACGACAGCGGAGACAGACGCGGAGAGCACCACGGGCCAGCAGGTCGCCTGCCGGCGCTGTGGCCGCCAGCAGGGGCTCGTCGGCAAGTACGAGATCAACCTCTGCCGGCAGTGCTTCCGCGAGATCGCACGCGAGATGGGATTCAGGAAGTACCGATAATCATGGCAGGCAACGATCCATTGGCAGATGCACTCGCCGGCGTGGACAACGCAGAGCGGGTGGGCCATCTGTCGCACGTGGTACAGCCCGCCTCGAACATCATCGGCGCCGTCATGGAGGTGTTCTACGACCGCGGCTACATCGCGGGCTTCGAGTACCGCGAGGATGGCAAGGCCGGTGAGTTCGAGGTCGAACTCAGTGGTGCGATCAACGCATGCAGGGCGGTCAAGCCCCGCTACTCGGCGGGCACGGACGACTTCGAGCGCTGGGAGAAGCGGTTCCTCCCCGCGCGCGACTTCGGGACGCTCATCGTCACGACCTCCCAGGGCGTGATGAGCCACTATGATGCCCGCGAGGCGGGTGTAGGAGGGCAGATCATCGCCTATGTCTACTGAGGAGATCCACCGCGAGACGATCGCGCTCGCAGATGACGTGTCGGCATCGGTCGATGACCTGGTGCTGACGATCAGCGGTCCCAACGGGACCGTCGACAAGCAGCTGTGGTACCCCGACATCACCGTCGAGGCTGCCGATGATGCGGTGACGGTCACCGCGACATCGACCCGCCGCAAGACGATGGCCACCGTGGGCACGTTCACGAGTCACATCGAGAACATGCTGCATGGGGTGACCGAGGGGTGGCGCTACGAGATGGAGATCTACTACGCGCACTTCCCGATGCAGGTGAGCGTCGAGGGCGACACCGTCGTCATCGGCAACTTCCTCGGCGAGCGCGCCGACCGCCGGACGACGATCCACGGCGACACCACCGTCACCGTCGATGGTGACCGGGTGATCCTCGAGGGGCCCTCCAAGGAGGATGTGGGCCAGACCGCCGGGGACATCGAACAGCTCACGCGGGTGACCAACAAGGACACGCGGGTGTTCATGGATGGGGTGTACATCCTCGAGAAGCCATCCATGGGGGAGGACTGAGATGTCCGAGACACCCACGGCCATCACGGAGATCCCCGGTGTGGGACCCGCGAAGGCCGAGGCCCTCGAGGCGGCGGGCTACGCGGACGTCGCAGCACTCGCAGCGGCGACCGAGGCGGAGCTGGCGGAGGTCGATGGGGTCGGTCCCGCCCTCGCCGCACAGATCGCAGAGGCGCTCGCGGCCGTCGATGCGGACGCAGCCGAGGCTGAGGAGGCTGCAGACGACGGGCGCGAGGAGGAGGAGGCGGTCCCAGAGGAGGCGGCCGACGCCGACGAGGAGGCGGCGGGGCCGTCGCGCCTCGATGAGATCGCCGGGGTCGGCCCGGCGACCGCCGAGGCGCTCGAGGCAGCGGGCTATGAGAGCGTCGAGGATGTGCGGGCGGCCGCACAGGCCGAGCTCTCCGAGGTCGACGGCATCGGTGCCGCACTGGCCGCACGGATCAAGGCGGACGTGGGCGGCCTCGAGGTCGATGCTGCGGCCGTCGAGGAGGCGACCGCACCGGCCGAGGAGGCCGAGCCTGAGGAGCCCGTGACGCTGGTGCCACGTGGCCATGCATCGAAGACCCCCACGGTCGACGATGCCGTCACCGCGGCACTGCAGCAGCGAGCACGGGAGGGCAAGCCCAGCTTCGCCCAGCAGATCACCCACAAGAAGAAGCGCATCCCCGACAGCTGGCGACGACCGCGGGGGAACCTCTCGAAGCGGCGCCGCGGCATCAAGGGCAAGGGGGCGCTCGTCGACCCCGGCTACCGGACGCCACGGGCCGCACGTGGGTTGCACCCCTCGGGCTTCGAGGAGGTGCTCGTGCACACGCCCGATGCGGTCGCGGAGGTCGACGGTGCGACCCAGGCGATCCGCATCGCCAGCGGCGTCGGTGGCCGCAAGCGCGAGCTGATCGAGGACCGCGCAGAGGATGCGGAGATCCGCGTGCTCAATCCATCGTACGTCCCCGAGGAGGGGGCAGAATGACCAACCTGCGTGCACAGCGGCGGATGGCCGCCGACGTGCTCGATGTGGGGGGCAACCGCGTGTGGTTCGACCCCGAGGCACAGGCGGAGATCGCCGATGCGATCACCCGTGATGACATCCGCGAGCTCATCGCCGAGGGGACGATCACAGCGAAGGACGCGAAGACCAACTCCCGCGGACGCGCACGGGCGCGTGCGGCGAAGCGTGCCTACGGACACCGCCGTGGCCCCGGCACCCGCAAGGGGCGCAAGGGCGGCCGGCAGAACAGCAAGCGCGCATGGATCGCACAGATCCGTGCACAGCGCCGCCGGCTCAAGGAGCTGCGTGCGGCGGAGGTCATCGATCGCACCCAGTACCGTGCGGTGTACAACAAGGCATCCGGTGGCGAGTTCGACGATGTCGCCCGACTCGAAGCGTATATACAAACGACATACAATGTGGAGATATCATAATGGCGACCGGACCGCGATATAAAGTCCCGATGCGGCGACGCCGGGAGGTGCTGACGGATTATCATCAGCGCTTCCGGCTCCTGCAGTCGGGCGACCCCCGACTGGTCACACGGATCAGCAACCGGCAGGTCCGCGCACACCTCACGAGTCCGAGCCCGACGGGGGACGTGACACACGTCTCTGCGACGAGCGGCGAGCTCGCGGCGTTCGGATGGGAGGCGCCGACGGGCAACCTCCCGAGTGCGTACCTCACCGGGCTGCTGTGCGGCTCCCGTGCGATGGATGCGGGACACCCCGCAGCCGTGCTGGACATCGGGCTGCACCGGGCGACGTCCGGTGGGCGTGTCTTCGCCGTCCAGGAGGGCGCGATCGACGCGGGGATGGAGATCCCGCACAACGAGTCGGTGTTCGCCGGGTGGGAGCGCACCCGCGGTGAGCACATCGCCGCGTACGCCGCCGACCTCGATGAACCGCTGTACAGCAGCGGGTTCGATGCGGAGACGCTCCCCGAGCACTTCGATGCGACCCGCGACCGCATCATGGAGGAGGCATGAGCCGACGCGGTGGCGCGTGGGAGCCGCAGACCCGCCTCGGCCGGATGGTCCAGGGCGAGGAGGTCACCTCGATGCAGCAGGCGCTGGACTCGGGACTCCCGCTGAAGGAGCCAGAGATCGTCGACCAGCTGCTGCCGGGGCTGGAGGATGAGGTGCTGGACATCAACATGGTCCAGCGGATGACCGACTCGGGGCGCCGGGTGAAGTTCCGGTGTGTCGTCGCGGTGGGCAACCGTGACGGCTACCTCGGGTACGCGGAGGCCCGCGATGACCAGGTGGGCTCGGCGATCGGCAAGGCGATCGACGTCGCGAAGCTGCAGATCATCCGGGTCGACCGCGGCTCGGGGTCCTGGGAGGACTCCGCCGGAGGGGTCAACTCGCTGCGACGGACCGCAGAGGGCAAGGCGGGCTCGGTCACCGTCGAGATCATCCCCGCCCCGAAGGGCCTGGGGCTGGCCGCAGCGGAGACCGTCCGCCACCTGCTCGAGCTGGCGGGCATCAAGGATGCGTGGACCCGCTCGGACGGCAACACCCGCACGACGGTCAACCTCGCGAAGGCGACGTACAACGCACTGCGGAACGCCTCGCAGTCACGGCTGCCCCGCAAGGTGGCCGCAGAGGAGGTGACCGACTGATGCAGGCGGTCATCCAGCTCCGCGGTGAGGTCAACATGGCGCAGGACGTGCGCGACACACTGGGGATGCTCAACATCCACCGTGTCAACCACTGTGCGCTGGTGCCGGAGACCGACACCTACCGCGGGATGCTCACGAAGGTGCACGACTACGTGGCACGCGGGGAGCCGAGTGCGGAGACGCTCGCGACGGTGCTGTCCCGTCGGACCGACGCCCTCGAGGGCGATGCGACGGTCGATGCAGCGTACCTCAGCGAGCACACCGAGTACGACTCCTTCGAGGCGCTCGCCGCAGCGCTTCTCGACGAGGAGACCACCCTGCGTGCGCAGGGGCTGTCCCCGGCGGTGCGGCTGCACCCCCCACGCGGTGGCCATGCCGGCCAGAAGCACCCGCCACAGGCGGGTGGCCAGGTGGGGCTGCACACGACCGACCAGATCGACCGGCTGCTGGAGGCGATGCGATGACGTCGAAGAAGCGCCGACAGCGTGGGTCGCGGACCCACGGTGGGGGGACCCACAAGAACCGCCGCGGGGCCGGACACCGTGGTGGCCGCGGGCGCGCAGGGCGCACCAAGCACAACATGCACGGCTACGAGCCGATCGGCAAGTCGGGCTTCACCCGGCACGGCACCAGCGCCACCCAGCTGGCGACGGTCTCACTGGGCGAGCTGGATGCGGCGGTCGCAGCCGCCATCGCCGCGGGCGACCGCGACGCCGGTGCGGGGCCACACGCGGTCGAGGCGGCGGAGCACGTCGACGGGGCGGCGGTGAAGGTCCTCGGTGGCGGGCAGGTGCATCATCCGCTGGCGGTGACCGCGAGCAGCTTCAGCGACAGTGCCGTCGCGAAGCTGGAGGCCGCCGGCGGCGAGGCGATCGAGGAGTCATAGTCCGATGGGCTGGAAGGAGGCGGCGGCACCGGTGCTCACGCGGATGCCATCGGTGGTCCGTCCGACGGGCCACGTCTCCTTCAGCCGCAAGCTGCTGTGGACCGCGGGCATCCTCGTCCTGTACTTCTTCCTGACGAACGTCACGCTGTACGGCCTGCAGACGACCGGCGGGTCGGACTTCTTCGGGCAGTTCCGGTCGATCCTCGCGGGCGCACAGGGGTCGATCCTCCAGCTGGGGATCGGCCCGATCGTCACCGCGTCGATCGTGCTGCAGCTGCTCGGTGGGGCGGACCTGCTGGGGCTCGACACGAACGACCCCTACGACCAGATCCTCTACCAGGGGCTGCAGAAGCTGCTGGTGATCGTGATGGTGATCCTGACGGGGCTGCCGATGGTGTTCGCCGGGGGGTTCCTCCCCGCGGACCCGCAGGTCGCCGGCGCCCTCGGGATCGGCATCGGGGGTGTGCAGACGCTGATCTTCGCGCAGATCTTCGTCGGCGGTGTGCTCATCCTGTTCATGGACGAGATCGTGAGCAAGTGGGGCGTCGGCTCCGGTGTCGGGCTGTTCATCATCGCGGGGGTGAGCCAGCAGCTCGTCGCGGGGTTCTTCAGCTGGGAGGCGCTCGGCCAGCAGTCGGGGTTCTTCCCCACCTGGATCGCGATCATCACCGGTGCGGTCGAGATCGGCTCGCCGCTGACGGGTGATGGGCTCTCGGACCTGTTCCTGGGCTCGGGCCAGCTGCTCGCGCTCATCACGACGCTGCTCATCTTCATCATCGTCGTGTACGCGGAGAGCGTCCGCGTGGAGATCCCCCTCTCGCACGCACGGGTGAAGGGCGCACGCGGACGCTTCCCCGTGAAGCTCATCTACGCGTCCGTCCTGCCGATGATCCTCGTGCGTGCGGTGCAGGCGAACATCCAGTTCCTCGGGCAGATCCTCAACTCGACGTGGGCGGCGATGCCCGGGTGGGTGGGGACGTACTCGCAGGGGCAGATCACCGGCGGGCTGTTCTGGTACCTCGCGCCGATCCAGTCGCGACAGGACTGGATGTGGTTCCTGGGCTTCACCGCCGCGGACCCCCTCGACATCGCCGCACGGGTGGCGATCGACCTCATCTTCATGGTCATCGGCGGGGCGATCTTCGCGATCTTCTGGGTCGAGACCACGGGGATGGGTCCCGATGCGACCGCCGCGCAGATCCAGCGGTCGGGGATGCAGATCCCCGGCTTCCGGCGCAACCCGCAGGTGATCGAGAAGGTGATGGAGCGGTACATCCCCCAGGTGACGGTCATCGGCGGTGCGCTCGTGGGTGTGCTCGCCGTCGGGGCGAACATGCTGGGGACGATCGGGAGCGTCTCGGGGACGGGGCTGCTGCTGACGGTGTCGATCACCTACAAGCTGTACGAGGAGATCGCCGAGGAGCAGCTCATGGAGATGCACCCGATGATGCGGCAGATGTTCGGCGACTGACCCGGGGCCACCGCACGGGACGCAGGCGGTCCCCGGTCGTGCGAGATTGGCATGTCTGATGCGTGCGCGACCATCGGTGCGGTGAGCCGCAGGGCACACGGGAGACTCAGAGGTTTTGTGCCCCGGGAGCAGACCACGGTTCATGCGCGCTGCACTCTTCGAGGAGCCCGGAACGATCGTCGTCGATGAGGTCCCCACACCGACGGTCTCGACGCCCACATCCGCGGTCGTCCGCATCACCCACACCGCCATCTGTGGCTCGGACCTGTGGTTCTACCGCGGGATCTCCGAGCGTGACCGCGGCGCCCGCGTGGGCCATGAGCCGATGGGGATCGTCGAGGCGGTCGGCGAGGAGGTGCGGTCGGTCGCCCCGGGCGACCGCGTCTTCGCGCCGTTCCTCATCTCCTGTGGTGTGTGTGAGTTCTGCCGGCGGGGGCTGCAGATCGCCTGCACCGATGGGGCCAGCTGGTCGGGCGACAACGGCGGTGCACAGGGCGAGTACGTCCACTGCCCCCACGCGGATGGGACGCTCGTGCGGGTCCCCGAGCCCGCAGCCGACGACCCCGACATGTTGCGGTCGATCCTGCCGCTGACGGACGTGATGGGCACCGGGCACCACGCGGCGGTGTCCGCGGGGGTCGGTCCCGCCGACCGGTGTGTCGTCATCGGCGATGGGGCGGTGGGCCTGTGTGGCGTGCTGGCCGCCCGGCGGCTGGGGGCGCGGCAGATCGTCGCGATGGGGCATCACCCCGACCGACTCGCCCTCGCAGAGGCGTTCGGTGCGACCGAGACGATCGCCGCGCGGGGCGAGGAGGCGATCGATGCCGCGCTGGCGGTCACCGACGGCGGGGTGGACCACGTGCTCGAATGCGTGGGTGCGACCAGTGCGATGGAGACGGCGACGGCGGTGTGCCGCCCCGGTGGCACGGTCGGATACGTCGGTGTCCCCCACGGCATGGGCGAGGGGCTGGACCTCTCACCGTTCTTCCGTGGCAACATCACCCTGCGTGGCGGGGTCGCCTCCGTGCGGGCGTACGCGGAGGAGCTGCTGGCGGACGTGCTCGCGGGGACGCTCGACCCCGCACCGATCTTCGATCTGACGGTCGACCTCGCATCGATCGCCGATGGCTACGCCGCGATGGACGACCGGGAGGCGATCAAGGTGCTGGTGACCGTCGATCACTGACCGCGGCAACATGTGCCGGTAGCTCTGACCGCCGCGTGGGGTGTATCCTCCACGCAGACCATCATCAGCGGGCCACAGCCGGCCGTTGCCGCGCCCACCGCCTGTCACAGAACACCGCAGAGGTTGCTGGGGGCACCACCGCTATTTCCCGACCGCCGCACCCCCTGGTATGGCAACAGAGACACTTGTCACCGCGGACTGGGTCGAATCGCACATCGACGCGTTCACCGCCGATGATCCGGCGTATCGCCTGCTCGAGGTGAACAACCCCACCGTCACCGCCGACTCGGAGTACACCCCCTACGAGGATGGGCACATCCCCGGGGCGACCTTCTTCCACTGGGATGCGGACCTCAGCGACCCCATCACCCGGGACCTGCTGCGCCCCGAGGCGTTCGAGGCGCTGAACGCCGAGGCGGGGATCACCCCCGAGTCGACGGTCGTGCTGTACGGCGGGGGGCGGGTGCCCAACTGGTTCGCGCTGTTCGCGTACTGGGAGTACCGCTACTTCGGCCACGCCGACGTGCGCATCCTCGATGGCGGCAAGGAGTACTGGGTGGCCGAGGAGTACCCGCTGACGACCGAGGTGCCCAGCTTCACCCCCCAGGCGTACAGCGGGGCGGCGCCGGATGCGTCGATCCGTGCGTACAAACAGCAGGTCGAGGCCGCCATCGACGCACAGCAGCCGCTCGTGGACGTGCGCTCGCCCGCGGAGTTCACCGGGGAGATCATCGCCCCCGAGGGGCTGCAGGAGACCGCCCAGCGCGGGGGGCACATCCCCGGCGCATCGAACGTCCCCACCACGAGCGTGCTGCAGGACGATGGCCGCTTCAAGTCCCCCGAGGAGCTCACCGAGCTGTTCGCGGATGCGGGCGTCGACGGCACAGAGGAGGTGATCACCTACTGCCGCGTGGGCGAGCGCTCATCCATCGAGTGGTACGTCCTGCATGAGCTGCTGGGCTTCGATGCGGTGCGGAACTACGACGGCTCGTGGACCGAGTGGGGCAACGCCATCGGGGCGGACATCGAGGTCGGTGAGTGAGCCACCGATAGCATCAATCCGCTGACGCCACAGGCTGCGGTATGCAGCCAAGGGTGGCACGGGACGTGCGGGGCTGGCACCGGTGAGCCTGCTCCTCGCGCTCGCGGGTGTCATCGGCGGGCTCGCACTGCTCATCCTCGGGGCCGACCGCGTCATCGATGCCGCCGCGGAGCTGGCGGTGTACCTCGGGGTGAGCCAGTTCGTCATCGGCGTGAGCATCGTCGCGGTGGGCACGTCGCTGCCGGAGATGGTGACGTCGATCATCGGGGCGGCCTACGGTGCGGGTGACCTCGTCGTCGGCAACATCATCGGGTCCGAACTCGCGCAGATCACCCTCGCGATCGGGGCCGTCGCCGCGATCGCACCGATCGCCGCACGGCGGCGCCAGACGCTCATCTACGGTGGGGCGATGCTGCTGGCGATGGTGATCATGCTGCTCGTGCTCGCCGACGGCGTCATCACGCGTGGTGAGGCGGTGCTGATGCTGCTCGCGTACGCCGTGTTCATCCGTGACCTGTACGGCCATACGGGTGGTGCGGAGGTCGTCGAGGCGACCGTCGAGTCCCCGCAGCGACCGCGGGAGGCGCTGCCGACGATCGCCGTCGGGATCGTGGCCGTCGCCGTCGGCGGACACCTGTTCGTCACCGGTGCGGGGACGCTCGCGGCGGTGCTCGGGCTCACCGAGGGGAGCATCGGTCTCATCGCCGGGGTGGCGACGACGGTCCCCGAGATCCTCGTCGCAGGCATGGCCGCACGGGGTGGGGAGACGGGCATCTCGGTGGGGACGCTGCTCGGCAGCAACATCACCGACCCCGTCTTCTCGCTGGGGATCGGTGCGGTGGTGCGGCCGGTGGTGATCGCCGACCCCGCGGTGGTGCAGCTGCAGGGGGCGTACCTGCTCGGGGTGTCGGTGCTGGTCATCGGGCTGCTGTACACCCAGGATGCGATCGGCCGGCGCCTCGGTGTGCTCATCGCGGCGCTGTACCTCCCGGTGGTGTGGTTGACGTGAGCGCAGACCGCGATGCCCGCCGGCTCCTGCAGGCGGACCCCGTGCTGGGTCCGGTCGTCTCAGGGGTCCCCCTGCAGCGGCTCGAGCCGGCCCCATCGTTCTTCGGCCGGTTCGTCCGGTCGGTGATCCGCCAGCAGATCTCGATGGATGCCGCGGCGGCGATCGAGCGGCGCCTGCATGCGACGGTGGGTGCGACGCCCGTGGCGGTCGCCACAGCGGTGCCCGCACAGCTGCGGGCGGTGGGACTGTCACAGCAGAAGGCCGAGACCGTCCAGGCGATCGCGGCTGCGGTCGCCGCAGGCACACTCACGCGGGGGGTGCTGGAGCCGCTGGATGATGCGGCGGTGATCGACCGCCTGACCCAGATCCGGGGGGTGGGGCCGTGGACAGCGAAGATGCAGCTGATCTTCGCGCTCGGTCGCCCCGATGTGTTCGCGGTCGAGGACCTCGCGGTCAGGCGGGCACTCGCCGCCGTGACGGGGGAGGACGACCGCACGGCGATGAGGACGCTCGCGGAGACCTGGCGCCCGTACCGCAGCTACGCCTGTCTGTATCTGTGGGCGGGCGCGGGGGACTAGCCACCGAGGTACAACTCGGCGATCCGCTCGTCCTCGAGCACCGCATCGGCCGGGGCGGTGAACTCCACCGCACCCTGGTCGAGGACGATCCCACGGTCGCTGATCGCGAGGCCCCGCTTCGCGTTCTGTTCGACCATGAGCACGGCAGTCCCCATCTCGTTGACCGCCGCGACGTGTTCGAAGACCGACGCGGCGGTGTTCGGTGCCAGTCCGGCAGACGGCTCATCGATCAGCAGCAGCCGTGGTTCCGGGACCAGCGCGCGTGCGAACGCCAGGATCTGCCGCTGGCCGCCCGAGAGTGTCGAGGCACGCGCAGCACGCTTGTCCGCGAGGATGGGGAACTGCTCGTACAGCCGCTCGATGACCGTCGTCCCACCATCATCACGGGCCACCGCACCCATCTGGAGGTTCTCCTCGATGGTGAGCGAGCCGAAGACGTTCCGCCGCTGTGGGACGTACCCGATGCCCGTCCGGACGACGGCTGCAGGGTCCTCCCCGCCGATCGAGACGGCATCGTACGTGACCGTCCCCGCCCAGGGGTCGAGCAGTCCGAATATCGTCTTCAACACCGTCGACTTGCCCGCACCGTTGGGGCCGATCAGACAGACGAGCTCCCCCGGATCGACGCTGATCGAGACCCCGAAGAGGATCTGCGCCTCGCCGTAGCCGCTGTCGATGCCATCCAGCTGCAGCAGCGGTGTGGTCATCTCATCCGCCCCCGAGGTACGCATCGATCACCCGGGGGTCCGACCGGACGGCCGCCGGTGTCCCCTCCATGAGCACCCGCCCACGGTCCAGCACGATGATCGGGTCTGCGAGGCGCATGATGAACTCCATATCGTGTTCGATGATGCAGCAGGTCACCCCCTCGGCGTGCAACCGCTCGATGTGTGCTGCGAGGGTGTTCCGCAGCGTGGGGTTGACGCCTGCGACCGGCTCGTCCAACAGCAGGAGGCGAGGTCGTGCGAGCATCGCCCGAGCGAGCTCGACGAGCTTCAGCTGGCCACCCGAGAGGTCGGTCGCGGGCGCATCCAGCAGGTGGTCGATCGCGAACTCCGAGGCGATCGTCTCGACGGCATCGATGTTCTCCCGCTCCGTCGCCGTCACCGCCGCGGGCATCCGGAACAGCGCCACCGGGGCCTCACCCACCTGCTGTTGGCGACCGATGAGCAGTGCCTCACGGACGGTCATCCCCGCGAGGGGCCGCGGCGTCTGGAACGTGCGGATGCAGCCCGCAGCAGCGACCTCCGCCGGCGCCGCCCCGGTGAGGTCCCGGCCTGCGATCTGCACGGTGCCAGCGTCAGGGGCGAGGAACCCACTGATGAGGTTGAACAGCGTGGACTTGCCCGCACCGTTGGGGCCGATCAGGCCGGTGATCGTCCCCGTCTCGACAGTGAAGCTGGCGTGGTCCGTCGCGGTGAGCCCGCCGAAGGACTTCTGCAGGTCCGTGACCCGCAGCAGCGGGTCAGCCATCGGCTTCCTCCTGTGCGGCGGGCCAGATCAGCTCCGCCTCCGGCGGCAACAGACCCTCGGGTCGCAGGCGGATCACGAGGATGATGAGCAGCCCGACCGCGAGCAGCCGCGTCGCCGCGAAGTTCGCCGCCACCGTCGCGTACGTCGTGTCGATGAGGTCGACGCCGACGGTGATCGTCGCCGGGAGGAGGTCACCCAGAAAGCGGGTCCCCTCCCGGATCGCGATGATCATGAAGCCCCCGAAGACCGCCCCGCGGTTCGACCCCGCACCGCCGAGGATCACCGCCACCCACACGTAGAACGTGTTGATCGGCGCGAGGTTCTGCGGCGTCACGAACAGGTTGAGATGCGCGTAGTAGACCCCCGCGATGGCCATGATGACCGACCCCAGCACGAACGCCTCCATCTTCCGTCGGTAGGTCCGCTTGCCCAGCGCCCGGGCGAGGTCCTCATCGGCGCGGATCGTCCGCAGGAGTCGCCCCCATGGCGACCGATGCAGCCGTCTGACCACCAGGTAGACCACCGCGATCAGGGCGGTGGCGATGAGCAGATTGAACGTCCCCACCCACACGGACCGCCCCAACCGCAGCCCCAGCAGCGTGACGGGTCCCAGCGACACCTCGTGGATGAGCACCGTCGGCAGCCGGTCGACCAGCCCGCCGATGAGTGGCCACTCCCCGTAGAACAATGGCAACCCTCGCAGCCCGGCGTTGCCGTTGGTGAGCCCCCGCTGATTCTGGATGACGATGCGGATCACCTCTGCGAGCCCCAGCGAGGCGATCGCGAGGTAGTCCGCCCGCAGGCGCAGGGTGGGGACCGCGATCAGCACCGCGACCACCGCGGCGAGGAGGATGCCCACGAGCAGCCCGACAAGCGGCGACAGCGACACACCCAGTGGGGTGTTCGATGCGGTGAGCATCGCCGTGCCGTACGCACCGAGCCCGAAGAACGCCGCGACAGAGAAGTTGATCAGCCCCGCGTACCCCCACTGCACGTTCAGCCCGACCGCGAGCAGGATGTACATCCCGCTGAGGCCCAGCAGATACAGCAGATATGCCGGGCCGATCCCGCCGGCGAGCAGCCCGATGATCAGCAGCAGCCCCACCACCCCGAGCACCGCGATGACCCGACGCTCCGCGGCCGATGCGGTCGCGAACGCCCGAGCTGCGCGCGCGCTCATCCGGGATCACCGCCTGCGATACCCGTCGGGCGGACGAGCAGCACCAGCACCATGATGACGAACGCGATGGCGTAGGAGTACTCGGTGCCGATCGGGATGCCCAGGTCACCCAGCAGCGGGGTGAGCTGGTCGATCATCCCGATGAGGAACCCACCGATCATCGCCCCGTACACCGACCCGATACCGCCGAGGATCACCGCCGCGAAGACCACGAGGAGGATGTTGAAGCCCATCCGTGGCTCGACCTGGTTGTACAGCCCGAGGAAGACCCCACCGACGCCGGCGAGGCCCGCACCGATGACCCACGTCCACCGCGTGATCTGCGCGGTCCGGATCCCCGTGACCTGTGCGAGATCAGCGTTGTCCGCGGTCGCACGCATCATCCGCCCCAGCAGCGTGTAGCGCAACAGCAGGTGCAGCCCCACCACCAGCACGAGCGCGACCACGACGATCGCCACCTCCTGGGTGGTGATCCGGATGCCGATGGGCACCAGTGCCGGGATCGGCCGCTGTGCGGGCACCGCATACCGGAGCGACCCCGTCCCGAAGCCCAGGATCACCAGTGCCCGGTAGACGAATGCCACCCCGATCGAGGTGATCAGCAGCCCGATCGCACCGATCTCCAGCGCATCGTACACGAGCCGCTGTGTCACCACGGCGACGACCGCGGCGACGGCCGCACCCACCGCGACGGCGATGTAGAAGCCACCGGGCAGTCCGAGCACGGTGGGACCGACATCGCCGATCAGTGCGAAGCCGACGAAGGCACCGTAGGCACCGACGGTCAGTGTGTCGCCATGCGCGAAGTTCGCGAAGCGGGCGATCGAGTACACCAGCGAGAGGCCGATGCTCGCGAGGATGATGATGCTGCTGAAGACGAGCCCGTTCGCGAGGTACTCCAGGACCGCCATCAGACCCGGTCAGACGGTCCGGGTCCCACGGGAGACGTACGCGTCATCGACGACCTCGAACACCTGGAATGACCCCACAGGGTCACCGTTGGCATCGAAGTCGATCGGCCCACTCACCCCATCGTAGTCGACCGCGTCTGCGCCGCCCCCAGCTGCGATGACGTCCGCCGCCTCGGCGAACGTCGTCACCGTCTCACCGGGCGAGCGTGTCACATCACGCACCGTCCCGCCGAGTGCGGCACCGCTGAACCCATCCGCCGTCGCGATCGACAGCGCCGCGGTGATCACGCAGTCGTACGCGAAGGAGGACCAGCTCGTCGGTGCCTCCCCGTATGCGGACTCGAACCGACTGGCGAAGTCCTGGTAGTTCGCCTGATCGATCGCGGCCGATGGCTCGACCGTCTTCATGCCCGCGAGGGCACCCGCCGGCGTCCCCGCGAGCACGGATGGACCCTTCGCCGAATCGCTGCCGTAGAACGCCGCCTCATACCCGTTGGAGTACGCATCGTCCACCATCGCAGCGGTCTGTTCCTGGTATGTGAGGAACACCCATGCATCTGCACCGGAGTTCGCCATCTCGGCGACGACGCTCGCATACGATGACTGCTCCTGGTCGTGGGGGCTGTCGTATGCCACCTCGCCATCCCAGGCGTCCACGAAGCCATCTCGCTGGGACTGTCCGAAGTCGTTGTTCACCCATGCGACCGCGACGGACCCGACACCGTCGTCGGCGATCAGGTCCGCGAGCACCTGCACCTGTGGCCCGCCCGGCGGCGACATCCGCAGCAGACCGGGGTAGTCCGTCAGTGATGCGGAGGTGGAGTTCTGCGACAGCTGGACCACGTCGGTGCCCTGGACGACCGACTCGTAGATCGAGGTGGAGACGCCCGACCCGACGGCCCCGATGATGAGTGGGACCTGGTCCTGATTCACCAGCTTCTGGGCCGCGGAGACGCCAGCGTCTGGCAGGCTCTCGGAGTCCTCGACGATGATCTCCAGTGGGACCCCACCGATCCCGCTGGCGTTGACATCCTCCAGCGCGAGGGCGACCCCGCGCTCGTTGTACGTACCGAAGTCCGCGAGCGAGCCCGTCAGGGAGTTGACCATCCCGATGCGGTACACATCGGGTGCTGTCTCCTCGGTGCCGCTGTCACCGGAATCAGCATCCTCCCCACCGGACTCCTCGGTGGTGCAGCCGGCCAGCCCGACCACCCCAGCGAGTCCGGCGTACTGTAAGACGGTGCGTCTGTCGTATCTGGACGGACCAGCGTGTGTCATATTGACTCATTGTGAGGTCTAATGGGACCCGTATAAGTGAATCCCTCCCATGGTCGGGTGGCACCTCAGGCCCGCAGCGACGTCGGTATGAGCATGTACAGACACGCTATCCATCTCCCACCCGGAGGAGGTGCGCCCCCCGACGGGCAGCCGTCATGATCCCGCCAATCGCCCGACGGTTCGTCGCCGGTGAGTCCGTTCCCGCGGTCGTCGACCACGTCCGGACGCTTTCGGAGGATGACCTCGGGGCGATCTGCAACCTACTGGGCGAGCACCACACGGATCCGACCACGGTGGATGCGGACATCGCGACCTACCAGGAGCTCGCCGCGGCGCTTGCGGCTGCGGGGCTGGACGCGGGCCTGTCGGTGAAACCCTCACAGGTGGGTCTCGAGCTCGGGCGCGACCGCCTCGCCGCCGCGATCGAGACACTCGTGACCACGACGGAGACGACCATCTGGGTGGACATGGAGGACCACACGACCACCGACGACACGCTCGACGTCGTCATCGCGGCGATGCGGGCGCATCCGGACCGCCTGGGGGTGTGCATCCAGGCCAACCTCCACCGGAGTGAGGCGGACATCCACCGACTGGCGCCGCTGCCCGGGAAGGTGCGGCTGGTCAAGGGCGCGTACGATGAGCCCCACACCGTCGCGATCAGATCCAAGGCTGCGGTCGATGCGCAGTATCGCTCGCTGCTGGAGCTGCTGTTCCGCGAGGCCGACGGTGGGATCGCCGTGGGGTCACATGACCCCGCGATGATCGACCACGCCGCCGCGCTCGCCGACCGCTACGGGACCCCGTATGAGGTCCAGATGCTCACGGGCGTCCGGGAGGATGCACAGCGGTCGCTCACGGGGAGTGTCCCTGTGGTCCAGTACGTCCCCTTCGGGGACCGGTGGCTGTCGTACTTCTACCGGCGGATCCGCGAGCGCAAGGAGAACGCGGTGTTCGCCGCACGAGCGATCATCGGTCGCTAGGGTCCAGCAGCTTCGCCTCCGCCTTGCGCAGGTGCTCCAGCAGGGTGGTCTTCGAGATGTCCAACTCCTCCGCCAGCACCCGCGTGGAGACCCCACGAGGCCACTCGTAGTACCCCCGGTCACGGGCGTGGTCGAACGCGGCGCGCTGAGCCGTCGTCAGGCGGTCGATGCGCTGTTCGAGGCTGCTGCGGCCATCCGGCACGCCCGTCGAGATCGACGCGACATCCACCTCCGCCCCGCCATCGCTGCGGACCCCCTCCAGCTCGGCATCGAGCTCGTCGCGGTCACCGGCGAAGCAGACCTGCCAGAGCTCCCGTCCGCCACTGATCTGCACCGGCGCAGAGTGCACGAACCCATGCGACAGCAGGGTCGGACAGATCATGTCGCCGGGGTGATACTCCAGGAAGAACTCCTGGACGACCGTCCCGGGGGCACTGCGCTCGCGTCCGAAGCGCTGCTGGAGCACCGACAGCTCCCCCGCGTGATCGGATGCCTCGATCGCCGCGAGCAACGCATCAACGGTGGCGCGGTCCTTCCCGTATGCCGTGAAGAGGCCCTTGACCAGGTGATCGACCGGGTCGGCCTCCGGTGAGTGGTACACCGCGTGTGCGAGGACGCCGCCATCGGTCCTCGCGGTCGCCTCGATCGCCCAGCACCCGGGGTGCCACAGGTCGAGTGTGAGGCGGGTCGTCCCGACATCTGTGACGGCCATGTTACCATGTATCGCTCATCGTTCTTAATTATCCATCCTCCCGACCATGGTCGGTCCCTTGTTCGTAAGCGACAGGCCAGGTGTGTGAGGTATGCCGGAGGAGTTTGGCCACTACATCGACGGAGCGTACAGGGACACCGACAGCACACCGCGCTTCGAGAGTCACAATCCCGCGACCGGGGCCGTCATCGGCTCGTTCCCACAGGGGGATACACAGACGGTCGATGCTGCCGTCAGCGCCGCCCGTGCCGCCTTCGAGGATTGGCGCGCGCGCTCGCACATCCAGCGCGCGGAGTACCTCTGGGATGTCTTCCATGAGCTGCGGACTCGCACCGATGAGTTCGGGACGATCGTCTCCGAGGAGTCGGGCAAGCCCCTGAACGAGGGCGTCGCAGACGTGATCGAGGCGGCCCACATGGTCGAGTGGGCCGCCGGTGACGCGCGGCATCCACACGGCGATGTGGTCCCATCGGAACTGCCCGCCCGCGATGCGTACATGCGACGCAAGCCGCGGGGCGTCACCGGCTGCATCACACCGTGGAACTTCCCCATCGCGATCCCCTACTGGCACATGGCGGTCGCACTTGTCGAGGGCAACACCGTCGTCTTCAAGCCTGCCGAGCAGACCCCGCGATGCGCACAGGTGATCGCCGAGCTGTTCGATGCCGCTGACCTGCCACCGGGCGTGTTCAACATGGTCACCGGGGACGGCGAGACGGGGGCCGCGATCGTCGAGCACGATGCGGTGGACACGGTCCTGTTCACGGGGTCGGCGGCGGTCGGGCATGCGATCCTCGAGCAGCTGGGTGGGGACACCACCACCCGTGTGGCCTGCGAGATGGGGGGCAAGAACTCGCTGATCATCACCGCCGCCGCAGACCTGGACATCGCAGTGCCTGCGGCGGTCATGTCCGCGTTCAAGACGACCGGGCAGCGCTGCGTCTCCGCAGAGCGGCTGTTCGTGCACACCGACGTTGTCGATGCGTTCACGACCCGCTTCACCGAGATCGCCGACGCGCTGCAGATCGGCGACCCGCTCGATCAGGCGTCGTTCATGGGTCCCCTGATCGATGCGGCTGCGGTCGAGAAGGTGCGTGGCTACAACGACCTGGCGCGCGAGGAGGGTGTCGAGGTGCTCGTCGACCGCACAGAGCCCAGCGTGGCCGCAGCTGGACACTGGGTGGGCCCGTTCGTCTACCGCGCAGATCCGGAGGCACCGTTGCGGTGCACACATGAGGAGGTCTTCGGGCCACATGTGGCGATCTTGCCGTATGAGGGGGATATCGAGCAGGCGGTCGCATACCAGAATGACACGGACTACGGGCTCGCTGGGGCGATCATCTCCGATGACTTCCGCGAGGTCAACTACTACCGCGACCACGCCGACGTCGGACTGGCCTACGCGAACCTCCCCTGCATCGGTGCAGAGGTCCAGCTGCCCTTCGGTGGTGTGAGGCGCTCCGGCAACGGGTACCCCTCTGCGCGTGAGATCATCGAGGCGGTCACCGACCGGGTGGCCTGGACGATCAACAACTCGACGGAGATCGCCCTCGCGCAGGGGCTCTCAGCGGACATCCAGACGGAGTGACCCTCACCGCGTGGTGTCCACCACGGTGCTGAGGACTGCGATGCCGACCGCCGCGAAGGCGATCGCGGCCAGATTGGGGATGCTCAGTACGCCCCACAGCTGCCACTGGATGCTCGCACATGCGCCGACCGTACAGCCGCGTGCGCCCGACTGCAGCTGGAGCCAGCTGTGGTACCCTGCGATGGCGAACCCGCCGAGGGCGAGGGGGCCGATCGCCGTCCGGTGCAGCGGCTGATCGACGAGGAGGGCGACAGCGCCGATGGCGACGATGGGATACATCAGCACACGCTGATACCAACAGAGCGTACACGGGTACAGACCCAGTCCGTACTGGAACCACAGGCTCCCCACCGTCGCCGTGGCCGCGACACTCACCACCGCGATTCGACGGAGCCTCGCGTACATAGGATCATCGTGGGGGGATACCGCATCAGCGCTGCGGTCAGGTCAGATCAGCAGCTGGATGTCCGCCGACTGCATGCGCTGGAAGGCCGAGGCGGCACCGACACCGGTGGTGACGCCCTCGTAGAAGTCGTCGGGGTCGTACCCGAACAGCTCGATCGTCATCTGACACGCCTGCAGGTCCACCCCACTCGCGAGGCTGACGTCGATCAGCTCCTCGACGGTGGCCACATCGTGGGTCCGCATCTGGCGGTTCATGTACCAGGTGGTGAGCCGGTCCATCCCCGGCAGCGCCGCGAGCACGTTCGGGATGGGCATGCTCACGTTGCCGACCGCGGACATCTGCAGCTGCTTCGACCGCTCCTCATGGAGGATGTCGAGGCCCCAGAAGGTGTGGAAGACCGTCACGTCGTAGCCGAACGCCGCGGCCGTGGATGCGAGGATCAGCGGGGGATACGCCATGTCCAACGACCCCTTCGTCGAGATGATCACCATCTCCCCTGGGTCCTCCGCCGCCTCCTCCAACGTCGACAGCCGCTGCTCGAGCTCCGCGACGGTCGCCTGCAGTGACTCAGGATCGGTGGGTGCGGTGGATGCGGCGGGCTGCTCGTCGAGGCTCATGCCTCACGCGACCCGCTCGATCCGATGGACGTAGACCGTCCCATCCGCCGCGTCCTCTTCGGTCTGCTCATGGAGGGTCGCCTCGGTCGTCGAGTCGGCCCACCCTGCGATGTCGCTGACACTGCCTGGGTCGGTCGCGTGCACCTCGAGGGTCTCACCGACACCGAGATCGGCGAAGGCCTGACTCGTCTGGATGACCGGCATCGGGCAGTTCAACCCCGTCACATCGAGTTCGACAGCATCGTGTTCCTGGCTCATCGTGGATCACTCATATTGGGTGTTTGTGACAATACCTGGCGAAGAGGTATAATGATTGCTGCATCCATACGCCGAGAATGCCCGGTCCATGCCTGGTGACGGGACCACCCACCGAAGTGTATTGCAGCAATCGTACAATTGTGTCCCAAGCATTAAGCCATCCACCCCCCAACGAGCGATTGATGCAGACAGACGAGTCCTCGCCGATGGGTGACATGACCGTGCCGACGACCGATGCTGATGCGCTCGCCGCACAGATCGACGCGGAGGAGCCGGTGGTGTTGCTCGACGTCCGCATGCGTGATGAGTTCGAGACCTGGCACATCGACGGTCCCGCCGTCGACGCGATCAACATCCCCTACATCGAGTTCCTCCAGGGCGAGGTGCCGCCATCCGCCTCGGAGGCACTGCCGACCGATGCGCAGGTGACCGTCATCTGTGCGAAGGGTGGGTCCAGTGAGTTCGTCGCGGCGGTGCTCGCAGATGCGGGATACGACGTGAACCATCTCGAGGACGGGATGCAGGGCTGGGCACGGGTGTATGATCGACGTGAGATCACCGCCCATGATGGGCCCGCGACGGTGTACCAGTACCACCGCCGCTCGAGTGGATGTCTCGGCTATCTGATCGTCGGGGGCGACGCTGCGGCGGTCGTCGACCCACTGCGCGCGTTCACCGACCGCTATCTGGAGGACGCCGCCGCAGAGGGGGCCGACCTCACGGTCGCGATCGACACACACGTGCACGCCGATCACATCTCGGCGCTGCCGGCTCTGTCGGCCGCAGGCATCGATGCGCGGATGTCCCCCGGTGCCCTCGACCGCGGTGTCACCCACGCGGAGATCGCCCCCCTGGAGGACGGGGAGACGATCAGCCTCGGCGATGCGGCCGTCGAGGCCGTCGCGACACCGGGACACACCACCGGTATGATGTCCGTCCTCATCGATGGATCGACGCTATTGACCGGTGATGGGCTCTTCGTCGACAGTGTGGCGAGACCGGACCTCGAGGAGGGGGATGCGGGTGCAGAGCCTGCGGCCCGACAGCTGTACGCCTCCCTGCAGGAACGCATCCTCCCGATGGACGCGGAGACGGTCATCGCGGGCGCACATACGGGCGGACAGGCCCCGCCGGCAGCAGATGGCACCATCACCGCCCCGCTGGGGGAGATCGTCTCGCGGATGCCGATCCTCACCGCCGATGAGTCGGCGTTCGTCACCGAGGTGCTCCGGGAGATGCCACCGCGACCGGCGAACTACCAGCAGATCATCGACATCAATCTCGGTGCGGACCGCGCGGACGATGCGACGGCCTTCCGCCTCGAGCTCGGTCCGAACAACTGTGCGGCCTCCACCGATGCACTCACCAGCAGTTAAACGCTCTCGCCGATGAACGGGACCATGGTCCTGCTCGTGGGGATGAGCCTCCTTGAGGCGGCGTTCCCGAACGGCATCGCACAGTACGCCCTCGGTGGGCTGTTGATCGGGATGGGCGTCGTCCTCATCTACGGGATGACGGGCATCGCCGCGGGGGCGTCGACGTTCCTGGAGTCCACGCTCTCGTACGTCTCCGCACAGGAGCGCTTCCAGCAGTACCGACCCTCGCGTGACTGGCGGATGGTGTTCACGCTGGGCATCGTGGGTGGTGCGGCGGTGTACGCCGTGGCGATCCAGGGTGGCATCTGGGTCACCGAGGTCCAGCCGTGGCGCCTCTTCGCCGGTGGGATCCTCGTGGGCATCGGGACCCGCGTCGGCAAGGGGTGCACATCGGGTCATGGCATCTGCGGGATCGGTTCGGTGTCGCGGACGTCCATCGTCGGCGTGGTGGTGTTCGTCGCTGTCGCTGCGGTGACGGCCAACCTCGTCGCGCTCGCGGGGGTCAGCCCATGAGCCAGTCGCGATGGTTCCTCCCGGTGGTCCTCACCGGGGGGCTGCTGTTCGGCTTCGGGCTCGCGGTGAGCACGATGACGCATCCGGAGGTCGTCCTTGCGTTCCTCACGGGCACCGACCTGGGGCTCGTCTTCGTCATGGGTGGCGGCAGCGTGGTCGCTGCGATGGCGTTCTGGGGGCTGCCGCGACTCCGAGACGATGCGCCACTGACCGGCGATGCGTACGGCCGACGGCTGAAGCCGTTCGATCGCAACGTGGTGATCGGGGGGTCGATCTTCGGCGTGGGGTGGGGCCTGTCCGGCATCTGCCCCGGAGCGGCGTATGCGAGCCTCGGGATCGGGAACTGGCCGATCCTCTACGGCATCGGAGGCATGTTCATCGGGGCATACCTGCAGGGATGGTACCGGTCGCAGCGGACGAAGACCCCGGTCCGCACACCCGCGGACGACTGACCCCGGCTATCGACCGGCGGGTGGGACGAGCAGGACGTTCCCCCGCGCTTCTGCGAGCATCCGTTCTGAGACCGACCCCAACAGCAGCCGCCGCAGGCGGCTGCGCCCACGTGAGCCCAACAGGGTCATCGTCGGATCATGCGCCCCCTCAGCGGCCAGCAGCTCCGTCGCCGGATCACCGGTGCGCACGTCCACCGTGGTGTCGATCCCCCAGTCGCGCAGCTGCACCGCCAGCTCCTCGAGGTCCTCGATGATCGCCTCAGGGGCGGGATCGAGCGACTCACCGCGTGGGGTCTGCACATGCACGAGGGTCGCCTCCTGCGTCGCATGCCGGAGGTACTCGAAGTGCGAGAAGGCGGCGTCGGCGTTGTCGCTGAAGTCCGTCGCGAACATGGTCCGCCGGAACAGATGCGCGCGCGTGGGGTCGGGGTGCGCCGCCTCGCGCTGGATCCGACTCACCAGCAGCGGGACCGTCGTCGACCGCGAGAGGTTCCGTGCGGTCGAGCCGATCAGCCGGTTCCGGAGGGGGCTCTCACCGCGTGAGCCGACCACGATCATCGATGCGCCCACCGTCTCGGCGATCCCGTTGATCCTGCGATGTGGCGTCCCGCGGACCGCATGCATCGTGACATCGAAGCCCTCCTGCTCGAGGGTGATCGCATACTCCTCCAGCCGTCGGCGGTAGTCCCGCTCGATGTCGACGCCGGGGATGCCCGAGTGGACGTTCGAGGGGATCACGGTGATGAGGTCGATCGCCTCGGTGCCGATGCGCCCGAGGCACTCCAGGCAGGTCTGGTTCGTCAGTGCGGCCTCATTCGCCTCGGAGAGATCGGTGGCCCATGCGATGCGCATGCTGGATGATGCCGACTAGCTGCAAAAACAGTTTCCCATTGTTCGGCCAATATCACCATCGAGAACCGATGTCCACACACGCCTGAGGCATCTGACACGAGGTGGTATTGCACAGTTGTTCCAAAACCATTTTACCCTGGTGTCGGATATCTCCGGGTGAACATACCGATGGCCAACAACGCACGCATGGACGGGACCCGGGCGGGACGATGGTAGGCCTCAGTGTCCCGACGTGGGACCCGCAGACGGCACTGCTGATCGGCATCATCCTCGCGGAGGCGGTGGTGCTGTACGTGGGATATGGGCTCATCGAACGGGTGGTGGGCCCTCCACTGGTCCGGGCCATCCGCGGCAGACGCCGACATGTGGAGTGACCTGCTCGCGGTCACCGCGACCGATCCGGGCCTCCTCGTGCTGTTCGTCGGATTCGGGCTCGTCGTCGGGATCCTCTTCGGGTTCTTCGGCATGGGTGGCTCCTTCCTCGTCACACCTGCGCTGCTCATGCTCGGCTACCCCGCCCGCGTGGCCGTCGGCAGCGGGATGGCCTTCGTCTTCGGGACGGCGGTGATCGCGACGCTCAAACACTCGGACCTCGGGCAGGTCGACTACCGGTTGGGCGTGCTGATGATCGCGGGGACGACCGTGGGGATCGAACTCGGGCGGGCATCGGTGCTGTACCTGGAGACACTCGGGCTCGCCGCGGGGATCATCAGCGTGGTCTACGTGCTGCTGCTGGGTGCGATCGGTGTGCTGGTGACCCGTGATGCCCGCGGCGGCAGCGGTCGTGCACTGGCGGCCGACGGCGGGCTGCCACCGGCGGCCGTGTGGATCCACACACATCTGAACCTCCCCCCACGCATCCGTCTGCGCGGTGATGTCCACGTGTCGGTGTGGATCATCACCGTCGTCGCACTCTCGACGGGGGTGCTCTCGGGGTTCCTGGGCGTCGGTGGCGGGTTCATCCGCATGCCGGCGATGATCTATGCCATCGGTGTCCCGGTGCCGGTCGCGGTGGGGACCGACCTCTTCGAGATCGTCTTCTCGGGGGGCATCGGGAGCTACCTGTACGGGCAGTCCGGCGGGGTCGACCTCACGATCGTGGTACCGCTGCTGTTGGGGTCGGCGCTGGGTGCTCGCATCGGGTCTGCTGCGACGGCGATCGTCGATGCAGAGGGTATCAAGATCTACTTCGGGCTGATGCTGATCGCCGGGGCGGTCGCCGTGGCCGTCGGTGAGGTCGGTGGGGTCCTCGGCGTAACAGCGCTCGAGCAGCTCGGACTCGTGCTGGTGATCGGGGCGGCGGTCGCGGTCGCTGCGGGCATCCTCGGACAGGTGGTACTGACCATCCGGCGGCGCGATCGGGCAGACTAGCCGCCAGGGGAGTATTGCACGATATGCACAACAGATTAGTGTGCCTCCCACCTATGTGAGGTAAGATGGAAGCGATGATCGACTATCTGCGGCAGGAAATGGAGTGCTATGGCCTCATGGAGTGCTTCCATGGGTTGAAGATCCTCGACCGGGAGGTCTTCGAGCTGCTCGTCGCCGCCGAGTCACCGCAGACGGTCGACCAGATCGCCGCGGCGGTCGATCGTGAGCGCTCAACCGCGTACCGGTCGGTCCAGCGACTGATCGATGCGGGGTTCCTCGACCGCGAGCAGGTGAACTACGAGCAGGGGGGCTACTACCACGTCTTCGCCCCGCGGGACCCCGACGTGATCGCCGACGAGATGCTCCGTGTGCTCAACGACTGGTATGCCAAGATGGGCCAGCTGATCGGGGAGTTCCGCGAGGAGTACGAGATCGTCGAGGGCGATGCGGCGACAGCACACTCGGGCGCAGACTGACCGAGCCGAGCTGATGGACATCGTCGATGTGCTGGAGGCGTCGCTGCGGGGCCATGGGATCGATGTCGAGACGATCGAGTCCGGATCGGATGGCCTCGAGGTCCGCTACACCACCGCGTTCCCGGACATCCACGTGAACCGCCAGGAGGTCGGTCGCCTCCTGCAGGGGCTCATGGAGGCGTTCGAGACCACCGCTGCAGAGCCGATGGACGTCGAGGCGGCGGTGTACCGCTCGGCGGGCGACCGGCAGGGACACTGGCGCGTGGCGGGCGCGGACATGGCCGCGTACATGCAGTACAAGATCGACGGCACCGAGCTCACCGCACGGGTCCTCGACAGCCTCAGCGAGAGCTGATCAGTCCTCGCGCGGTGTGAGGGGGACCGCACGCATCGGCACCGGCGCCTCCAGCAGCAGCCGCTGCGCGACCGACCCGAAGAGGATCTTCCCGGTCGGGCTGCGCTTGCGGATGCCGAAGACCAGCTCATCGGCGTCGAAGGTGTCGATCGCCGCGAGCACATCGGTGGCAGGGTCGTTGCCCCGGATGAACTGATGCGTCTCGACGGTCCCCGCGAGGCCGAGGCGTGCATCCAGGACGGTCAACGCATCCTCGCCGTCACGGACCGCCGCCGCGTCGGTCACATCCCCACCCTGCAGCGAGTTGACCCCCACGACGGTGTCATCTGGGCCGACGTGGGCGCCGAGGTAATCAGCGAGCTGTGCGCTGGTGTCGACATGGTTCGTCGCGACGAGCAGGCTCACCATACCGCACCGTCGGTGGCCCAGGCTAAAGCGGTACTGTGCGACAGGGGACACGGGGCTTATACGCCCCTCGCACCTGCTGAGCGTATGGACGAGCTTGCGGACCTCTCTGCGGTCGATGGCACGGACATCGTCGTCGTCGGCGGCGGTTTCGCTGGACTCGCGACAGCATGCTACCTCGCGAAGGCCGGCGCAGACGTGACGTTGCTGGAGAAGAACGAGCAGGTCGGTGGGCGCGCAAGCCGGCTCGAACGCGAGGGCTTCACCTTCGATATGGGGCCGTCATGGTACCTCATGCCCGATGTGTTCGAGCGCTTCTTCGGCCATCTTGGCTATGATCCCGCAGAGCTGTATGAGCTCGAGCGGCTGGACCCCCACTACCGGATCTTCTTCAAAGACGGCGATCAGGTGGACATGGTCCCGGATCTCGAGGCCAACAAGGCGGTCTTCGAGTCGTATGAGGCGGGCGCGGGGGAGGCACTGCAGCGGTATCTCGCGGAATCGAAGCAGACCTACGAGATCGGCATGGAGCACTTCGTGTACACGGACCGACCACGGCTCCGTGACTACATGGACTGGGACGTGATCCGCCACTCCTGGGGGCTCCCGCTGGTGCGCAAGATGCAGGGACACGTCGAGAAGTACTTCGACCACCCGAAGCTGCAGCAGATCATGCAGTACACGCTGGTGTTCCTCGGTGGCGCACCGACGAACACCCCGGCGCTGTACAACCTCATGAGCCATGTGGATTTCAACATGGGCGTGTACTACCCCACACACGGGCTCGGTGGTGTCGTGGATGCGATGGTCACCGTGGCCGACGACCTCGGGGTGCAGATCGTCACCGACGCACCGGTGGCGTCGATCACGGGGGAACGGGGGGCGTTCACCGTACACACCGAGGCAGACACCCATGCTGCGGAGGTCGTCGTCAGCGGTGCGGACTACCGACACACGGAGATGGAGCTGTTGGCGCCCGAGGACCGCCAGTACGATGCATCCTACTGGGACGGTCGGGTGTACGCACCGTCGGCGTATCTGCTGTACCTCGGTGTGGAGGGTGACGTCGACGCGCTGGCACATCACACGTTGGTGCTGCCGACGGCGTGGGACGAGCACTTCGAGGAGATCTTCGAGGCGCCTGCGTGGCCGAACGACCCCGCATACTACCTGTGTGTGCCGTCGAAGACGGACCCGGATGTCGCACCTGAGGGACACAGCAACCTCTTCGCGCTCGTCCCGATCGCACCCGGACTCGAGGACACCCCACAGCTCCGTGCAGCATACCGTGACAAGCTGCTTGCGGACGTCGCCGAGAACACGGGGGTCGACCTCCGGGACCGGATCGTCGTCGAGGAGTCATTCTGCGTCGAGGACTTCGTCGACCGCTACAACGCGACGGAGGGGACGGCGCTTGGGCTGGCACACACGCTCCGGCAGACCGCCCTGCTGCGACCGGGACACCGCTCGTCTGCGCTGGATGGGCTGTACTTCACGGGGGCGTTCACGACACCGGGTATCGGTGTCCCGATGTGCCTCATCAGTGGGCAGTTGACGGCTGAGGCAGTCGCTGCGGACGGGTGATCGGAGCCGTGCTACCGGGGCGGCGGATCATCGAGGTCTCGCGGCCGCGGTTCTGGTTCTACCTCGCAGGGCCTGTCATCGTCGGGGGGATCTTCGGGGCCGCATCGACGGCGACGCTGTTCAGCCCGATCGCCCTCGCGTATCTCGCGTACTTCCTCCTGCCGGCGAACGTCTTCCTCTACGGTATCAACGACCTGTACGACGCGCAGATCGACCGGTCGAACCCCAAGAAGATGGAGTACGAATCCCAGTGGGAGGGCCGATGGACCACCGTGGCCGCCGTGGTGCTGTCCGCGGGTGGGGGGGTGGTGCTGACGGCCGTGAGCGCACCGGTTGCGTGGCCTGCGATGGGGGGGTTCCTGCTGTTGGCGTGGCAGTACTCCGCGCCACCTGGGCGATTCAAGACCACCCCGGTGGTCGATTCGGTCTCGAATGGACTGTACATCCTGCCGGGGGTGGCGATCTACGCACAGCAGAGCGGGGCGCTCCCGCCCACTGCGGTCGTGCTCGGTGCATGGCTGTGGTCGATGGCGATGCACACCTACTCGGCGGTCCCAGACATCGGCCCCGATCGGGCGGCGGGCATCACGACGACGGCGACACGGCTCGGGCAGCAGCGCACCCTCTGGTACTGCGGGGTGGTCTGGACGGTGGCTGCGGTCGCATTCGCCCTCGTCGACGTCCGCTGGGGTGGGCTGATGCTGCTGTACCCACTGCTGCTGGTGGCCTGGCAGCGCCTGGATATCCCCACCGCACGGGCCTACTGGTACTACCCATGGATCAACACGGCCGTCGGCGCCATCATCGCCAATGCAGGGCTGTGGGGGCTGCTGTATGGGTGAGCGGGCGACCCAGGCACTGTGGCGTCGCCTGGATGCGATCATCCTCGAGAACCGCTTCACCATCTCCGTGTTCTTCCCGCTCAACGGGGTCGTGCTCCTTTTGGCGAGTGCGGAGGGCGTCCTGCCGGGGTGGCTCAGCTTCAATGCAGCCCTCATCCTCCTCGGGACGGTGGTGATGCGCTCGCCACTGCTCGCGGGGGTCGCACCGGTGATCACCAGCCGGGCGGCGGTCGCGATCGGTGCACTCGCTGTGTACGCATACGGGATCGAGTACATCGGTATCACGACGGGATGGCCCTACGGCGCGTTCCACTACGGGGTCGCACTCGGCCCGATGATCGGGGGGATCCCGGTCGGGCTGCCGATCTTCTTCATCCCACTGGTCATGAACGCATACCTGCTGTGGGTGGTGCTCCTGGGCGATCGGATCGATGACCGGCGGGTGCGGATTGCCACGATCTTCGCGACGGTGATGGCGATGGACCTCGTGTTGGACCCTGGTGCGGTCGGGTTGGGGTTCTGGACATACGTCGCAGGCGGACCGTACTACGACGTGCCCATCAGCAACTTCATCGGCTGGCTGCTGTCGGCGGCCGTCGCGATCGTGCTGTTGGATTGGGGCTTCGACCACCACAGACTGGCTGTGCGACTGCGTTCGTGTCCGTTCATCCTGGATGACCTCGTCTCGTTCGTCATCCTGTGGGGGGGTATCAACCTCTACTTCCGGCAGGTGATACCGGTGATCATCGCCGTGGGGCTGGCGGTGGCGCTCGTGCGCGCAGAGCGCTTCGATACCGGGCTGTTCACCCTGCGGGCGCCCACGCTTCGATAGGGCTCAGTCCCTCCCGGCCTTCGCTTCGACCCATCGCCAGACACGGCGGGGCCGCCAGCGCGCGAACCCACCCATCGGCGCATCCTGTCCCGCCTCCGCGGCGGGCACCGCACTGACCTGCGCGAAGACCGCCTCCGGGTCCGGCCGGAGGGCCCACCGCACCCGTGCGGCCACGAGCAGCCGGAGCTTCCGCAGTGGGCCCAACTGTGGGGTCTGCGCCAGCACATCGTACTCCGCCGCACGGATGAGCCGGTGGTGCTCAGCGTACAGGATCGCGGCCAACAGCACACCGAACTGGCAGTCCTTCGGGAGGTACCGGATGCCGGCGACACCCTCCCGGTACAGCTCCTCGGTGCGCTCCAAGAGCTCCTCGACCGCGGTGGCGAACGCCGGTGACCACTCCAGCGCGCGCACCGCCTCGGGTGTCGTCCCCGCTGCACGGAGCGTCGCACGGGGGAGGTACACCCGATCACGCTCGATGACATCCTCACGCACATCGCGCAGGAAGTTCGTCAGCTGGAAGGCCTCCCCCAGGGCGGTCGCATGCGGCAGCGCAGCTGCGGGGAGCTCCGGCCCCATGATCGCGGTCATCATCCGGCCGACGGCAGCCGCAGATCCATCCATGTACCCACGCAGTTGCTCCAGTGTGGCGTACGCATCGGTGGTGATGTCCGCGGCCATCGCATCGATGAACACCTCGATGTCGGCGCGGTCGATGGCGTACGTCTCTGCGGTCTCTGCGAACGCTGCGAGCACCGGGCTCGTCGGTGACCGCTCGCCGAGCGCCTCCGCTGCGAGTCGCTCGAGCTCCGCTTGCTGTTGCGGAGGTGGTGCCGTATCCGCGGCATCGACCACCTCATCGGCCACGCGGAAGAACGCATAGAGGATGTATGTGGGATAGCGCACCCGTCGCGGCAGCAGCCGGGTGGCGAAGTGGAAGGTGCGGCCCGTCTGCTGCTGGATGGCCTTACTCGCAGAGATCTGCTCGCTGTCGACCATCAGACCTCACCCACGGGGGCTGCTGATGTACGACTCATTGATTGACTGAACAAGGGGACACGGGATGATAACAGTTCGTGCAGCTACCAGAATGTGTCACTACAGTCGTAGATGACACCGTGCTGTGGGCAGACGTACTTGCAGTGCCGGTGCAGCATGGGCTCAGCACACAACGGACAGGGTCGCCCCAGCCGTGTGGCAGCCATCGATACCCCGCTCAGCACTCAGACCAGCCGCAGCTCTCGCAGGTCTTGCAGCCCTCCGAGTAGTACAGGGTCATGTTGCCACAGTCGGGGCACTCGGGCGACTCGCCCGCGGCGAGCAGGGCATCCACCGCATCTGCATCTCCCGCCGGTGCGGCGACCACCGTGCCGCCATCTGGCTCTGGTGCGGCCTCGGCAGCCGCATCGATCTCCGTGAGGTTCTGCTGCTGTGGGTACGCCTTCGCGATGTCGCCATCGAGGTATCGCCGCATCGCGGTACCGATCGCATCAGGGATGGAGTTGATCTGCTCACCCTTGTCCCAGGCGACCTTCGGGCTACGGATGCCCTGCAGCTCGGTCGCGATCTCCCACGGGTCGACCCCCGACCGCAGCGCCGTCGAGATCGTCTTCGCCAGCGCCTCGGTGAATGAGGCGGTGAAGCCACCCGAGTTGCCGATGTTCGCGAACAGCTCGAACGGATGACCATCCGCATCCTCGTTGATGTTGACGTACAGCTTCCCGTAGCCGGTGTCGATGCGCTGTGTGATCCCATGCAAGACGTCAGGCCGTGGACGCTTGCGACCGGGCTCGACCTCGCCATCGAGGTGCGCCAGCACACGTGCGTACTCCTCATCGAGCGCCGCTCGCACCTCGGGGTGCTGCATGAAGCCGTCGAACCCATCGAAGACCGCCTCGATCTGCTCGACGAGCACCGCCGCCGCCTCCCCCTCGTCGGCGAACTCGGTGTTCTGCGCACGGGTCGTCAGCACCTGCTTCGAGCGGGTGCCGTCGCGGTAGACGGTGACCCCCTTGCCCCCGTGCTCGTACACGTAGCGGAACACCTCGTCCATGTCGCCGATCTGCGCGGAGTTGGGGAAGTTGCACGTCTTCGAGATCGCCGAGTCGACGCCCTCCTGGGTGGCACACTGCACCGCCGCATGCTCCTTGCCCGTCAGGTCGCCGGTGACGACGAACAGCTCCGTGATCGCATCGGGCACCGACGTCAGCGAGCTGACGCCCTCGAACTCGTTCGCGGCCATCTGCTCCTGTGCCTCCGCTTTGACGGCCTCGACATCGATATCGTTGGCCTCCAGCACGCGCAGGAAGTAGTCGTCGAACTCGACGAGCATCTCATCGCCCTGCACGTCGTCAGAGACGTTCTTGTAGTACGCGACGTTGAAGATGGGCTCGATCCCACCGGTCGTGTTGCCGACCATCGAGGTCGTCCCCGTCGGTGCGACGGTCGTGGTGTTGTGGTTGCGGATGGGGTAGCCATCGGCCCACGCATCGGCAGACTCGCCCGTGTGGTGCTCGAACCACTCACGGTAGCGCACGGGGTCGGCGTACTTCGAGTCACCCCAGTCGTTGAACGACCCGCGCTCTGCGGCCAGCTGGTGGGAGACCCGCTTGGAGGTGTGGTTGATGTGCATCATGACCTGCCGGGCGATCTCGTTGCCCACCTCCGATCCGTAGCGCACCCCCAGCTGGATGTACAGCTGTGCGAGGCCCATCACGCCGAGGCCGATCTTCCGCATGTCGCGGACCGTCTGCTCGATCTTCTCGACGGGGAAGTCCGACATCGTGACGACGTTCTCGAGGAAGCGTGTCCCCAGCTCGATGCGGGTGTCGAACTCCTCGAAGTCGATCGCCTCTGCGAGGAAGGACGCGACCGTCTCCTCGAGCGCCTCGGTGTCCGCACCGTCGGCGAAGACCCGCCAGTCCGGCGCGTCCGTCGCCGCGAGCGTCGAGAGGTTGATGTGCCCGAGGTTGCACGCCTCGTACTCCTCCAACGGCTGTTCACCACAGGGGTTCGTCGCGAGGATCTGGTGGTCGGGATGCTCCTCGACATCGAACGAGTGCTGTTTGTTCACCCGCTCGAGGTAGATGATCCCCGGCTCCCCGTTCTCGTATGCTCCCTCGACGATGTCCTGCCAGATCTCCGCGGCGGGGATCGACAGCACCTCACCGACGGTGACGTACTCACCGAGGCCGTACATGTCGTACAGCTCCTTCGTCTCGGGGGTGGTGATGTGCGGCTCCTCCGTGCGTGGGTTGGTGAAGACGAACTCCTCGTCGGCGAACAGCGCCTCCATGAAGTCGTCGGTGACCCCCACGGAGATGTTGAAGTTCGACAGGTGGCCCTCGACCGCGTTGCGGAGGTGCTTGGGCACCCGCCCATCCGCATCGATCAGCTCGCGCGCCTCCTCCAGCGCCGCTGCGAAGGTGGTGTGGGTGTAGTCGTCGGGGTCGTTCAGCCGCAGCGAGTGCGCGAGCGAGACGTCCTTGTTCTTCGCGTGGATGAACTGGATCACATCGGGGTGGCTCACCTGCATCACCGCCATCTGCGCACCCCGACGGGCGCCACCCTGTGCGATCGTCTCGCACATCTGGTCGAACGTCCGCATGAACGTGATCGGACCGGAGGCGATGCCGCCGGTCGACCCGACCGCATCGCCGTAGGGGCGCAGCCGCCAGAACGCATAGCCCATGCCGCCTCCACTCTGAAATACCTCTGCGGCCTCCTTCGCGGTCTGGTGGATGTCCGTGATGTCATCGTCGGGCGAGTCGACGAAGCAGGCCGACAGCTGCTGCAGCTCATCGCCGGCGTTCATCAGCGTCGGGGAGTTCGGCACGAACGACAGCAGCTCCATGAGCTCCTGGAACTCCGCACGGCGGGTCTCGACGGCCGTCCGGACCGCCTCCGGCAGCTCGGGGACGATCGTGTCGTAGGCGAACTTGTTGACGTTCGCCTCGGTGAGGACGGTCTCGCGGTCGTCGTCCGCGGTGACGCCTGCGCCGAAGACCGCCGCGGCGAGCTCATCGCGGCGGGGGTGGTTCGGCTTCAGCTGCTCGGGCCGGACGGTGATCTCGATCTCCGCGGCCTCGGCGACGTAGACCGCATCGGCGAGGGCGACGTTCTTCGCGACCCGTACGAACAGCTCCTGCTGTGTCTCCGTCAGGTTCCCGTCGGCATCCTTCCGCAGGTAGCGGGCGGGGAGGATGTTGTTGTACGCGTTGGAGGTGAGCCGCTCCTCGAGTGTCTCGCCATCGGTGCGCTTGACCGGCAGGGTCAGTGCATCGACGTCGGTCTCAGTGCTCATCGGCGCGGCCTCCAGAGGGGGATTGTGTGCGTCATTGTTGTGTGTATGCGGGACGGGCGTGCAGGCCCGGGGGTGTATGTTTGAGTATCCATACAGCCGCGAGGACCCTCCGCACGAGCCGTCTTGTTTGCGCAACACCTGCTTGTGCATCCCGGGTTAAGAAGGTGCCCAGACCGGAGTGAAAGTGAAGTCGTCGACGGCCGACCGGACCGCCAGCGCGCAGGGGTGCTTGGGCGGGGGTTCATTGCCGCCGGGACCCAACGACGGACCATGTCAGATGAGCAGATGCAGCTGCCGGAGACGGAGGAGGAGTGGCGGGACCGACTCGCCCCCCAGCAGTACCACATCCTGCGCGAGCAGGGGACGGAGCGACCGTTCAGCGGGGAGCTGCTGACGGTGGATGAGGATGGCACCTTCCGGTGTGCGGGCTGTGCGGCACCCCTGTTCAGTGCGGGGACCAAGTTCAGTTCGAACAGCGGATGGCCATCGTTCACCGATGCGATCGACGGTGCGGTCGAGCTGCGTGCGGACGACAGCCATGGGATGCGGCGCACCGAGGTCGTGTGTGTCCGGTGTGGTGGACACCTCGGCCATGTGTTCGACGATGGACCAGCCCCCACAGGCAAGCGCTACTGCATCAACTCCGCGGCGATGCGCTTTGACCCAGAGTGATCACTGCTCGACGAGGTTGACCGTCAGTACCGGTGCCGTCGCCCGCACGACCACCTCGTGGGAGACCGACCCCAGCATGTTCTGGGTGTACGCAGCCTGTCGCGTCCCCATGACGATCAGTGCCGATCCACGTTCGTCCGCATAGCTGAGGATCTCCTCGGCCGGAGAGCCCTGCCGCATGGCCGTTGTGACCGCCGCGGCATCGCCGTCGAGGGATGCGGCGGCCGCAGCCAGTGCCGCTTCGCCCTCCGCGGTGAGCTCGTCGATGACCTCTGCACGCATGTTCGCCTCCAGTGTGAGGAAGGCGCGATCATCGATCACATACACCAGATCGACCGCTGCGGTGTGTGTGGCTGCCAACCCTGCTGCGAGGGTGTAGACTCGGTCCATCGCCGGCTGTCCATCGGTGGGGATCAAGATCCGGTCGAACATCATCGGTGCATCGCCCAGGGGAGCGTAAGGCTCTTTCAGGTGTGCAGGGACGGCCGCGGATCTGCGCGGGCCACAACCCTGAATTCCCCCGCAGTCGTGGTACGCTCATGCGTCTGATCGACCTACCGACGACGTGGATGGACCAGCTCCAACGGCGCCTCGAGGGACCGCGGGAAGAGTTGCTCGTGCGGTTGCGCGCCGTCCAGCAGGATATGCCCGAACGGGAGGCACTGTTGACATTCGCCGTGGAGACCCGGGATGAGCTCGCGGAGCTGTTCGACGACCTGAGCGATGAGTCCGCCCGGACGCTCGCAGGGGTGGTCGAGACGGTCCAAGCACAGCTGCAGGAGGCCGATGTGGACCTCACCGTGGGGCCGGCCCGACTCGAGATCACCGGCGATGATGGGGGGATCGCACACGTGCACGCAGCGCTGGAGGATGCGGTCGAGTCGACACCGGCGCAGCTGGAGTACACGCGTGGTGAGGGCATCGCCATCACCGTGGGACAGCAACAGGAGGAGTGAGCCGCACGGGAAGGATGGCCTCGGTACTCATAGGGCTCAGCATCGTCTCGTGACTGAGTCCGGTGATGTCGTCATCGGCCGGGGTGCGTTCAGACCAGCTTCGCGAAGGCCAGCTTCCCGCTCGTCCGCTCGATCTGGATCTGGACCGTGTCCCCCTCCGCGGCACCGGGAACGAAGATGGTGAACCCACCCAGTGAGGCGACCCCGTCACCCTTGCGACCGGTACCCGTGATCGTCACCTCGTAGGAGCGGCCCGCCTCCACCTGCGGGCCCGCAGCCTGTGTCGTCTGTGCGCGGGTCTTCGACACCGGACGGAACGCACCACAGGCCTCACACCGGAGCATGTCCACGCCATCCTCGTTCACCAGTCGGGTATCCGGCAGCCCGCACTCGGAGCAGACGACGTACTCCGCGACGTACTGGTCGATCGCATCCTCGAAGTCGGCCACCGTGAACGATCCGTTGTAGCGGGCATGGGACTCTTCCAGCTGGCCGTTGGTGCCCAGCTCCCGCTGGACGTTGCGATGCAGATGGTCGACCGGACGCCCTACCGCATCCGCGATCTGTGCGATGTTCGTCAGGCGGGTGAACGCACCGTCGGTCTCCCCCTCCGGCGCGGGGATCTGCAGTCGTGACTCCGCCTCATTCCGCTCCGGCACCGCCTCAAGTGCGCGGTCCAGTGTCTCGGTGTAGTCCATGGTCGAAAGGGGCGAGCCGGGGGTTTAGCCGTTGTGCGTCAGCCGGCTTCGGGCTGCGGCGATGACCAGTGGCAACGTGATCGTCGCATCGCCCAGCACCGTCACATTGCGCGCATCGGGCTCGAGCTTGCCCCACGAGCGAGCCTCATCGAGTGATGCACCCGAGAGCCCACCGGTGTGCTCGGGGTCCATCGTGAGCTGCACCCCCAGGTCATACGCGCCGGGGATGGTGAGCATCGTCTGCAGGGTGTAGTTCTTGGGCACCCCGCCACCGACGACGAACGCACCGGCACGCTCGGCTGCGAATGCACGGTCCGACAGCGCGGTCATGTCTGCGAGTGCATCGAGGGTGAAGTCGCTGACCTGGCTGTACATCCACGCCTGGATGCCCAACACCGAGTCCTGGATGGCCGGGCAGTACACCGGGACGTCATGCGTGGCCGCAGCGGCCGCGATGCCGGCCGAGCGCGCATCCGGGGCGACCGCAGCGTTCGCCTGCCCGAGCTGGGCGGTCACCGCTGCGATGTCCGTCGGGCCATCGAACTGCGGGAAGACCTCTGCGCGGAGGTGCCGTTCGAAGGCTGCGAAGTGCTCCTGGGGGAGATAGACGTTGTAGATGCGGTCGACCCCCTCGGCGCGGAGCTGCTCATCATGGGCACGCCGACCGACCGTGTCGGGGTGTCCCTCGCCGGTGGGGTGTGCGGCGGCGGGGTCGGGCCGCCCGTGGTGATGCGCCCCACCGATCGCCTCGATCGTGTCGTGCGTCAGTGTCGCCCCGGTCGTGACCAGCATGTCGATGAGCCCATCGGCGATCAGGTCCGCGATGATCGTGCGCATCCCCGTGGGGACCATCGCACCGGCGAGGCCCATCACGGTGGTGACCGATGGGTCTGCGAACATCTCGGTGAGGATGTCCACCGCCTCCGCGACGTACACCGCCCCACCACCGGCGGCGGCGTACGCATCGACCAGCTCCGCGACGTGCATGTCCCCGGTGACACGGGGCTGCCCGAGAGGGGCATCGGCGAACTCGCGGGCGGCGTCCTCGTCCATGGCGACGGCTCGACGCGCGGCGGCTAAAGCCGCGGCGGTTCGCTCAGATCTCCACGGGATGCGACAGCCAGACCGACTCGATCCCCCACTCCGCAAGCGGCTCTGCGAGCGCCTGCACGCCGAACGTCTCCGTCGCGTAGTGGCCCGTGAAGATCGCGGTCATCCCCAGCTCACGGGCGAGGTGGTGCAGGCGATGTCGCGGCTCGCCACTGATCAGCACATCATAGCCCGCCGCAGCCGCCTCCTCGAGCCACTGACCACCGGCCCCAGTGACGATGGCGACCCGCTGCAGCGGCTCATCACCGAACGGCAGGACCGTCGGTGAGTCGACCGCACCCTCCAGCGCCGAGAGGGTCGCAGCCACCTCCTCGGTCGGGCGGGCGGTCGGCAACCGCCCGCCGCGGCCGACGGTGACCGCACCGAGCGATCCGAAGGGCTCCACGTCCGTGAGCCCCAACAGGCGCGCCAGCCCCGCAGCGTTGCCCAGTGCGGGATGCCCATCCAGCGGCAGGTGCACCGCATACAGGCTCATCTCTGCGGCGATGAGGCTGCGGACTCGCGAGAGGGTGACCCCCTCGAGTGCAGGGGTGTCCCCCCAGAAGAGGCCGTGGTGGACGATGAGGGCATCCGCATCTGCCTCCGCAGCAGCAGCGATCGTCGCATCGGCCGCATCGACCGCGAGTGCGACCCGGTCTATCGGGTCATCTGGTCGACCGACCTGGATGCCGTTGTGCGCCGCATCAACCTCCGCATATGAGTCGACAGCCAGCAGTCCATCCAACCGTGTGGCGAGCGGACCGAGCCGCATCAGGCACCCCCCGTCGCGTGTGCGTGCAGGAACGTCCGGACGAGCCGTGCCGCCAGCGTGGCGGTCTGCCCGGCATCGGCATCGGTCACCTCGACGATATCCATGCCCACACACGTCGGTGCTGCGGTCCTGACCAGCTCCCGGACCTCCTCGGGTCGGAACCCGAAGGGCTCCGGTGTGCCGGTCGCGGGCGCGAAGCCGGGATCGACCACGTCGATGTCCACCGAGAGGTACCAGCGGTCGATCCCGCTTGCGCGCATCGCAGCAGCCACCTCAGCCGGTTCCTCGATGACCTGCCAGGGCGACTCTTGGGCGCGATCCCACTCATCGGCTGCCCCGGTGCGCGCGCCCACGATGAGGACCCGCTCGACGCCGGGCGCCTCGCCGACATGCCGCAGCACGGTGGCATGGCTGTCCGCATCGCCCGCGAGCTCCTCCCGGAGGTCCAGATGCGCATCGGCGACGACCACACCAGCTGCGGCCGACCCGGTGACACCCGCACGGGTGATGGTGTGCTCACCACCGAGTACCACCGGCACCGCCCCCGCCGTGACCACATCGTCCACACGACCCGCGAGCCACCGGAGGTACTCCTCGAGCGGACTGAAGGGCTCGACATCACCGACATCGGCGAGCGCCAACGCACTCAGATACGTCTCGGTGTGCTGATCGTAATCGTCGAAATGCCCCGCATGCGCGCGGATCGCATCGGGGCCGAATCGTGTCCCCGGCCGGAAGCTGGCCGACCGGTCCAGGGGTGCGCCGATGATGGTGTACGCCGCCGCATCCGCCGGCGCAGCGGCCCCGGGGAACCGCACGGTCAGACGATCTTCCGCTGCCCCTCGTAGGCGAGGTACTCGATCTCGGATTCGGGCGACAGCGATTCGTCATCGGGGATCCGCATCGTGAACGTCTCGAAGGTGTCGAGGTCCATGATCTGCGCGTCATCGCCGGTGACCGAGATGACCTGTCCCTGCTTGCGGTCGATGATCGGTACCCACACCTTCGCATCGACCGGCTGTGACAGCGAGCGCTTCTTCCCATCGAAGACACCCCGTCCCTCGACCCGAGCCTTGGCGCTGCCGTGCTTGCCCGGCTTCGCGGTGCTGTAGTGGTTGATCTTACACGGCGAATCGTCCATCATGACGTAGCTCCCCTCCCCGAGCTCACGGACCTGCTTCTGCTCTTTGACCATGCCTCCGGTTCTCTCGAGGCTTGTAAAACCGTTTGGAAGTCTGCCGTGTCAGTCGTCTTCGCGGCGCTCTCGGAGGCTCTGGCGGGTGAATTGCGGGCGGGCCCGCAGTCCCCGGGGCTGCCGTAGCGAGCGGTACAGCAGCAGGATGACCGGCAGGGTCACCGCGGCCGCCACCGCCGCTGGCACCACGCTCGTGGGTTCGAACGCATAGAGGATCGCCGTCGACAGCGCACCCACGGCCACGAGCAGCCCGAAGACGATCTGCTGCCCCAACCGCTCGAACAGGGCTGCATCGTCATCGATCTGGACGGTCAACGGCAGCTGATTCCGTTCGATGCCGCGGAGGACCCGGTCGAGCCTGGTGGGGACGGTGAAGGCCGCACGTGCGGTCGCCGTGAGCTGGTCGGTCGCCTCCCCCAACAGCTGCTGGACGGTCTCCTCGTAGTAGCCCTCCTGGCGGAGGTAGTCCGTCGCCACCGTGATGAAGTCGAAGTCCTCATCGAGTGAGATGCACACCCCCTCGACGACGGTCGCCACACGGAGGATGAGTGCGAGTTCTCGCGGCAATCGCAGGGGGAATTCATAGATGGTCGACTCCACCTGATTGATGATCTCGTTCACACGGTACTGCTCGATCTCCTCACCACGGGCATCGGCGATGGCAAGCTCCATGACATCGCCCATGACCTGCCGGTCCGCACTCGGCGAGAGCGTGCCCATCGCCACCAGCGTGTCGAGGATCTGCTCGATATCCTGGTTGGCGACCGCGACGTAGAACTCCACGATCTGCTGTTGGATCGTCGAGGCGACCGTCCCGGACATGCCGAAGTCGTAGAAGATCAGTGCACCATCATCGGCGACCGCGAGGTTGCCCGGATGTGGGTCGGCGTGGAACACGCCGTCGGCGATGATCATCTGCAGGTAGCTCTCCTGGAGTCTCGCAGCGAGGTCGGACCGGTCGATGCCCTTCGCATCCAGCTGCTCGAAGTCGGTGATCTTCGTGCCGGGGAGATACTCCATGGTGAAGACCATCCCACCCGAGCGCTCCGGCACCGGCGCCGGGACGCGCACCATCGGGTCATCACCGAAGTTCGCACGGATCTCTGTGAGGATCTCGCGCTCGCGCGTGTAGTCCATCTCCCGACGGATGGTCTGTGCGAACTCGTCGGCAAGGTTCTCAAGCGAGAACGCACGCCCCTGTCCGAGGAATCGGCGGATCACCGGGATCGACCACCGCAGCACCCGCAGGTCCGCGTTGACGAGCGATTCGATCCCCGGTCGCCGCACCTTCACAGCAACCGCCTCGCCGTCCACCTCGGCGGTGTACACCTGCCCGAGGCTGGCACCGCTGATGGGGGTGGTATCGAACGCGTCGAAGGCCGCGTCCACCGGACCCAGCTCCGCCTCGATCACCGCCTTCGACTCCGGCCAGGGAGCCGGCGGGACCTCATCCTGCAGACTGCTGAGCACCTCCAGATACGCGGGAGGCAGGATGTCCGGGCGGCTCGACAACAGCTGGCCCAGCTTGATGAACGTCGGGCCCAGCGTCAGGAGAGTCGACAGCAACCGCTCCGCACGACGGGTCTGCATCTCTCGGGTGACAGCACGGGTGCCGCCCACCAGCAGGAACCGTCGGCGGTCCCGCCAGTAGGCCAACAGCAGGGGCGCGAACTGCGTGAAGACGACGATGAATCGCCAGTAGGCACGCAGGTTCACCACAGTGGACGCCCCATGACCGCTACTGCGCCTCGACAGGCTCGATGGCGATCCTCGCGCCGTTGCCCCCGTCGGTGCGAGGCAGCGTCACCGTGAGCACACCACGCTCGATCGTCGCCTCCGCGTCGGTCGCGTCGACCCCAGGCGGCAGTGGAAGCTGTGCATCGATGAACAGGTCGCGCTCCTCGCGCAGGTACTGGAACGACCCGGGCACATCCTTGCTGCGGTGTGCTGCGATCTGCAGTCGGCCATCCTCGGTGGTCAAATCGAGCGTGTCGGCGGTCACCCCAGGCAGGTCGATCACGATGCGATACGCATCATCTGCCTCGAGGACGTCCGCGAAGACGGATGGGGGGAGCTGCCGAAGCGCCGACTGGATCGCATCCATATCAAACGGAAGGTCCGGACTCGCAAAAACCCGCTGTTGCTCGACGGTGGATGCTTTTGAGACCGCGCACACTACCGGTGCACATGCACTCGCACGCGGGGGGCGATCGACACCACGATGGCTTCCAGGAGGTGACCACCGTCGATGCGGCGCGAGACCGGCTCCTGGCCCTGCTCGATGCCGTCGATCGCACCGAGCAGGTGCCGTTGGAGGCGGCTGATGGGCGTGTGACGGTGACAGCGCTCACCGCCTCGGTGGATGTGCCAGCGTATGACCGTGCAGCGATGGATGGGTGGGCGGTGCAGGCAGAGGACACCTACGGGGCCAGCCCACGCCGACCGGAGCTGTTGGATGTCCTCGAGGCCGAACCAGCGACCGCACCTGAGACCGCGGTCCGGTCAGGGGGTGCCGTCCGCGTGCACACCGGCAGTCAGCTGCCACCCGGGGCGGATGCGATCGTCATGCTCGAACAGGCCGACCACGTGGATGAACAGCTCGAGGTCACCAGCACCGTCAGCCCGGGGACCAACGTGGCACCCATCGGGGAGGACATCGGCGCGGACCAGCAGCTGTACACACCGGGGCACCGGCTGCGGCCATCGGACCTCGGGCTTCTGCGATCGGTCGGGCGGGCTGAGGTGCCCGTCCGGGCTCAGCCGCGGGTGTCGGTGATCCCCACCGGTGAGGAGGTGGTCCAAGCGGACCCTGGGCCCGGTGAGGTCATCGAGACGAACGGGCTCACGGTCTCACGGTTGGTGGCGCGGTGGGGTGCGCGTCCATCCTATCGGGAGGTGGTGACCGATGACCCGGATGCGCTTGCCGCGGCGCTGCGGGCAGATCTCGACCACGACCTCATCGTGACGACGGGTGGGTCATCGGTGGGCTCGCGCGACCTGCTCCCGGAGGTCGTCGAGGGGCTTGGCACCGTGACCGTCCATGGGGTCGCACTCAAACCGGGACATCCGGTCGCGATCGGGGTCGTCGAGGACACCCCGGTCGTGATGCTACCCGGCTACCCCGTCGCGGCGATCATCAATGCCATGCAGTTCGTCCGCCCCGCGGTCGCCGCACTGCTGGGTGCTGCACCCCCAGCGGTACCGACCCGCAGGGGGCGCCTCCAGCGCAAGATCGTCTCCGAGCCTGGTGTACGCAGCTTCGTCCGGGTGCGCCTGGAGCGGACGGACGGGGGCGCCCCGGTGGTCGATCCGGTGATGGTCGGGGGATCGGGGGTGCTCTCATCGGTGGCGCTCGCGGACGGGTGGGTGGTCGTCGAGGAGGCCGCAGAGGGCATCGAGGCGGACGAGGAGGTCACCGTCGAGTTCTGGGAGGGGTTGCCGTGAGCGAGCGCCGGCAGTTCCGGGACCTGATCGATGCCGCCGAGGCGCAGCGACTGATCGACGCGCTGCCGATCGAACCTGCCCGTGCGCATCCGGTCCCGCTCGAGAGTGCCGTCGGCCGGGTGCTCGCCGCCGCACAGACCGCACCGATCGATGTCCCGGGGTTCGACCGGGCGGCGATGGATGGGTACGCGGTCCGTGCAGCGGACACGTTCGCGGCGTCGGAGACCGACCCGGTGTCGCTGCACCTGCTGGGGGCGGTCCACGCCGGCGAGCCGGCGACGCAGACCGTCAGTGCAGGCTCGTGTGTCGAGATCTCCACGGGGGCGGTCATGCCCGCCGGAGCGGATGCAGTGGTGATCGTCGAACGGACCGAGCTGTCCGATGACGAGGTGGCGGTCTACCGGCCCGTCGCACCGGGGCAGAACATGATGGCCGCTGGGGGGGATATCGCCGCGGGGACACCCGCACTCCAGGCCGGTACCATCATCGCCCCGCGGGTGGTGGGGCTGCTCGCTGCGATGGGGGTCGATGAGGTCCTCGTGCGCGATCGCCCGCAGGTGGGCATCATCTCGACCGGCGATGAGCTGGTCCGCCCCGGTGAGACGGTGACGCCCGCGGCGGGGCAGATCTATGATGTCAACAGCTACACCGTCGCCGCGGCCGTCGAGGAGGCGGGTGGCGTGCCCGTGCTGTACCCGCATGCGGGTGACACCTACACGGAGATGGAGGCGCAGCTCCGTGAGGCGGCCGCAGCGTGCGATCTGGTCGTCTCCTCTGGGTCGACATCCGCATCCGCGGTGGATGTCATCTACCGGGTGATCGAGGATGCGGGAGAGCTGATCGCACACGGTGTGGCGGTCAAGCCGGGCAAGCCCATGCTGATCGGACGCTTCTCCGACAGCGCCTACATCGGCCTGCCAGGGTACCCCGTGTCGGCGCTGACGATCTTCCGCCGCTTCGTCGCCCCACGGTTACGCGCAGCAGCAGGCCGCCCCCCGGCGTCAGCACCGACGGTCACCGGTCGCATGCTCGAGGAGGGGCGCTTCGGCGAGGGGCGGCTGCGGCTGATGCCCGTGGGGGTCATCGCCGACGCGGGTGGCGACCCGCTCGTGTACCCGGTCGACAAGGGCAGTGGGGCGACGACATCCCTCGTCGAGGCCGACGGGGTCGTCTCGGTCCCGGCGACGACCGCGTACGTCGCAGCCGACGAGGTCGTCGAGGTGGAGCTGTTCGACACCGACTGGGTGATGCCGAGGCTGCTGGTCGCCGGGGAGCCCGACCCGGTGGTGACCGATCTGCTCGCACAGCTGACAGCGCCACGCTTCCTGGCCGTGGGGGCCGACGAGGGGCGACGGCGACTGCGGCGGGGCATCGTCGATGCCGCGGTCATCACGGGAGCCGAGAGTACTGCGGGTGAGCCGGGGGGCCGACTGACACGCAGGTGGGGCGCGTACATGCGCGCGGGTGCCGGGCGGTCGGTCGAGGATGCCCTGGCGGACCCCGATGTCATGCTGGTGACCGTCGATGACCGGTATGGGCTCCATGAGACGGTCCGGGCATGGGTTGATGATGCAGAGCGCTGGCAGCGGGTGCGCACCATGCCCGGGCTCTACAGCCCGGTCGAGGCGGTGCGCCGTGGTGACGCCGAGCTCGCGCTGACCACCGCGGTGGACACGCAAGATGCGGTGACATTCACCCCGCTGGGCACAGCGGAGCTGCAGATCCGCATCAACCCATCACGTGCGGACAAGCAGGGCGTCACCCGGCTGCAGGCCGCTGCTGAGGGGTCGCTCACAGACACAGCGTGAGGTCGCGCAGCCGATGGTCACCGAGCACGCAGTGCCCACGCCGTTCATGACCGTGTCGGTCGATATGGATGAAGCGCAGGCCGGCCGACCACGCCGCACCGAGGTCCGCATCTCCATCCCCCACGAGCACGCCCGCATCCGCGGCGGAGACACCCAGTGCCTCGATCGCATGATACACCGGGTCCGGGTCGGGCTTCCAGCCCAGCGTGTCCGAACAGCTCACGAAGGCGTCGAAGGTGCCCTCCAGCCCCAGCGCAGATTGCACCGCTGCGGCCAGCTGTGGTGGCGAGTGGGTGACGACACCGATGGGCACCGACTCGTGCTGCAGTCGCGTGATGAGCTGCTCAGCATCGTCATGTAGGTACGTCGCCGCCGCTCGTTCGGTGGGGTCCTCGATGCGGTCCAGGGCCGCCCAGAACGCGGGTGGGTCGATGCCCCATCCCGCGAGCAGCCCCGTCCGCGGTCCCCCGATACCATGCCAGAATTCGTACGATTCCTCGGGTGACAGCGGCTGGCCGACCGCCGCGGACACCTCCTCGAGGAGCGACTCCACGTACCACCACTCGGTGTCGACGACGGTGCCATCGAAGTCGAACAGCCAGAAGTCGAACCGGTCGGCGATCGAGGCCGCCGGATCAGTCCTCGACGACACCCTCGGGGGGGCCACCGGTCGGTGCTCGCTCATCCTCCGTCGTCTCCCGATCGACCGCAGCCCGACTGAAGTTGGGGTCGAAGAGCGTCATGGCCGTCTGGATCGTCTCCCAGTCATCCTCGACCGCAGCATCCCGCAGGCTGCGTGTCGGTGCGGCCAGCAGCTGGCCGATGATCGCATCGGCCATCGACTCGACGACCTCCCGCGTCGCCTCATCCTCGGCGGGGGTGTCCAGCTGATTGAGTGCCGTCGCGACCTCGCGATCGCGAACCGCTGCGGCGGCCTCGTACATGGTGCTGATCGCCGCATCCGCCCGGCGGCGCTTGTACAGATACAGCAGATGCTCGAGCTCCTCGTCGATGATGGCCTCGGCCTCCCGAGCGGCGGCAGCTCGACTCGATGTCGTCGATGCGGTGACCGCATCCAGGTCATCCATGTCGTACACCCGCGTCCCCGGCAGGCCCGCCAGCGCGGGGTCGATCACCCGGGGCTGGCTCGAGTCGACGAACACCGCCGGTGGGTCTGCGATGTCCGCAGGTGTGATGAGGTATCCATCCGCCCCCGTGGCGCTGAAGACGACATCGGCAGCTGCGATGGCTGCCTGCAGGTCAGACAGCCCGCGCGTGGCCGTCGGGGCATCGACCCGCGCTGCGAGGTGCTCCGCGTGCGAGATGGTCCGATTGACGATCTCGATCGAGCCGACGCCATGTGCGGCGAGTGCCGCGACGATCAGCCCGGCCATCTCACCGGCGCCGATGACGGCTGCGTGCGCATCATCCAGCGACCGTTCGCGGGCTGCGAGCCGCACCGCTGCAGACCCCATCGAGATGACCCCCTCGTTGATCGCGGTGTTCGCCCGCACTCGCTCGCCGACGTGCACCGCCTTCATCAGCCCCGGCTCCAGGAGCGTCCCAAGGTCCCCACGGCGGCGAGCATCCTCGATCGCCCGCTTGAGCTGCCCCTGGATCTGATCTTCGCCGATGACGACGGACTCCAAGCCAGCTGCCACGCGCAGCAGGTGACGCAGACTCCCTTCATGTCCCAGCTGTACGGCTGCATCGGGGTCGATCGATTCCACGATGGATGACAGCACCGCCGCACCGCTCGTCGGCGTCGGCGTGACCACGTACGCCTCGAAGCGGTTGCACGTCTCGAGGACGAACACCTCATCAACCGGCTCCGCGGCAGCGAGCCTCGCCGCCACCCCGGCGGGGTCCCCGCCGCTGACCTGCTCGATCGCCTCGATGGACGCGCTCCGATGTGAGACGCTCAGCCCGCTGATCGTCGCGGGGGTCACGGCTCCTCCTCGAGTGTCGATGCGATCACCTGGTCTGCCTCTTCTCGGGCCTTGGGAACAGCCGTATCTAAACCCTTCCAAACCACCGGCGAGCGCAGCACCGCCCGCACCGCGGCGCGCCGGGCAGAGGTGTCGACCCCCCGGTCACGCAGCTCGTCGTGCAGCTCTGCGAGCAGGCGTGCCATCGCCCCCGCCTGTGCATGCTGGGTCTCGATCTGCTCCCGCAGATACCCCGCCAGTGCCGGGCTGGCACCGCCGGTGGCGATGCTGACGGTCACCCCATCGAGCTCCGCCATCGCCGGGAGTTGGACCGACAGTGGGTCTGCGGGTCCGGTGGCCGTGCGTGAGGTGGCGGTGGTGCGGTTGACCAGCACCCCCGCATCGGTCGCGACCGCCTCGAGCCGCTGGTTCAACCCATGGTCATCGGTGGCGATGACGACGATCGATGGCGCGGTGCGGGCGATCCAGCCCGCCAGTGACGCCGGCGTGACGGTGGTTCGGATGTAGCTCGCGGGCGCATCGGTCGACGCGAACAGCGGACTGAGGATGATGACGTCCGTCTCCGCTCGCAGCCGTCGGACCTTCCGCATCGCGACGGGCCCACCGCCGATGATCAGTGCGGGCCCCCCGCGGAGGTCGTGTGCGAGATGGATGACCATCTCAGGCGGCAGCGGACTCCAGGCGATCGGCGATTCTGATACCCGTCTTCTTGAGGATCTGGGTGGAAAACAGAGTGTCCCACCCCCGTGCATCGACGTCGAAATGCTCGCGCATGACGGTGGCCACCTCATCGATCCGTGCGGCACTCTCGTCTGCACTGCGTCCGTGGGTCATCGCGAAGAAGTTGTACGGCCACACACCGGCATGGCGTGGCCGCTCGTAGCAGTGGGTGACGAACGGGAGCTCGGCGACGGCCGCACCGACCTGCTCGACGGCAGCATCGGGGACGTCCCAGACGGTCATGCCGTTGTGGCTGTACCCCAGCCGGTAATGGTTGGGGATCACGCCGACCCGCCGCAGCATGCCTGCGGCCAGCAGCGCCCGCAGCCGCTCACGCACCCACGCTGGATCCGTATCGAGTGCATCCGCGATGGCCGCATAGGGCCGGCGGCCGAGTGGGAAGCCATCCTGGACCTCGATCAACAGCCCACGGTCCGCCGCCGTGAGCGGCCCCGAGACGGGCGAGGGAGCGGGTCCCCCGACATCCGAGAGGTCGATCTCAGCCTCCGCGAGCGGGCCCGCAAGCGGGAACTTCGCCTCCACCCTGAACTCACGCTGCTTCGGGAGGTTGTACGGCGTCTGTCCGGTCTCTGCGGCGATCGCATCCAGCACCGGGCCCACCTCGTCGGGCTCGGCCACCGAGACCACGAACCACATGTTCAGATGTGGGTGTTCCCGCTCGTAGTTGTGTGCGACCGCGTCATGGCTGTTGACGGCGTCTGTGATGCTGTCGAAGCGCTCGAGCGGCGCATGCATCGCGACAAGCGTCGCCGCACCACCGATCGCCTCCGCGTTGATCAGCGCCCCGAATCGGCTCAGCACCCCATCCTGGGTGAGCTCGCGGATGGTCGCTGCCAGGGTGTCCGCGTCGATCTGCACCCCATGATCCCTCAGCGCTGCAGCTGCGGTACCGTACGGATCGGCCACGATCGGGAAGCCCCCCTGGAAGGCGTTGATCACCGCGATCTCATCGTCGGTGAGAGGTCGGTCAGAACCTGCCTGCATTGGCCCACGTCGGGTCGCGAGAGCATTAAACGGCCCGAGTGCTAGGGCACCGGCGTCACCGAGGTCACCGCGGGCAGTGCGGTCACCGCATCGATGATCGCGGCCTGTGTGGCATCTGCTTCGTAGTAGAACACGAGCGTGAAGCTGCCATCTCGGACGAGATGCTGACACTCCCAGACGAACGCATCATCGGTGAGGGCCCGCCCCTGGTACTGATTCGATGCGAACGAGGACGAGTCGTTGCCCGCATAGATGTACGCCTCCCCCTCGCCGCTGTGCGCGGCGATGATATCGTTCAGCTCCACGGTCAACTCGTGCACCTCCAGGTCCTCGCTGCGGTCAAACTGGGTGTCGATGATGATCCCGATCAGGTCGATCTCGCCTGGTTCGAGGAACCTGACCATCTCGTCGTACAGCGGGTCATCCGCGGTCGCTGGCATACGCCGGATGCGGACCACGTGTGCAAAGTCACTGTGTTCGATGATGACCAGAAGTATCAATCACCCCGGGTGAGAGCTATCACCAGATGATCGGGTGGCTTCGCCGTCGGTTCGAACGCGCATACACCACCTATCTGCTGGATCAGGTCGAGACACCACCCGCCCATGTGGCGATCATTCAAGATGGGAACAGACGGTTCGCCGATGCTGCAGGCGACGCCAAATCGTCGGGACACACCGCGGGAGCGGAGACCACAGAAGCGGTGCTGCGCTGGTGTGCTGACATCGGCGTGAAGGAGCTGACGCTGTACGCGTTCTCGACCGAGAACTTCCAGCGTTCGGCCGCGGAACGGGAGGCCGTCCTGTCGTTGATCGAGCAGAAGCTCCGTGAGTTCGCGGATGCACCAGAGGTCCATGACCGGGAGGTGACGATCCGGGCCATCGGGGACCGGAGCAGGCTGCCTGCAACACTTCGGGCCGCGGTCCGCTACGCAGAGCAACAGACCGCCGAGTACGACCGACTCCGGCTCAACATCGCCATCGGCTATGGGGGCCGCAGCGAGCTGCTGGGGGCGGCCCAGACGGCAGCTGCGGCGGTCGCTGCAGGGGAGATCAGCCCCGCTGCGATCACCGTCGAGTACATCGATGAGCTGCTGTCGGCCCGGCCGACGCGGGCGGTGGACCTGATCATCCGCACCGGTGGGGACGCCCGGACGTCGAACTTCCTGCCATGGCATGCCAACGGCAACGAGGCGGCGGTGTACTTCTGTGCGCCATACTGGCCAGAGTTCTCCCGCATCGACTTCCTCCGCGGTATCCGCACCTACATCAGTCGCGAGGAGTCGTTCAGACGATCAGAGACCGAGCGGGCGGTCGCGCTGATCCGGACGGTCGCAGCCACAGAGCTCGGGCTCGCCCGACAGATCGCCGCCGGACTGCGTGTGCAGCTGTCACCGCACGGGGCACGGCGGCTGGCACAGGAGCTGGCGGCGATCGACACTGCGGACGCAGATCACGAGCCGAAGCGGCGGTGACGGTTCTGATAATCCAGGACCGCACGGAGGTAGTCCCGCAATCGCAGGTCACGCCAGTTGACATCGGTGAAGTGCAGTTCAGAGTACACAGACTGCCAGATCATGAAGTCCGAGAGCCGCTCAGCTCCGGTCTTGATCAGCAGGTCGGGCTCGTCGGTGAACACGAGGTTCGACTCGATCTCTGCGGCTGATATCGACGCCGGGTCGAGCTCATCAGCAGCGACCGCCTCGGCGATCTTGCGGACCGCCGTGGTGAACTCCCGTCGACCGCCGAGGCCGATGTTCACCTGGATGGGACCGGATATCGATGCACGATCTGCGGGGCCCCGCACGCTGATCGGATGCGGGGCGTCGAGCCGGTCGATCCCCCGACGGAGCGCGTCGATCACCGCCTCATCGAGCACACTGATCATCACGATGACCTGTGTCGCATCGTACCTGAAGGCCCACTCAAGCAGCTCTCTGAGGGTCGCATACGCCCCGGGCTCAAGCAGATCCCGCTCGGTGAGGATGACCGCCACCCGATCGGGTGCGTGGCCGGGGTGACGCCGATGCCGACGTGCCAGCGCCCACTCGTACAGGCCCATGTGCGCTCAGATACAGCGGGGGACTTCAATCTGCGGCAAACAGGGGGGATTATGTCCTGTTCAAGCTTGATTCGGTCGTGGATGCGCAGCTCATCCGGGCGCTCGTCTTCGCACTCGTCGGCTCGCTGGTGCTGTTCGCACCGCAGCTGGGGGCGGCGATCTTCGCCCCCTTCGCCGTCATTGCACTCCTGAGTGCGACGGGGTTCTTCCGTGGTCCGGTGTTCCGATTGCTCGCAACCCCGGAGGAGTACGACTCGGGCCGCCCGCGGTCACTGCTGGGTCTCAGCCTGGCGACCGCAGCACTCGCACTGGCGACGCTGGTGGTCGACCTCTCTGAGGCCGTGTTCGTCGCCACCGTGCTCATCGTCACGACCGGACAGCTCGGCGCGGTGGTGAGCAGTCGGCTGACCGATGACCCGATCCTGATCACCGCGGGCTACGTCGGGGCGGGAGGGTTCGCAGCAGTCACTGGTCAGTTGGTCGTGCTCGGGGGACTGCAGCTGATCGACGAGCTGCTGCGCCCGGGGACGGCAGCTGCGACGGTGCTGGCGATCGGTGCGGCGGGCGCGCTCACCGCCGCGTTGATGCGTGAGATGCTGTTCGAGGATGACGCGCCGCTGATCATGCTCGCGACCGCGGCGGTGTTGTGGGTCTTCGCACACCTGCTGGGGAGGTTGGACCCGGTGATCGTCGTGACGGCCGTGGTCGTCACCGTGATCTTGGGGTGGGTCTCGTACGTCCTCGGCACCGCATCCGTCGCAGGGATGATCGCGGGGGTGTTGCTCGGATATCTCGTGATCGTCCTCGGGGGATTCAGCTGGTTCGTGATCCTGATGGGCTTCTTCGGTGTCGGTGCACTGTCGACGAAGTACCGGTACCGCCAGAAGCAGCTCCGGGGGGTCGCAGAGGCGAATGCAGGTGCCCGTGGGACGGGGAACGTCCTCGGCAATGCAGCGGTCGCGATGGCGGCGGTGGCGGTCGCCGCAGCGAGCACGACCGATTCTGTGGTGTTCCTCTGGAGCCAGCTCGCGTTCGCTGGGGCGATCGCGACCGCACTCGCAGACACCCTCTCATCAGAGATCGGCGGGCTCTACGACACCCCACGGCTCATCACGACGCTCCAGCCGGTTCCCCCCGGGACCGATGGGGCGGTGACCACTCAGGGGGAGCTCGCAGGGCTGGCAGGCGCGGTCACGATCGCTGGTGTGGCGGCGGTGGGCTTCGGGCTGTCCGTCACCGCGTTCGTGCTCATCACCACCGGCGCTGTCGTGGGGATGCACATCGACAGCCTCCTGGGTGCGACGGTCGAGGACCTGTACATCGACAACGAGATGGTCAATCTGCTGGCGACACTCGTCGGGGCGCTGGTGACGGTCGGGGTGGCCGCGGTCGTGCTATGAATGGTCCTGCTGTGCCCGCTCGCGCAGGGTGAGTGTGATCTCTGCGGGCTGGTTGACGATCGCCCCACGTTCGGTGGCAGTGACCGATGTGAGCTCGCTCGCGTGGGCACCGTCGAGGATGCGCTGGTCGACGCTCCCGCCGATCACCAGGCTCCCACCCGGGACGGTCACGCCCTCGAGCAGCTCAGCGACCGCCTCAACGGGTGCTGAGTCGATCACCACTCCCGCTGCATCGCACAGCTGTGCGACCCCCTCGTCGACCGTGTTCGACTCCCCAGGCGCCTGCTGGGGCGCCTCGGGGTCGCCGGCAGCAGCACCCGTGCTGTGCACAGATCCCGTTCCGTCTGCATCGGCCATCTCCACCGGGAGCTTGTGCCGCAGTGCATCATGGACCTCCTTGCGGCTGAGATCCTCGACGGAACGGCCCTCCGGTGCTCGGGCGATGTAGTCAGCGGCGCCACGCTGGGCGAGTTCCCGATGGAGCAGCTCCCCACCCCGATCCCCATCGAACAGCACCGTCGTCGTACGGCTGCGGGTGAGCTCGATGAGCTCCTCGGGGACATCCGTGCCTTCCACCGCCACCGCATTCTTGACGCCAGACCGCAGCAGCTGCAGGACATCCGCCCGCCCCTCGACGAGGATCACCGCCTCAGAGTCCGCGACGTGTGGGCCCGCAGGATACCCCTCGTACTCGGTGATCTGCTCAATCCGGACCGCCTCTTCGACCTCATGCAGGATCTCATCTGCGTCCAGCAGGCCATCACCGAAGCCCGCATGCAACAGTTCGGTCGCACGGTTGACGATCCACGACCGCTTCGCCTCGCGGACATCCTCGATGCGCTCGACGGTGATCTGTGCGCTGCATGGTCCGATCTGGTCGATCGTCTCGAGTGTGGCTGCGATGATCGCGGTACGGACAGAATCGAGTGACGCGGGGAGTGTGAAGGTCCCGGTCGATTGGCCCTCGGCGGTCTGGATCTCCACGGCGATGCGGCCCAATCGTGAGGCGTCCTGGAGGCTCCGGAAGTCCAGGCGGTCGCCGAGGAGGCCCTCAGTCTGCCCGTAGATGGCCCCCACGACGTCCGACTGCTCGATCACCCCGTCCGTCGCGAATCGAGCATGGATCATGTACTTCGACACGTCGTGCATGTTGGTGGGAGGTCGGGGGCTGATGTGCTTGAATGCATGGCAGCGGCGGCCGTGTAGAACTGAAGGCAAAATGTCTTCACAAGTACAATATGAAGAGAAAGATACATACATTGAGGGCGATGAGCAGTATTACTCAACCATGCAGTGGAAGCTGATGCAGCGCGTGCGATGGGTCGTCATCGGGGTGATACTCGTGGGGGCGTCGATCCCATGGTGGCTGTGGCAGGATCCACTTCGATGGGGGCCCCTGCCGGTGTACGTGTGGTATCACATCGGGTGGATGGTCGTCGTGACGGTCGTCTTCATCCACTTCGCACGGCGGTGGTGGGAACCCCTGGGGACCGTCGATGCCACACGGGGCGATGCTGACTGAGCTGGCGATCGTCACGGGCTACCTCCTGATCACGCTGGTGATCGGGGTCGCAGCATTCCGGGTGACCGATCGGGGGGCGGTATCGTACTACCTCGCCGACCGGTCGTTGGGGACGCTGGTGCTGGTGTTCACCACCTTTGCGACGCTGCTGTCGGCGTTCACCTTCTTCGGCGGTCCGAACCTCACCTTCGCGGCCGGGCCAGAGTGGATCTTGGTGATGGGTGTGATGGATGGGGTGCTCTTCGCCATCCTCTGGTACATCATGGGCTACCGACAGTGGCAGTTCGGCCAACAGGAGGGGTATGTGACGATCGGTGAGCTGCTCGGTGACCAGCTGGGGTCTGTCGGACTCCGGCGACTCATCGCGGGCGTTTCCATCGTCTGGTTGTTCCCATACGTGATGCTGCAGCAGATGGGTGCCGGCGAGGCGATCGTGGGGCTGACCGGTGGCGGTGTTCCGTACTGGATGGGGGCATTCGGCATCACCATCTTCATGATCGGCTATGTCGCCGTCGCCGGGATGCGGGGGGTGGCGTGGACGGACACGCTACAGGGCATCGTGATGCTCGGTGTCGTCTGGATCGCCGTCGGTGTGGTCGTCCAGGCTGCAGGGGGGATCGGAGCACTGGGCACGGCCATGGCGGTGGAGACCCCGAGGTTCCTCGCACTCGGCGGCGGGGTGTACACCCCACAGTGGATGATCGGCACCGCGGTGACGATCGCATTCGGCGTGACGATGTTCCCCCAGATCAATCAGCGATTCTTCGTCGCTCGGAATGTCCGGACCCTCAAGCGGTCGTTCGTGATCTGGCCGGTGATGGTGGTCTTGCTGTTCGTCCCAGCCTTCATGTTCGGCGCGTGGGGTGCCGCACTCGGTGTGACCGTCCCCCCGGGGGAGAACGTCATCGCAGTGGTGCTGTCGGCGGTGGCACCGGGGTGGTTCGTCGCTGTGGTCATCGCAGGTGCGTTGGCGGCGATGATGTCCTCATCGGACTCGATGCTCCTCTCGGGGGCATCATACTTCACCCGCGACCTCATGGCGACCTCGCGGGCGGACGCATTCGGGCGCCTCGGCGAGGCATGGGTCGGCCGCATCGGGGTGATGATCTTCGCACTCGCAGCCTTCGGTGGCAGCCTCTTGCGGCCGGGGACGCTGATCACCGTCGGTGACACGGCCTTCGGAGGATTCGCGCAGCTGACATTGCCCGTGTTGATCGCCCTGTACTGGCGACGGACCTCGGCGCGGGCGGTGATCGTGGCGGTCGTGCTGACACAGCTGTGGTACCTCGGGCATGTGTTCATCGGCCCGATCAGTGTGGGGCCGATGTCGGTGTTCGCCGCGACCTACCTGGGGTGGGACTTCGCACTGTACGGGATGCTCATCGGCGCGATGATCACGGTCATCGGGTCGGTGATCGACCCCGTGGTGGGCCATCTCGACCGCCGGTAGCGAAGCCTTCATTGAATCACCACCGCCTATGATTGGATATGAACGAGCCCGTTGTGCAGGCATTGGTCGACCAAGCGACCATGCGTGAGCGGGTGGAGACGGGGTGGTACCCTGGATGGGTGGCTGACCACTTCGAGACGTTTACCGAGGCGATGACCGGTCAGCTGGATGGGACACCGTTCCCGTGCCATTTCGGGCAGCGATCTGTGCGTGAGGGCCACCCGCTGTACACGGTCGTTCCGAGCCTCACCGATCCGGCGGTGCTGTTGGGGCTCCGCGATGCGTTGGTGGAGTACCTGGACACGTACCAGGACCGCCCGGGACTCGTCTCGCTGGTCGCCTTCTTCCGCCCGCCATCATCGTCCTGGTCGGAGCGGCGATACCACGAGGCCCTGTGGCATATCCTGCAGTTCCTCCATGTGCATGACCCCGAACCCTGGCCGGATGCGATCCCGACGGACCCGGACGATAGCCGGTGGGAGTTCTGCTTCGGTGGAGCGCCGATCTTCCCCACGTGCAGGGCACCATTCTACACCGAGCGCCCCTCACGATACTGCCCCATCGGCCTGGAGATCACCTTCCAGCCACGGACGCTCTTCGCGGGGATCACCCATGACACCACAGCGGGCGCGGAGGCCCGTGAGCAGATCCAGGGGCGGATCGTCGAGTACGATGGGCAGCAGCCACATCCGGACCTCGGGGATTGGGGTGTCTCCGGTGACCGCGAGTGGAAGCAGTACCTGTTCCGAGAGGACCAGGCGCAGGCGCCTGAGACGTGTCCGATCACGGTCTCGCGCGACCACCCCAAACCGGCGACGAACTTGGAGATGCTCCTCGCAGATGGCTGAGCAGGCCCTGCTGCTGATCGACCTGCAAGTGGGCTTCGATGCGCCCAGCTGGGGCGACCGGAACAACCCCCGCTGTGAGGAGAACGCAGCACGGGTGCTCAGCGCCGCGCGTAGGGCGGGATGGGATGTCGTGCACATCCGCCATCACTCGCGCTCGCCTGCGTCCCCCCTGCGACGCGGAACACCTGGGTTCGGATGGAAGTCCGAAACGGCCCCTATTGCGGGAGAGCGGCGGTTCGTGAAGCGGGTGAACTCGGCGTTCATCAACACTGGGCTGACAGCGGTGTTGGAGGCGGCGGGCATCGATGCGGTGACGATCGTCGGTCTGACGACGGACCACTGCGTGTCCACTACGGCCCGGATGGCGGAGAACCTGGGCTATGACGTCACGGTCATCGCAGATGCAACCGCGACGTTCGGTCGGACAGGACCCTCGGGCGAACACATGACCGCGGCGGAGCTGCATCGGGCCGCGCTCACCTCGCTGTCTGGGGAGTTCGCGACCGTCATGGACACCGATACCTGGCTGGAGGCACGCTGATGGAGACACACATCATCCCGGTGGGCTTCGACTACGACCGGCTGATCGCCCCCCTCGTCCGCGATCGCCACGCCGTCGAGCGGGTGGTGCTGCTCGAAGGGTCCGTCGGGAGCGCAGAGAACGTTGCGTACTCACAGCGGCTGACCGCCCGACTGCGCTCTGACTTCGAGACGTTGTTGGGAGCAGAGACACAGCGGATCACCCTCGAGGATGTCTACGATCATGACGCGGCGTTCAGCACGGCCTTCACACTCATCAGTGAGGAGTTAGAGCGGTCCCCAGCAGACGTATGGGTCAACATCTCCTCGATGCCGAGACCGGTCTCCTTCGCATTCGCGACGGCCGCACACTCGATCATGGTCGAAGCGGCGGCTGATCGTGATCGCATCCACGTGTACTACACAGCTCCTGACCGGTACCTCGAGACGGAACTGGCCGAGCAGCTGCAGCGTGTGACTGACCGGCTGACGGCAGTGGCAGACGATCAGGAGAGTGAGGCGGTCGCCGCAGAGGCCAGACGCATCATCGATGCGTTCGATGCGGGGGGGACGACCGTCGGCGCGAAGTTGTTCGGCGACTCACACCTCCTGGAGCTACCGATCGCTGCGTTCAGCCCGGTCAAACCGTTCGAGGAGCTGGTGCTGTTCAAGCTCGGTGCGATCGGGGAGGCCGCATCGGTCTCCGAGCTCGCCGAGCGACTGGCTGCAGAGCTCGGTGAGTCCTACACCGATGCGTTCCGCTCGAAGGTGCTGTACTCCGTTGACCGGCTCGGGCCCGATGGGAAGGGGTACATCGACCAGGAGGCAGAGGGCAACTCCTACCGCACCCGTCTGTCGCCGATCGGGGAGTTGTGGGTGCAGTCACACACGAGCTGAGCTGGCCCGTTGGGTGATGATGACGAGGAACGCCAGCACCGTCGCCAGGAGGGTGATGCTGACTGCACCCGCGGCGGCGACCTGCAAGACCGTCGTACCGTACGCAGGTGCTGCGTCTGCGAGCGGTAATGCGGTGTGATGCGGAGAGCCAACGACGGGGATGAAGTAGTCCACGATGTCGTTCAGGAGGTACCATCCCACAGCGATGCTCACCGCACGGGCACGGAACGGTGCGAGCCGGACCAACAGCAGGGCCTGCAGGGCCATGCCCAGATGGCTCACCAGCAGGAAGAGGTACATCCCAGTGGCGGTCGTCGCGAGGAACGCATCACCGAAGACGAGGAGCACGTAGGGTGTCCACAGCCCGAGCTTCAGCGAGCCGATGAACCCGAGGGCAACTAGGGTGGGACGCGAGCGCCCACGGTAGATCCCCAGCAGTGCCAGGGCGAAGAAGAGGGTCGCCAGGGGGGAATCAGGGACGAACGGCCACATCGCAAGCGGCTCACGTCCGAGCTGCCATGTCACCCCCGGTGGCCACAGGCGGGCTCCGTAGTACCAGAATCCGAAGGCCGTCCCGAGTAGGTTGATCAGGACGATCCATCCGAGATGACGAGTCGCCCACCGCTCCACCCTGGCTGGGATGGCCCGGAGGTACCAGGGCAGCGCAGACCGATCGAGGATGGTCGGTGGAACCCCTCGCATGCGTGACCGTATCGCACACGCCCGTTAGCCGTACCGGTTCGGCATCTGCCGGCAGTGCACGGTTTAAGTGCATGTGGTCCTGAGCCGCCGACATGCCAACAACGACGGACCTCAGTACCCTCAAGCGTGGGACTGAGCTGGTCAAGCGAGGGTTCGCCAAGATGCAGAAGGGCGGGGTGATCATGGATGTGGTGACCGTCGAGCAAGCAGAGATCGCCGAGGCCACTGGTGCGGTCGCAGTGATGGCACTGGAGGCTGTCCCTGCGGATATCCGCAAGCGCGGTGGGGTCGCACGGATGGCGGACCCAGCGGATGTAGCGGAGATCGTGGATGCGGTGTCGATCCCCGCGATGGGCAAAGCGCGCATCGGACACAGCGCCGAGGCACGGATCCTCGAGGCCATCGGGGTGGACATGATCGATGAGTCCGAGGTGCTCACGCCCGCGGATGACAGATACCACATCGACAAACGCAGCTTCACCGCCCCGTTCGTCTGCGGAGCCCGCAACCTCGAGGAGGCACTGCGGCGGATTGACGAGGGGGCAGCGATGATCCGCACGAAGGGCGAGGCCGGAACCGGTGATGTGAACCAGGCGGTGACGCACCAGCGCAACATCTCGGGCGCGATCCGGATGCTCGAGGGGATGTCCTTCGAGGAGCGTGAGGCCTGGGCACGCGAGCACGAGGCACCTGCAAGCCTCGTCCATGAGACCGCTGAGATGGGACGGCTCCCGGTCGTCAACTTCGCCGCCGGCGGCATCGCGACGCCCGCGGATGCTGCGCTCATGATGGAGCACGGATGTGACGGCATCTTCGTTGGATCGGGGATCTTCGGGGCAGAGGACCCTGAGGCGATGGGCCGAGCCATCGTCGAGGCGGTCAACCACTGGGATGACCCCGAGACACTCGCAGGGATCGCCTCGAACATCGGCAAGAGCATGAAAGGAGAGGCGAATGTGGGGATGGACCCGGCGGACCAACTGCAGCACCGCGGCGTCTGAATCAGTACAGCATCGCACCCGGGCCGACGGCGGTCTGATACGCCCGGGCGTCGATCCCCGCAGCATCGAACGCGCGCACCATCGCCGCCGCAACCGACCGTCGCCGGTCACGGGGGCAAACCGCGAGCACCGCTGGCCCTGCACCTGAGACGGTCACACCAGCAGCACCGGCGTCATATGCAGCAGTTTCAACGCTGCCGTATCCCGTGATGAGCGCCGCGCGCGCCGGGGTGACCACCGGGTCGCTCATCCCCTCCCCAACGAGTCCGACGTCATCGGCAGCCATGCCCAACGCGAGGGTCGATGCCGCTCCGACGGTCTCGACGAGATCGGTGATCGACACGTCAGCGGGCACCACACCACGTGCGTCACGTGTCGAGATCGCGATCTCCGGCAGGCAGGCGACGAGGGGGATGGACGTCGGCAGCGACAGCACCTCGGCGGCAGTCGCGACGGTGAATCCACCGAGCAGCGCCGGGGCGACGTTGTCCGCATGGGCCGCCCCGGAGACGACCGCCTCGCCCTCTGCGGCGATCGGCACCAGCTCCTCCCGTGAATGCCCGCGGTCATACAATGCGTTCAGCGCCAGTGCGGCGCCCGCAGCGCTGGCTGCTGAGGAACCCAGCCCGGAAGATGGCCGCACCCCCTTGTCGATCTGGATGTGCGCGGGTGCATCGAGTGCACGTGCGACCGCACCCACCACGTTCTTGTCCGGGTCGGTGGGGATGTACCGTGCACCCACGCCGGTGACCTCGATGGTGGTCGTCTCAGCCCGATCGACACGGATCACATCCGCAGGCCGACCCAGCGCGACACCGAAGACGTCGAACCCACTGCCGAGGTTCGCACTTGTCGCTGGTGCGCGCACCGTCTGCATGGCATCCCGAACCCGACTCGATGCTAAAAAGATGCTGACGCAGCGGAAGCTGAGCAGAATCACTTAGCCGATGCGCAGGCGAGGTGTGCCATGATCGGCATCGTCGGTGCAGGCTACGCAGGTCTCGCCGCAGCATACCGGCTTCAGCAGGCGGGTGAGGAGGTCCGCATCTTCGAGGCGAGCGATCAGGTGGGTGGACTCGCGGCGACGTACGCCACACCGGGCGACCCGATCGAGCAGTTCTACCATCACCTGTCCAGGTCGGAGGAGACGATCGTCGAACTCGCAGAGACCCTCGGTGTGGGGCCGGCGATCGAGTGGCGCATCGGGACGACGGCACACTACATCGATGAGACGGTCCACCCACTGAACACCCCGCTGCAGATCCTGGCATACCCCCACATGACGCTCGGTGATAAGCTCAAGTTGGGGCTGTTGACGATGGGCGTGGACATCCAGCAGTTCCCCCCGCAGCGGGGAGCCTTCGAGGACCTGGAGGCGTATGAGGGAGAATCCGTGGAGGCGTTCGTGACCCGCCACACCAGTCGACGTGTGTACACCGGGTTCGTCGAGCCGTTGCTGGCGAGCAAGTTCGGTGAACGGCGCGAGGAGATCTCCGCGGCGTGGTTCCTCGGGCGGGTGCGCTTCCGCGGGGAGCGATCGATCCGCCGAGGGGAGATACTGGGCTACCCGCTGGGGGGTGTGGCCGCGATCACCTCTGCGCTCGTCGGGGCGGTGGGGCGTGAGACGGTCGCCTGTGGCCGGCCGGTCACCAGTGTAGAGATGGGTGATTCCGCACCGACTGCCCTGGTGGTCGGACCGGATGCAGAGCGCATCCCGGTCGATGGGGTGGTCGTCACGACGATGCCATCGATCCTCGAATCGCTCACTGGCATCGACAGTTCGATCGAGTTCCAGGCGGCGATCTGTCTCCTGCTCGAACACACGGAGCCGATCACCGATCAGTACTGGATCAATATCGCAGACCCGTGTAGTTTCGGCGCACTGATCGAGCACACGAACTTCGTGCCATCCTCACGGTACGGCGGACAGCATCTGAGCTATCTGGCGGCGTACGTCCAGCGCCTGGATGACCCGCTGTGGCAGCTGGATGACGCACAGCTCACCGAGCGGTGGTTGGGAGAGCTCGCGGAGCTGTTCCCACAGTTCGACCGGGATGCGATCTCCGATGTGCACGTCGCACGGAACGCCCAGGCGGCCCCGCTATATGTCCGGGGGTACGCCGGTGAGGTCATCCCGACCGACCTGCGGTCCCGGGGCGCACCCGGTGTCACCTACGCGGGCATGGGTGCGGCCGCTCAGTACCCCGAACGGTCACTCAACGGGGCGATCGAGGCGGGCTTCGAAGCCGCAGAGGTGCTGTTGGCACGCTCGGGGTGAGGCTCACTCCTCCAAGGGGACGTCCTGCATGCCCGGTGCCGCACGGATGTCCACCTCATCGGGCTCGGTGCCACCACCGACCTGGACACTGCCGTCATCGGCCTCGACGTACACATCATCGGCGAACCCAGCCTCTGCATGCGGGTGCTCGAGTGAGTCCAGGCGGTCCGGTGTCGAGGGGGCCCCGGCGATCGGTACATCGGCGAATGCACCCAGTGGGTCGTCGATCGTGATGGCATGTGTCCCGAAGAACTCCGCGTACCGCTCGTAGTGCTCCTCGAGCTCGTCGACGGGGATCTCCATCATCTCCGTCCACCCATGATTGAAGAAGTCGAAGTTCGCCTGCAGGTGGGTGATCTCCCGCGCCTCCGCCTCGGGGAAGCCGGCGGTGAGCGCTGCGACATACGTGTCGAACGTCACCCCGAAGAACTCCTCGAGGTGACGCAGGCGCTCCTCGCGGTGTGCGGGGTCCGCACGGTCGCCGAAGATCCGCACATGCAGGTCCACGAGTTTCTGGGTGGCGATGTCCCCGATCACCGGCATCGTGAGCGCCTGCTTGGCGGCGAAGTGGCGGATGTTCTGTCTGATTTTCATACGAGTCCTATCGAGTGGGTGGGCTTGAGTGGCGCGACTGTGCTGTGCTGATAGCAACCACCATATGGCCCGGGTGGTTCACTCAGGTATGGAACGGTCGTACGTCATCGTGGGGGATGGAGTCGCAGGGGCCTCCGCCGCGGAGGCGCTCAGGGAGACCGACACCGATGCATCGATCACGGTGCTCACTGATGAGGGTGAGCCGTTGTACAACCGCATCCTCATCAAGGAGTTCGCGAAGGGCAAGCTGCCAGCTGGCCCGATCTCGATCCATGATGAAGCCTGGTATGATGAGCGTGCGATCGAACTCAGACTGAACACGCTGGTGACAGCGATCGACCAGCGGTCACAGACGGTCACCGCCCACACCGGCGAGGAGTTCGGCTATGATCGGCTGCTGTTGGCCATCGGGGGCACGCCAAGTCAGCTCCCAGTACCGCATTCCGATGCGAGAGGTATCCACCACTTCTGGACGTTCCAGGATGCCCGGGCGATCAAGGCGGATATCGAGGCCGCAGACGACTCCGTCGTGATCGGGGCGGGGCTGTTGGGGATCGACCTTGCAGCCATCACCGCCGCCCAGGAGGTGCGCGGGCACTACCTCATGCGGGGGAACAGGTGGTGGCGCTATGCGTTGAGTGAGGATGGTGCGGAGATCATCCACACCGCATTGCGGGAGCGAGATGTCACCCCCGTGTTCGGATCGGGGGTCGACCACTTCGAGGTGGACGATGCAGATCGGGTCACCGCGGCGATCGACCCCAATGGCGACCGCTTCCCTGCGGACTTCGTCGGCATCGCGATCGGATTGAACTTCAACACGGAGATCGTCGAACAGACGGACCTCGAGGTCGATGATGGGATCGTCGTCGATGCGTACATGCGGACGAGCGATCCCAACATCTTCGCTGCGGGGGATGTGACGCAGTTCGATGACCTCGTGTTGGGGTCACAGGCGCAGAATGGGGCGTGGGGCTCTGCCAGACAGCAGGGGGTCATCGCAGCGAAGAACATGGCTGAGTACGGCAGCGAGGCGTTCGAGTGGGTCTCATCGTATTCGATCACCCACTTCGACTTCCCCTTCCTCTCCTTCGGCCACCCAACGCTGGGGGATGACACCGCAGAGGCACGGTACTCGGAGACCGAATGGCGACGCGTCGCCTTCCGGGATGGCCGGATCGTCGGTGGGGTGTTGATCGGCGACCTCTCGCCACAGTCGAAGTTCAAGCAGCTGATGCGGGATAAGCGGGTAGTCGCAGATCAGCGGGATGTGCTCATGCAGGAGACGTTCGACCTCGAGGATCTCGACTTGGAGCAGACGATCCCGGAGTGATCCGAAGTCGATGAGTGAGGCGACACGGAGTACGGACATGACGCTCGCGGTCCAGCTTGGTGCGGTCCGCCAGCTGGCCGACCCCGAGGCGGCGTTCACCGATGCCCGCAGATGGACGAAGTACGTGGGTGTCGTCAGTGAGGAGCCGACGTACGTCGTCACCAACTTCATGCGGAAGCATCGTATCCGGCAGGATTTCTTCTCAGGCCCACGCGGAATCGAAGAGACACTGGAGAATGTGCGGTCGACCTTCTCGACAGACCGGTACGTCCTGATCGGTGTCGATGAGACGGCCGCAGATGCCGCAGCCACAGCAGAGTGGACGTACCAATCACTCGCAGAGGCGGCGACCGCTGCAGGGTGGGAGCTGGGGGATGCGGAGGGGGACTTCGAGCCCTTCGGAGACAGGGACCGGACAGATTGGCCCTAGAGGCAGCGGAGCGGCTCTCACGGACGGAAGCCTTAATCAACGGTCACCCCAGGTTCCGGTGATGAGTCACCAGCTGCCTGATGTCCAGGCAACACGCCCCGATGTGGCGATCGGTCTCAGCCGTGTGGGGGTCACCGGTGTCGAGAAGCTCGTGAAGCTCGATCGGGATGGACGACGGCCACTGATCCTCCTCCCGGTCTTCGAGGTCTTTGTGGACCTGCCGCAGGGGCGCAAGGGCATCGACATGAGCCGCAACATGCAGGTCATCGATGAGACGTTGGAAGCGGCGACCGCCGAGCCAGCGTATCGGCTCGAGGACATCTGTCATGACGCCGCAGAGCGACTCCTGCAGAAGCACGAGTACACCTCCACGGCCACCGTGGAGATGACAGCAGAGCTGATCTTACGGGAGGAGACACCGGCGAGTGGTCTCGCCACCCAGCAATCGATCGATGTGATCGCTGCGGCCACAGCGACGGAGGAGGGGACCGCCGCAAAGATCGGTGCGGAAGTCACGGGTATGACGGTCTGTCCGTGCAGCCAGGGCATGTCAGAGTCACGGGCCAGAGAGGTGCTGGCCGGGCTCGATGTCGACCGGGCCACGGTAGATGCATTCCTCGAGGAGGTGCCACAGCCTGGGCACTCACAGCGGGGGCATGCCCAGCTGACAGTCGAGACGCAGGGCGTGCCGCCGGTGGATCTGATCGACCTGGCAGACATCGCGCGGGATTCGATGTCAGCGCGGATCTACAACCTCGCGAAGCGGCCAGATGAGGACCACATGACCTATGCAGCACATCAGAATGCGCGGTTCGTCGAGGACTGTGTCCGGGCGATGGCCGATGGTGTGGTCAGCCAACTGTCGGCGCTACCGGATGAGGCGGTCATCCACATGCAGCAGTCGAATGATGAGTCGATCCATCAGCACAACGCCCATGCGGAGCGCGAGGTGAGCATGGCGGTGCTCCGCGACGAGGTCATCGCGGACTGAGCACGACGATGCGACTGCGATGGGTGCTGGTAGCACTGCTGGCGGTGCCCGTCATCGATGTCCTGCTGCTTGTTCCATTGGCGGGTGAGATCGGGCTCAGCGGGACGGTCCTGCTCGTGGTGGTCACCGGACTGGTGGGGATGCTACTGGTCCGGACAGAGGGGCGGGCGACGCTCCGTCGCATCGGAGCCGAGCTGCAGCAGGGCCAGCTGCCGGCGGACGCACTGATCGATGGAGGACTGCTGATCGGTGCCGGTGCACTGCTGTTGACACCGGGCATTGTGACTGACGCCATCGGTTTCCTCATCACCATCCCGGTGACGCGACCAGTGTTCCGTCAGATCGTTCGTCGGGTGGGCATCACGCCGATGATACGCGCGCAGACTGTCGGGTTCCGACGAGATGACACCGATGCTGATGTCATCGATGTCGACGCTGGCGATGGCCGTTGAGGTGGGGGAAAAGAAACGCTTATCCGAACATTACAGGTACCCGAAGATGCGCCGGCCTGGGCCAATAGCTCAGTCAGGTTGAGCGCTCGGCTGATAACCGGGAGGTCCGCGGTTCAAATCCGCGTTGGCCCACTTCCGCAGCGAGCGGGGTCGGGACGCTCCCCAGCCAACCAATCGCGGTCGATGCCATCTTATGGCCATCCACTCCAGACCTATTACTCATGTCCTCGGAAGGATTCACCAGGCGACAGGTGGCGTTGCTGTTGGTGGTCATCAGCGGTGTTGTGGGCTCCGGCGCGGGGGTGTGGGTGCTCACGCGTGTGGGATACCCACGGTTGGGGACGATCGTCTTCGCGCTCGGCTACGGTGGGGTGACACTGTTGGTGTACTACTACTGGATCCGTCCACTGGAGTTCGCAGCGCCTCGGTGGGAAGATGATGAGTGAGAGCGGAACGTTCTTGAGCGCATCTGGGTCATAACAGGCCAGACAGATGCTCACACTCCAGGTGGTCGATCGGTTCCTGCTGAACTACAATGTGGGTCAGGCACTGTTGCTCGGGTTCATCCTCATCACCGTAGCAGCCCTGCCGCTGCGCTCCCAGCGCGTCGTCGCCATCAACACGATCACCTTCGGGCTCATCTTCGTGTTGACACCGGTGGCGTTGGTCCCAGTACATTACCTGTTCTTGGGGATCGCTCTCATGCTCGTCGGGTCGATCCTGTACACCACAGCGTGAGCACGCATAGTCGAGACGGGGAACTACAGCTGCCATGTGGACAGATGGTATCGCGGCGGAGCTTCGACCTCGGGATGCGGGAGTACCCATGTGCATGTGGAGCGACGCATGCGGTGGTGATGGATGTCCATCCCCCAGACCGGTTCCTGCCCCCGTTCCTCGTGGAGATCCTCGAGGGGTCGATCGAACCGACGAGTGAGGAGATGCCGACGTTCGGGACCGCCCACCTGATGGGACTGGTGATCGAGGAGTTCCCAGAGGCGGTCACGGCAGAAGATGTCAGTGAGGACGGACGGATCGGGGCGGGTATCATCTGGGTGACATCGTTCGACGCACGTCGTCTGCACATGATCATCATCGAGCTGATCATCGAGGTGATGGACCATGCGGTGAGTCATTCGGATGACACGGGCCTGATCGCGGGGTTCGAGGCGGACATGGCGGAGTTCGATGTCGAGGAATTCGTGGATACCTACCGAGAGGAGCGGGAGTTGAGTGCGGATGACTTCGACGACGGATGATTGCGAATTTCGAAGCTGGGTTCCGGACATCGTAGCGGTTCGTGGCTCTTATTACGATGAATGGAATCAACACAGATGATGAGCGCTAGTGCCGACACAATCCTGCTGATCGGGAGCGGTCCGATCCAGATCGGACAGGCCGCGGAGTTCGATTACTCGGGCGCGCAGGCGTGTCGTGCGCTGCGAGAGGAGGGAGCACGGGTGGTGCTGGTCAACTCGAACCCAGCGACGATCATGACCGACCCCGAGATGGCGGACAAGGTGTACATCGAGCCGATCACACCAGAGGTGATCGAGGAGATCATCGAGCATGAGCAGCCGGATGGGGTCATCGCGGGGTTGGGCGGACAGACCGGGCTGAACGTGACGGCGGCGCTCGCAGAGGAGGGGGTGCTCGAGCGGCATGACGTGGAGATCCTGGGCACACCGTTGGAGACCATCTACGCGACCGAGGACCGCGAGCTGTTCCGGCACCGCATGCAGGATCTCGGTCAGCCCGTCCCGGCATCGACGACGATCGAGCTCCCGGAGGGGACGACGGTCGGTGGGTTGGACGCGACGGCACTGCAGGAGCTGGTTGACGCCGCCGTCGATGCGGTCGGTGGACTGCCCGTGATCGCACGGACAACCTACACCCTCGGTGGTGCTGGGTCGGGCGTCGTCGACTCGATGTCAGAGCTGTACGCCCGCGTACGGCAGGGACTCCGGCTCTCCCGCAACAATGAGGTGCTGATCACAGAGTCGATCGCCGGCTGGATCGAACTGGAGTACGAGGTCATGCGTGACGCAGGCGACTCGTGCATCATCATCTGCAACATGGAGAACATCGACCCGATGGGCATCCACACGGGCGAGTCGATCGTCGTGACACCCTCACAGGTGATTCCGGATACGGGTCACCAGATCATGCGTGATGCAGCACTCGAGGTCATCCGGGATCTCGGGATCGAGGGGGGATGCAACATCCAGTTCGCATGGCGTGATGATGGCACCCCTGACGGGGAGTATCGGGTGGTGGAGGTCAACCCGCGGGTCTCACGATCGTCCGCGCTGGCATCGAAGGCGACGGGGTACCCGATCGCGAGGGTGACCGCGAAAGTCGCGATGGGCAAGCGGCTGCATGAGATCGAGAACGAGATCACCGGCGAGACGACCGCCGCGTTCGAACCCGCGATCGACTATGTGGTCACGAAGATCCCCCGATGGCCGAAGGACAAGTTCGAACATGTGGAGTTCGAGCTGTCGACGGCCATGAAGTCGACCGGCGAGGCCATGGCGATCGGGCGCACCTTCGAGGAGTCGTTCATGAAGGCACTCCGCTCGACAGAGTACACACCCGCGGCAGCACTGGATGCAGTCGATGAGGCAGAACTGGTCGAGCGGTACCTGCAGCGGCCGACCCCAGACCGTATGTTCGCGATCATTGAGGCATTCCGGCGGGGGTTCACCGTCGGACGGGTTGCCGAGCTGACCGGCATCCACACGTGGTACCTGGACCGTCTGCAGAATATCGCGACCGTCGAGACGGATGCGACCACCGGTGAGTTCACCGCCGGGGCGATTGTCGGACACACCAACGCCGCGCTGGCACAGATCGCAGACACGGACGTGGATGCCGTCGAGCCGGTGGTCCCCGGCAGGATGTACAAGCAGGTCGACACGTGTGCGGGTGAGTTCGTCGCTCAGACCCCGTACTACTACTCCTCGAGACAGTCGGAGTTCGAACTCGGTCCGTACGAGGGAGCCGCAGCAGCGGGGGAGCTCCGCGTGGACCGTGGCACCGAGAGCGTGGTCGTCGTGGGGGGTGGTCCCATCAGGATCGGACAGGGGGTCGAGTTCGACTACTGCGCAGTCCATGCGGTACAGGCGATCCGCGATGCGGGCATCGAGGCGCACGTGGTCAACAACAACCCCGAGACGGTCTCGACGGACTACGACACCTCTGATGGGCTCTTCTTCGAGCCGATCACCGCTGAGGAGGTCGCTGATGTCATCGAGGCCACAGATGCAGATGGCGTGATGGTGCAGTTCGGCGGCCAGACGTCGGTCAACATCGCCCATCCGCTGCAGGCGGAGATCGACCGGCGGGGGCTCGACTGTGCGATCATGGGTACCCCCGTGGATGCGATCGACCTCGCGGAGGACCGCGACCGCTTCAACGCGATCATCGAGGATGCGGGTATCCGACAGCCAGAGGGTGGGACCGCTCGCTCGTCAGATGAGGCGATCGGGATGGCGAACGCCATCGGCTACCCGGTCCTCGTGCGCCCATCATACGTGCTGGGTGGACGGGCGATGCGGGTGGTCCACAGCGATGCAGAGCTGAGACAGTACATCGATGAGGCCGTCCGTGTCTCACCGACCAAGCCGATTCTGCTCGATGAGTTCCTCGCCGATGCGATCGAGCTGGATGTGGATGCGGTAGCAGACGGTGAAGCCGTCCTGATCGGGGGTATCATGGAGCATGTGGAGTCCGCGGGCGTGCATTCCGGCGACTCCGCATGTATGATCCCGCCCCAGTCATTGGATACAGAGACGCTCGCTGAGGTGCGTCGCATCACCGAGACGATCGCCCGCCGGCTCAACACCGTGGGGCTGTTGAACGTGCAGCTTGCGGTGACCCATGCCGATGATGCGCCTGAGGTCTATGTGCTGGAGGCGAATCCGCGAGCCTCACGGACCGTCCCGTTCGTCTCGAAGGCGACCGGCGTTCCCATCGCAAAGGTCGCCGCACAGGTGATGCTCGGACACACGCTCGAAGAGCTGGATGTCACCGAACAGCAGCCCACACAGGTCAGCGTCAAGGAGGTCGTGCTCCCGTTCGACCGGCTCCCGGGCGCGGACCCGCGGCTGGGTCCGGAGATGAAATCGACCGGAGAGGTGATGGCGACCGCAGACAGCTTCGCCCGGGCCTATGACAAGGCTCAGGATGCGATCGGCAAGCCGATCCCGCGCGGGGGGCGTATCTGGGCCGATCTGAGCGATGCGGTGTTCCCGGATCCTGCGTCCGAGGCGGGCCGTGGGCTGTTGAACCGGGTGTACGCGTGGTTCGAACCCATCGAGCTCGACCGCGCTGCGGTCACCGATGCGATTCACACCGGCGAGGTCGATCTGGTGATCTCACGTGATGAGGCGGTGCTGCGGGCGTGCGTCGAGGAGGGGATCACCTACTTCTCGACGGCCGCATCAGCGATGGCGGCCGTGGATGCCGTCGGCGCGAAGAGCGAGTCACTGTCGATCGCGGACGTCGCCAGCCGCCAGACGCGAGCACGCAGGTGGGGCGACGGTCACTCAGGCTAGCTTCTCAAGCGCCTCGAAGTAGTGCTGCGTCGGCTCGACAAGCGACACCGACGTCCCGTGGCGAGCGACGGTCATCGTCTGTGGGACATCCACCTCCGCGCGGGTCCGACCATCGCTGACGACGACCACATGCTCGGGGCCCCCGACAGCGATCTGCACGAGCGCCGCAGCAGGCAGCACGATCGGGGGATGATGTGCACGATCGGCCATCAGCGTCAGCACGATGCCGGAGACCGCAGGGTGGATGAGAGGCCCGCCCTCGCTGAGGTTGTATGCAGAGCTGCCGGTGCTGGTCGCGACCATGACCCCATCTGCGGTGGTTTCGAGGTATCGTTGGCCGTCCACATCGATCACCACCTCGAGTGGATCGACCGCACCACGTCTGGGGGCCTGGATGACGATCTCGTTGACCGCGGGCTCGACCGCTGCCCCCGTGACCGCAAGCCGGTCCAAGCTCCGGATCGGCAGGGGGTCGCCCGCACGGAGGTCCCCGAGCAGTCGCTCGACTGTCTCGACCGCATCTGCAGGATCGACTGCGTTGAGGAACCCGACCTCACCGAGGTTCACCCCCACGATGGGGGTCGAGCCTGCTGTCGCAGCCGCGAACAGGAACGTCCCGTCCCCACCGATCGAGACGATCAGATCGGCGGCAGCGAACTCATCGAGGGGTGTGGGCGAACGGTCCGTCGCCGCAGCGGTCAGTGGGTCGAACCACACCACCTGTCCAGAGGATTCGATGAGACCGGCGATCTCGGTGGCGAGATCGATCGCCGCGGGGGTCTCCTGCTTCGCGAAGATCGCCACGACGACACCCATCTGCTATCCCGCCGCCTCAGAAGAGGAGCTCATCATCATCCTCCACCATGTACAGCGAGCGTGCGGCGATGTTGACCGCATGGTCGCCCACCCGCTCGAGGTCGCGGATCGTCAGCAGCATCCGGGAGATGTCCTGCATCGTCGGGCCGGTCTCATCTGCCGCGGTATCTTCCTGTGCCTCCATCAGGTCGCGGACCACGATCGTACTGGCCAGCTCGCACATCTCATCGAGCTCATCATCCCGCGTTGCGATCGCACGACTCAGCTCAGGGAGCTCGCGTTCGTACGCCCGCAATGCATCTGTGAGCATCTCGACGGTGACAGTCCCGATCTTCTGGATGTCCACCTCTGGGAACAGGTCGCGCTCTGCGGCGAGGGCGTACTGCGCGAGGTTGACCGCGAGATCACCGATCCGCTCTAAGTCCGTGAGGATCTTGAACGACGCCACGACGAACCGGAGATCAGAGGCGACCGGTTGCTGCAGGGCGATCAGATCGATGAACGCCTGCTCGAGATCGAGGTACATCTCGTTGATCTCGTTGTCCGCGATGATGACGCTGTTCGCGAGCTCTGGATCTTTCGCACGCAGCGAGTCCAACCCGTACTGCAGATGTTCGGTGACGAGATCGCCCATATAAAGCACGTCCTGCCGCAGGGCATCCATGGACGCCTGGTATTCGTGTCTCGCCATACCGGGACGGTCTAACGGAGCCTGTAAAAGCATGTCGCGGTCACCCGAGCTACGCGGACAATTATATAGTTTTAGATAAACATATGTACCTCACGGCCGATACCCGCACATATGCCAGAACGACGGAAAGTGCAGGTGACCGGCGGCTCGACGTTCACGGTCTCGATCCCCAAGCAGTGGGCGACAACACACGGGGTCGATGCCGGGAGTGAGATCGAGTTCTTCAACGAGGGCGAATCCCTCTCGTTGACGCCGGCGCGGACGACGGAGACCGCGGAGGGCAGCCTCAGCATCGATGATCTCGCAGGCGAGGAACTGAAGCGTGCGGTGATGACCATGTACGTCTCGGGCTTCGAGGTGATGGAACTGACCGCGACACGCATCACGAGCGACCAACGGCGGACGATCAGGGAGGCGACCCAGGCGCTCGTTGGTCTTGAGGTGCTCGAGGAGACAGGCGAGTCGATCGTGATCCGTGACCTGCTGGACTCAGCGGAGCTGTCCATTCACAACGCGGTGACCCGGATGCGGTTGATCGCGCTATCGATGCTGGCGGATGCGGTCAACGGCGTGGTCGCGGGGGATCATGAGATGGCCGCAGATGTGATCGAGCGAGACGACGACGTCGACCGCCTCTGGATGGTCGTCTCCCGCATCTTCAGAGCGACGCTGCGCTCACCGAAGGCCGCCGAGGAGGTCGGGCTGCATCGTGAGGCATGTTTCGACTACCAGTCGGCGGCTCGGCAGCTCGAGCGGGTTGCCGACCATGCCACGAAGATCGGCCACCTGACACTCCAGATGGAGAACCCAATCCCCGAGGATGTCCAAAGGGCACTCACCGAGCTGCACACCGCGAGTGCAGAGGTGATCGACCTCTCGATGGCCGCCCTGTTCGCAGAGGACAGTACCGAGGCGACGAAGACCGGGAACCGTGCCCGAGAGGCCGTTCGGCAGATCGATGAACGGGCGCGGGCGATCGATGCGTTGCTGCGGGAGCTCGATCCCTCACGGGCACAGCTGCTGGGGCTGGTGGTGGATTCGGTCTCACGGTCGGCGGACTATGGTGGGAACATCGCCGAGACCGCCCTGCAGAAGGCCGCACCCACGCCGTAGGCGGTCTACTCGTCGTCCAGCAACACCGCGTTGACCTGGCCGTGCTGTCCGGGGCGCGACGTGACTCGGGCGCGACCAACAGACGTCTCCAAGATCGCCCCCTTCGTGATGATGTTCCGACGGATGTAGTTGATGTTCGAAGGGTTGTCCACCACGTTCTCGATCGTCGCCTCGGTCACACTCCCACCATCTGCAACCTGGACGCGGTCTGTCGACAGTGTCCGTAGCTTTGGGGTGTTCCCCCGGGCATCGATGATGCGGAACCGGTCCTCTCCGACGGTGGTCTCCGCGGGTTCACGGCCCAGCTGGTGGCGGCGCTTGCGGTGTGCTGGCCGGAGGCGTCCGCCCGTCCGCTTCCGTGTCGAGCTTCCCTGGTCTTTCATACCCCGTAGGACTGAACGCGGGTATATCAACTCCTCGGAACCGCAGGTGCTCACATCGGGATGTCGGCTGTCACCGCGATGTACAGCAGTCCGAACAGGGTGGCATTGTAGAGTCCATGTGTCAGTGCGGGCACGACCAGGTTCTCGGTCAGCTCATAGAGGACCCCGAAGACGAGGGTCGGCAGCACCAGCACGCTGATGCTCACGATCCGGGCTTCAGGCACACCAGCGAGGGAGAAGTAGTGGATGGCCGCGAAGATGACGCTCGCAAGTGGGATCGCACCGACCGCCGGGAGCGCCTCCCGCAGTCGCCCCTGGACGATGCCGCGGAACAGCAGCTCTTCACCCGGGCCGATGATGGCCAGTGAGGCCACGATGAGGACCAGCAGTACCGTCGGATCGGCGATACCCGCCTGCGCTGCTGTGTTTGGTGCAGCCTCCGTATCGGTGCGCATGAGCACAGCCCCCGCGATCCCCACGAGCAGCAGTGCGCCCAGGTAGCCGATGCCCACCGCCAACGCATCCGTCCGTGATGGCCGCGCGATCCCGACATACGCCAGCGTGAGTCCACGGGACCGCAGGTACAGGAGTGCCACCCCACCGAAGCCCAAGCCCGTGGCGAACACGAGTGACACCGCGATGGTGCCCAGGGGGGTCATGGTGATACCTACCGCCTGCGCAGAGAGGAGGACCCCGAGGACGAGGACCAACCCACCACCGACCCCGATGCCAGCCAACCCGATGGCCACCGCCACAGCACGGGTGACCGCGCGGAGCGTCATCGGAGCCCCGCGACAGTTCGATGGCGGGTCGCCACCAGATGTGTGAACGCCAACCGACAGCGTGCATCACGGATCTGTCCAGCCTGGAGCTGCTGCCAGGCGGCCTCCGGCGCCACGGCGGTGGTGCGGATCGACTCATCCACGTCCAACTCGAGCGCGGCGGTCTCCTCGGCCTCTGTCGCGAGGAAGTATGTCGTCGGGCTGTCGAGGAGACCGTTGGCAGGGTCCACCGTGAACAGCTCCTCCCAACCGGTGGCGGTGTGTCCCGTCTCCTCCCGCAGCTCCCGCCTTGCGGCTGCAAGCGGGTCAGCATCACCCGCTTCGATGGTCCCTGCGGGAATCCCGCGGCTGACCGACTGCACAGGCTGTCGCCACTCCTCGATGAGGATGAGATCACCCCGGGAGGTGAACGGGATGATCGCGACCGACGGTGGTGCCTCGACGGTGTGATACGACCGCTCGGAGTCGTCAGGGAGTCGGACGGTGTCCTCGCGGACCGCGAATCCGGGGTTGGTGTGTACCGCCTCTGTGGCTGTCGTCACCCATCGCAGGGTCGGACTCATCCCGACTGCACCGTCGACTTCAGCTCCACCCGCATGCCGGTGGGGTCGCGGATGTACACCGCAGGGGCATCTCCGACTGCGCCCAACGCATCCAGCCGCCGGTCAATGGGGACCCCCGCGGCCTCACAATGGGCGACGATCTCCGCGATGGGCGCATCCATGCGGATCGCGAGGTGATCGACCGGCCGGTCTGCCATCGCCAGTGGTCCATCCACCGGTTCGATGTGGATGATCGAGTCAGCGGCGATGCGTGCACTCACGAACGGTTTCCCTCCCTCCCTGTATAGGTCGCGACCCTCGATCGGCAGCCCCAGTGTGGACTCGTAGAACGTGATCGCCGCATCGAACAGGTCCGAGGGGACCTGCAGCTTGATGTGGTCGAACGCGATGGCCTGCATGTAGAGCCATGGATGTGCAGGGATATTAGCGCCGTGGACGCGGTGGGAGTAAACTTCCCGAAGCTACTTGCCAACGGTTCAGCATGTCTCCGTACGATGTACGACAACATCCTGTTGCCGACCGACGGAAGCACCGGGGCGGATGCAGCAGCGGACCACGTGGCCTCGATCGCAGCACAGTACGGTGCGACAGTACATGTGCTGTTCGTCGCTGAGGACGATATGGGCGCCAGTGGCTACGTGTACGGTGAGCAGGGTGGCAGCGAACGGTCGGGGATGGTGGGCAAACAGCAGGATGAGAAGACATCGGGTCTGACCAACATCCGACATGACCTCATGGGGGCGGTCACCGCCCATGGCGAGGAGGTCGTCGCCTCGACCGCCGACCAGCTCACAGGTGTGGACGGGGTGGAGACCAGTGTCGAGCGTGGCAAGGTGTATGAGACGATCAATGACTACTGCACGACCCATGCGATCGACCTGATCGTGATGGGCACTCATGGACACAGTGGAGTCGAGCGATATCTGTTGGGCAGCACCGCGGAGAAGGTCATCCGCACCGCGCCGATTCCGGTCATGACCGTACGCAGCGAATAGAAGCCACGATGCGGGCGTGATGGGCCGGCGCAGATTCGAACTGCGGTTACGGCCACCCGAAGGCCGAAGGATACCAGGCTACCCCACCGGCCCGCAGGCGTCGTTCGGAGTGTCGCTGATTAACGGTTGTGATGCATCAGTAGTGCGCGAAGCCCGCAGTATCGAGATAGTTGTGGATGACGGTTACCACATCCGCCCCATGTAGCACCTGCGGGCCCACACTGACGGCGGTGGTCTCGGGCTCCAGGGTGGCCAGCTCTTCATCGGTGAACGACCGATGGTCCGAGAGGACGCAGACGGGATGTGTGGGCACCGTGAGCGATGCCAGCGGCTGGCCCGCAGGGGCAAGGCGCATCGGGGTCGCCGTCGACGGGAGCGCAGACAGCGTGCTCGCGATCCCACCCCGTCGGATCGACAGCCCCGGGCTGACAGGGGTTGGCTGTGCACCGATGACCTCGGTGTGTGCAGCCAGGGCATTCCGGATCTGTGCGGCCGTCGACCGCTCATCGGGATGCAGGTGGCGCAGCTCTGCCCCGTCAAGAGTGATTGTGTACGCATCGTCGACGATGATGTGTACCTGAACCTCCGTCCGGATCGCATGCGAGAGAAGCAACGCGGCGGTGACCGTCCGTGCAATGAGGTCCACCCGTCCTGACCCCGGGAGGTCATCGATCCTTATTGGTGTGAGCGGGTGGAGGTCATGTGTCACCAGGATGAACTCACGCGTGGTGGTCATGCGGTCAGGCCGTACCCCCGGCGGACCAACAGCACATCGAGACCGATGACGGCCATCGTGAGCATCGTCAGCACGACCAATGAGACGTAGGGATCGATCTCACTGATGCCCAGGAAGCCGTATCGGACGCCGTTGACCATGTAGATCATCGGGTTCAACAGCGACACCTGATACAGCAGCGGTGGCAGCTCCCGTATCGAGTAGAAGACCCCCCCGAAGAACACCAGTGGCCGCAGGATGAACTGGGTCATGACGGTGAGGTCATCGAAGTCGTCCGCCCACAACCCGCCCAACACCCCGAAGGCTGCGAACAGCAGGGTGATCACGACCGCGAATGCCGCGAGGATGGCCACATTCGCCACACCGACGGGGGTGAACACCGCGCCGATGATCGCGATGAGGATCGCAACGAGCACCCCACGGCCGGCTGACGATCCCACATAGGCGGCGACCAACACGTGGTACGGCAACGGCGAGGTCAGCGGCTCCTCGATGTAGCGATTCCAACGGCCATGGAACACCGAGAATGAGGCGTTCTCGAACGCATTGCCGATCGCCCCCAGGACGACCAGGCCGGGGAGGATGAACAGGATGTACGGGACACCGGCGACCGCATCGATCCGCTCGCCCAGGATCACACCGAAGACCGAGAAGTACAGCACATTGGTGATGATGGGTGGGATGAACGTGTTCTGTGGGCGACGGATGTAGCGGTTCACCTCTCGACGCAGCAGGGTGATGAACCCCGTCCACACCGGATGGGCGGTCACCCCGTCCCCCCAGCGGATGCCGTGAGGTCCACGAAGATCTCCTCGAGCGTCGTCTCGGTGATCGTCACGTCGGTGATCCCCGCATCCGCCAGGGCGTCGACCCCGATCGGCAATGCACTCCCCAGATCACTGGTGGTCAGTGCGATGCCATCAGCAGTACGGTCGACCGCCTCGATCTCCGGTGCATTGCGGAGGCGTGCAGGAATCGGCGCAGTGGGATCTTCCAGCTCGAATATGATCACATCCGACCGTCGAGCCGTCAGTGATGCAGGTGCGGCCTGGTCGATGATTCGCCCATCGTGGAGGATCGCCACATCATCACACAACGCCTCCGCCTCCTCGATGTAGTGTGTGGTCAGGAGAATCGTCGTGCCCTGGTCGTTGAGGTCGGTGATCAGCTCCCACAGGTCACGGCGCAGCTGCACATCGACACCGGCGGTGGGCTCATCCAGGATCAGCAGATCGGGGTCCGTGATCAGGGCGCGCGCCAACATGAATCGGCGCTTCATCCCGCCAGAGAGCCAATCGAAGCGCGTGTCGCCCTTCTCGGCGATCCCCACCTCCTCGAGCAGCCGGTCTGCTCGTCGCCGGGCGGTCCGTCGGTCGATGCCATGGTACCCCGCCTTGTGCATCAGTACCTCACGGATGGGGAAGAAGCGGTCCACGTTGAACTCCTGTGGTGCAAGGCCGATGCGATTCCTTGCACGCTTGTACTCCGAGATGACATCTGCACCGTAGACCGTCGCAGATCCACCGGTCGGTGTGACCAGCCCGACCAGGATCTTGATGAACGTGGTCTTACCCGCGCCGTTCTGCCCCAACAGGCCGAAGAACGCACCTGCTGGCACCTCCAGGTCCACTCCACGCAGGGCCATCACCGATCCGTACGACTTGCGGAGATCGGTCGTGGAGATAGCTGGCGACATTCAGATGTAACCTACCCGGGACCGTGCAAAAGGATGGCGTGAGCCGCGTCGGACCAGCACAATAAAACCCGGCGGGTGGCTGCTGAAATCATGGACGTCCTGGCGACAGCGGCAGCAGCACGCACGGAGGGGCCGCTGTGCGATTCCTGCCTGGGACGGGTGGTGGCCGACCGATCACATGGGTTGTCGAATGCCGAACGGGGGGCTGCGCTGCGGGTCTGTGGTGACCTGCAGGAGGACACACCGACGGAAGACGTTGATGCAGATGCCTGTTGGGTCTGTGGCGGGCTCAGCCAGCAGTTCGATCACTGGGCGGACCGGTGTGTGGATGCGGTCGGCCAGACGGAGTTCGAGACGTATCAGGTGGGGTCAAGACCACCGCCATTGGTCGTCGAGAACGATCGACTGCTGCGAGAGCTAATCGCCGTTGCTCCCGATGCGGGTGAATCGTTCCGCTCAGAGCTCAACCGTGAGGTGGGCAAGCGTGTGGGTATGCTCACCGGCACGACCGTTGAGTTCACCCGTCCGCATGTGCAGTTCATCGTCGATGTGGAGGCGGATGCCGTGGTCGTGGAGGTGAACTCAGCGTTCATCTATGGCCGGTACCGGAAGCTCCGGAGAGACATCCCGCAGACCAAATGGCCCTGCAGTGACTGCGATGGGTCCGGACGGGCGGGGGCCACGATCTGTGCAACCTGCGAGGGGACGGGGTTCCGATATCCGACCTCCGTCGAGCAGGAGATCGCACCGATCGTCGAGGAGATCATGGTGGGTGTCGACAGTCGATTCCATGGGGCGGGGCGTGAGGATGTCGACGCGCGTATGCTCGGGGAGGGGCGACCGTTCGTCGTTGAGGTGCTCGAGCCCCGACATCGGGTGGTGGACACAGAAGCGCTCACACGGGCGATCAATGCGGCTGCAGATGGGGCCGTTGAGGTCTCACCCTTACAGCTCGCATCCTACGAGCAGGTCGAACGGGTGAAGTCGTTGCCCGCATCAAAGCGCTATCGTGCGGAGGTCAGCTTCGACCGGCCTGTGGCAGAGGCCGAGCTCGACGACGCCATGCATTCGCTCACACAGCAGGAGATCGAGCAGTTCACCCCCCGACGGGTGGACCACCGGCGCGCAGAGTTGACCCGCATCAGGTCGGTGTACGATGCGTCGGTCAGCGACTGTGACGGGACGGAAGCCGTCCTCGAGATCCACGGCGAGGGGGGACTGTACATCAAGGAGCTCATCTCTGGTGATGCCGGGCGGACGGAACCCTCTGTGGCCGAGCTGGTAGGGACACCCGCCACGGTGACAGCACTGGATGTGCTCGCGGTCACCAGCGAGGACGAAGCCTTCGAAGATCCGGCATATCTGCTATGAGCTCCCCGGTGAGGATCGGCGTCGACGAGGCTGGCCGCGGTGCGGTCATCGGCCCGATGACCATCGCGGGTGTCCGGTGTGCGGACACGGAGTTACCAGAGGCGGTGGATGATTCAAAGCGGCTGGCAGGGGGCCAACGGCGGCAGATCAGTGCAGCGCTGGCGATGGCGAGACAGATCGAGGTGGCGTACTGCCACATCCAGCCCGGTACCATCGATGATGGGCGGACGAACCTCACAGCACTGACCATCAGGGGGGTTGCAGAGGTGCTCCGTCGCCTGGCACGACCGGGTGATGCCGTGTTGCTGGATGCAGCAGACGTCGATGCGGCACGATTCGGCCGTCGGGTCGCACACCAGCTCGAGGAGCCGGAGGTGTCCATCACCGCGGAACACCGTGCGGATGCGACATACCCCCACGTGGGTGCAGCCTCGATCGCTGCGAAGGTACTCAGGGATGCTGCGATCGCAGCGATCGACCGGCGATGGACGGCATCGGGTGGGGTGGGGTCAGGGTATCCGAGTGACCCAACCACACGCGCTTTCATCCGTCACCAACTCGCAGCGGGAACCGAGCTGCCGACGGTCATCCGCACCAGCTGGTCGACGGTGACGCAGCTGCAGGCAGAACACGATCAGCAGACGCTGAGCTAGCGGTCGGTCGTCAGCAGGTTCCGCAGGATCGTCCCGTATGCAGGGCGGGTGATCAACACGCCCACGAGTACACCGATGATGGTGAAGATCGCGAATCCACGCAGGTCACCGAGTGACAGCACCGCCAACGGTGCCATCGCGATGATCGTGGTCATCGCAGCCACTCCGATCACCCAGAATGCCCGACGGAATCGGGAGGCGAAGACCCGTCGAGACTCGACACCACCCTCCGTCAGGATCTCATCCGCGATGATGACGAGGTCGTCGACCCCCGTCCCGACCACCGCGATGAATCCGGCGATGACGGCCAGGTCGAGCGGGTAACCCACGCCCGCGGCGAACCCGAGCAGGATGACCAGCTCGCTCATCGCAGTCAGGAGCATCGGAGCTGCGACACGCACCTCGCGGTACCGTGCGAAGATGGCGCCACTGACGGCGAGCACCGCGAACACCCCGGCGATGAGTGAGAGCAGGCGGAACTCCGCTCCCTGATCAGGGGAGATGTAGGAGATCGTCCCGCCGGAGATGGGCGAGAAGTCCAACTGTGCAGGCAGCGCCCCTGCCCGGAGGTTGATCGCCACGGTCTGTGCCTCTGCGATGGACCGCGTCTGCAGTTGGAAGACGGCGTTGTCAGACCACGTGCCTGCACGGAGGCTCTCGGCGAGTCCGGGACTCATGCCGAAGGAGTTCGTCACGGTATCATCGACCACGAGCAAGAGACAGGCCTCCGTCTGTTGAGGGTCTGCGTCATATGTACAGGTGGTCCCGCCTGGGACGGCCAGGCCTGTCTCCACCATGTCAGCCTCGAACCGGGTCGCTGCTGACTCGGTCACCGTCACGGGGACGAACGGACCACCGCGGGCATCCTCCTGCGCAGATCCGATCGATTGGAAATCACCCTGCTCGAGGACGACCCGCTCTGTGTAACCATCGGGGGTGGGATGGTAGGCACGGACGACGACCTTGCCCTGTGTTTCAACGAGCGAACGGACCTCTGCGGTGTCTGCATCGGGGATCTCGATCAGGATGAAGTACTCCCCCGTGCCCGTGCGGACCTCCTGGACAGTCCCGCCGGACAGCCCCGCCTCATTGATCTTCTGCTCTAGGACACGGATGGTCTCCGCACGCGTCGTCTCGGTGACACCCTCGCGTACCTCTGAGGGTGCGATGTCCGCGGCCCTGAGGGCCGTCTCGAATGACGTGAGCGTCACCTCAGGGGCAGTCACCTCCACCGTGGCCGACTCCGCAGTCCTCCGCACGGTGAGATCTGCCGCATCGGCAGCATCCAGCTGCTCCGCCACGGCGATCTCGACCTCACGGGCCGAACGCCCCTCAAGTTCGACACCCTCGGCGGTGAGTCCGACCAACGGCGCGCGCACCCGGGTCCCCCCTGCGAGATCCAGGCCATACTGGAGGTTGGTCACACCACCGACGGCGGCCGTCCCCGAAGCATCCGGGTTCGGGGCCATCGTTGGAGAGACCAGCACGAAGCCGGAGACCACCAGGATGACCGCCAACAGCACCAGCTGCCAGTTCTCGCGGAGCCCACTCATCGGGCGACTCCCGTGAACTTGTACCATCGCAGCAGCGCGACGTTCATCAGGTAGGTGTTCATGAGATCTGCACTCAGCCCGATCACCAACACGAGACCGATCGCGGTCAGAAGATCGATGCCGAAGAGGAACGCCACCACAGCCATCACGAACATCGCCACGATCGAGGTCACCGTCATCGTGATACCCGTCGTGCGCGCCCGGTACGTCGAATCGTAGAAATCGCCTGTCCGTCGTAGCACGTTCGTGGTGAGCAGGATGTCAGAGTCCACCGAGTAACCGATGAGCATCAACAGCGCCGCGACCGTCCCCAGGGTGAGCTCGATCTGCAGAATGCTCATCACCGCCAGGGGGATCATGATGTCGCTGAATGCAGAGATCACGATCGAGACCGCCGGGACGAACACCCGAAACAGCGCGAACACGATGAGACTCATGCCTGCGAATGCGATTGCCACCCCCATGATCGCGAGGCGCTGTGTCTCGCCGCCGAAGCTCGCAGAGACCGATGAGACCGATGAGACCGTCAGTCCGGCCGCCTGTGCCTGGCTCTCCAGCTCGGTCGCTTCGACGCCCTGGCCGAAGGTGACCACCGTCGACCCGTCACCGGGGATGGTGCGGATGCTTGCGGGGGTCGCGTCGAACGCACCCCTGATGGTCGACTCCGCGACGGGCCCGTCGTCCATCGCCCCCAGCTGAATCTCCGTGCCACCGGTGAACTCGAGCCCCAACGTGACCGGTGTTCCGGTGACGGCCCACATGCCGCCGAGCACGGCGATGGCGACCACCAGGACCGCGAGCGGGACCGCTACCAGCTGCCGGTTCGTGTACTCGGTGTACTCGAGGATCGGCAGCTGGCTGATTGACATACCCTGGCTGCTCGGCGATGTCGAATAAGCGTTTATCCTCCCTGCTCACGGGAGATAGCGGACGCTGAGGATGCCAGGTGCGCTGCGCAGTTCGACACGGCGAACATCCAAGCGAGCGGCCCGCATGACCAATGGTTCGAGGTCCGCTGCCATCGTCCGTCGGGCCGCGATGTGGTCTGCATCGGCGAGCGCGATCACATCCGTGCCGCCTGCGTCCTGGCGCGGGAGGAAGGTGGATGCACCTGCATCGAGGGATGTGACCACCGACCGGCTTCGACTGGTGGGCCGCTCCTCCTGATCGACCACCTCCACCATGAACTGGTGGTCGATCGACGCCGCACGCATCGTCAGCCCGAGGGCGTCTGCGTGCACGAGCGTCGCATCGACCACCGTCCATCGCTCGAGATCGGTGGGGTCGGTCACCGTGAGTACCTGTGCAGAGTCCACACCGCGCATGAGGAGGGTAGCTTCGTCCGCCACGGTGACGACGAACCGTCCGGTCACCCGGGTCCCGGCGGCCATCTCAGCTGCGAGTCCGCCGGATGATCACGGCGATTGCGATCGCACCCAGCAGCGGCAACACCCACGCCAGCTGCTGGGGGATCATATACAGCACACTCACCAGAGGTGCGAACACACCGTCGGGCGGTGGGCGGGCGACCCATTCACCATCCAGGCGGAACCGCGCTGGGATCGACGCGACGATCCCGAGGTAGATGGTGAGGAGATAGACGAACCCGACGAGGGCGAGCTGCCGCTCTTGTCTGGTCGCGATCCGCCGCTGCCGACGGTGCCGCCTGGCCACGACCAGGATGGGAGCCATCGCAGGCAACACGACCAACACTCCGATGACGATGTAGAAACTGCGAGAGAGCGTCAGCGAGCCGCCGGGGGCGCTGGCGGTGCGGGCGATCAGCAGCACGAGCCCCATGCCGATGAGCACCGCGATCAGCGCAACCGCGAGCCCGGCGATGATGACGTACGTCTGGAAGAGTCTGGAACGGGCGCGGTGGAGGGCGAAGCGATGTGCCCCGAATACGCCACGATACCCCTCCATGGCCCAGTTTGGACAGCCGGCGGTATGAGCTATCCGATGCTGCAGACCGCACTGGTGGAGTTTTACATCCACCCGCCATCGCTGACTCATGCGCACGGATTTGGGCGGTGTCGTCGAGATGACGCCAGGGGTCACCGAGGCGGAGCTGGCAGGACTCGCACCGGCGGTGACACCGGCATTGCAGCGTGTCCTCGACGGTGCGGTGCATGCGGAGCCAGGGTATCATGCACTCAATCTGCCCGAGGAGACCGATCTGCAGGCGATCGAAGCGGCCGCAGCTGCGGTTGGTGACGCGCAGCATGTCGTCACCGTGGGGATCGGGGGGAGTGCCCTCGGTGCACAGCTGCTGACGGAGGCATTGTGTCCGGGGTGTGATCACCATGTCCTCGACAGCGTGGACCCCCATCGTATCGTGCCACTGTTGCGGGCATTGCCACTTGATGAGACGGTGTTTCACATCGTCAGTCAGTCGGGCGAGACGCCGGAGACGCTCGCGAACCTCGCCGTCGTCCGAGAGGTCTGTGCGGGCGCAGACATACCCTGGGTGGACCGGACGGTGATCACGACGGGACCGACGGGACGACTGGCGAAGATCGCCGAGGAACACGGTGTGCTGGTACTCCCACCGGTTTCGGGCGTCCCCGGTCGATTCAGCGTACTCAGTCCGACCTGCCTGTTCGCACCAGCGGTGTGGGGCGTCGACATCAACGAGCTGTGTGCGGGTGCGGCCGGGGCGGTCCCGGCCACGGGGGCCGATGTGACCTCTGGGGCGATGCTGGGGGCCGTCAGCCATCGGCTGGCCGCACGCGGGGCGTCGGTGATCGTGATGATGCCGTATGCGGACCGTCTCACCCGGCTTTCGGAGTGGTTCGCACAGCTGTGGGCTGAGAGCCTCGGTAAGGAGGGATCGGGGCAGACGCCGGTGAAGGCACGGGGGGTGACCGACCAACACTCACAGCTGCAGCTGTACCGCGATGGGCCGGCGGATAAGCTGATCTGCCAGGTCAGTGTCGCAGCACTCGAGACGGCAACACTGGGGATGGTCGAGGACTCGGGTCACCCCGCCCTCGATGGGCACCATCTGGGCGCGATCGCGGCTGCTGAGCGGTTGGCGACGCGGGCGGCTCTGGCACGCTCGTCGGTGCCGGTCATCGAACTCGTACTGGAGGAGGTATCTGCGACGGAACTCGGTGCGCTGATCATGCACCTCCAGGTGGCATGTATGGTCCACGGAGAGCTCGCGGGCGTCAACGCGTTCGACCAGCCGGCCGTCGAGTGGGGCAAGGCTGCCACGGTCGACCTCTTGGAGTCGACCACGGGCCAGCCAGCATCGCCACCGAGCCATCCGCCACGGTGGTGGGTCGACGAATGACGTCCGCACCGGACTCGAGTGTCACCCCGATGCGGGGACTGCTGCTGGTCGCGGTACTGCTGGGGGCGGTCATCCTGGCAGCGGGGGTTGCCGTTGGTCTGGCGATCTGGCTGCTGGGGGGAGCAGGTATCGCGGCTGATGGCCCCCTCGGGCTGGCGCTGGTGAGTGTTGCCCAGTTCACCGGATTCGGGATCGTCGCCTGGTGGTTCCTCCGGGTCGAAGCGGTGGAGGGGGTGCTGCATCGTCTCCGGCCCACGCGGGCGGACATCCGATGGATCGGCGTCGGCATCACGGTGTTGCTGGGCTTCTTCCTGGCAGCGAACTGGCTGCTACAGGTGCTGTCGATAGAGGGCGCCGAGAGCGTCCTGGCCACACAGGGGGCCCAACAGCCGGTCTACTACCTGTACCTCATCCCGGTGACCATCATCCTCGTCGGGCCCATCGAAGAGCTGGTGTTCCGGGGGATCATCCAGGGGCTGTTGCGTGAGAGCCTGGGGACCGCGCCGGCGATCGTGGCTGCGTCCGTGATCTTCGCGGTGGTGCACGTCGGTGCGTACACAGGGGGGGGACTCGGTGCGACACTGGTGTTCATCGCTGGGCTGGGTGCGGTCTTGGGCGTGCTGTACGAGTGGTCACGATCGGTCGCAGCGGTGGCGGTCGTCCACGGGCTGTTCAATGCGGTCCAGTTCGCCGTCCTGTACCTGATGAGCACGGGAGTGCTCTAGCCGTCACCGGGGGCCTTCCGGGTCAGGGCTGCGCCGCAGACGGGACAGCGGTCGGACGCATCATCGAACGTGCGGCCACAGCCCTGACACTGGAACCGCCATCGTCGTGTTGTGGTGATGCCCTCCTGTGCGATGGTTTGGGTCCGTAGCTGGAGTCGTTCGGCGACGTTCTGCATCGCGTAATCATCCGTGACCAACGTCGCATCGAGGTCGATCGCTGCGGCAACCACCCCGATGTCGGTCTCCGAGAGTACACCGGCGTCTCCTGACGCATCCGCTGCGGTGCGGACACGGTCGACGCTCTCCCCCGACGCGCTGTGTAACTGCATCCCAGCTCCCACATCCGCATCGAAGCGATACGACGCACGGCCCGACAGCTCTGCACGCACCGCTGGTGTGCTCGCTGTCGGCTCACTCGTCGTGTAGTGCCGGATGAACGCAGAGCTGTCGAGCACCTGCATCAGATGGCAGACCTACCGCGAGACGACGATGTAGTCCTCGACCGATTGTACCTGTGAGACAGGGATGCGGAAGTTCCCGCCCTCCGTCACGTCGAACGGGACGCGACGGGGATTGATCTCATCATACGGGGTCACCAGGAGGTCACGCAACTTCCCCGACTTCAGATCCATCTCTATGTTGTACAACACTCCGAGCTGGGTACCGTCGGACCCCATCACCGCCTTCCCCGAGAGGTTCTCTGCGAGTTGCTCCGCCATAGCGGTGCATCCCGGTGCTGCGACATAAACACCTCGGGGATTGTGAATGACGACGCACTTAATGCCGACAGTCCGTTTTTACAAGATATACCTCTCAGCGAGGCTGATTCGTCATGGCAGATACCGAACAGAGCTCCGCACAGCGGACCGACGCTGTCACCCTGCGTACACCGATCGTGGCGGTGCTGGGGCATGTGGATCACGGGAAGACGACCCTGCTCGACACGATCCGGGGATCTGCGGTGAGTGAGGCCGAAGCTGGGGCGATCACCCAGCATATCGGGGCGACCGCGGTGCCGCTTGAGACCGTCGCTGAGATCGCCGGGTCGCTCGTCGACCCAGGTGACTTCGACCTGCCGGGGCTGCTGTTCATCGATACCCCTGGACACCATTCATTCGCGACGCTGCGTTCACGGGGCGGGGCACTGGCTGACATCGCCATTGTTGTGGTGGACGTGAACGACGGATTCCAACCGCAGACGATCGAGGCACTGGAGATACTCGAGCGGACGGGAACGCCGTTCGTGATCGCAGCGAACAAGGTCGACATGGTGCCGGGGTGGAGCTCCGAGGCAGGCGGTGCCATCAAGCCGATCTATGAGGCCCAGTCACCACGCACCCGCAAACAGGCAGATGAGCGCCTGTATGAGATCATCGGCCGACTCAGCGATGAGGGCTTCTCTGCTGACCTGTACTGGCGGGTGCAGAACTTCACCCGTAACGTCGGGGTGGTGCCATTATCGGCGATCACGAGTGAGGGCGTCCCTGACCTGCTTGCGGTGCTGATGGGCCTGTCCCAGCGGTACATGCGTGGTGATATGGAGATCAATGCGACCGGGGACGGGGCAGGGACGATCCTCGAGATCAAAGACGAGCGGGGCTTCGGAGCGACGATCGATGCCGTGCTGTATGATGGACGGATCGCGACGGATGACACCATCGTCGTCGGGGGCATCGACGGGCCGGTGGTCACTTCGGTGCGGGCGCTACTGCGACCGCGGCCGAACGCGGAGATCCGGCTTGAGAAGCGGTTCGACCGGGTCGATATGGTGGAGGCCGCAGCAGGGGTGAAGATCGCGGGGCCCGAGCTGGATGCGGCCGTCGCCGGGGCACCGGTGCGGGTCGTCGGCGACCGGGAGGTCGGCGAGATCATCGAGCTGGTCGAAACAGAGCTTGCTGAGTTCGCCGTCACGACCGAGGAGTACGGGGTCGTGGTGAAGGCGGACACCTTGGGCAGCCTCGAGGCGATGATGGCCGCACTGGAGGAGGCTGAGGTCGCTGCGGTGCGGGCGGAGGTGGGTGCGATCGCCCCACGTGATGTGACGATCGCATCGACGGGGAAGACCGAGCAGGAGCAGGTGATCTTGGGATTCAATGTCGCGGTGCTGCCCTCTGCAGCCGACCTGCTCGAGACAACGGACGTGCGGTCATTCCGCTCGGATGTGATCTACACGTTGATCGAGGAGTACACCGCGTTCACCGAGGAGATCACCGCGACCCAGCAGGCGACGGTGCTAGACAAGATCGTCAGACCGTGCCGGTTCCGCATCCTCGAGGACCACATCTTCCGGCAGTCGAACCCCGCCGTCGTCGGTGTCGAGGTGCTGGCAGGCACGCTGACCAACAACCGGGCTGTGGTACGCTTCGATGGTGCAGAACCAGACCGTGTGGGCACACTCAGCGGGATTCAGCACCAGGGGGAAGATGTCGAATCGGTGCGTGCCGGCGCCGAGGTATCTGTCGCGATCGATGGGCCGACCGTCGGGAGGCAGATCGATGAAGGGGATGAGCTGTGGGTGGAGCTCCCTGAGGCCCATGCGAAGGTCCTGGAGCTGGAGCTCGCCGATGACATCCCTGGCGATGAGCTTGAGGCGTTGACCCAGTATGTGCAGCGTCAACGCAAGCGAGAGCCATTCTGGGCACGATGAGGGCGGCGTTCTTATCCGACTCGCACCGGTAGCTGATGGCATGTCGACTCCGGTGAGCACACAGCGGCCAGACAGCCCGATCACCACCAGCGGGACCGACCACATCACCATCTGGGGGTCAAACGAGGCGGACACGGTGGCCTTCTATCGTGATCTGCTGGGGATGCCGCTGGTGCTGCGGCAACCCAATCTCGACGCCCCGGACCAGACGCACCTGTTCTTCGATACGGGCGATGGACGGATCCTGACGGTGTTCGTGGGTGACCGGCCGTCGAATCGCCACGGCATCCCGGGGGCGACCGGGGCGGTACACCACCTGTGTTTCAGTGTGGACCCCGCACACTTCGAGGCAACCATCGAGGCGGTGGAGGCAGATGGCCGCGGGTACAACGTGTTCGACCGAGGGGTCTTCCTGTCGGTGTACACACACGACAACAACGGCCTTGTCATCGAGCTGACGACGGACAAGTACCCGATCCCTGCTGATCGGAAGGGGGAGGTGTTCGCGACCGCGCAGCGGCTTCGGGAGGAGGAGGGAGCGACCTACGCACAGGATCGGCACCTCGCGGGAGCGCTCGAGGAGCTCGGGCTTGATGCGACACCCTACGATCTGCCGTCGGCATCCTCAGGGGTCGCGGGTGTCCGCTGATGTCCCTGCACTACCTGGCGGTGGGCACTAAGTCGTCACCGACGGCGACCATCGCCTGAAGTGCCGCACTCGCGGCAAGCCCCTTCGCAACCTCCTCGGTCGCGGCGGGGGTCAGTCCGCTCGCCAGCTCCTCAGCATCAGGGGTGAAACCTGCGCTGATCGGTGGTCCCGCAGGGGGATGTACAGCGACCATCGCGGCGGGACCGTCCTGACCGACGACCAGCTCTGAGCCAACGACGAACCCCTCCGGGAGGTAGGTCTGCGTCGCAGCGACGATTCCGGCGACCGCCTCCCGCAGGTGCTGTGCCTCCACATCGGTCAGGTCGACCCGTACGGGACCGGATGTATCCAACGTCACATCTGCATGCTCATACGGCGCATCGTCGAACATCGTTCTTGTCCTAGATAACGACGGCTGCTGAATAAACCCCTCGTCGTCAGTCGGAGCTCGCCGTCGCGGACTCGCTGCGAGGACCCGGAAGGTCCACATCAGGAAGCTCATCGCGGAGGTACCGGCCCGTATGGGAAGCGTCGACCCGTGCGACCTCCTCGGGGGTGCCTGCGGCGACCACCGCGCCCCCACCATCACCCCCATCGGGCCCGAGATCGATGATGTGGTCGGCGTTCTTGATGAGATCGAGCTCGTGCTCGACCACGACGATCGTGTTGCCCGCATCCGTGAGCCGGTGCAGCACATCGATCAGCTTCCGCTCATCTTCCTTGTGCAGCCCCGTCGTCGGCTCATCCAGCAGGTACAGCGTCTCACCGGACTGCTTCTTGCCCAGCTCCTCTGCCAGCTTGATCCGCTGTGCCTCCCCACCACTCAGCGTGGTCGAAGGCTGCCCCAGCCGCATGTAGCCCAATCCAACGTCCTCCAGCAGCTGTAGGCGTCGCCGGATCTGGGGATTCGCCTCGAAGAACGACAGTGCCTCTGAGACCTCCATCTCGAGGATATCGGCGATGGTCTGGTCCTTGTAGCGCACCGCCAGGGTCTCCGCATTGTAGCGCTTGCCACCACAGCGGTCACAGGGGACGTACACATCCGAGAGGAAGTTCATCTCGATCCGGACCTCTCCCTGGCCACCGCAGCCCTCACAGCGCCCCCCCTTGACGTTGAAGGAGAACCGGCCGCGGTCGTAGCCCCGCTGACGGGCCAGTTTGGTCTCTGCGAACAGCTCCCGGATGTAGTCAAAGACACCCGTGTAGGTTGCGGGGTTCGACCGTGGGGTGCGGCCGATGGGTGACTGATCGATCAGTCGAACGGTCTCGATTGCGTCCAATCCCTCGATCGTATCATGCTCGCCTGGGTCGACTGCGGTGTTGCCGTGGATCTCACGGGCGAGCTGCTTGTACAGCACCTCGTGCATGAGCGTCGACTTCCCGGAGCCGCTCACCCCGGTGATCGCGACGAACTGCCCGAGGGGGATCGAAACGTCGACGTCGCGGAGGTTGTGCTGGCGGGCGCCCCGGATGGTGAGCGCAGCGTCGGCAACGCGGCGATCGGATGGCACCGGTATCTGTCGACGGCCGGCCAGGTAGTCGGCGGTCATCGAATCACTCGCGCACACCGTCTCGAAGTCGCCTGCGGCGACGACCTCACCACCGTGACGACCGGGGCCGGGACCCATATCGATGATGTGGTCAGCACGGCGCATGGTCTCTGCGTCATGCTCGACGATCACCAACGTGTTGCCCAGGTCTTTGAGTCCCTCGAGGGTGTTCAACAGGCGGTCATTATCCCGTTGATGCAGGCCGATCGACGGCTCATCGAGCACGTAGAGCACCCCAACCAGCTTCGAGCCGACCTGGGTGGCCAATCGGATCCGCTGGCTCTCACCACCAGAGAGTGTCGATGCCTCCCGATCGAGGGTGAGATACTCCAAGCCGACCTCCTGCATGAACGCCAATCGTGTGCCGATCTCCTTGATGATCTCCGTGGCGATCGTGCGCTCGCGTTCACTGAGCGCTGCTGGCAGTGTCTCGAAGTGTTCCAGCGCCTCCCCGATCGACATGCGGTTGACCTCGGTGATGGCCGTATCCGCGACAAGCACGTGGCGTGACTGCTCGCGCAGCCGCGTGCCATCACACGCCGGACAGGTGGTGACAGCCATGTAGTCCTCGATGTGTTCGCGGGTCGAGCGGGAATCCGTCTCGACGTGCCGTCGCTGGAGGTTGGGGATGACTCCCTCGAACCGTTGCGTCTTCCGCCGCACACCAGACCGGGTGTATCGCTCGAAGACCACCGCATCGTCCGTCCCGTACAGGAACTGCTGCTGGATGGCCTCCGGCAGGGCATCGAACGGGGTCTCCACGTCGACGTCGAAGTGGGCGGCGACGGAGTCGATGCGGGTACGGTAGTATGAACGGTTGTAAGACCACGGCTCGAAGACGGACCGCAGTGGCTTCGAGGGGTCGACGACCACCAACGTCTCGTCCACCTCCTTGGTCTGTCCGAGCCCCTCACAGGCGGGACATGCGCCGTGTGGGCTGTTGAATGAGAACGAGCGGGTCTCGATCTCGCTGAAGCGGAACGACGAGTTCGGGTTGCCCAGCGCCTCGGAGAACTCCAATGCGATCCGCTGTTCCGATTCGTCCGCGCCCAGATCGCCCGTCCGACGCGAGTTCGACGCGAGGTCGATGTCTGCGGGGGGGTCAGGTAACACCACCTTCAGCACCCCATCAGCCTCCTCGAGTGCGGTCTCGACGGAGTCCATCAATCGCGCCCTGTCACTGGCGTCGAGTTTCACACGGTCGACGATGACATCGATGGTGTGGTCGTAGTTCTTATCCAGGGTGGGCCGGTCGGCACTCAGGTCCACCACCGCACCGTCGACCTCCACACGGACGTAGCCGTCTGCGATCAACCGGTCGAAGAGGTCCTCGAAGGCACCCTTCTCATCCCGCACGAGCGGGGCCATGATCTGTGCTTTCGTCCCCGCTGGGAGCTCCAGCAGCTGATCGACCATATCAGTCGCAGACTGCTCGCCCACCTCCTCACCGGTGATGGGGTCATACTGCGTCCCCACCCGTGCATACAACAGTCTGAGGTAATCATGCAGCTCAGTGACTGTCCCCACCGTCGACCGGGGGTTGTTCGCCGCATTCTTCTGGTCGATCGATATCGCAGGGGAAAGTCCCTCGACCGCCTCGACCTGCGGCTTGTCCATCTGCCCCAGGAAGTTCCGTGCGTACGCAGACAGCGACTCGATGTACCGGCGCTGGCCCTCAGCGTAGATCGTCTCGAATGCGAGCGAGGACTTGCCAGACCCACTGAGACCGGTCACGACCGTCATCGCATCACGGGGCAGCCGGACGTCGAGATCTTTGAGGTTGTGCTCGGTGGCACCCCGTACTTCGATGTGGTCGGCACTCATCACCGAAGGGATGGGTGGCGTGCTGGAAAGGCCGTCGGTTCCGCAGACGTCTCAGTTCAGCTTCTGTCGGGACACACCCACTCCCGTGGGGGTGATGATGAGTTGGTCGTCTCCCTTCTGAACGATATCACCGTTGACCTCCTCTGCGACCTGTCGGAGACTGTCAACGATGCGCTCCATCGTACGGTCAGACGTGTTGTGCCGAGTCACGTCGGCGATGACCATGTCGCCGTCGTACACTGCATCCTTGATGTCGATGACATCCTTCTGCTCGGAAATCGAGGCGATTCGGACGTTGAGCGCCGCCCCAGGTGCTGCCATGTCAATGTCATCGAGATCCAGCTCGACGTACTCATCGGCCGACCGTGGGGCACTGCCGGTGATGATCTTCCGCATCAGTCCCATAGCCCAACAAACCGCTGTCCGGTCCATAGGTCTTGCGTCAGACGTCGGGATGACACGCGTGCTCAGCGGCCATGGCGGGTCAGTGCGACCGGCAGCCCCGTCACCTGGACGGCCTCTGAGTTGTCCGGGGAGTGGGCGATCATCTCCCCGCGGCCCAGATAGGGAACCGCCCATCGAAGCGCAGCTGGGACGTTCACACGATCGATCGCCGCCCGGTCGACCAGGTTCAACACACACCGAGTGTTGACCTGCTTGAAGATCCCGGGGGCGATATCCTGCGGATCCTGGGTGATGAGGAACAGCCCCAACCGCTCCTTCCGACCCTGTTTGGCTGCCTCTGTGAACGTGGCGATGACCTGTTGTGCCTGTGCTCCCTCCGCGTCCGCCAGGAAGTTGTGCGCCTCGTCCATCCCGATGACCAGCGGTGTCTCCTTGACACGCTGCGAGAGCGGTGATGTCGACAGCTTCGAGTCGATCAGGAAGCCGCTGACGGCGAGTACGACGATCGATCGGACCCGTGAGTCTGCCAGGTGGTAGGTGGGGATCACCGTCAGGCCACCAGGGCGAACCAGCCGGTGGTCCAGCTCTGGTAGAGAGGGTGCCGCCTGGTCGAAGATCTCTCGTGGGACCGCTCGGACACGGCGCACCACCGCATCGTAGGTCGCCTCGTGGATCCGGTCTCGGTCGACTGCGGCATCGCGTGTCTCCGCCGTTGCAAGATGATCGAGGAACGCAGAGAACGTGGGTGCATCCGATGTGGCGAAGAAGCGTCGCAACAGACTTCGTAGGGCATGGTACTGCTGCTCGTTCAGGTCACCACCCGCGATGAGATATGGCCGCTGACGTGTCATGCTGAATGGGATGGTGAACGCGAGTGTCTCCGCAGAGTGTCCAGTAGGTGCGTAGGTGGTGTCGCCGAAGCGTGGTACGAGCGCGAGTGTGTCAGTGACCGCACCGTGTGTGATACCCATCGCATCCAGCCGTCGCTGCCAGTCGGCGTCCACTGCTGGGTTGGCATGCGCCATCTGTGCGTACTCATCCTGAGGGTCGAACTGGACCACCGCAGGTGCAAGCTTCCGGCCATCCCCGAGCGTGTAGCGACGGTCGGGCGTGAGCAGCTGGCGGAGGATGTTCTTCGCCATGTGGGTCTTGCCTGCACCTGTACCCCCTGCGATCAGCAGATGCCGGAATATCAGCGGGTCGCCCGGTGAGTCGACATCACGAAGGCGGTAGTCGATCGGGGTCGAAGGGGTGCCCGTCTCGATGACGCGACCGTTGACCGCGACATGGCCGAGGAACAGTCCGCTCGCCGGGATCGCGAGTCCACTCTTTATCTCCGCAGGATCTGCAGCGACACGGACGGTCGCACCCGGCTTCGGGAGCCGGTCAGATGCACGGCGTGCGTAGTCATCGCCGTCTGGCGTGAGGATGCCGAGTGGGTCCATCCTGACCAGCAGTTTGTACGCACGTTCGTCGAACCGATCAGATGACAGTGCCCGGCGGGTCTGGATCTCCGTCGCGTCATCGAGATCGAACTCGGCTTGGTACTCCATCGCGGTGACGCGGGTGAACAGCAGGTCACCCTCAGGGTATGGCACGAGCAGATACTGCCCAAGTCGCACCGCATCCCGGTCATCCGCACTGATGTACGCCGTGAGTCGTGTATCTGCCTCCTCCGTCGACAGCTGCAGCCCTGGGGCGACGGCGATCGCACCGATCGGATCGCTCGCTCCCGCATCAGGCGCACCCGGCGGAGAGAACTCGCCGATGTCCATACGCGAGCAACAGCCCAGGGGGGTTTAACACCGCCTCTGGGCGGCGGGGCTAAACGCACACCCGTCTGAGGTGTATGCGATGATCCTCGTCCGCGGACTGGCGGCGGGCACCGGCCTGACGGGGACGGTGTTCGAGCCGCATGAGACTCCACCCAGGTATGCGGGTGCGCCAGAGGACAGCGCACCGTACGTGTGGGTCTGTGACGAGTTCTATGAGGTCCTCAGCGGCGGTGCCGCAGCCGTGATCGGGGGGGAGACGATCCAGATCGCATTCGAATCGCCCCTTCCTCGGGGGTTCGACACGGAACCGGCTGCGCTCAATGCAGCGGTGGAGCACCTACAGCTGCAGTTCGCACGGGTGGGCGTCCCAAGTGAGGATGTCGAGATTGAAATGGAGCGGCGGTGATCACCGACGGTCGGTGAGGCCCCATCGGACATCATCATACCGCCGCAATTGTGCGGATTCGAGCAGCTGGGCGAACCGACGTTTGAGCCTCGCCTTCTCGGAGCGGTCAATCCGTGCAAGGTGATCCGCACGCCTGATCACGGTGGGCGGACCGCCCTCAACGGCGACCGACTGGAGGACGAGCTGGTCGATCTGCTCGCGAGCGGTCGGATCATCGACGATGGCCGAGGGTGCATCCACCCGATAGACGATCGCATCACGCGGGTCATACACCATCATGAAGCACCGACGAAGGTCCGATACCTCTCCGCTGAGGGGGGCATCGACAACGTCGGGGAGCTGGTCGATCGCCGCATCTGGCCCCAGCATCGAGCGGAACCAGTTCGTGTACACGAGCTGGTGACGATCGGTCTGCTCACCGAGCAGCTCGGCGAAGAACGCCGTGTCAGTGACCCAGGGGATCGTCTCCCCCCGCGCGCGGAGGGTGGAGACGATTCCGCGTGCACTGGGGTTCTTCACGAAGCCGAAGATGAGGCGGTCGGTCGTGAGGAGACGATCGATAAGTGTGAGGTAGGTCCGCAGCGCCTCTGTCGGGTATCCCGTCGCGGCGACGGTCCGGAGCCGATCCTCGCCGGCACGCCATCTGAGCAGTTCCAGCGGATACAGCGGCCCATCCAGCACGAGACAGTCACTGATGGCATCGATATGCTCCAACGCGTGTGCACCCTCAGCGAGGTAGAGGGCCAGTGCATGGACGACACCCTCAGCGTACCGACTGATCTGAGGGGCCTGAATCATGCGGAACCGTCCGTGTCCCGCATCCGTCGTCTGCCACTCGGTGGTCAGGTCGACCGTGTCATCGGCGATGTGGGCGGTGGCGACGAGCGTGCGGCGGCGATGCAGGGGAACATCCACCGGATCGCTCGCCATCGCCGCCTGCGCAGCATCGACGACGAGCCCGTTGCGGAAGGTGGTCGGGTTGATCGTCCCAGCATCGACCCCGTGGACCGCCGAGACCGGTGAGGGCCAGCCCGCTGCGGTCTCCAGTGCGACGCTGTGCACGCTGGGCGATCCGATGGGTTCGAGACAGGTCACACCATCAGGACCGATCAGTGGATCCAAAGCATCGGTGAACAGCGAGGCGGGATCTGTTGACGGACGCGTCACACGCAGCTCCTCCGAGAGCGATGCCGCTGCGTCGGCGAGTGCTTCGATATGGACGCGATCGAGTGTCACGTCAGCTCCTCACAGCCTCAGAATATATCTCCCCGGCCAGGCGATGTTCGAGGAGCATCCCGACGAAGCGCTTGAGACCACCGGCGTCCGTGATGATGATCCGCGACGGCTCGACGCGGTCAATACCGGTGTGTGCACGACGGTCGAGCCGGTCCAAGAGCCCTGCCTCTGCGGGATCGACATCGAGGATGAGCCCCGATGCATCACACCTGGCTCGAAGGAATGGCGCCGTTGGCGGATGTCGCGGCGAGACCACCACACACCCGGGAGGGTGACTCCCATCCATCGACGGGAGTCGGAGGGACCGGATGGGATAGCGGGTGAGTAGCCGGTGTCCATGTAGCTCCGCCAAGAGGTGCTCCAACAGCACGAGACACTGTGTCATCAGTTGGAGGGGGGGTGGGGGACCCCATACTCCTCGAGCAGTGCCTGGGTCACCTCGGGGACCGCCATCCCCCGCAGCTTCAGCTCGAGAGCCGCTGCGAGCTCGATCGGGACGCCGAGGCGCTGTTGGCGTGCATTGATCGCGGCGACTGCCGACCTGCGGTCGATTCCCTCCGCCTCGAACCGTGCGAGCAGACGCTCGAAATGGCTCTGCTGCTCCAGGACTGACGAAGACGGTGTGAAGTCGCGGGGGATCTCCACTGTCGAGTAATCGAACATCAGTCGCAGCTGGTCGTCTTCCCGCGTCAGGATGCCCTCCTCGACGGCAATCGAGATCAGCTGCTCTACATCCGCTGGCTGGAACCAGTCACGATCAACACTGAGTGCTACGGTGACATCGCCGATGGGGACGCTGTCGCTTCCCGCTTGGAGGAACGGAAGGGCGAGGACGCGATGACGGTCGTTCATGCTCTCAGAAAGATTGCCGCAGGGCCTCATGGATTTCGGTCGGGACACAGACAGATGTAAGCGCAGCGCACCGGAAGCCGGTGCATGACGTTGACCTTCGAGACACGCCTCCAGGATGCGGCAGGTCGAATCGGCCGCCTGGCAGTCTCGACGGCCGATAGCGTCATTCAGACACCCACACTGCTGCCAGTGGTCAACCCCAACATCCAGACCATCGATGCCACCGAATTGAGCAGCGCTGGCGCGGAGATGGTGATCACCAACGCATACATCATCTACACGACCCCGTCCCTGCGCGAGCGCGCCCTCGGGGAGGGCCTGCGGTCGATCGTGGGGTTCGACGGCCCCATCATGACCGATTCGGGGTCTTTCCAGCTGGCGACGTACGGCAACATCGACGTGGACACCACCGAGATCATCGAGTTCCAATCTGCGATTGGCACGGACATCGCCACACCGGTGGATCTCCCGACAGCACCAGATGCCAGCGTTGCGCAGACGGAGGATGACCTCCGGCACACCGATGATGCCATCGAACATGCGATGTCGATGGAGACGGGCGAGATGGCCATCACCGGTCCTGTGCAGGGGTCAACCCATCCAGCACTCCGGCGACGAGCTGGTGCGGCCGCGCGCGAACATGCCTGTGACCTGTATGCCATCGGGGCGGTGGTTCCACTGCTGAACAGCTACCGATACGCGGAGATGGTGGATGTGATCGTGGCGGCGAAGGAGGGCCTCGGCCCAGCGGTGCCGGTCCACCTGTTCGGGGCGGGGCATCCGATGATGTTCGCACTCGCCGTGGCGGCGGGCTGTGATCTGTTTGATTCCGCTGCATATGCCCTGTATGCCAGGGATGGGCGCTATCTGACCGTCGCCGGCACGGCCCATCTCGACGACATGGACACGCTGCCATGTGAGTGTCCAGTGTGTGTCGACTACACATCTGCGACGCTCCAGATGGCGACACCTGAGGTGCGTGAACGTCAGCTCGCGCTGCATAATCTGTACGTCTCATTCGCAGAGCTCAGACGCATCCGAGCGGCGATCACCGCAGGCAATCTCCTGGAGCTCGTCGAACAGCGGGCGCGGGGACACCCCGCACTGCTCGATGGCTACCGCAGACTCCTAGCGCACACGGAGTACCTCGAACGGCACGACCGTGCATCGAAGGGTGGCTTCTTCGGGGTCTCGCGGGAGGCGGCGAACCGGCCAGAAGTCTACCGGCATCAGCGACGTGTCACCGCCGTACCGGTGGGGCGTGAGGTGCTGATCACCGAGGGTGACTGTGGTGCTGGCGGTGGGTATGACACCTGTTGGCGACTGATGCCGCCGTTCGGTCCGGTCCCGATGGCCCTGCAGGATAGCTACCCCACCAATGCGACCCTCCCCCAGGATGCGACAGAGGCGGAGCGACGGATGGCGGTGGAGGGGGTGATGCGGCTGGTGGGTGCACACCCCAGCAGTCGCTTCACCGTCGCCCACCGTGGGTGGCCGCCGTCGGCGCTCGCGGCCATATCGTCAGACGTCGCGATGGTCGACCTGACAGACTGATCGCTTCAGCCTCCTGATGCTGGGTGGCGGGCCCAGCTGTATGGGCGTGTGATATCGATACTGCAGGCGTTCCAATCCTCCGGCGGGTGACGGTGCCCCGCCGTTCCTGGGATGTGCGAGCGCTGTGGTGCAGTACACTGGGGTGTGGATGACGGCTTCCCAGCGATTGGGTCGTCGATTGCATGCTCGGTCCACCCACAGAGCGGCCAGCACATCCACGGCGACACGAAATACCTTAGCGAGTCACGCTGCTGCAGTTGCTATGACAGAGTTCTTCGAGGTGCTCGCGACGGATGGTGCAGCGCGAGCCGCGGAGCTCCGCATCGACCCGGCGGTGCAGACACCCGGCCGGATCGATGACCGGGTGATCGATGCGGGGAGTCTATGGGTCGACGATCGCACAGCGCCGTCGCTGACGCCGGAGGCGCTGACGATCCTGCCACACCGGGCGATGCCCACAGGGACGGATGAACGGGTGGTGGCGGCGTTCCCACCGGTTGGGACGGATCAGGAGGGTGCGGCCGCCGCAGTGATAACCCCTGCATCGGTGAGCACCGTGGATGCCGATGTGTACATCCTCTCAGGGGCTCGGGGCATGATGGGCCATGCTGCGGCGGTGGTCGATGCGATCCTCACAGTCCGTGATCGCGCACGGGAGGATACAGGGCTGTACCTTGCCGGATGTGCAGATCCGATGAACGTCGCCATGCTCGTGTATGCGGGGGTCGATCTGGTCGATGCCACTGCTGCTGCGGCAGCGGGGTTCGACGGCCTCTACCAGACAGCGATGGGGATGACCCCAGCGCAGGACCTCACCGAGCGCCCGTGCATGTGTCCGGTGTGTGAGGAGGGTGAGGGCCCGCTTGAGGACCCTGCGGCGGTCGCAGCGCACAACGTGCATGCACTGGATGTGGAGCTGCGCCGCATCCGCGCTGCGATCGATGCGGGCACTTTGCGGGATCACGTCGAGATGCAGGCCCGTGTGGATCAGTGGCTGCTGGGCATGCTGCGACGCATCGATCAGCAGTATGCGTATCTCGAGCGACGCAGTGCAGTCAGCGGGCGAGCGACGATCCGGGCAACGAGTGATGACACCCTGCGGCGGGTGGCCATCCAGCGATACGCCGAACGGGTGACGCAGCGCTATGAGAATCGGTTCCGCCACCCGCTGGTGCTGTTGCCCTGCTCGGCTCGCAAGCCCTACAGCACCTCCCAGAGTCACCGGCAGTTCTACGATGCGATCGACTACCGTGCGCATGTGGTGTCGATGACATCGCCGATCGGTGTGGTTCCGATGGAGCTTGAGCTGACCTACCCCGCACAACATTATGACACGGTGGTCACGGGGCGCTGGTCGGCCACAGAGATCGAGTTCGTCGCGTCCGTCCTCGAGGAATATCTCAACGAGAATCCCTATCCGCGGGTCATCGCCCATGTGCCCGATGAGGGGTATCGTGTGATCTGTGAGCGGGTGGCCGCCTCCGTTGATGTGCCCTTCGAGTACACCAGCACAGACCACCCGACGACCGATCAGTCATTGGAGGCGCTGGGGGAGGCGCTCTCTGGTGAGCTTCGCTACACGAAGGCGGAACGTGAGTCGAAGACCATCCAGGCGATGGCGGACTACCAGTTCGGTCGGGGGGTCGGACCGGTGCTGTTCCCACGGGCCTCCACCGAACTCAATGGCCGGTATCCGAAGCTACAGGTGTGTGACGGCGATGGCGAGCAGCTCGCGGTGATGGTCCCGCAGTACGGGTTGCTGGCGCTCTCACTCGCAGGCGCGAGACGATGGCAGGAGATGGTATCCACCGCGCCGACGGTCCACATCGACGGGTTCGTCCCACATGGGGATGTGCTAGCGCCTGGGGTGGTCGATGCAGATACACACATCAGACCAGGTGAGGAGGTCCTCATCGAGGGACCAGAGGCCTTCGGGGTCGGGCGCGCAGTGATGGACGGCCAGGCGATGGTCGAGGCGCAGCGAGGGGTGGCGGTGGATGTGCGACATGTCGAGGCGCTGTGAGCAAGACCCTTTGTGCTCTCACGCACTTGATGTCGTATGGCTGAGGACCGCGAAATCGACATTGGGATTCCGAACGGGGTGTACGAGCTGCTGCCCGATGATGGTGAGGGAGCAGCACTGGACATGGAGCAGGCGATCGGCGGGCTCGAGCGGAACCTCGAGCGTGCGGTCGGTGGGGCAGATAGTCGGGAGGAGGCGACCGAGTACGTGGTCGATGCGATCGAACACCTCGAAGCACGGATCGAGCGCTATGATGAGTTCATCCCTGAACTGCGCGCGTGGGGGCAGTCACCGGTCTACGCCGTCGCTTGGCGGAACCTGTATGCAGAGGTGATCGCACAGCTGTATGCGCATGAGTGGTTGGGACCGTCGATCGACAAGGAGCGCAACTACCGCCTGGTGGAAGATGGTATCCGCTTCGGCAAACGCTGAGCCAGCAGGTGTGTTTTTTACGGTCTGACCACCGATTGCCCGTATGGATGTTACGCTGCGGTTCTTCGCCAACTTCCGGGATGAGGTGGGGCAGAAGTCAATCTCGCGGTCCTATGATGCGACGACGGTGGGTGAGGTGCTCACCGCACTGGAGTCGGAGTTCCCCGGGCTCGAAGGGGAGATCCTCGATGATGGTACGGTGAGGGGCAATGTGAATGTGCTGCTGAACGGCCGGGATATCGAGCATGAGGAGGGCATCGGGTCGACACTCGAAGCGGATGATACCCTCTCGATCTTCCCACCGGTCGCCGGTGGGGGAGTCCGGTGACCGAGCGGCGCAGACGTGCGTTCCGTGGTATCTCCGGGCGGCTCGCTCGGGAGTACCTCAGCCGGTTGGGAGGGGAGGTTGGTGAAGGGGGACAGGTGTCAGGACCACACTGGTCCGCATCGATCACCGAGGAGACGGTCGAGGTGGGGCCCAGTTTGACGCTGACAGAGGTGCAGATCACCTTCGAAGGCGCAGCAGAGGACCTCGATGAGCTGATCCCCACATTCGCTCGCAAGGCCATGCGAGCGGGCGGTTAGATGGGATCGAGCGCATCAGGTCCCGGGATCCCGATCGATGGATCTGTCATCCTGTACACCTGTGCGGTCGCGAGCATCCCTGCGCGGGCCATGGGGCCGCTGCTCCGGGAGGTGCAGGCGTATCTGCAACCGCGGCAACAGCGATATGCGAAGCAGTGGGAGTGTGTCGTCGAGACGCCTACACGGGCGATCTATCTCGTTGAGCCAGGGCATTGGGACCAGATCGCAGAGGTGCTGTCACTCGACCGGCGCGAGCAGGACGCTGCCGAACGGGCACACAGTCGCCAGCTGCTGACCGCCGGTAGGGACGTTGGTCGACGTGCTGAGTTCGAGACCGCCCTGGAGATCCGCAGTGCGGTCGTGGTGGGCACCAGCGCCGGTGTGGAGGCTGGTGAGTGATGGTAAACAGCAGCAGGACCACAGAACTGCGACAGGGGGTCCGTGATGTCAGTCCGATCATCATCGGAATCGTACCGTTCGGGCTGATTGCTGGGGCTGCAGGTGTCGAGGCTGGGCTGTCCGCAGCACAGACCATGGGGCTGTCCATCTTCGTGTTCGCGGGAGCATCACAGCTTGCTGCGATCGAACTGTTCGGTCAGGACGCCGGGATCGGCCTCATCGCCATCACTGCGCTCATCATCAACGCGCGGATGATGATGTACTCCGCATCACTCGCACCCCATGTGCTTGAGTTCCGACGGCGACTCAAGCTGCTGGTGACGTACGTATTGACCGATCAGGCGTACGCACTGTCGATCGCACGGTATGAGCAAGCGGAGCTCGGCGACGGTCAGAAGGCGTGGTACTACCTCGGAGTTGCACTCACGCTCTGGGTGGTCTGGCAGGTGACGACAGCGATCGGCATCATGATCGGAGCGGCGGTCCCCCCGGCCTTGCAGCTGGAGTTCGCCGTCCCGCTCGTCTTCCTCGCGATCTTGGGCAAGTCGATCAACACGACGAGCAGGCAGGTGGCCGCCGTGGTAGGGGCCGTCGTGGCGGTCCTGTGGGCGTTGTTGGAGATGCAGTACGACCTGGGGCTGTTGCTGGGTGGGACCGCGGGTGTGCTGGCGGGAGCCGTCTGGATGCTACGCGGTCCGGGAGAGCAGCATCGATGATCGCCGATAGCCTGGTGTGGGCGACCATCGGCATCATCGCGGTGGGAACGTTCGCAATCCGGGGATCGTTCATCGCGTTGTTCAGTCTGATCGATGCGGTCCCACGGCGGGTGGAGCTGCTGTTGGGGTTCGTGCCGGCGGCGGTGTTGGCCGCACTGGCGGTCCCCAACATCGTTGTCGCTGATGGAACACTGGTTGCCCTGAGCGAACCACGTCTGATCGCGGGGGCCATCGCAGGGGGGACAGCGGTCATCACAGACAACATGTTCACGATCATCGCGGTTGGCATGGGCGTCCTGTGGATTGTCACTGCGGTGGCATAGTCGACAAGTCGGAGGCCTTATTCGACTGAGGTTCCGACTCACGTGGAATGAATGAAGCGGTGGTCGATGTGGTCGAGTTCCTGGTGACCGCACACCTGTACACTGAGCACCGGACGTTGGACGAGAATGACCTCCCACCGCGGTACCGTCGGGTCCTGTGGGATGAGACCCAGCAGGATGACGAAGAGGGGCCACAGACGGTGGTGATCACCCGTCCGATCGTGGTGACCGAGGAGCTCGCACACACCGCGACGGGCTGTGCAGAGCCGTGGGCGTCGGTCAAGGACCTGCTGTTCACCGACCGTGATGAGTTCAATGGACGCATCCGGCTCACCCAGCCCGAGATGGCGATCGAGTGGGTCACCGAGCACGTGTCAGGGGAGGCGATCGGATCCAACCCCACGTTGGCGTATGTGGTCGGAGATGACCTGGGGATCAGCTACGAGGAGGCGCGGGAGAACACACGCCCCATCCATGCGGACCGCGTCTGGATCGACAGCCTGCTTGAAGCGTACTTCGACCCCGAGGATGAGGCTGATATGCTGGATCTGGTGCAGGTGAAAGCACCCGAGGAGATCGAGATGACAATCGACGATCTCGTGCTCACCAGTGATCAGGAGGGCGAGATCGCGAAACTGATGAAGGCGATCGAGCATCGTGACTACCTGGCGGAGATCGGTCTTCGAGAGATCGGGAAGATCCTCTTCGTGGGGCCACCGGGGACCGGCAAGACGACCATCACGCGGGCGCTGGCACACGAGCTGGGGCTGCCGTTCGTCGAGGTGCGTCTGTCGATGATCACGAGCCAGTACCTTGGTGAGACCGCCAAGAACGTCGACAAGTCCTTCGAGGTGGCCAAGCGGCTCGCACCATGCATCCTCTTCATCGATGAGTTCGACTCTGTCGCGAAGACCCGCCGGTCGGACGAACATGCGGCGCTGAAGCGGGCGGTCAACACGCTCCTGAAGAGCATCGACGATATCTCACTCATCCGCGATGAGGTCATCCTCATCGGGGCGACGAACCACCCAGATCAGCTGGATGGGGCAGCATGGCGTCGGTTCGATGAGATCGTCAACTTCCCACTCCCCGATGAGCAGATGCGTGCGGATATCCTGTCGATCGTGACGGATCGTATGACGATCGAGGAGTTCGATCCTGCGGCGATCGCCGCACAGACGGAGGGGCTGACGGGATCCGACCTGCGGATGGTGATGCGCGAGGCGGTCCTGGAGGCCCTCGCAGAAGAGCGGACGCTCCTGACACAGGGGGACGTGTTGGATGCGGTGACTGACTTCGAGGAGCGTGATACGCTCAAGAACATGAACATGATGGCGCAGAATGGTCAGCCGGTCGCAGGGGATGGTGGTGCGGCACATGAGCATGACCACGACCACGATCATGATCATGATCACACTCACGGACACGCACACTGACAGTGAGCACCCCTGGGCCCGAGGGGGGGTGACCGATGCACGATATGGAGGTGACACTGCTAGGGACCGGTGATACGACGGGTACGCCGACTGTGGGATGTGGGTGTGCGACGTGCCAGACCGCACGCGAACAGGGGATCGAGCGCTCACGGTTCTCGGTACACGTGCAGAATCGTCGATCCGGAGAGTCCCTCCTCATCGACTTCAGTCCAGACTTCCGCGCTCAGTTCGCCGAGCATGCGGTACCACTGCCAGATGCGGGCATAGTCACCCACATCCACTTCGACCATGTGGATGGCCTTGGCAACGCCTACCGGCTCTTCGATCATCTCCCGGTGTACGCATCCGCGAGACCGGGACCAGATGGCCAGCCATCGGTCGCGACGACGATCGCGGAGAAGTACTCGTATCTGCGCCCTGTAGAGGTGATGGGCATCGACCCGTTTGAGCCACAACAGGTCTGTGGACTGGAGGTCACCCTTGTGCCGGTGGTGCACCCACCAGTGCAATCGTACGGGGTCGTCATAGCTGACCCACGAAGCGGTACGCGTGTTGCGATCTCTGGGGATACTGCCTACGGCATCGATGCCGCAGCCCGGGAGGTATTCCATGGGGCCGATCTCTTCCTCGCCGATGCGATCGTCCCGGCTGCACTCTGCGATCGGCACCCACTCGGTGGGGCCGATCACACCGCCACAGGCATCCCACGGACGTTCGGGACGAAGCACATGACGCGGGAGGGTGCACTCGAGTTGGCGGCGGAGCTGGAGGTCGGGGAGGTGCGACTCGTGCACACTGCACACTTCTATCCTGCGTCAGAGGCGTTCGATCCGGTCCTCGCTGTGGATGGTGAGCAGTACCAGTTCTGACCCATCAGAACTCCCCGATCCGACTCTGCTCGCGCGCGAATCCATCCACATCGGGCTCCCACGGTGTGCGTTGGGCCCGCACCTGTCCGCGGATGTCCGTCGGGGGCGATGCCTCCGTGAAGTACGGGCAGTGGGTCCCACACGTGTGTGTGGGATCGATCGGTCGTTCCAGCTCTGTACACCGCGGTGCTGCGGCATCGTCGAGATGGAAATGGGCACAGCCGACGAGGGGGAACCGTCGCCAGCCGCGACCGTATGCACGTTCGGCGATCTGCCGGCGGAGGCGCTGCTTTTGCTCGACGGTCACTGGTCGAAGCTTGGTGTGATCGGACTGCTGGTCCGTCGGGACCATCGCGGGGGTTGCAACCGGGAGGGCATCGGGCTCGCGATGAACGGTGAGGGCACCTGCAGCAGGCTCGAACTCCCAGACCCCGACTGCGGCGGGAATCCGGTTCAGATGTGCTCCGGTCACCGATGATGCGGTTGCGATGACCACACGGTCCGCCACAGCGAGGCTCAGGTCGAAACGGAGCTGATCGGTGAGCGCGCCTGGACGGTTGAGGTCCGGCTTGTTCTCGATGGCGAGAATCGGTCCGAACCAGTCAGATGGATACGCCACGGTGCGCCTGATGTAGGTCCGGCCTGCCCGCCGGTCACATTCGATATAACCTGCGGCGGCCCCCGCCTCGAGGACCGTCTCACGGTACGGTGGATCGATGGAGAGGCACTGACCGGCGGGAACGGCGCGCCCGGTGGGGATCTCCGCTCGGATGAGCTCCTCGGGGATCGCCGCCGGCCCGATCTGCGAGCGGACCTCGAAGGCTGGCCCAGGGGCGACGGAGACGATGTCGATGATGCGACGACGATCGCGGAGGGGCGATGCACCGATCTGCCGTGCGACGACGGCCGTCCGCACCCGCTCCATGTGAGCACAGAGCTGGAGCTCGAACGCCCCCTCGGTGAGCGCGGTCATCACACCAGCCGCCGGCGGTCACCCGTGCCACCGGTCATCGCTGCGGCGACCGCTCCCAACAGCGGCGCCTCATTCCCGAGCGGGCTCAACCGGATGTCGGGGACCGTTGTGATGGGGGCGTGGTCGATCGCTGTGCGGAGCGGGGCCACGACCGCGTCGGGATTGTGTACTGCGACCGACCCACCGATTGAGATGATGAACGGCGCGTAAGCGCGGATGATCGTCTCGAGGCCGATCCGATTCCATCGGTTGACCCCAGCGACCACCGCGGCCGCGAGGGGGTCATCCTCGGCAGCCGCTGCGAATACCCCCGCTGCGTCCACCGACTCCACCGACATCTCTGTGTGGTGATCGGTGCTCGCAGCGAGATGCCGGGTGTATCGCGGGATCGCCTCACCCGATGCGTATGACTCCCAGTGACCAGCGCCACCGCAACCACAGGGAAGCGCCTGGTCGGGGTCGACCATGATGTGGCCGACCTCTCCGGCGTTGCCGTCCCACCCCCGCAGGACCGAACCATCGACACACACCCCGGCACCGATGCCGGAGGAGATGGTCAGGTAGACCATGTTGTCCGGATGCATCGGTGTGTGGAACCGTTCCCCGATGACACCTGCGGTTGCATCGTTCAGCACATGCACCTCTGCGTGGGCATATCGGTCACTGAAGGGTGCGAGCAGATCGATCTGCTCGATAGGATTCCGTAGGTTAGGTGGCGACACGACGGCTCCCTGTTGCATATCAAGCGGACCGAACGTGGCGATACCGACACCGACGATGTCCGTCCGATGCAGTCCAACCTCGGTGCAGAGCGCATCGACCTCCTCGAGCACCGACTGGGTGATCGCCGCTCCATCGGGACCCTGTGTCGTCGGTGTCCGCTGCTGTGCGATGATCTCACCGGAGGCGCCGGCGATGGCGACACGGAGGTTCGTCGCGCCCAGATCGACCCCAACCGTCCAGACCATCAGATCACCGCCCCCACGGAGTCACAGCGCGCACCACACCGACGGCGACGGTGATTCCGTGGCACCGGCCCGGCTCAGAACTCCGGGGCGTCCTTGTCCATCTCCCGCTTCAGAGAGTCGCGGCGGGATTTTGCATCCCGACCGGTCGCCTCGAGCAGGAACTCATTCTTCGCGGCGACGGCCTCGCCTGCCGCCGCAAGCGCCTCCGGGGACAACTCAGCTGGATCACACTCGGTGAACTCGACCGCCAAGGTGTCCTTCTTGCCTGGATACGCCACAGCCCCGGCGATGATACGTTCGAAGACCGGGTTCTCCGGGGTGCCGACGACGAATAGATCACTACCATTGTACTCCATGGTCTCGGTGATCGGACCGAAATACGACTCGACAGACGCCCGGAGGTCAGGCATCCGTTCGGCGAGCGTCTCGCCACGCCGCATTTTGTACTCTCTCATCTTACTTGACCTCAGCCAATCCAAGATTTACCAGTTTCGTCATCCCTGCCGTCGCCGTTCATCGATGTAGCCCTGATGACATGCGGGGCAGATGTCACCGCTGCGCATCGATGTCAGCGTCACTGCCACCGCGTACCCACAGGCAGGACAGTAGAACTCCACCGCCTCATCTGGTAGGTCCGCAACATCGACCGGCTCATCGGCGCTGCCGACCGTATCGATCGAGGTGTCAGTGGTGCTCGACGATCTGATGCTGTCTACCGCCTCACTGTCCGTCGGGTCCGTGGTGGATTCTGCAGGGGATTCCGATCTGGACGGGGATTTCTCGAGGATCTCCGCGTCCTCATCGGATGGGTCTGCAGTCCCAGGATCGAACGCACCCGTGCCCGACGTACGCGACGAATCGGGGACGGCTTCGGGTGTGTTCGGAGGTGATGTCGGCGGGGGCGTCGGTGCGGATGGTGATGTCGGCGGGGGCGTCGACGGCGGTTCAGATGGTGACTGGAAGCTAGGATCGACGATATCCTCCAGATGCGCGTCGCTGCTGTGATTCACTCGCTCTCGGGTCATATCCTCTTCCACTGACTCTGCGTGCCGGATGGCGACCACCTCGGTGTTCTGACTGATCACAAGCCGGTCGCCACATCGTGCGCAGACCCGAACCTCACGCTCGGTCGTGACCATTTCGTCACCACGCTCCTCGCGCATCCGCTCGGTCGCTGGTTCGCCGAACTGATGTCCGAGGAGCTGGCAGGTCAGGCCCATACCTACTCACGAGTGGCATGGTTCAAAAGCATGTAGCTCGCGTCCGTGACGTCGGGCTTTAGCTCCACGCGCTCACAGACATGGTAATGACTGAGGGGTTCCACCGCGACCTGGGCGGACGGGTTATCGAGACAGCGGATGCGATCGGTGTCGTGGCGGACTATGGTCGACCGACGCGGACCGCGATGGCCGTCCGGAATGGGGCAGGGGTGGTCGAACTCCGGTATGGGGTGGTCGAGGTGCGTGGGACCGACCGCGAGGCGTTCATCAACAACACGGTCAGTGTGGACGTTCCGGGGTCGGATGGGGAGGGGACCTATGGGTTCCTCCTCGATCCACAGGGCAAGATCACTGCGGATATGTACATCCTCACAGGAGCCGACCGGGTGCTCTGTCTCCTGCATCCACAGGTGACCGCATCGATCGTCGAGGAATGGCAGGGGAGGGTCTTCATCCAGGATGTGGAGATCACGGATGCCTCGCAATCGTATCGGGTCATGGAGGTGCATGGGCCACAGGCGACGGAGAAGGTCGCGAGTGTGCTCACTGGCCCAGGTGCGCCCGCAGCGCCCTTCGAGGTTGTCCGTGGTGCGATCGGGGAGGCGGGGGTCGTGGTGATGGCAGGTGATGGGCTACTCGGAGAGGAGATGTTCATGATCATCGGTGCCCGTGATGCTGGAGAACTGCTGCTCGACCGGCTGCTGACGATGGGTATCGGGGCCATCCCGTTCGGCATGGAGACGTATCGGGCCCTTGCGGTGGAGGCGGGGACACCGCTGTTCCCCGATGAGCTGGAGGGGGTGATCCCCAACACGTTCGACCTCGCCACTGGCATCGATTTCACGAAGGGGTGCTTCGTGGGGCAGGAGGTCGTCTCGAAAGTCGAGAATGTTGGCCGACCAAGCCGTGAGCTGGTGGGGCTACAGGCACCAGGCGCATTCCCGGCAGGAGCCGATATCTTCGATGCGGACACGGCGATCGGGTGGGTGACTGCAACGGGTCAGCAGACCGGTGGTACCGACTGTCTGGGGCTGGGGATCGTCGTTCGCGACCGGGTCGGTGCTGGAGCGACGGTCACCGTCGATTCAGAGACGGTGACCGTCTCCAGCCTCCCGTTCACCGAGGGATCACAGCTGTCGGGGCGTCGACCGCAATCAGGGCAGGTCACATCACAGACCGAGTAGTCGACGGAGCTGTCGTGTGGAGAAGAGACTGGACGGGCGGTCCATGTGCACACCGATCTCACCCGCGAGCAGCCGTAATCCGATCTGCTGCAGTGGTGCGGGAAGGTCGTAGGCCCGCCGGACCCAGGCACCGAGTCGGACCTCGCGAGCGAGCGCACGACGCCATCTGCGTTCGTACCGCTGCAGGGTCGTTGGGTCCATCGGATCGACCGCTGCTGCGGCGATGTCTGCCGCCTGCATCCCGTAGAGGATGCCCCCGCCTGTGAAGGGCTTCGTCTGTGCGGCTGCATCACCCACCACCAGCCCGCGGTCAGCCACCGTCGATGGAGGTGGACCAATCGGGATCGCCCCCGAGCAGCGATCGGTGAGCGTGACATCATACGATGTGAGGAACCGCTGGAACCGGTCGCGTAGCTCGGGGCCGGGGCTCCCCGCGATCCCGTACTCCACGCCCGCGTGCCCCCGCGGGATGCGCCAGGCGAAGAACCCCGGGACCATCAGGTGCACATCCACATGGCCTGCTGCATCGGGGGTCGGGTCGAAGCCCAGTACGCCATGCAGCAGCTCCCCTGGTGGTTCGATCCCGAGAGCATCTCGTGTCCGCGAGGTCGGACCATCAGCGCCGATGACCATGCGTGCGCGGACCTGTGTGGGTCCGTCTGGAGCCTGCACCTCGACGTCGACATGCTGCTCTGACGGCTGCACCGCGGTGACCGTGTGATGGGTACGGACGTCCGCCCCCGCATCGGATGCGGCATCTGCGAGGGCACGGTCGAGACCCACGCGGTCGATGACGACCGAGATGGTCTCATCCCGGTAGAATCGATGCCCGGGGGTGTCAGGGCCCCCCACGTGGAAGTGTGCCGCGGAGATCTCATTCTGCCGGAGTACGCTCGCTGCACCCGGCGGGAGAAAGTGGTAGATATCGGTGCTCACATGGCCGGAACAGGCCAGCGGTGTTCCGATCTCACCTTGTTCGAAGGCGATCACCCGGTGCCCACGATCTGCGGCCTGTTGGGCGAACCGGGCACCGGCAGGGCCGACCCCGATGACTGCGAAATCGAACATGGACTCAGCGCTCATAGCATCGGGCTCGCCGTCCCATAGGTGGCGACACACACCGCAGCGTGCGCAGCCGAATCGGTGGGAGCGTGCGTGACCTGCTCGAACTGCACCGGGGGTGGTGACCACCCCCGGAGCCGAGCACCCGCATTCAGGCCTGTCTCGACGCGATCGCGGAGGGTCGACACATCTGAGCCTGCTGCCTCATAGAACAGACCCTGCCCCTCCCGGTCAGTCCAACCGAGCACCGCCGCCACCGGTGTCTCACCCGCCTCGATCGCCACAGACTCCACGACAAAGAGCTGGCCCCCGACAGGGCCGAGCGGTGGGATGGTGTCCACACAACGGATCGTCGCCGATGGGGGGATCACCGATGAGACCGGGACGAGATTGTAATCGTGCACGTTCGCCGCAGCCAGTGCGGCATCATATGCTGCAAGCTCTGTGGGACCAGATCCCACACCAGAACTGATGTGGATTACCCCCTCAGCCACCACGTCCGTCACCGGTGATACGCAGGCCCCGCGATCGTCGTCGGGGTGTTCGATCGGGTGATCTTCTCATGGGCCGCTTCGAAATCTGCGGCAGACACCTCCGTACGTCCATCACGGATCGCGAACATCCCCGCCTCGGTCGCGAGGGCTGCCAGCTCGGCGCCGGAGAAGCTGCTGAACTCCGCTGCAAGCAGTCCGAGGTCGATGTCCGAGTTCATTTGCATCTCTGCGGTGTGGATTTTGAGGATCTCCTCTCGTCCAGCCGCCTCCGGCTTGGGCACCTCGATGAGCCGGTCGAACCGACCAGGTCGCAAGATCGCCTCATCAAGCATGTCGAAGCGGTTGGTAGCGGCGATCAGACGGATCTCACCGCGCTCATCGAAGCCGTCCATCTCCGCGAGCAGCTGCATCATCGTCCGCTGCACCTCTGCATCGCCCGAGGTCTTCGAGTCCGTGCGCTTGGAGGCGACCGCATCGATCTCATCGATGAAGATGACCGCAGGCTCCCGAGCGGCCGCCAGCGAGAACAGATCCCTGACCAGCCGTGCCCCCTCCCCTATGAACTTCCGCACCAGCTCCGAGCCTGCCATCTTGATGAACGTCGCATCGGTCTCGTTTGCGACGGCCTTCGCGAGCATCGTCTTGCCGGTCCCTGGCGGCCCGTACAACAGCACGCCCGCTGGTGGCTCGACGCCAACCGCTGCGAACAGCTCCGGTTTCACAAGTGGGTCCTCGACCGCCTCGCGGACCTCTCGGATCTGCTCATCGAGGCCCCCGATGTCCGCGTAAGCCACATCCGGCGACTGTTGGATCTCCATCGCCTGTGCCCGCGCATCGGTCTCCACGTCCATCACCAGTTGGACGGTGAACGAATCGTCTATCGCCACCCGGTCACCTGGTTCGACAACGGATGCGAGCTGTGGCCGGATCTCCGTGAGCACCTCCTGATTGTTGCCATGTTGACGGATGATCGCCCGCTCGTCTGCGAGCTCCTCGACCGTCGCGAGATAGAGTGACCCCCCTTTGAGCATCTCATTCTCCTCCTTGAGGCGACTGGCCTCTGCGCGGAGCTCTCGTTGGAGCCGGGTCGCCTCATCGAGACGTTCGCGCAGCTCCGCATGGATACTCTCGAGATCCTCCTCATGTTCCTGCATCGCTGTGAGCCGCTCGCTCATCGACATCTCTGGGTCGAGGTCGAGCCGCGGCCGATCGGGGAGAGAGGGGCTCCGTGACATCCGTGATAGCGATGGTTTGCAGAGGCGGTAAATGTGCCTTTGGGTCTATGCGGTGTCGATGTGTTCGCCCTGATACTGGCCGTCATATCGGCCTGCATGCGCAGCGTCCGCGAGCACCAGTTGTGCGACCCGTGCGCCGGCGTCGATCGTGATCGCCGAGGTGACATCCAACAGTCCCTCTCCCCGTCCGCGGTAGCCGCTGTCCCAGACGGCCGTGTTGACCATCGCACCATTGCGGAGGAGGCTCGACCGTGGGTAGAGGAAACCGATGTGCCCCTCCGGGATCGCAATCTCCTCGCGGTACCGGATGATGTAACCGCCTGGATCTAGCGAGTAGCAGCCATCCACCGGGGCGATCCGCTCGCGCTCACCGATGACCGTCTCTGTCTCGCCGATATGCCCCGCCGTGGTGGGTTCGAAAATCGCCTCCACCCGGAGGTCCACCCCGTTCGGTTGGGGCTGCGCTGGGTCGACCGGTTCGACGTGGGACGCGACGAATGTGCCTGCACGGAACATGCGCGAGTCTCGCAGGTCCGCTGTATTAGTCTGGTGCACAGCGGCCGGCGACAACGGCGGGCTTATGAATATACATCATGAATGTGCGGTCGATATGGGACAGACGCTCACGGAAAAAATCCTCTCGGACCATCTGGTCGAAGGAGAGCTCGAGCCGGGCACTGAAATCGGAATCACCGTGGACCAGGTCCTCACGCAGGACACGACGGGGACGATGGTATGGCTGCAGTTCGAGGCGCTGGAGATGGATGCGGTCCAGACCGAGCTTGTCGCTCAGTACTGTGACCACCAGACGTACCAGTTCGATTTCAAGAACACCGATGATCACCGGTTCCTCCGCTCTGCAGCGGGGGTCTATGGGGCGTACTTCTCGCGACCGGGGAACGGCATCTGCCACAACGTCCACAAGGAGAACTTCGCAGCACCTGGCAAGACCCTCCTGGGATCGGATTCGCACACCCCGACACCCGGTGGGCTCGGACAGCTGGCGATCGGCGCCGGCGGCTTGGACATCTCTGTGGCCATGGGTGGCGGAGCATACTACGTGGAGATGCCGGAGATCGTCAACGTGCGGCTGGAGGGTGAACTCGCGCCCTGGACGACCGCGAAGGATGTGATCTTGGAGATGCTGCGCCGCCTCTCTGTGAAGGGTGGCGTGGGCAAGGTGTTCGAGTACACGGGCCCCGGTGTGGCGACGTTGAGTGTGCCCGAACGGACGACGATCACGAACATGGGCACCGAGCTCGGTGCGACATCATCGATATTCCCGACGGATGACCGCACCGAGGAGTACCTGGCACGACAGGGGCGTGCGGATGAGTACGTCGAACTGACCGCAGATGCGGATGCGGAGTACGCAGAGGAGATCGTGATCGACCTGAGCACTCTGGAACCGCTGATCGCGCTGCCGTCGATGCCGGATGATGTCGTTCCGGTGCGTGAGGTCGCAGGGACACCGGTCCAACAGGTGATCATCGGGTCCTGCACCAACGGTGGATACGAGGACATCCTCCCGGTCGCGAAGATGCTCGAGGGAGAGTCGGTCGACCGCCGAACCGATGTCATCGTGGCACCTGGGTCGAAGCAGGCATCAGAGCTGCTCGCACGGGAGGGGTGGACAGCCGAGCTGATGGCAGCAGGGGTGAACTTCTCTGAGGCGACCTGTGGGGCCTGTATCGGGATCGGGCACGTCCCCGCATCAGAGTCCGTCTCACTCCGGACGTTCAACCGCAACTTCGAGGGCCGATCAGGCATCGAGGATGATGCGGTCTATCTCTGTTCACCAGAGGTCGCCGCAGCCGCAGCGCTGACGGGCGAGATCACCGACCCGCGAGATCTCCAGGGAGTCGAAGCACCGGGCATGGAGCTGCCAGAGGCGTACGATGGGTCAACGGTCGATATCATCACGCCAGAGGACCCCGTCGATGAGACGCTCATCAAAGGGCCGAACATCGGGTCCGCCCCGATTGGTGAACCGATCGAGTCGGAGGTCGGCGGGGAGGTGCTGCTGAAGATGGAGGACAACATCACGACCGATCACATCATCCCCGGGAGTGCTGATGTGCTGATGTACCGCTCGAACATCGAGAAGCTCTCGGAGTACACCCTCTCCCGAGTCGATGATACCTTCGCCGAACGGGCGATGGCAGCCGATAGTGGGGTCCTCGTCGCAGGCGAGAACTACGGGCAGGGGTCCTCGCGTGAGCATGCGGCGATGTGTCCACTGTTCCTTGGGGTGCAAGCGGTGATGGCCGAGTCATTCGCCCGTATCCACAAGGCGAACCTGATCAACTTCGGGATCGTTCCGCTGGAAATTGACACCGACACGTATGCCCAGATCGACCAGGGTGAGATGGTGCGGATCGTGGACGATGCGAGAGATGCGGTGCTGAGCGGGCAGACGAGCGTGACGATCGCAGGCGATGGGTGGGATGCGACCGCACAGCTGGATATCTCTGAGCGGGAGCGGGAGATCCTCGCTGCCGGTGGGAAGCTCCGACTGACGCGAGATCAGTTCAGCAGCGGGGCGGGTGGGGCTGCACCAGCAGACGACTGATCCCGTCGATGGCCGATGGTCCCCCATGCATGGGCGAACCTCAGGCCGACCGACCCTACGAAGCGATTCGATCAGCGACCAGTGCGGATGTCATTGCGATCAGCGCGATCGAGACCGAGTCCTTCCGCCAACCACTGCCCGCCGAATGGTTCGCTCGAGCTGTTGAGGATGCAGTCGTGGGGGTCGCAGAGGCAGATGGAGCCGTGATTGGGTATATCAGTGCTCACCTGATCCCGAGCGGCCGCGGCGTCGGTGTACACCTGACCGATCTGGCCGTCAGAGCGTCGGTGCGCGGTCGGGGTGTTGGACGAGCGCTGCTTCGGTGGATGCTCACGCAGGTCGAAGGCTGCACACACATCGAGCTGGAGGTGCGCCGGTCGAACGGTGCTGCCCGTGGACTGTATGCATCGGAGGGGTTCACAGCACGGGGGTACAGACCGCGCTACTATGCAGACGGAGAGGATGCGGTGATCATGACACAGGTGATATGATGGGGCAGGACTGCCTGGGGCCAGCGACGGGCGAGGCGGTGGTGGAACAGTACGCAGCGGTGGTGCCGACGGCGAAGGTCGTTGTCTCGGAGGTTGCCACGGGCTTGGAGTTCGACCGCGAGACGTATGAGTCGCACATGGACGCCGCGATGGTCGAACGGGTGGCGAATGTGCTGTTCGCCGCTGCCCTCCCGGTCAGATGTGCGACAGCCGACAGCTTTGAGCGCTACACAGAGAGTAATCCAGCAGAGGATGTGGTGAGATTGGGCGCGATGACGGCTGCTGCTGTCTGCTGGCATCATGCTGGTGTGGAAGAGGTGATCCTCGCCGCTGGGTACCACGACGCAGAGGATGCAGCCGTGGAGGTGGTCCGTCGGGCCGCGTTCAATCGTTGCTACCGCCCACTCATCGAACAGGAGCAGGAGGGTCGGTGAGATGCCAGATGATGGGCGACGATACGCACCGGTGGATGCCCCATCATGGCCGGTGAGAGAGAGTGTGACCGAGTACGAGACCTCGTGGTACACCGGTGGTTACGACGATGTGGTCCATCCAGATGGCTCACGAAAGCGGTACTACTGGGCCGAGCTGGCAGTTGCAGTGGTGATCGTTGCGATCGATGATGGGGCGGTCATCTGCGTCGAGCAGTACCGGCCGACGATCCGGCAGCACCAGTTGGAACTGCCCGCGGGAATCGTCAACGGTGGCGAGGCATATGTTGATGCAGGCCGGCGGGAGCTCGAGGAGGAGACCGGTTACCTCGCGGGGTCGGTGCAGGAACTGCAGCGTGTGTGGTGTGCGACAGGGGTGCTCCGGCACGAACGGGCCTACGTGATCGCCACCGAACTGGAGGTCACACAGCAGCGGCTCGATGACAACGAGTTCCTCACAGTCCGACCGGTGCCGTTCGAAGAGGTCCTCGCGGAGGCCAGACGCACCCCGACGAATGAGGCCACCATCGAGGGACTGCTGCTCGCGAAAGAAGATGGATACCTGTGAGTCTACGCGACGGAGAACCCCTTCTCACGGAGGAAGTCCTCGACACGTCCAGTGTGGTTCCCCTGGAGTTCGATGGACCCATCCTCCACGGTCCCACCACAGGCGAACTTCGATTTGAGATCTGAAGAGAGGTTGGCCATATCGACATCACGCGGGTCGAACCCCTCGATCACCGTTACCTCCTTTCCATAGCGGCGCTCGTCGATGCGGATGGTGATCTCCTGGGACTCTTTCGCGACGTCCTCGCAGACGCAAAGTTCCTCAGGGAGCCCGCACGTCGAGCAGACTTCCGACATTACAACCGTCAGGTATCCGATGTGCGTACTAAACAGTATCGGGACCCTCGCGGCGGATTTCGTGGATTCAGGAGGGTGATGCAGCCGTCCGAGCTGATTGCATCATTGATGCCAATGTTCATGTCCACCCATGACCGGCTGTGTCTATGGTCACCCCGACAGAGTTCGTCAGCATGTTAGTGATGAGCATCATCGAGCTGGTGGTCACCTTCGCAGCCGAGGTGTTCCTGGGTGTCGATCCGATCACCGCAGCGATCTTTGTGGCCGGAGCTGCGCTCACCACCGCGGCGGTCGGGATCTTCGGGGTCCTGGTCCTGGGTGCCGCAGTCGATGCGGTGACCGGCTGAGGCCTACAACAGCTCCGATAACTTGCCGATCGCCACATCGGGTGTCGGACCGAGTGGCGCCCCCAGGACCACGCCATCTGTGAGCTCACGCACTGCACCGAGGCGGTCGGCCACCGTGGAAGGCCCACCGGCGATGGCGAATGCGTCCACCATTTCGGGGGTCACCTTGTCGAAGGCTGTACCGTACTCGCCCGCGGCCAGCGCGGATCTGATCGCTGCGACCTCTGACTCGTCGATGTCGTGCCGCTGGAGGACAGGAGCTGCCGCTCCTGCGGTGATGTACGCCACAGGGGGACGTGCGGCCTCACGCGCAGCGTCCGCATCGGGATCGATGCTGACGCTGGCATACGCGTACAGGCTGCTCTCACCCGCTGCAGGATCACGGTCTCCTCGACCGATGTCGAACTGCTCGCGTGCCCATCGCAGGTCCGCTGGATGCGATCCGTTGAACAGCAACCCATCGGCACGCTTCCCGGCCATGCGGCACATATGTGGGCCCTCTCCACCAACGTACACCGGGATGGGCCCATCGACAGGATAGTTCAAGCGCACATCAGTCGCCTCGAAGCGTCCATCGTGGTCGACAGTCGATCCGGTCCAGAGTCGCCGGGCCACCTCGAAGGCCTCGAGGACCGAACGCAGATCGCGCCGGTCTGCCAGCCCGAGCTGCCCAAGCACCGTCGGGTCGCCTGGTCCGATTCCGAGATGGGTCCGCCCCGGTGCCATGTCGGCAAGCGTGGCGACCTGACTCGCGAGGGTGACAGGATGCCGTTCGTATGGGTTGACCACACCTGGCCCCACACGCATCGACTCCGTCGCTGCGAGGACCATCGCTGCGACCGTGAACGGGTCACGGTTATCATAGTGTGAGGAGACGAACATCGCCTCGATCCCTGCAGCTTCCGCCTGCGCCGCACGTGTCGTGAGCTCGTCGATCGGTGCATCGGGGACCAGCTCGACGCCCCAGGTGAACGGTCGTTCAACCATCGTATGACCACACCTCCAGTGCCTGCCTGATAAGGTCTGCCTCGGGGGCGCGGAAGTGTGCATCTGAGGTGCCGTGATCGCCCCATTCGAACCCTGAGATGACAGCGACAGGGGTGCTACCAGCACCCTCGCCCATCACGAGATTCGCAGCCGCGGCGAGTTCGTCGATCACGTTCTCGACGGTCGCACGAAGGAGGCGGTCGGAACGGTCATGTTCACCCCGCCAGTCTCGGGCAGGTGCTAACCCATGCCACCCGATCGCCACGCCACGTTGTCCATGTCGAAAGGGTCGACCGCAGGTGTCGGTGATGATGACGCGGTCTGTGGGCAGCCCGGCTGCGATCTGTCGGGCACTCCGTGAGGGGGCCTCCGGCAGCAAGAGCAGATCCTCACCGCCGGTGTTCGACCTGTCGATTCCAGCGTTGACGGTGATATGGCCGAAGTGTGTCTGTGTCAGCAGGAACGGTGCCTCGAGCAGAATGGCCGCACTCTCACGCAGCACTGCTTCGGCAAAGCGTGGATCTTTCGGGGCCTCGGTGATCGCAGCAAGCCTGCTCGCGATCGCCTCCGCACGCGCTGATGGGTCGAACGCTGCCAATGAGCAGGCCCGGCCCTCCGCCTTCGAGACGATCGTCGATGCGATGCAGATGACATCATCCGCCCGCGGCGTCACATGGTCCGTGATGATCGTGGCAAGGTCGTCACCCGCATTGATCGTCGGTACCCCGGTCACCGCCTCGACCTGCATGGAACCTCTTGCACAGCGTCCCGTAAAACGAGGGCTATCCATCGACACCACTTCATAGACGGCTATCCAGGCTTGAACTGGTGGCGATGATGAGAGTTACCCCCACCGAGCCTCAGATGACGATGACCCATCCTGAGCCACCTTATCGTCATGGCAAAGCTCCTGCAGCTGTGTCATCCAGTATGCCCGTCGGCAACATCTCCGCCACGGAGTTACAGGCCCGACTTGAGGGGCCAGACCCACCGCAGGTGATCGACATCCGTCATCCGACAGCGTACGCTCACGGGCACATCCCGTCTGCGGAGAACGTCCCATTCCCCACACTCATCCAGGAGATCGGCTCTGTCAGCTGGGCAGAGCAGATCGTGGTGGTGTGTCCACATGGGGAATCATCCATGCAGGCAGCACAGCTGATCGACGCGTATGCAGGAGTCAGCGATGATGCGGTCGTCCTGAATCTGACCGGTGGCTACGCCGAGTGGTCTGGCACACTGGAGGATGGAGGCGACTACACGAACTGACGGAGCGGATCACGTCGGATCGCGACGAAGCGGTCATCCAGGGCCGCACAGAGCGCGGTGATATCACCGGATGCAGCGGCAATCGGTGCGAACTGGTCGCGCCACTGCTGCCACGGCGGGGGGAGGCCGAAGCGGTCGGCGATCGCGTCCAAATCGGCATCCCGGTCCTGTAGCTTGTCACACTTGTTGACCGCCAGGACCACGAAGACACCGAGCCCCGTGAGGAACTCGTACAGTTCGATGGTGTGCGGGATCTCACCGCGATCTGCGTGTCGGTCGATGATCTCGACGGCAGCGTTCCCATCCAGCACCAACACCGCCGCGAGAATCGCATCTGCATTGTCCTCGAGGTACCCGACGAGCTCTGTGAGTATCGCGTCCTGCCGGTCGCTAGCCACACCGGAGAGGAACCCGAAGCCCGGCAGATCAGTGAACATGAAGTTGTGTTGCGGATGGGTGTAATGCGCTGGCGCACGTGTCACACCTGGTCTGCGACCTGTCTGGAAGCGACCACTGCCGGTGAGCTGCCGCATGATCGTCGATTTCCCCACATTGGACCGGCCAACGAAGACGACCTCATCATGCGGTGGCCGGTCAGCGGTGTCCATCACTGCTGACGTGACGGTGGCAGCCGGTGTGCATCTGTCACCACAGCAACTGCAGCATCGATCACCGCATCCAGCCCTGTTGTGGTGAGTACGCTCATATTGAATGCCGCATCCGGCATCTCGGTGACATCGGCTTTGTTGTTCACCAGCAGCACCGGTGTCGCAGTCGAGTCGAACGTCGATGCCACCGACTGGTGGAGCTGCATTTGATCATCGAGGGGATATCCACACCGCTGTGAGGCATCAGTCATGAAGATGACCACGTCCGCGAGGTGGGTCAAGGCACTCACCGCCTGGTCCTCGATCGCATTGCGGTCGGCAGCTGGTCGGTCCAGGAGTCCCGGTGTGTCGACGAGCTGGATTGTCCGGTGGTTGACCTCCATATGCCCGACCCGTATCGTCGTGGTGGTGAATGGGTACGATGCAGTCGGGGTATCAGCTCGCGTCAGCGCATTCACGAAGGAGGACTTGCCGACGTTGGGGTACCCCGCGACGACGATCGTCGGGGTATCGGTGCGGATGTCCGGCAGCTGCCGGAGCCGGTCGCGAGCTGCGCCGATCGCACGGAGATCATCACCCACCGACTCGACGACGTCTGCGAACCTTGCGAATGCCTGCTTGCGGTAGCGCCGGGCGGTGGCGACCTCGGTCCGCCGCACCCGGGGCTGGTACTCCCGTCGGAGCCGCCCGATCTGCATCGCAGCCCACTGTGTGTGTGCGAGCTGCTGTCGGAGCTCATCGACGCCAACCAATGCATCAGCCATCTCATAGTAGAAGGGGTCCATCTGGTCGAAGTCTGGCCACACCCGACCGACCTGTTCGAGATTGTCCGTCAGGATCGACGAGGCTGTCTGCAGCATGGACTGCTGGGCCAACAGCCCCTGCTTGGACCGCCCCGCACGGGCTGCTCGGCTGAACGCCTTCTCGATCAGCTCAGATGCACGCGGGGTCGTCGGGATGGACTCGAAGTGCATGATGATTCACCGCAGTAGGTGTGCTGTATCAAACGCGGTCGCTCAGCCTTCTATACCTGTCGAGGTCACCGTGGACGGTCCATGTACTCCTGCTGGATGGCAATCACCGCAGCAGCATCAGCTGCGGCGGCGTACCGCTCGAGTGGCTCCTCATTGAGCTCCAAGAACGTATGGCCCCATGAGAAGGGTGCGAGCAGTGCCGCCGCGTGAGCGGCATCGCCGAGGATATAGACGGTTGCTGCGAGCGCCTCCACCGTCGTCAGTGCGAACGGACGACCGAAGTTGATTGGATTGCCAGCGAGGAGATACGGGAGTGCACGGCTGGTGAGATTCCCCGATACACGGTTGGCGTCGACCGACTCCCAGGAGCAATCGACGGCGACGATCCGGTCCGGCCTTGGAAGATCAGGCGCGACCGTGTATCCACACGTCGGGTCCAACAGTAGGCCATCATGTGGGACGTGCGTCGGCGGCAGCAAGTCGGCGAGGTCGAACTTCGAGAGTCGGCGGGCGGTGCATTTGTCAGGGTCATCATCACCCACGTAGAGAATCGACAGTGGGAGTCGAGACCGTCCAGCAGCAGCGGCCGCCTCCGAGGATGTGTCGTCAGTCACGGAGGCCAGCACCCACGGCTTGCTCACCGAAGTGCACACCCCCGGTGATCTCATGACGACCACGCATGTACGGGCGCAGGGCCTGTGGGACGGTGACGGTCCCCTCCGGTGTCTGGTAGTACTCCATGATGGCCACCATCACCCGTGGCACAGCGAGTCCCGACCCGTTCAGCGTATGGAGGTATTCCGCAGACTCGTGCCGCTCCGGACGGTAACGCAGCCCCGCACGGCGTGCCTGGTACGCCCCGAAGTGGGAGACGCTCGAGACCTCGAGCCAGCGCCCACCCTCCGGTGGGCCATCTTCCATCTCATCGGCCGGGGCCCACACCTCGATGTCGTATTTCTTGCGCTGGGTGAACCCGAGGTCGCCGGTGCACATCTCCAGGATGCGGTACGGGAGCTCGAGCCCCTGGAGGATGGCCTCTGCCTCTGAGACGAGACCGTCGAACCGATCTGCGGCAGCATCGGGTGTCGTGAAGTTCACCAGCTCGACCTTGTTGAACTGATGGACGCGCACGATACCACGGGTCTCTGTGCCATGTTCTCCGGCCTCCCGACGGAAGTTGGGTGTGTACGCCTGCAGCTTCAACGGCAGCTCATCCGCCAGCAGGATCTCATCGCGGAACATGTTGGTGACCGGTACCTCTGCGGTCGGACAGAGCCACAGGTCCGTCGGCTCATAGGACTCTGTGTTCGCACCACCCAGACGGTACGCATCCTCGGTGAACTTGGGGAACTGTCCGGTCCCCTCCATGGCGGTCGACCGGACGGGGATGGGAGGGAAGACATCGATGTACCCCTGTTCGCGGTGGACGTGCAGCATGTACTGGATCAGTGCGTGCTCCAGCATCGCCCCCTCACCCACCGTGAAGTAGAAGCCCCCACCGGCGACCTTTGCGCCACGCTCGAAATCCAGGATGCCGAGTGACTCGCCGAGATCATAATGCGGGATGACTGGGTCGGGGAGATCACGATGGTGGTCGAATCCCCATCGTCGTAGCTGCACGTTGTCGGTCTCATCTTCGCCCACGGGAACCGCAGGATCCGGGAGTTGCGGGATGCGCATCATCGCGTCGATCAGCTCCGTCTCCAATGCCTCGGTCTCTGTCTCGAGCTCATCGAGGGCAGCATTGATCCGTTGTGAGCGGTCGATCGCTGCCGCTGCTGCCTCATCCTCACCTGCGGATTTCAGCTCACCAACCTCCTTGGAGATGGTGTTCCGCTCATGTCGCAGATCGTCGACCTCCTGTTTCTGTGAGCGCCATTGTCGATCGAGTGCAATCACCGCATCGAGGTCGACATCCGCCATCCCCTTCTGCTCCATCGCGGCACGGACGCGGTCGGGCTCTTCGCGCAGGAGACGGCGGTCAATCATGCGACAGCTTCAGAATGTGCCGGCAAAACCGTGTCGCATCCACCGAATCTCATGGTTTATGCGCACTTGTCAGGTGGTGTTCGTATGCCTGCAGGAGAGCCGATCCGGCTCGAACCATCAGAGGGGTGGTGGATGCTGGATCTGCAGATGTACGGGACAACCGGGTATGGGGGCGTCTATGTGCTCGATAGCTCCCCTCCGGTGGTCGTCGACACGGGGATGGGACGGCACACACGGTGGATCTGCGAACTGCTGGATCGATGGGGGACCCAGCGGTCCGAACCGATCAGCATCCTGGTCACACATGTGCATCTCGACCATGCCGGTGGGGTCGCGCAGCTATGTGATGCGTTTCCCAACGCGCGGGTGTACGCCCACAGCCGCGGTGCTCCACATTTGCTCGACCCGAAGCGGCTGATCGCGGGCACTAAGCAGGCGGTGGGGCAGATGTGGCGATATTACGAGGCCCCGACTCCGCTCGGGCAGGACCGGGTCGTCGCCGTGGCGGATGACGACCTGATCGACGCTGGAGGCCACCACTTCACGGTACATGCGGCACCGGGGCATGCCCCACACCAGGTCGTCTATCATGATCGGAATGCAAACATCATGTTCTGCGGCGATGCGATGGGCATCCGGATCCCCGACGGTGACCGGGTGATCGCTTCGACTCCACCGCCACAGTTCGACCTCGATCAGAGCCGGGAGGATGTCGCGATGATCGCTGCATGCGAACCTGCTCGATTGTGCTATGGGCATCATGGTCACCAACCATTCGATCCGACGGTAGCTGTTGGCTACGATCGTACCCTACAGCGATTCGTCGATGATGTCACCGCCGCACTGCAGGAACATGCGTTGGAGGACGTGATCGAAACAGTGGCAGCGAGGTACGGCACAAGCGACCTCTGGGGGGCGGAGAAGACAAGAGCTGAGGCGTCACTGAATGTCCGTGGGGTAGCAGAAATGCGCAGATGAGGCGGTCAGTCGTCAGCCGGGGCGGAGGCACCGGAGCTGACGCCCGTGCCTGGACCGATATCGATCTCGAGTGCCTCGAGCCGCTCATCGGGAACGACGCCGTCGACCCACTGGCGTCGGGCGTAGTATTCCTGCTTCATCTCCTCGAGCTCGCAGAGCTGCCCCTCGGATGCGCCCTGGCCAGGCACCGCCTCTTCGCCCTCGATGAAGCGACCCGGTAGGGAGTCATCTGCACCATCGAAGCCTGCGAGGTTGTTGTAGTATCGCTCGAGGGTGTAGATCCGATCTCCCGTCTCCAGGAGCTCCTCCTCGGTGACATCCAGGCCCGTCATCCCGTTGTATTGCAACACGTACTCTTCGATCCCCTCGGCGAACGCGTTGAACTTGCAGATGTCGAATGAGTCGGAGACCGCATGGAGGTCCTGGAAGAGCGCACAGAGCTCACCCTTGCCCTCCCAGTCGTGTGGGTCGACCTTCTCAGGGATCCCCAATATCTCAGCGGCCGGCGTGTAACCGCGCAGGTGACACGCACCACGGTTCGATGTGGCATAGCCGATACCCATCCCCTTCATCGAACGTGGGTCGTATGCGGGGATGGTCTGACCCTTGACCGCCAGTGAGTTGTCATATGCATCATGTGACTCGGCGATCCGTCGCGCACCCTCAGCGAGTACGCGACCCAACTCAGAGCTGTGTCGGCCGATCTGATCGAGCAGGTCGATCATGTGCTCGGTGTCTCCCCATTCGATCCCAGCATCCAGGTCATCGAGCTTACCCTGCTCGGTCATCTCCATGGCCATGGCGATCATGTTCCCTGCCTCGATGGTGTCGACCCCCAGGTCATTGCACATGTCGATCATCACAGCGACGCTGTCGCGATCATCGTTCATCGAGTTCGGACCTAGCGCGAATGCAGACTCGTACTCGAAGGACTCACCGCGGACGTTCAGCTCCTCGCCCTTGTGGCGGTAGGTCACCTCGACCTCCTTCTTGCAGGCGACCGGACATGAGTGACAGGTCGGCTCATCCACCAGGATGTTCTCGCGAACGTTCTCCCCGGAGACCCGCTCTGGGTCGATGTTCGGGGTCGATGGATCGGCCGCTGCTTCGGAGTGTCCAGACGTGAAGCGACCGTTCCGCGTGGGCAGGCCGTCCATCTCCTCGGTGAGGTTCATGAGCACGTTCGTCCCGAACAACGAGAGGCCACCCTCGTTAGGTGCGGTCACATCGTTCTCCCGGATCAGCTGCATCGCCTGTTGATACCCCTGCTTGAAGGTCTCAGGATCCTTCGGCTTCGGCATCCGTGTGCCCGCCTTGATGACGATCGCCTTCAGCTGCTTCGAGCCCATGACACAGCCGGTCCCCCCACGGCCAGAGGCTCGGTCATCCTCATTGACGATGCAGGCGAACCGTGTGCCATTCTCACCGCCAGGACCGATCGCCATCGCGGAGAGGTCGCGGCCGAATGTACCGTCGATCTCCTCTTCGATCGCCGCCATCGTATCGTGGACGCCCTGCCCCCACCACGACGAGGCATCACGGATCTCGACCTCCCCATCCTCGACGTAGAGGTACCGAGGACCCGCTGCGGCGCCCTCGACGAGCAGCCCATCGAAGCCAGCCCACTTGAGCCGTGCACCGGACCAGCCACCATGATGGGAATCCGTCACGGTCCCCGTCAGCGGCGATTTCGTGCAGACGGCGATGCGCCCACTCATCGGTGCCTGCGTCCCCGTAAGCGGGCCATTCATGAATGCGAGCAGATTCTGAGGGCTGTCGGGATCGACATCCGGTCCCTGATCGAACACGTACTTCACCCCGAGTCCACGTCCACCGATGTACTTGCGCGCGGCGTCCTCCGGGATGGACTCGTATGCGATCGATTCACTGGTGAGGTCGATTCGTGCTACGTGGTCATGGAACCCGCCTTGATCTGTCATGGTATGTGTCTAACATTAACAAGGTCCTGTCAGACAAAGAACCTACAGTTGAGCTCGTAATCAATAATCGTTACACTCAATCTGCGCCCGGTGGGGCTAAATCCACCCCGCTTGTGAACCCCTCATGAGCACACCACGTCCCGAACCACGTGAAGACCACCGGGGCATGGATGCGCACAACGCCGTGATGCGTGAGATCCGGGGGCTGAACGAGCAGTCGTATGCACCGGATGAACCGACGCGGGTGTGGATGGATGAGGACAACACACCCGACGGCATCGTGGAATCGTTGACGATCATCATGAACACCGGCGGCTGTCGCTGGGCGCGTGCGGGCGGATGCACGATGTGCGGGTACGTGGCCGAGTCCGTCGAGGGGGGCACGGTCGCCCATGCAGACCTGATGGCACAGGTCGATGTGGCACTCGCCCATGAGGCGGATGCTGCAGACACCACCGCAGATCAGGTCAAGATCTACACATCTGGATCGTTCCTGGATGACCGTGAGGTGCCGCCAGAGACCCGGGAGGCGATCGCAGATGAGCTGGGGGCGCGGGACCGCATCGTCCTCGAGTCACTCCCGGACTTCGTGGAAGCGGGGAAGCTCCGGCCGTTCCTCGACCAGGGGATGGCCACCGACATCGCGATCGGGCTGGAGACCTCATCGGACCGGATCCGTCGTGATGCGGTGAACAAGTACTTCGAGTTCGACGCGTTCGAGACGGCCGCAGCCGCGGTTGCTGAGGCGGGTGCTGCAGCAGATCCACCGGCTGGCATCAAGGCGTACCTCCTGCTGAAACCACCCTTCCTTGCGGAGGGCGAGGCGGTCGAGGACATGATCAGCTCCATCCGCGACTGCGCAGCTACCGAAGGTGTGCACACCGTCTCGATGAACCCCACCAACGTCCAGTCGTACACGATGGTGAACGAGCTGTACCGCGATGGCGGCTACCGGCCACCGTGGCTGTGGTCGGTCGCAGCGGTCCTCCAGGAGACTGCAAGTGAGTCGGTGCTCGTCGTCTCTGATCCCGTCGGTGGAGGTGCGGATCGGGGTGCGCACAACTGTGGCGAGTGTGATGAGCTGGTGTACCGAGCGATCAAGGACTTCAATCTCCGACAGGACCCGACGGTGTTCGCCGAGGTCAGCTGTTCGTGTGAGTCCGCCTGGGAGTTCGTCATGGCCGAAGAGACAGCGTACAACCAGCCCCTGATCAGCTGACCGATTCGGCCACCCCACGGAGAATCGGTGCACCATCGGATGACCGAGCCACCGCAGGGACGGTCGCACGCTCTGGGTGGGGCATCATCACTGCAGTGGACCGGTGTGTTCCGATGACCCCCGCGATGTTCCCGACAGATCCATTCGGGTTCGCAGCCGGGGACGTCTCTCCCGATGCGTCGCAGTATCGCAGCAGGATCCGGTCTTGCTCCTCGAGTGCCTGCACCGTCTCCGGATCGGCCAGATATCGACCTGCGCCGTGCGCGATCGGGAGCTGCAGGACATCACCCTCGTCGAACGCGGCGGTGAACGGTGTCGTGGTCGTCTCAACACGACAGTGGACCCACTCACACCGGAAGCGAGCCGTTGTGTTCGTGGTGAAGCTGCCGGGGACGAGACCACGTTCGGCGCCCACCTGTGCCCCGTTGCAGATGCCGAGGACAGGCACGGACCCGAGCCGTGCTTCGACCTGCGACATGATGGGTGACTGTGCAGCCATCACCCCTGGTCGGAGGTAATCGCCGTAGGAGAAGCCCCCCGGCAGCACGACCCCTGTCGCGTCTGCAGGGAACGCATCTGTGTGCCACACCCGATGTGCGGTCAGTCCGAGATGGTCTGTGGCGGTCACGACATCCCGGTCGCAGTTCGATCCCCCGAACTGGATGACTGCGATGCTCACTCGGGCTGCACCTCGACGTCAAACGTGTGCAGTGTGGGGTTCGCGAGGAGCTGCTCGGCCATCGCGGATGCGGTCGACTCTGCGGTCTCCGCGGTGTCTGCCTCCACGAGCACCTCGAATCGATCCGCATGGACGAGGCCGTGATGCTCGAATCCCAGGCGGTCGAGTGCCGCAGAGGTCGTCTCCGCCTCAGGGTCGAGGACGCCTGGTTTGAGCCGCACCGTGATCGCCGCTGCGAACCGTGGCATGTCAGCTTCTCCCGGGGTCACCACATTAGCTGTTCTGTCCGTCTGTGAGTGACTGGAGCTGTGCGATGGCCATCGGGAGGTCCCCCGCATCGAACTGTGCCGATCCGCAGTAGCGGTCGGCGCCCGACTGGTACAGTCGTTCGACGCCAGCCCTGACGGCCACCGGCAGTGGTGGGGGGGCGACATCCACCGCAGCCTGCCAATCGGCATCACCGGATCGCTTGGCAGCTCGGATGGCATCGATCCACCCCGGGGCAGTGCGGCGATAGAACATGCGCAGGACCTCTTTGGAGACAGGGAATCCGTCGTAGCGGAAACGGTTCTCATCGAACGTACCAGCCACGTCAGCCACACGTAACTCGCCCGCTGCATACAGACACTCGATCTTGCCATCGAGATGGTCGAAGCCTGCCTCGGTGGCGATCGCGGTGACCGTTCGGTTCACCTCGAGTGCCAGTGCCTCGAGTGCATCCAGCGAGGCGGGACCAGCGACCGCCATGGCCTCAGCGCGGGAAAGGTAGCGGTCGGTCGGTTCGAACTTCGTCGAGAACTCGACCAGCGGCCTGTCGAGGGTGAGCGTCTCAGCTGGCCACTCCGCACCGTCGAGGCCAACCTCGGCGGGGGTGAGACGGCGCCGGACACTCGATGACGGCGGGATGGCGTTGCGGTAGACGACCTCCAGCGGCACCAGATGATGCGCGCCGCCCGCTGCATGATACGCCTCGTAGTCGTATCCGGTGCCACCGTTGGGCAGCGATGGGGTCTGGGTCAGCTCGATCACCATCCGACGCGGCGGCGCGGCCATCTCATCGAGTGGGACTGGCGCGGTGGGATCACCGACGCCGCGGTAATGTGTCGGGATGCCCGCTGATTCGAGGCGCTCGAACGTGTGCGCGCCCATCGTACACAGCGCAGCCCCTTTGCGATCTAGCCGGTCGGGCATCTCGCCCCAATCGAAGATGGAGTATCGGTCGGTGAAGTGGAACGCCCCAACTCCAGCGGAGTCGGGCCCGGGGGGCTGGAGGACCTCGAACTCCTTCACGCTCGTCATGACCCATCCTCGGACGACCGGATTATGAACCCTTCTGAGAGACGGCCACACTCAAATGCTCCAATGACTCATCTGCACATCATGATGGTCACGACCCACGTGGCGATGGGACTCCTCCTTGCGGTGCCGATCGCCATCGCAGCCCCGGCGTACGCGGGGGTGGCAGCGGTGGGGGCGATCGTCGGGGGGATCCTCCCGGATGTCGATCTGTTCGTCGGCCAGCACCGGCGGAGCCTGCACTTCCCGACGTACTACTCCACAGGTGCGGTGATCATGGGTGGGGTGGCCATCAGCACAGCCGAACCGATCCTGATCGCGATCGCGGTCGGGCTGGGATCTGCGGGCCTGCATTCGATCACGGACTGGCTCGGCGCCGGGGACGAGCTCAGACCCTGGGAGCGGACGTCGCCCCGCGGGGTGTATCTGCACATCCGGCGCAGATGGCTGCGGCCCCGCTACCTCGTCCGGTACGACGGCGCTCCGGAGGACCTCATGCTCACGGTGGTGTGTGCCACACCGGCGATGGCGATCTTCGATGGGCGGATCAGGGCGGTGATCGCCGTGGGGATCACAATCGCCATCTTCTACACGATGTTCCGCAAGCGCCTCCCGGACCTCCTGGGGGTCTGATCAGACGGTGTCTGCGGCGATCTCCGCAAGCGTCGGATCGGCATCCACCACCGCCCGCACCCGGTCACTGACCCACCGCGGTTCCTGCAGGTACCGTCCATGGACGGCGAGTCGCTCGCGCAACTGACCGCCGACACCCTCGACGGTCTCACGGAGCTGCTCGACCGCAGGCCATGGATGTGCGGGGTTGATGTGGTCGACGGTCACCGGTGAGATGCCGCCGAGGTCGTCGATTCCATATGCTAGCAGGTCTGCGACCGGTGAGAGGTTCGGCGGGACCTGGAGTGCCACCTCGGGGGGGAGGATGCGACGGGCCATCGTGAGCACCCGCCGGATCGTCTCCACATCGGGTTGGGGATACGGCGATCGATCGTTCGGCACGACACCCTGGATGATCACCTCCTGGATGTGGCCATGGCGGGCATGCAGGGCAGCGATCGCAGCGAGACTCTCTGCTCGGTCGTGCCAATCCTCACCGATACCGATGAGCAGACCGGTGGTGAATGGGACCCGTGCACGACCGGCCGCCGCGATCGTCTCGAGTCGCATCGACGGGGTCTTGCGGCGTGTCCCTGCGTGCGCCGCCACCTCTGCGGTCGTCTCGAGCATCACACCCATCGATGCATTGACCGGCGCGAGGAGCTCGAAATCCGCATCGCGGAGGTCGCCTGGGTTCGCATGCGGCAACAGCCCGTGCTCCAAGGCCAGCTCGCAGCACGCATACAGGTAGGATATGATCGACTCGTGCCCCCACGACCGGAGCTGGCTGTGGATCTCGGTGTAGCGTGCATCCGGGCGGTCACCGAAGGTGAACAGCGCCTCCGTGCACCCGACCGACTTCGCATCAGCAAGGAGCGTGTCGACCGCATCAGGTGATAGCAGCGATGCCTCCCCTGGTGGGTCATAGTACGTGCAGTAACCGCAGGTGTACCGACATGCGGTCGTCAACGGGATGAACACATTCCGTGCGAAGGTGATCGGTCGCTGTGACGCAGCTGGAGTCGGCTGCAGCGCAGCTGCCCCATCGATCGTGTCAGAATCCAAGGATGCGATGATGGGGTGGATGGCGGCCATCTAGTACTCAACGTCGAGGCTGCGAACACCTCACTGTTATGATGCAGGCATCACCGGGACACAGCGACCCTCCCATCCGTCACCTCGAGTGAGAACCCCCACGAGCGCAGCTGTGCCGCTGCCATCCCATCGGTGTGTAACAGGACCTCCGGGAGGTCCGCGGGTTCATCGATGTCCGCCGACAGCCGCATCGAATCATGCTCAACGGCGGTGACACCGAGTGATTCTGCCTCCCGACGATGATCGATGATCGAAGCACCGTGGAAATCGGTGCGGAAACCAGCATCCTCGATCACGAGGGCGTTCGTGCCCCCACCCCGGCCTGGGACGAGCACGACTGAGCCACTGGTGTCGATCAGGCCCGCGACGGCCGAGGCGGTCGCAAGTGCACAGTCCGCCATGAGCACCGCCACCGCGGTCGCCTCCGACCGCAGCCGGCCCTGCACCTGCGCAGTCACGGCGGCTGAGAGGGGACGATCGTCGCAGACCACCATACAGTCAGCTGTGACCGCGTCGGTCGTGGGGGTCAGCACCACCGGTGTGTGCCCCGCCGCTTCGATCGCTGCGATCACATCGGTTAGCATCGCCGCCGCAAACTGCCGCCGTTCCATGTCCGACAGCACTGCCGATAGCCGCTGCTTCGGCTCGGAGGGGTCGAATGGGACCAGGACCTCCATGGTCCGCTCAGCCCAGACGATCAGGACCGCCGGTCCGCCTCAGGAGCAGGAGGACCCCACCGCCGATGGCAGCCAACAGCACCACACCACCGATTGCGTACAAGATCAGGCGATTCCGCTGGTCCGTGCCAGCCTGCGACTCCGCCATATCTGCTGCATCTGACGCCAGGCTTGTTGCGAGGTCGAATTCCTCTCGCTCATACGCCGTGACAGCATTCTCGAACGTCCGCTCTGCTTCTGGGGCGTCGGTTGTCGCGATCGCCGCTGCAGCTGTATCCATCATGTCACGGGCCTCTTGAGACGTCGGGGTGTAGTGGGTCGCCCTCAGCGTGTCGATCGGCTCGACCGCACCTCCGACCTCTGTTTGACCCAGGCTCATGACCACGAAGCTCTGCATCGGGTCATAGCTGTAGTCTGTGATGGACGGCACATCACCACGGACGTTGACCGTCACCCGACTCGTGCCATCTGCCACATCGACGGTCGCCCCGTCGATCGACTGGCCCGTATAGCGGTCCTGTTTGAGTTTCGAATCGGTCTGGTCGTAGTAGGTGATCGTCCATGTGACCTCATCCAACTCCGTATCGCCGGTGATGTCCCAGGAGTCATAATCTGGGTTGCGATAGAGCTGGGTGAACTCATACTCTGCGGTGACCTGTTCATCCACAGCCGCGCTGTCGACCGATTCGGTGACCGATGTGGACAGCCCGACCGCGGGGGCGCTAAACAGCGCCACCACGAGGAGACCGGCGAGGATCGCGCTAGAACAGCGATTCAAGCTCATCACCATCATCGCGTACCAGTGCCTCCAGGTTCTCCTGGCTCTGGCTCCGGATGTCCTCGATGTTCTCCTGTGCCTCGATCGCCACCTGCTGGAGCTCCTTGATCCGCGGCACGTTCGTTATGCCAGAAAGGAGCACGACAGCAGCCACACGGTCGGAGTTCCTGAGCGGATAATCCCCACCGCGGACCTCCATGCTTCCAGTCTGGTCTTCGATCCAACGGCGCCCCCGCTCGATACCCTTCCGGTTGAGGAACTCGGGTGGCCCCGCCAGGACCAGTAACGCCCGCTCGGTCCCTTCGATCTCACACGGAAGTGTCAGTCGACCCAGGGCAGCTTTGCGCACCAACGAGGTGATGCGATTGGTTGTGTTGGCTGAGTCGAAGCTCCCGAGGTCATTGTTGCCCCCGGTTAAGCGAGATAGCAACCCGCCACCTCCCCGAGACGATTGAACCTCTATGTCTTCGGACGCATACCCCAGTGTAGACACCCCACCACCTGCGAGGGTGTTGATGATCTCAGATGAGTCGACCACGGACTCGGCAACATCCCCGCTGGCTGTGATCTCTCCGGCCCCGAACAGCACGCCGAATCGGGTGACGATTTCATCATTGATCACATCGAACCCACCTGAGACGGATTCGCCGGTCTTCCGCCACGAGTCGTTGTCGAACACCAACAGGTTGTCGACCTCCCGGATGAACGTCTGGAACGAGCGAGCGGCATTCAGTGTGTAGATGCCCCCCTCGTCAGTCCCAGGAAGGATGCCCAATCCGTAGACTGGCTCCGTATAGATTCGCTTCAGATGCTTGGCGATGACGGGGGCTCCCCCACTGCCGGTGCCGCCACCGAGGCCGGCGACGACGAGGAAGGCGTCCACCTCATGCACGGGGATGTTGTCAATTGCCCCCTGCACCTCATCTACGTCCTCCTCCGCGATCTGTGCTCCCAGTTCGTTGTCGGCACCCACACCATGCCCCTTCACCCGCGCCTGGCCGATCAGAATCCGCTGATCCATGGGGATGTTCTGCAGGCCTAACAGGTCTGCCTTCGCCGTATTGACGGCTATTGCGACCCGCACGATATCAGAACCGTGCGTCTGGTCATACTCGACAAATTTGTCGATGATCTTTCCACCAGCTTGCCCGAATCCAATCATTGCAAGCTTCATGGTGCGAATCCCCTCAGCATTGGGTCTAATAAGCCTGAACGGGGGAATAAAGGTTCTGATACCTCAGGCTCTGTGTCAGACGCCCCCTGGCCAGCCAATCACGATGGACGCAGGTACTCCCAGAATGAGGTCATCTCACCCTCGCTGAGTCCGAACGCATCGATATCATTCTCTGATGTGACGTTGTCAAACCGGAGTGACCGGTACTGGTCGAGCCCCATCGGGACCCCAGGGATGGCATCACCGAGGGTCAGCCCCACCCGAGCGAGTGCCATCGGTACTGGGAGGACGGTCACCGACTTGCCCTCAGCGCGGTGGATGAGTCGCGCGATCTCTGCGAGTGTGAGCCGTTCTGGACCGCCGATTTCGTAGGTCTGCTCGCTGTGTGTCGCATCGTCGATCACCTCGGCGAGAACGGTGACGAGGTCGTCGACATGGATCGGTTGGAACCGCGTCCGCCCGCCCCCTGGAAGGGCTGCGATGTACGGTGGTGCCAACAGCTTGGTGAACGAGATGAACTCCCCACCGGGACCGAAGACCACCGATGGGCGCAGGATGGTCCACGCGAGCGCGGACTGTCGGACCAATCGCTCCGCAGCCCCCTTCGCGCGGATGTAGGCGGTCTCACCATTCGGATCAGCGCCGAGCGCACTCATCTGGATGAACCGGTCGACACCAGCATCCTCTGCGGCCCTGACGAGATGTTCCGTCCCCTGCCGGTGTACCACATCATGCTGTTCATCGCCGCCTGCAGGGATGAACAGGGGAGAGAGCGCAACGAGATTCACGACGACGTCGACACCGTCGAAGATCCCATCGAGTGTCGCTGGATCTGTGACATCTGCGGCGACCCTATCGACCGCTGCGGGGAGGTCCGCATCCGCTGGCGTGCGGGAGATGACCGAGACCTCGTGTGCGCCCTCGACCTCTGCTGCGAGGGCACTCCCGATGAATCCCGTCCCACCGACGATGGCGATATTCATGCGATGTAGCTATTGGGGCTGGCTAAAATTACCTACCGATGTCGCATGGGCGAACGCCTGCGAACGGTGGCGGGCAGCTGATCACCCTCGAGGGCCTCGATGGGAGTGGGAAGTCAACGGTCATCGAGGGGCTACAGCGGCGCCATCCAGACTGGTGTTTCACCTGTGAGCCTACCACATCATGGTACGGTGACGCGGTGCGACGCTCCGTCGAGAGCGATGCGGCAGATCCCATCGCGGAGCTGTTCCTGTTCATCGCAGACCATGCGGAGCACCTGCGGACGACGATCAGGCCGGGACTGGAAGCCGGTGAGGTGATCATCTCGGATCGATACGTGGATTCGCGGATCGCATACCAGGCGGTGACACTGGCGGATACGATCGAGGCACCTGCGGCGTTCATCGCGGCAGTGCACGAGCCGTTCACCATCCTGCCGGATCTGACCATCTTCCTTGAGATAGACGCGGAGACGGCGGCCAGGCGATCAGGCGCGACGAACAAGTTCGAACAGGTGGCACATCTGCAACACGTCGGTCGACAGTACGAGAGGCTCATCCAAGAGGCACCCGACCGCTTCGTCCGCATCGATGCAACGTCGCCGCCAGCCGAAGTGCTGGTCGCAGTCGAGCGCGCCGTCGAGGCGTTGCTTCACCGCTGAGTGGGGAGCTGCGGGGCCGGTGGCTCCATGTAGAGGTATTCGATGGTCACCCCCAACAGCAGCGGCAAGAGCACTGTGACCCCGAGTGCGAGCACGGGCGACCCCAGATCAACGCCAAGGCCCAGCCCTCCACTCAACACGAGCGTCCCCACCAGCATGACGAGGGGGATGAACACTCCAGCGAAGAGGACCTGCCCCCATGTGGTTGCAAGGCGGAGACGGAAGAACCGCATCATGATGCCAGCGATGACGGTGTGCATCCCGACGATCAGGAGCGTCCCCAAGACCCCCAGGAGGCTCACCATCGAGGTCAGTCGATCGCCACGTACGTCTTGGTCTCGATGACGCCCTCGATATCTGCAACAGCGTCTGCGACGAGTTGCAGTGCATCATAGACCCCGTCAGTGCGCGTCTCGGCGATCAGGTCAAAGCTCCCAGCGACGAGATGGGCTTCCGAGACAGGGTCCAACGCGGCGATGGCATCGAGGACACCCGTCCGGTCAGTCTGCCCGATTTTCGCAAACACGAACGCGTCTGCCATGTACTAACACAGCATGATGGGCAAATGAATCATTCGGAGGGTACGTTTATGCGGTGGCATATCACACCTCATGCATATGCAGATCATCATCCTCGGGGCTGGGCGGGTGGGGATGCGAACCGCTCGGGTCTTGCGGCGCGAGGGGCATGAAGTCATCATCATCGACACCGACCGTGAACGCATCGAGATGGCCGCAGAGGATGGCTTCAGGGTGGTCCACGGGGATGGTTCGCATGAGGCGGTGTTGCTCGATGGCGGGATCGAAGAGGCCGCCGCAATCGGGGCTCTGACCGGCGATCTCAATGTCAACTTCGCGGCGTGTTCGATCGCCAAACACCACACCACATGGACCGTGATGCGCGTGGACATCGACCATCGTGAACGGGTCTATCACCAGTATGCGGATGAGGTCGATGAGGTGGTGTATCCAGAGCGGCTCGGGGCGATCGGGGCGAAGAATGCACTGCTCGGTGGATCGGTCCGTGCCATCGCGGATGTGGCGCAGAACCTCCAGGTGGTCATCATGGCGGTGACTGAGAAGTCGCCGATACGCGGGTACACTATCGAGGAGTTGGCGCTCCCGAGTGGGGCCGAGGTGCTCGCGTTCGGGAAGGCCGATGCCCCCATGCGGATTCCGCTCGCTGATGACTCACTCGCCGTCGGTGATCGCGTTGCGGTGCTCGCGGACTTCGATGTCCTCGAGGAGACCAGACAGCTGATCGTCGGGCAGAAGCTCGTCCCTGAAGGTGAGGTGGCATCGTGATCGCGTATGTGCTCGTGGACGCATCGTCTGGGCGTGTCGATGAGCTGACAGCCTCGATGGCAGAGGTCCACCCTGCAGTCGAATGGGTGCGGGTCGTCGCCGGTGATGTGGACTACATCGTCAAGATTGATGTGGCGGAGGCGGGGGCCATCCACGAAGTGACCGCTGGGTTGCTCGATATCGATGACATCGATGACACCCTCACCTACGTCGCGATGGAATGAGTGAGCTCAGTCTGCCGATCCGGACGCACGGTCGAGCAGCGTCGCGGCGACATCCGTGTAGCTGTAGCCAGGGATGATGCCCTCAGCGTATGTCCCCTCGATGTATTCGGCTATCGCCACGATGTCATCGAGCGCCCGATCGAGGTTCTGGTCGACCACTGTGAGCCCCACAGCGATCATCGCAGGGCCGCGTTCGGTGTGAACCGTGAGGTCGGTGTGCCCTCTCGTCACGCCGGCGACATCATCCAGCCTGAGTCGGAAGGTGCGGAACCATTCATCCTCAACCACCGCTGCAATCGATTCTTCCGTCACCATCTGCAACGGGGGGACCAGCACGCGCAGCTCGAAAGCGGGAACATCGTCGACGCTCGCCGGTTCGACGGAAATCGTGAAGACTGTCGCCTCGAGGCTGAACGCATCTGAGTCGGTCGCAACGGTCCCCGGTGCTGCGATGAGCGCATCCAGCGCAGCCGACTGTGGGTCGTCCATGATACGTCAGTCGTTGGCAGGTGTATTGTGACACACGGTCGGCGGCGAGGCAGGTTTAATATGAACGTCCATGAAGGACACATCGGCGCTTCGTCTGGAGGGCCGAAGCGTCAATCGGGACCTACACAGGGCGGCTGTGGACACCGGATGCTCCGGGGTCCACGCTTTTGCTGCAGATGCGGGGGATGGGATTTGAACCCACGAACCCCTTCGGGAGCGGATCTTAAGTCCGCCGCTTTTGGCCAAGCTCAGCCACCCCCGCGCCCACGCACGCCCGTATGTGTCTGTCACCAGGGACTGAAAAGTAGCTTCGCCTCTGGCGGTCACCAGTCGACACTGAACGTCCCGTCACCGTGTGGATCGGGTGCGATCTCAGCGTCAGTACGGCGATCGATGATATGGATCACCCCAGCGCCCTTCTTTGCAGGACACACCTCCGCAGCGCGCATGTTCTCTTCGAGCTCTGATTCGTCGATGAAGTAGGACCGTGGACGGGCGAGTCCGGAGGTGATGTCCATCTCCCAGTTGGCAGCGACCTCCGCACATCTGCCGGCACCGATGCACCGATTCGCCTCAAAGATGATTTTGTACGGCTTCTCCTCGACAGGCGGTGCGTTGGCAGAATCACCGATCTCACTCGGGGAGATCGACGGAGATGAATCAGGCATATGAGGAGAAGCTGTCCGCAGCCGATTGGCTATTTCGCCTCAGGTATCGAACGTGATTGCATCCACGCTCACTGGTTCGACGGGGCGGTCACGTCCATCGGTCTCTGTGGCACCGATCGCATCAACGACATCCATACCATCGCTGACTCGTCCGAAGACAGCGTGTCGATCATCGAGGTGTGGCTGGGGGGCGAGTGTGATGAAGAACTGCGATCCGTTGGTGTTGGGTCCGCGGTTGGCCATCGAGAGCACCCCTGCGGCATCATGCCGGAGGTCTGGGTGGAACTCATCATCGAAGGTGTATCCAGGGCCACCCGTTCCGTCACCGGATGGGTCACCACCTTGGATCATGAAATCACCAATCACGCGGTGAAACACTGTGCCCGGATACAACGGATCCGTCCGCTCATCGCCGGTGTCGGGATCTGTCCACGTCCGTGTGCCCTCTGCGAGAGCGCGGAAGTTCTCGACGGTCTGTGGTGCCCGGTCCTCGAACAGCTCGATCTGTATCATCCCCTCGGATGTCTGCATATGGGCAGTCATTCCATCAGTCATACAGCGCGTCTGGCCCCGAGTGATAAAGTCACCCGGATATCTGCTCAGAATCTGCGGGCCTGTTCGAGCACCCTCGATGCCGCGCCGCCTGTGAGGCTCTCGCGTGCCATCTCGATGCCGTCCTCGAGCGACGGGGCGTCCTCGCGCGCGAAGATGCGCAACGCGGCATTCAGCAGCGCGGCATCACGAACCGGTGCGGATGCCTCACCTGCGAGCACCGCCTCGGTGATCCGTGCGGAGGCCCCAGCGACGTCAGCCCCCTCTACCGCCAGGTCCTCCTCGGTGAATGTGAGGTCATACCGGTCTGGCTCGATCGTGTAGTCGGTGAACTTGCCATCGGTCGACTCGCCCACCGTCGTGTAGCCCGGGCGGATGTCATCATACCCCTCCATGCCCTGGAACATCACCACCCTGCGGGGGCTGTCATGCTCCATCGCCGCGAAGGTGTCAACGATCTTCTTCGCGAACGCCAGATGATAGAACGATCCGAGATGCACATGAGCCCCTGCAGGGTTCGCGATCGTCTCGATCGTGTTGATGAATGTGCGGACACCCATCTGGTCCCGGCGGTCTGTCAACGCCGCGATGTGTGGGGCGAATGCGGGCTGATAGTAGAACCCGAAACCGACTGCATCTGTCATCTCTGCGGACTCAGCAGGCTGCAGTTCGGTGCGGACCCCGAGCGCATCCAGGACGTGCTTGTACGCATCCTGCTTCTGGGTGGGTACGCGGTCACCTGAATGGACCACCACGGGGGTCCCCGCTCCAGCAGCGATGAGCCCCGCGATCACCCCGAGGATTGCCGTTCGTCCCTTGCCATCGTAGTTCGCGCCACAGTCGACCGGATCTACCGCCGGGCGTGCGACCTGCGTCTGCTCCATCATCACATCTGCGTATGCCGCTAACTCCTCGGGGGTGTTGTGCTTCCATCGGTTGGCAAGCCAGAAGGCTCCCAGGGTCGTGGGGTCTGGGTCGCCTGCGAGGATCTGACGCATCGCCGCGGTCGCCTGCGGCCGGGTGAGGTCCTGAGCAGACTTGATACCCGTACCCACGACCTCCGTCATCAACCGCTGGAGCGGCCACGATTCCGTGTCGGGTGCGGGTGGTGCCTGGGCCATACTGCTAATCATATCGGTGATGCCAAAAGACACGCGCCTTCGGGCGAAACCGGTACATGCATTCCCACACATCGGCCGACATGAGCGCACAGACCGATGACTGGCAGACGGGGCTCGATGCGACCGATCAGGCCCTGATCGATGGGTTCCAGAGTGGATTCCCACTGGAACCGAATCCGTTCGAGACGGTCGGGCAGGCACTCGGGACAACGCCCGCTGATGCGTTCGAGCGACTCGAGCAGCTGATGCAGGGGGGCATCGTCCGCCGCTTCGGTGCCGTATTGAATCCACCAGTCATCGGATCATCAACGCTGGCGGCAGTACAGGCACCCGAAGGGCGCTTCGATGACATTGCTGCTGTGATCAATGGATACGAGCAGGTGAATCATAACTATCGCCGCAAGCACACGTGGAACATGTGGTTCGTCGTGACTGCCGCGACGCAGGATAGACGCGATGAGATCCTCGCTGAGATCGAAGAGCGGACCGGATGTGCGGTGCTGAATCTCCCCATGCTCACCGACTACTACATCGATCTCGAGTTCCCCGTGGTCAACGACGATCGCGTCGCAAGAGAGGGGGTCACTGAGACTGATGTGTCGGCCACACGCATCAGTGAAGATGCTATTGGGAGCCTCACCGATCGCGAGCGAAGCGTGATCCTCGGGATTCAAGACGGCTTTCCGATGTCGATGACCCCGTATGCAGAGATCGGTGATCGGCTCGGACTCGGAAGTGAGGAGGTCACCGAGATCATCAGTGGTCTGATCGAGAAACGGTGTATCAAGCGGGTTGGGTGTGTGATCAATCACATCACCACGGGCTTCACCGCAAACTGCATGGTGGTCTGGGACGTGCCTGACCCTGCATTGGACGAGCGGGGCGAGCAGGTGGGTCGGCTCCCCTATGTGACGCTCTGTTACCATCGACCACGCCGGCCCGAACAGGGGTGGCAGTACAACCTCTTCACGATGGTTCACGGTCGAGAGGCAGCGTTCGTGGACGCGAAGATCGACGAACTCGCCACAGAGCACCTCCCCTACCCGCACGAACGGCTGTACTCCGAGGAGAAGTTGAAACAGACTGGTGCACGGTACCGTGCACTGCTGGATGAATGACCGATCCGATCACAAGAGCCGATCCAGCGTGCGAACCGCCAATGCATGTCCACGCCTCGTCCCACCGATGACCGCACGAGCAGCCCCGTATCGGAGCTTTCGACGGGTGGCCGTGACGTAGTGACCGAGGGCCATTCGTAGCGGGGTTCGCCGACCATCGATGGCGTAAGGCCGCTGCCGTAATGCGTCGATCACCAGCTGGGCGTCCACCGCATCAGGTGATTCGATGGGCAGCTCGACCGTCGTGTACGCACGCCCCACGTACCCTGCACGGTGGGCATCGCTCCCTGCGACCCCAGGATACCCGTGCCGTGCTGCATAGCGGGCTGCACGACGGTTCTGGTATCCCGTCACAGTCCAGGAGTTGTACGTCTCGATGGCATCGGGCCGCACATCCCGGAGGCGCCGGCGGGAGATGCCGTGGCGACTCCGCTGGAATGGGTGTGCGACGACCGAGACACCGCCCTGTGCACGCACAGCCTCGATCGTCGACACGACTGATTGCTGAGGCGCAGGCAAGCGCTCGATACCGAGTGCCAGCAGGTGACCTGCAGCGGTCGATATCTCCGCACCGACGATGCCGATGAGTCCGTAACTTGGAGCGAGCTGTGCCGCCCTGCGTGAGCCCTCGATCGCATCATGGTCGGTGATGATGACCGCATCGAGACCGATCTCAGACGCCTGCTCCAACAGCAAATCGACCGGTTCGGACCCATCGTACGATGCGGCTGAATGCACGTGTGGATCGATGCGCAGGCGGACTGCCACGCTCGTGCCTTTGGCCTACAGTGGTAAGAGCCTGGCCGCGATCAGCTCGCCAGATCCTCGGCGATCGCTGCTGCCTGCTCATGTCCGTTCCAGAACGCTGCGGGCACGCGGCCCACACCGGTCACCCAATCACCGGCAACCTGTAGCCGTGCCTCACTCAGGGGGGCATGCACACCCGCATCGACCGCATCCTCCGGAAGCGCATAGCGCCACCACTGATGATCGGTCCAATCCGGTAGGCGGTAGCGGTCATCATCGACGGTCTGAGCGATCATCTCCGAGACCGCCTCTGCGATCTGTGCATCAGGGGTCTCTGCATGTCGACGAGAGTATCCAGCACCCAGTTGCGCGATCCACAGGCTCTCACCATCTGGCACCCGTCCCGGCTTGCACTCCTCGCGACTGAGCCATCCCACCGGACGAGTGTGGTCGGGATCGACGATTGCGTACCATGGGAACTCGCTTGGGAATGGGTAATGCAGTGCCACCGTGTGGACCGACCGGTAGGGCACAGACTCGATGGCGAGGGCCGTCGACTCGATCTCCTCCGGAACGTCTGATGCTTTGAGGAGTTCAGCGGTCTGCGGAGCCGGTGGGGTCAGGACCACCCAGCGGAATGGGCCATGGCTGGTCCCATCGGTGTCAACGAGCTCCCAGCCGTTAGATGCTGGGGCCAATCGATCGATGCGCGTCCTGCGATGAACCTGCACATCGGTGTCCGCCAACACCCGCTTTGCAAACTGTGTGATGCCATCAGTGTACGTCCAGTGAACACCGTTCGGTGGGTCTCCTGCGGTCGGCCGACCATGCTCTCCGTACACCCACACCGGCGCCTCGATTGCCCCAGCACCCTGTGTCCCTAAGCGGTCGATCAGGTCTGCTGTTCGGTCATCGGCAACGGTGATGTAGTTCGCCCCATGGTCGTAGATGCATCCATCACGTCTCCGGCTCGCTGCCCGTCCGCAGACACCCCCGCTCTTCTCGAAGACCTCGAGCGTGGCATCGGTGTCGCGAAGCCGATCGATGACCCCCATGCCGGCGGGGCCTGCGCCGATTATGGCGACATCACGAAGCGGGGAGCGACTCATGCGAGAGTCAGCGCCCGTGGCTGCAAGAACTTACTGCCCTGTACAGTGGTGTTGCAGGAAGTTGCCGATCAACCGATGGCCCACACCGGTGAGCACCGATTCAGGATGGAACTGGACTGCCTCCAACGGATACTCGAGGTGTCGGACCCCCATGATGAGTGCATCATCATCAGCGGTGCGCGCGGTCACCGTCAGCTCATCGGGCACACCCGCTGCGATGAGCGAGTGGTAGCGCCCTGCGACGAACTCCGCTGGGAGGTCGACGTAGATCCCCTCCCCGTCATGGACGATCCGTGAGGTCTTGCCGTGTACGGGACGGGGGGCGCGGTCGATGGCACCACCGTACACATGGACGGCTGCTTCCAGGCCGAGGCACACCCCCAGGACGGGGACGTGTGGGGCGAGCTCTTCGAGCACAGCGGTGGTGACACCCACGTCCCGTGACTGTGCGGGATGGCCAGGCCCTGGGCTGATGACGACCGCATCGGGCGCTGCTGCGTCGATGCGGGCCAACTCAACCGTGTTGCGGAAGACCTCGACGGTTGGTGAGGTGCCCTCGACCGTCTGCGTGGAGAGGTACTCCACCAGATTGTACGTGAAGGAATCGAAGTTATCGATGACGGCGATCGTGATCATGGCTCCTCCGTCGTGGCCAGCCGGAGTGCAGAGAGGACCGCCTCCATCTTCTGATCGGTCTCTGCGAACTCGGCCGCCGGATCGCTATCGGCGACGACCCCGGCGCCTGCGCGTACCGTGATCTTGCCCGCATCCGCGGTGGCCGTGCGGATGACGATCGCGAAGTCCGCATCACCTGACCATGACCAGTAGCCGACGCCGCCGCCATAGACCCCCCGAGGATCATCCTCGAGGTCTCGGATGATCTCCATCGCCCGGAGCTTGGGAGCTCCCGTCAGTGTCCCCGCCGGGAAGGTTGCGCGGACCGCATCGAAGGCGTCCTGATGTGGGGCCAACTGCCCGGAGACGGTCGATTCGATGTGCTGGACGTGGCTGTACTTGATGACCTCCATGAACGCATCGACCCGGACCGACCCGGCCTCTGAGACACGGCGGACGTCGTTGCGCGCCAGATCAACGAGCATGGTGTGCTCGGCACGTTCCTTGTCGTCCGCCAGCATCTCTCCGGCGAGACGGCGGTCCTCCACGGGAGACCCCCCACGTGCGCACGTGCCCGCGATGGGATTGACGACGACCCGCCCATCGCGGACCGATACCAGCGTCTCCGGACTTGCGCCGATGACCCGATGGTCACCGTCATTGAGGAGGTACATGTACGGAGATGGGTTGATCGCACGCAACGCGGCGTACAGCTGGGTGGGGTCCAGGTCCGTCTCGAAGCTACGTGCCCGGGCGATGACCCCCTGGTAGATGTCGCCGCGTTCGATGTGGTCGATCGTCTGCGAGACAGCTGCTTCATACCCCGCTCGGTCCATCCCATCAGGCGCTGGCGTGAACGACCCCGTGGACGAGGTGGCTGCTTCGATGTCGGTGAGTGCCCCCCGCACTTCCTGGAGCTGTGCACGGAACCGCTCATATGTGGCATCCCGCATCTCCGGGGAGGTCATCAGCGGTGTGTGGATCAGCGCCGCCTCCTCTGCATGATGATCGACGACGATCGTCATCGTCGTCAGCGCGAACATCGCATCGGGTCTGGGGCCGTCAGGTCGCTCGACCCCCACCTCCTGCAACCAGATGTCGTAGACCGCCTCGTAGGTGAGGAACCCCACCAACCCACCGGTGAACCGGTATGGGGGGCGTTCTGGGATCGCCGATGTGTCGATGTGGGCAACGAACGAACGCAGACGGTCGAGCACGTCACCTTCCACCGCCGCTGCGCGCGCTCGCAGGTCATCGACCAGCCCCTCGAAGCGCTGCGCATGCACATCCACGTCTACTGACGCTCCCGTGATGCTAATCGTCGCAATGGGGTCCAAACCGATGTACGAGTAGCGCGCATGTGAGGCGGGGGTCCCATCGCTCACGAATGCACCATCGGGGTCCGATGAGGCAATCTTCGCACCGCTTTCGAGGAGGAATCCATGTGAGGAGGACCCCGTGAGTGTCCGATAAGCATCGAGTGGGTCGACCATCGGCAACGGCGCATGGAGGTATCCGACGGCGGGGTACGAGGTGGTCGATACCGCGTCATCGAACTCCGATTCTGAGATCTCCGTCGGCATCAGATGCCCCCCCTGGCTGCGGTGACGAACGACTGCACTCTATCGGGATCCTTCCTCCCGGGTGCAGCTTCCACACCGGATGCAACGTCGACAGCATACGGCTGCAGGGCCGCGACCACGTCGCCCACGTTCTCGGGTTGCAACCCCCCGGCGATGATGCAGGGTAGATCGACTCCTTCGATGGCTGCTTCGACCTGGTCGGTATCGACCTGTCGTCCGGTCCCACCTCCGCCATCTTGCGTCAGCGAATCGACCAACACAGCCGCTGGTCCGGTCACACCGTCACGATACGCCTCGAGCCCAGTGGGATCTGTCACGGCGATCACAGGGCATGTGAGTGCCTCCACGGCCTCCTGGATGGCATCCGGTGGATGGTGCCCATGGATCTGCACGCAATCAGGCTCGACGGTATCGACGAGCGCGACAGCATCGACCGGGCGATCCGGTGTGCACACCAACACCGAGGTGATCAATGGCGATGATGCTGCGACGAGTGACCGCGCGTCACCCGGGGAGAGCCGACGCGGCGAGTCCAGCTCGGTCACGATCACACCGAAGGCATCCGCGCCCGCCTTCTCGATTATTTGCAGGTCCCGCACCGAGGTTGTCCCACAGATCTTCACCCTGGTCATCTAGGTCACACCCCCGCACGCATCGAATCAAGAACATGGCCTGCAGCGCCCGAGTCGATTGCCTCTGCAGCCCTTGCGGTGCCTGCATCGAACGATGCGACGGCATCACAGACGTACAACGCAGCGGCGGTGTTCGCAAGCACGACGTCGCGTGGGGGGCCCTCCAGGTCCCCTACGATGACCGCCTCGAGCGTCTGGGCGTTCTCCACAGGACTCCCACCGGCTATCGCTTCGATGGGCGCATCTGTGAGGCCGAAATCAGCAGGCGCCAGCTCGTACAGCTCGACCGTGTCCTCGGTGACCTCAGCTGCTGTCGTGGGTCCGTGCAGACCCACCTCATCGAGTCCCGGACTGTTGACCACGAGTGCACGCTCGACGGGCAGGCGTGCCAGCGCATCGGCAAGTGTGGGCACGAGTGCTGCGTCGTACACGCCCACGAGCTGGGCGTCTGCCCCTGCAGGGTTGGTCAGCGGTCCGAGGATGTTGAAAATCGTCCGCATCTGCAGCTCTCGTCGGGGGCCGATCACCGCCCGCATCGCGGGGTGGAACACCGGCGCGAGCATGAACCCGATCCCGATCTCGTCGATGGTCTGCTCGACCGCCGGTGGCGCTGCGTCGATGGTGACCCCCACCGCATCCAACACGTCAGCACTACCCGATGAAGAGGAGATCGAGTAGTTCCCATGCTTCGCGACAGCGGGCCCAGCAGCCGCGGCGACGATCGCGGTCATCGTGGAGATGTTGATCGTATCATGCGCATCGCCGCCGGTACCGCAGGTATCCAGTAGCGGGCGGCGTGTGGGGTTGATCCGCTCAGCCGCCGCCCGCATGCCCGCGGCGAAGCCCGCGATCTCCGCGTCGGTCTCACCCTTCATGCGCAGGCCTGTGAGAAGCGCGCCAATCTGCGCTGGTGTGGCCGACTCGAAAATTGCAGATGCAACCTCCTCAGCACGCCTCTGCGACAGGTCCTGCCCGTTGATGACTGCACGCAGGGCTGTGGAAATCATCGAGTCTTCCATTGATGAATATATCTGATGCATAATGCACATAAGTATACATCGGTAGGGTCCTATCAAACTCAGAGCGAAATATTCAATGGATGATTGGCAGTATATTGGTCGTGGGTTGGTGGTCTAGTCTGGTTATGACACCTCCTTGACATGGAGGAGACCGGCAGTTCAAATCTGCCCCAACCCATCCTATATAGATTCTGTAGTTGAGGTCCCGGACAGGGAAGGCGATGATCTCGCAGACAGAGGCAGTCGGTCATCCGGTGAAGGCGTCAGACATCTGTCATGCAAGTAGCGCACGCAGTGGTGTGCCCGTCACATCGCGCAGGGCGGCGAAACGAGGGGCTAGACGCCGACCCTACTGAAATCAGAGGTGATGCGTACCACTGAGCATTTCTGGAGACCTATATAGTTGTATGTTGCATCTATAGCGATATTAGTTAGTTACTTACATAGCTCAGTAATCGGTGCGGGTGATGGCAGACGACAATGCTATTGAATTCGACAGTGGTTCTCGCCGCAAGTTCCTGACGGCCTCAGCGGGGGTGGGCGCGATTGCGTTGGCGGGATGTACCCAGCAGGGTGGCTCAGAGCCAGCCGATGACGGAGACTCAGGGAGTGCAGATGATGGTTCGAGCGAACCCGAGACGCTCTCGGGGGAGGTCAACATCGCCGGCTCCTCGACGGTGTTCCCGCTTGCAACGGCGTTCGCCGAGATATTCCAACAGGATCATCCCGATGTGAGCATCAACATCCAGTCCACCGGGTCTGGTGGTGGGTTTGCGAACTTCTTCTGCCCTGGAGACACGGATTTCAACAACGCGTCTCGGCCGATCAAGTCCGGTGAGTTGGAGGATTGTCAGTCGAACGGAGTGAATCCTCTCGAGCTCGTCGTGGCCACAGATGCCTTGACAGTCGTGGTCAACGAGGACAACCCCGTCGACTCGATGACGGTCGACGAGCTGCAGCAGGTCTGGTCGGGGGATGCCCAACCGGCGAACTGGAACGATGTCAACAGTGATTGGCCCGACCTGGAGTTCGAGATGTACGGTCCGACTGAGGCGTCCGGGACGTACGACTACTTCAATGAGGCAATCATGGACGACGGTGAGGTCCCACACCGCCAGGACTACTCCGCGACCGAGCAGGACCGGACAATTATCCAGGGTGTGGAGGGGTCGACCAGTGCGATCGGCTACATGGGCTTCTCATACTACATCAACAACGCGGACCGTGTGAAAGCGCTCGCGATCGATGGCGGAGCCGGGCCCGTCGAACCGTCGCTCGAGTCGGCGAAGTCGGGCGAGTACACGCCCCTGGCGCGGCCGCTGTTCACGTATCCTTCCGTTGATGCGCTCGCGAAGCCGCAGGTGCGTGAGTTCGCACGCTTCTTCGTGGACAACACCGACAACACGGAGATTGTGGCGGACGATGTCGGGTACGTGCCCCTCGATGCTGAGACGAAAGAGGAGATGGTCTTCAAGCTCGAGGGCGCGATCTCCACCGTCGTCTGATCGGTCCAACCCTCACACATTATTACCGCGGCCCGCTGTCAGCATAATCAAGTATCCACCCAATGTCCACTGATGACATCGTCGCCGATCTGACCGCACAACGACAGAACTCTCCCGTCGAACTGGGCGTGCGTTCCTTCTTGTTCGCGTGTGCGGTGCTGTCGGTGGTCACGACGGTGAGCATCATCCTGTTGCTGGTGTTCGAGGCCAGCCAGTTCTTCACCGTCACGGCCAATCTCCTGGGCGTGGATGCGGAGACCGCGTCCATCGTCGACTTCCTCACAGGGACCACCTGGCAGGTCGGAAACCGGCAGTTCGGTGTGTTGGCACTGGTGTCGGCGACGCTCTTGATCACGATCGGCTCAGCGGCGATCGCCATCCCCTTTGGTGTCGCGACGGCCATCTACCTCAGTGAGTATGCGGCCCGCCGTCATCAGGCCATCCTGAAGCCCGCACTCGAGGTCCTCGCGGGGATCCCGACGGTCGTCTACGGCTTCTTCGCGCTGATCTACATCACCCCATTCATCAAGCGGATTTTCCCGGAGACGGGCACGTTCAATCTGTTCGCAGCGAGCGTGGTCGTGGGCATCATGATCATCCCGATGGTCGCCTCCATCAGCGAGGATGCAATGTCGGCGGTCCCCGATAGCCTGCGAGAGGCAGGGTACGGGATGGGTGCGACGAAGTTCGATGTGTCGACGGGTATCGTGGTGCCGGCGGCGCTGTCTGGGATCTTCTCCTCGTTCATCCTCGCGCTGTCACGGGCGATCGGTGAGACCATGGCGGTCACTGTCGCAGCCGGGGCCCAGGCCAAGTACCTCAACCCCTTCCCCATTCTCGAGTTCCTCGGGGGGCAGGCACCGCTGCCTGTGAACATCGCCGTGTACCAGGAGGGGGCATTGCCGATGACGGCGGCGATGGTCAAACTGCTGACGGGCGACCTAGAGGCAGGGGGCATTGAGTATCAGAGTCTCTTCGCGATCGGTCTGACGCTGTTCGCGATCACACTCGCGATGAACATCATCTCTGATCTGATCGCCCAGCGCTACCGGGAGGAGTACTGATGGCGGTCAGACCAGCCGACCGGGCTGTCGACGGGTTCGGTCATGTGAGCCGCAGGGTCGGCACAGCCTTCGAGTACCTCCTCGTCGCGGCAACCCTCTTCGGCCTGGCCATCCTCGCATTCCTGCTGGTGTTCGTTGCGAATGACGCAATCCGTCCCCTGACGGCCGACCCCCGGTGGCATCTCGTGTTCCTGCTGACGCTGGTGTTGCCGGCGACAGGGACGGGTCTGTGGTACTACCGGCGGAATCGGAGTGCACTCCGCTTCGGGATACAGGTCGTCGCGCTGCTGCTGGTGAGTCTCCTGTTCGGTGGGGGACTCGCGCTGATCTTCGTCGACATCATTCCACCCGCGGTGTTCGTGGCCTATCTGGTGACGGTCGGGGTGTTGGCTGGTGCGGTCGTGCTGGTGCAGCGTGAGAACCACCGGCTGAGCTTTCCCACGCAGGTTGGCGTGGTGCTGGTGGTGGCGTATGTGGTCCTCGGGGGGCTGCCGGGGCCGCTGGGCGCGATCGCCGGGGTCGGACAGATCCTGCCCAATGTGGCAGGGCTCTTGCTAGCAGCACCGGTGTACCCCGCAGACCATCTGCTGCTCATCGCGGCGCTGGGTGTCCCCGTTGCGATCGGGGTGGCGCACCTGCTATCGATGAGCACCGATGGTGCCGTCACGCGCGAGCGCGCGGCGATGGTGTTCACCATCGCGATCGCCACAATGATTCTCGTGGGCGCACCACTGGGGCTCACAGCGGTGCCCGCCGTGGTCCTCGGGGCCATCGCCGTCGTCCCGACGGTGGGGTACACCTGGGTGAGCCTGCATCGGCGGCCACACCTCCGTGATGGGCTCGCCATCCCCGCAGTCCTCATCGGGGGCGCACTCGTCGGTGCGGCCATCGTCGGGGAGTTCAGCTTCGCGGGGCCACAGTCATGGGTGACGTGGGAGTTCCTGACGAGCTCGCACAGCCGGAATGCCGAGAACGCGGGGGTCTACCCCGCGATTGCGGGGTCGATCCTCCTCATGTTGGTGGTCATCGTGTTGGCGTTCCCGCTCGGGGTGGGCGCAGCCGTCTATCTCGAGGAGTATGCGCCCCGGAACCGCCTGACGAGGTTCATCGACGTGAACATCTCCAATCTCGCGGGCGTGCCGTCTGTCGTGTACGGATTGCTGGGGTTGGGGGTGTTCGTGACGTACCTGAACCGAGGGACGGGGACCGTCCTCGTGGGAGGGGCGACGTTGGCACTGCTGATCCTACCGATCGTCATCATCGCCGCACGCGAGGCGATCCGGAGCGTGCCAAGTGACCTGCGACAGGCCTCCTACGGGATGGGGGCGACGCGGTGGCAGACCGTCCGCCGGGTGGTCATCCCCCGTGCGTTCCCCGGCATCCTCACCGGCACGATCCTCGCGCTGGGTCGGGCGATCGGGGAGACGGCCCCGCTGATCATGATCGGCGCACCGAGTGTGGTCTTCAGCGTACCGACGGAGCTCGCCTCGAAGGTGTCGGCGATGCCGCTGCAGGTGTACGCTTGGGCATCACTGTTCGCTGGGCCGGGGTTCTATGAGAAGGCGGTGCCGGCGGGCGTGGTGGTGTTGCTCGTGGCGCTGCTCGCGATGAACTCCGTGGCGATCGTGCTGCGCAATCGGTTCACAGAGGAATGAGGGTAGATACATATGAGTAACCAACAAACAGCGGAGGTAAGCACAGAGACGATGAGTGAGGAACCCACCGATGGATCGACAGATCGAGGCGGGCTGATCAGTACGGATATCGATGCGGTGAGTCGCAGCCAGCGGGTGCGGGAGACATCCACACTCATCAGTGCGCGGGATATCAACGTCTACTACGGCGAGAATCGTGCGCTCCAGGACATCAATCTGGACATCCCAGAGCGGCGGGTCACCGCGTTGATCGGTCCGAGTGGCTGCGGGAAGTCCACCTTCCTGCGCTGCATCAACCGGATGAACGACCTCATCGACGTCGCTCGGGTCGAGGGGACGCTCGAGCTGCTGGGCAAGGACGTGTACGAACCAGATGTCGACCCCGTCGCACTGCGCCGACGCGTCGGCATGGTGTTCCAGAAGCCCAACCCCTTCCCGAAGTCGATCTATGAGAACGTCACCTACGGTCTGGAGATCCAGGGGGTCGAGGGCGACTACGATGCGATCGTCGAGCGGTCGCTGCGGCGAGCGGCGCTGTGGGATGAGGTGAAGGACAAGCTCGACAGCTCGGGGCTGGACCTCTCAGGTGGTCAGCAGCAACGACTGTGCATCGCACGGGCGATCGCACCGGATCCTGATGTGCTGTTGATGGATGAGCCAGCGAGTGCGCTCGACCCCATCGCCACATCGAAGATCGAGGATCTCATCACCGAGCTGTCGTCGGAGTACACCGTCGTCATCGTCACCCACAACATGCAGCAGGCAGCGCGGATCTCGGATAAGACAGCGGTGTTCCTGACAGGGGGCGAACTCGCTGAGTTCGATGACACGACCAAGATCTTCTCGAACCCCGATCGGCAGGAGGTTGAGGACTACATCACCGGGAAGTTCGGCTGAGTCGGAACGGTTAATCACGCGTTGACGAAGTGGTGGCATGGCGTCACCGTATGCCATCCTCGAGGTGTCCGAGTCAGCGGATGCTGAGGAGATACGAACGGCATACAGGTCGAGGATCAAGCGTGCACATCCCGATAGAGGGGGGTCGATCGAACAGTTCGTCTTGGTGAAGGAGGCGTATGAGGAGGCGATGCATGCGCTGGAGTCCCCCGAGCACAGCCCAGCTGATATCACCTATCGAGCGACGCAGACCACCGTGGGGTACACCGTGAGCTATCTCGACTATGCGGTTGTGCAGCGAGAGGGATGGGCAGTTGACGATCCGCAGAATTTCTCGCGAGCAGAGGGTTTGGACCTCCCTCCGAGCGAGTTCGGGGCTTTCGCGGTCGGGCACCGTGAGAGTGTGCTTGAGGCCGCCGAGCGGCACGGGTTCAGTTGGCCATACTCCTGTCGAGGGGGTGCATGTGCGAACTGTGCGATTCTGATCGTCGAGGGGGCCGTAGATATGAATGTCAACACCGTGTTGACTCAACCAATGCGAGAACGGGGAATCAGGCTCTCGTGCATCGGGGAACCGGTCACAGAGCATATCGCGATCGTCTTCGATATCGGGAGCCTTCCAGGGTTGTCGGAGCTGCGGTTACCAGCCCAACAGGCTAACCCGGCGGAATGAGCCAGACGAAGCTTCAAGGAAACTGCGGTCGAACCTCCGGGAAGGGAACACATGGATATCAGCACCATCGCGACAGACGAATTCGTGGAGGTCGATCCGAGCGAACGTGCGAGCAAGATCCGCTCGATCTTCGAACGCGATCGACCACGTGGCGTGCTTGTGACAGAAGATGGGGATTTCCGCGGGGTGATCGGACAGCAACAGCTGATCCGGTCGCATCTCGAGGACACGACCCAGGCGCATGCACTGATGCGGTCTGCGCCCACCCTTGCTGCGGATGCGGACGTCCGCGATGTCGCCAGACTCCTCGTCGAGGGGGATGTCAAGATCGCTCCGGTGGAAGATGACAGTGGTCTCATCGGCATCGTGGCGATCGATGCGATTCTCGAGGCGGTACTGCCAAATCTGTCAGCGATCGATGTCGAGGACATCTACACGGGAGCCGTAACGACCGTGGATGATCAGGCACATCTTGGGCGTGCGATCAATCTCTTCCGGGAGGAGGGGATCTCACGGCTCCCGGTGACCGATGCGGATGACGGCGGTCTCGTGGGGATCTTGACCACAGTCGACATCCTGGATTTCGTGACCAGGCGTGAGCACCGGCAGGGCAAGCAGGACCGCCGAGGCGACATCGACCGGATGTTGGACCTCCCCGTGTACGATCTGATGTCCTCCCCCGTCGAACAGATATCAGGTGATGCGACGGTCGAGGATGCCGTCGAACAGATGTTCCAAGCAGGGTTCTCGGGGTTGGTCGTGACTGACGCAGGCGGACAGGTTTCGGGAATCATCACGAAGACAGACGTCCTCCGGGCGCTCAGCTACACCGAGGACACACAGATGGATGTGCAGATCACGAACATCGCACTGTTGGAGACACTGCAGCGGTCTGCCATCAACGAAGCCATCCGAGATGTCGCCTCGAAGTACCAGGAGATGGATGTCTTGCATGCACACGTGCGGTTTCATGAACACAAGGAGAAGCTCCGTGGCACGCCCTTGATCCTCTGTAAGATCCGCCTCCGGACGAGCCATGGTCAGATGGCAGGCACCGGAGAGGGGTATGGCGCCGAGCATGCGTTCCGCCTGGCGCTTGACACCCTCGAGCGCAACGTCCTCGAGACGAAGGGCGTGATCGCAGATGAGCGCTATGAGGGCGAACTCATCCGGAAGCTCGAGCAGGTCTAGAGCTCGACTGCGGCGATCCCGGTATCGGTGATGCGGAAGCGTGCGCTCTGGCCAGCTGCGAGGTCACGGTGCTTCTCGATGGTGAGACGGCGATTCCCGCCCCGGAACCGATCGATGCGGAGGATCGTCCCCGTCCAGTGTGCAAGCGTGTGTCCGCCCAGGGCGCGGATGCGGTCGGCATCCGGATCGGTGAAGACCTGATTGGTGATCACGACGGCCAACCCATGTTTTCGTGCCAGCGAGAGCAGATGTGTGACCTGCCGGGTCACCCGACGGAGTGACTCCCCATCATCGGCACTCCCAGTCTGGCGGGTCCGCTCCAGCCGGTAGAAGCCTGTGGCACTGTCAAGGACGATCAGGTCTGTCTCTGCTGCGTGTCGGGCGGTCTCCCGGACGGCGATCTCCTGTTCGTCGAAGTCATACACCGGCTCGATGAGCAGACGGTCCTGGACGGAGTCGATGGTCACCGTGGGGTCGACAGCTGCCAACACCCGATCGAACCGCTCCAGAGAGACGCCCTCCGTGTCGATGTAGATGACACGACCATCTGCGGCCAGGACCGACGCCGCAGTCGCCATCAGGAGGTTGGTCTTGCCTGCTGCGGGCACGCCGTAGACCTGTGTGACCGACCCCCGATCGAACCCACCGGCGAGCAGCTCATCCACAGGTGAGCATCCGGTCGAGACAGCACGGTTCACATTCGCCTCACGCGATGGCATGGCAAAAGCCCTCGGAGCTGTTTTGGCCTGCACAATCCTGGATGTGGTGTGATCGTCGTCGCGACCGCGGACTTCGAACTGGCACACGACCTGTTGGCGGCACTCAGGGTGCGCTCGATTCCGATGCAGGTGGCGCGGCCAGAGGACCCGGTCCCACCAGGGACGACAGCAGTGTTGACCGGAGCAGACGAACGGGTCGATGCACCGGCTGCAGTTCCCATCATCAGGGGGGATGTGTCCCAGATCCGGGGGATGATTGACCGTGCAGTTCGAGATGAGGCCGGACCGGCTGCACCGGTGGTGATCGGGGTCGACCCCGGACGGATGCCGGGCATCGCCGTCGTGCGCGGGGGCCAGACCCTCGCGGTCTCGGTCGTGGAGGCAGCGGACGCACCCCGGGTAATCCGACGGGAGTACCAGCGGTATGATGATGCAGTAATCAAGGTGGGCGATGGGGCACGGGTCGAGGGGGGACGACTGCTGCGGGCATTGGAGGATCTCCCGGTGCAGCTGGTCGATGAGACGGGCACGACCCCACATGTGAATCGGGGACCGCGTGCGATGGGGGATGCAGTCGCTGCGGTGAACATCGCGAACCGGCCTGGGCGGCGTGTGGACAGCGTCGAGTTCGAGCCGACAGTGGGAGAGATCAGGCAGATCAAAGTGCGCTCACGACAGGTGAGTCCGGATGACCGCACGCTGGACGGGGAGCGGGCAGCGGCTGTTGCTCGCGGGGAGCTGACCCTCGAGGAGGCTCTCGATGATCACCGCAAAGCCGGCGAATCCTCGTAGTACCGACCCAATGCCCGGGCGATGACCTCCGCTGTGGGGCGGTCCGTATCTGCGGCGACTGCCGCCGCAGAGGCAAACTCCACGCTCGCTCCGAGGGGTGTGCCGTCTGCGGTCATCGACTCCTTGATCACGACATCATGGACGTCGTCGTCAAGCTCCAGCTCAACCGACGTGAAGCTGCGGGCTGCGACGGACCGATGCACCTGCATCTGTTCGCGGATCCCCAGAGTTCCGGTCTCGCGTGCGAGCACCGCAGCGATCGCTCCGGCGGCTGTCGGGGGCGCGATGACCTTGATCAGATGGCCCGGCCTCGACTTTTTCATCATCAGGGGGATGATGCTCACATCGTGTGCCCCTGCTGCGCTGAGCGTCTGCTGCAATCCACCGAGAATCTCGGGCGACACGTCATCGACATTCGTCTCGAGCACGCTGATCTGCTCACGGTGCAGGGATCCTCCCACGGCCCCGCCGATGATTCGCACCACGTTCGCCTCGCTGGAGAACTCCCGTGCACCAGCGCCGTAGCCAACACGGTCGATGCCCATGGTGGGTACCGTATCGATGGGTGTGCCGATCTCCGCGAGAATCGCCGCGGCTGTGGGGGTCAACAGCTCCTCTGCGACCGGTCCGCCGGTGATCTGTAGTCCGGATGCGGCGACGATTTCAGTGACCGCAGGGGCAGGGAGGGGATAGCTGCCGTGAGCCATCTCACGTCGCCCCGATCCGGTGGCAAGCGGTGGGACGAGCACCTCCGGGGAGCCCAAGCTTGCGAGCAGCTGCAGGACCCCGACGATGTCGGCGACCGCATCATCTGCACCTACCTCGTGGAACACCACCTCCTCTGGGGTGGTATCGTGAATCGCAGCCTCGGCGGCGCCCAACCGTGTGACGATCGCGACAGCCGTGTCGCGCTCCACGGGGTCCAGCGGGAGATTCCCGATGATCTCGGTGACATCGGCGACCGTCCGATGGGGTCCATGCCCCTCGATTGGCGTGCCTGCACCTGCATCGACGACCTCGATCCGCGTCGCGGAGATGCCGTTGCGGTCCACTCGTGAACTCTCGTACTGGATGGCCAACGCCTCGGCGGTGGCAGCCAAGGGTGCCGGGTCAGCACCCAGGTCGAGCAGTGCACCCAGCAGCATGTCCCCCGCGGCACCCATCGATGCATCGACGACGAGCGAATCCATGTGAGTAGGATGGCCGCATCTGGCTAAAACCTGCAACATACGGTCGACACCGCTTAGTACGCAGCGTAACTACGGTTTGGCATGCATACAGCGCTGATGACCGACTCGGTCCCTGATGTGGATGACCGAGATTTCGGGGGTCAGGACCAATGAACGAGGTCCAACTGGAGGTCTCCAAGGCATACCCCAACGACACCGGACGGGGCATCGCCAGGTTGGACCCCGACACCCTGCTGCATCTGAAGCTGTCGCCGGGTGATATCATCGAGATCGAGGGCGCCCAGCAGACAGCAGCGAAGGTCTGGCGGGCAGATCGGCAGGACTGGAACACCGATACCGTGCGTATCGATGGGTTCACCCGGCAGAATGCGGATGTATCGATCGGTGAGCGGGTCGCGATCCGCAAGGCCGAGCCGGCACCGGCTGAGCAGATCACCCTCGCACCCCCTGAGGAGGCCAGCGTCTCCTTTGGGTCGGATGCGGCTGGGATGGTCAAGCGGCAAATCCTCAAGCGACCCATCGTGGACCACGACATCGTACCGGTGATGTCGTCCACAAACCACCCGTTCATGCGATCACCGGGGAATGCGATCCCGCTGATCGCGGTGGAGACGGAACCGGAGGGGGTCACCATCGTGACCGAGGAGACAGAGGTGAACCTCCGTGAGGAGCCCATCTCGGGGTTCGAACGGACCGGCGCAGGCATCACCTACGAGGATATCGGCGGCTTGGATGCCGCCATCCAGCGGGTACGAGAGATGGTCGAGTTGCCGATGAAGCACCCGCAGATCTTCAAGAAACTGGGTATCGAGCCACCACAAGGTGTGCTGTTGCATGGCCCCCCAGGGACAGGAAAGACGCTGTTGGCGAAGGCTGTCGCGAATGAGACCTCAGCGACGTTCTTCTCCATCGCGGGGCCGGAGATCATCTCGAAGTACTACGGTGAATCAGAGCAACAGCTGCGGGAGATCTTCGAGGAGGCCGCAGACGATGCGCCCTCGATCATCTTCATCGACGAGCTCGATTCCATCGCACCCAAGCGGGAAGATGTGACCGGCGAGGTCGAACGGCGGGTGGTGGCACAGCTCCTGACGATGATGGATGGTCTCGAGACGCGGGGACAGGTGATCGTGATCGCCGCGACCAACCGCGTCGACAGTGTCGACCCTGCACTGCGGCGTCCAGGGCGGTTCGATCGTGAGATAGAGATCGGTGTGCCGGATGAGACAGGACGCCGTGAGATCCTGCAGATCCACACCCGGGGGATGCCACTGGCGGATGATGTCGAACTGGAGAACCTGGCTGCTGAGACACACGGCTTCGTCGGAGCAGATGTCGAGTCGCTGACGAAGGAGGCTGCAATGAAGGCCCTCCGACGATATCTGCCAGAGATCGATCTGGATGAAGAGGAGATCCCACCCAGCCTCATCGATCGGATGATCGTCACCCGAGGCGATTTCGAGACGGCGTTGGGAGAGGTCGAACCCTCGGCGATGCGGGAGGTGCTCGTCGAGTTGCCGAAAGTGAGCTGGAACGACGTCGGAGGGCTCGAGGATGCAATCGATCGTGTCAAAGAGTCGGTGGAGTGGCCTCTGCGACAGCCTGAGCGGTTCGACCGCATGGGCATCGACGCACCCAAAGGTGTGCTGCTGTACGGCCCGCCCGGGACGGGCAAGACGCTGATCGCAAAGGCAGTCGCGAATGAGACGAATGCGAACTTCATCTCGGTTCGCGGTCCACAACTGCTGTCGAAGTGGGTGGGCGAGTCCGAACGTGCGATCCGGCAGACCTTCCGGAAGGCGAGGCAGGTCGCACCGACGGTGGTGTTCTTCGATGAGCTCGATGCACTCGCCCCGAATCGGGGTCGTGACATCGGTTCGAACGTCACCGAGCGTGTGGTCAATCAGCTGTTGACGGAGCTCGATGGACTCGAGGAGAATGGCACGGTGATGGTCATCGGTGCGACGAATCGGCCGGATATGATCGATCCCGCGCTGATTCGAAGTGGTCGGTTCGACCGTCTCGTCATGATCGGGCATCCCGGGGAGACGGGCCGTGAGGAGATCCTCAAGATCCACACGAAGGACTCGCCGCTGGCACCGGACGTGAGTCTCCGGGAGATCGCAGAAATCACCGATGGGTACGTTGGGTCCGACCTCGAGGCGATCGCACGTGAGGCGGCGATCGAAGCCCTGCGGGAGGATGGTGGGGCCGATGAAATCGAGATGCGGCACTTCCGCAAGGCGATGGAGGCGGTGCGGCCGACGATCACGGATGACATCATGGGCTACTACGAGGAGATGCAAGAGCAGTTCAAGGGTGGTACCCGGGGGCCGGTGCTGTCAGGGGGAGATGGTCGGATCGGCTTCCAGTAGCTACACCTCCAACTCGAAGAGCTCATCGCCAACATGGTGGAGCGTCTCGACGACGCGACCGCTGTCACCAGGCATCTCCGGGCCAGCGACGAGCGCCCGACCCACCGCGAGGACCTTCCCATGTGTCTCCTCGATGATACACACCAGGTCGTCGGCTTCGATCGACCTGTCGGCATCCACGATACCGGGGCGCATGATGTCTGCACCATTGGCCACGAAGGAGACAGCCCCTGCATCGACCGTCACCGTATGGCGCTCGGGGAGATGCCTGTTCGCTCCCGCGACGGTCAGGAACGGCTCCTCCTGAAACAGCGCAAGGTCGGGGTTGCCATCCAGACTGATGACATCACGTGGATAATCGGTGAACGTGATCTTCTCGACAGCATCTGCATCCAACGACACCCCAGTCTGTGCTGCGACGCGCTCGAGGATGTCCGCCGCCGCATCAGCGCGAAGATGATGTCGAGATCGTACCTGCATGTCCCATCTCACACATGTGGGTGAATAAATCCGCATGACCCCGCGTTTATGACCTCCCTGCCCTGTGTTCCGTTATCAATGCACCCCTTCTCAAATGCACATGTGGTGTGTATCGCATGTGGGGTGGAGATCCCGAGACACGATGCGAGGGAGTATGACCGCTACGGAGACCGATTCAAGCGGCGGGGTAAACGCTTCGAGTACCTGTGTGAGCGCTGTGATGCAGAGCTTTGCCATCATCCCCGTGAAGGGGTTGAAGCGCGTTTGTGTGCGATCGAGTCTGCGGTGACATCACGCACAGAACTGGTGCGCATGTTCCTCACAGACCGAGGGCAAACCAGCGGGCAGAAGGACTAATCCCGGTGTCGCCATGGGGTATGTATGACCGACCCGGAGCCGGAGGGGGATGGGGGTCGCCCCGTCGAGATCACCCCATCACAGGCAGAAGCGCTCGCTGAGAAGCGGGAGTCGCTGTTCGAGGAGTTCGACATCGGCGATCGGTTCCCGAGGGCCGTACGGACGGAGGTGCTCGAGCGGACGACAGATGTAACAGGAGAGATCGAGACAGCGGTCGGTGAGCGGGTGGACCTGCGGAGCCTACCCACATGGACGATCGATCCAGTCGATGCACAGGATTTCGATGATGCCATCTCGATTGCCGTCGATGACGCTGCGATCAGGCTGTGGGTACACATCGCTGATGTGAGCCACTATGTGCAGCCAGGGACGGCGATGTGGGACGAGGCGATCGCCCGTGCCAACACGGTGTATCTCCCCGGATATACCGTGCACATGCTCCCCCCAGTGCTGGCGGAGACGGTCTGTTCGCTCGTGCCCGCGGAGGACCGCCTTGCACACACCGTGGCGATGGTCCTGGACCCTGAGACGCTCTCGTTCGAGTCGATCGAGATCCACAAGTCTGTGATCCACTCTGATGCGCGCTTGACGTACCGTGAGGCCGAAGCAATCCTCGATGGTGAAGAGCACTCGCTCGCTGGGGCGTTAGCGGAGATGTACACTCTAGCGGAGGCGTTACACGAGCAGCGGAAGGATGACGGCTCACTGGTCCTGAACCCCCGGCGAGACCGTGCACACACGATCGTTGAGGAGGCGATGCTGAAGGCGAACCGTGCGGTGACGCATGAGCTGATGTGGAACCGAGGGGTCGAGGCGGTGTACCGTGTCCACCCCCAGCCGACGCCCACACAGTGGGATCAGGCGTTGCGCGAGATCGTCGAGATCGATGGGGTCTCCATCTCACGCGAGGCGTATGACGAGCCACGCAGGGCGGTGAATGAGGCACTCGAGAGTGCGGACCCACGACATCTGCGACGCATCCAGCGGTCGGTCCTCAAGGTGATGCCACGTGCGAAGTACATGGCAGACCCCTTTGGCGGGCACTACGCGTTGAACTTCGACATCTACGGGCACTTCACATCGCCGATCAGACGGCTCTCTGATCTCATCAACCACTGGATCGTCCATGAGGAGGCAGTCGAGGAGTCAGTCGATGAGTTGTGTACACACGCCTCCCGACGTCAGAAGGAGACGGAGACCGCAGAGCGACTCTACCGCCAGTTCATCGAGGAGATGGGCATCGACGTGGGGATGGTCAAGGCATACGGTGCGGTGACCGTCGAAGATGGCGAGATCGTCGACCCAGACGGACTGGTCCCGCACTAATCAGTGCTTGTGGGTGAACAGGAAGATTTCATCCTCGAACCGGGTCACGCAGATGTCAAGTAACATGCTCAGCTCGAGACTGGAGTACTCCTCGGCACAGACGACGAGATCGTCGAACGGGGCGTCGCATGCAGGGCATGCGATGGCCACCGTGTTCCGGTAGCTGGTGACCCCATCGACAGCCTCACTCGGGGTCAGAGATGACATCAGATGGTCATATGTCGCCTCGTCCATGTCAGTGACTCACAGGCCATTGCTATAATCCTGTCCCGGGCGAATAGTTAATTCGGCATCAAATCAACTGGATGATATGTCATGGCGCGCTGTCGCGTTCACGGGGGTGCTCGTGGTGTTCCCCATCGCTGCAGTCGTCCTGTTCATTTTTACACCGCCGGAACAACAGATGCTCCTTGCATTGGACCATCGACAACCACGGTGGTATCAGTTCATCACAGCGGTCGTGATCCACCGCGATGCAACCCACCTGTGGGCGAACGTGGTGAGTTTCGCGTTCGCGTATATCGCCTGGGTACAGCTGATCCGCTTGGGTGGACAGGCCGCCCGGGGCCGCAAGATCGCCGCCATTGCATTGGTGATCGGTCCGATCGGAACGACGGCCTTGAGCCTGTTCGCGTATGACGCGGTGCTCACGGTTGACATCTCGCTGGATCGTGGCTTGTCTGGGATGGTCGGCCTGATGACGGGCCTGCTCATCTACGAGGTGGTCACGATCAGCATGCGCGCTGCAGGTGACCGCATCGGGGCGATCGTCGCTGCTGGGTACATCATGGTGATGTTGCTGACCCTGCAGACGGTGAACGGACAGCTCCCACCACTCCTTGGCGGGAGTGGCATCGCACTACTGCTGATCGGTGGTGGTGCGCTCGCATTCTGGGGGCGGCCGCGGTTGCGACGCTGGGGGCGAGCACATCCAGAGCTCCTGTTCACGTTGCTGGTTGCTGGGCCTTGGAGTGTGTTCCTGTTCGTCGGACTGCTTCCGCCGAGTATGCAGGGGCCCGACGGATTGACGAACGTGGTGGCGCATGGTGGAGGCATCGTTCTGGGGATGCTGATCGGGCTGCTGGTGCGGACGGATCAGGTACCCATCCCGGTGGATGGGGTGTCCACAGGGAGCTGAGCCGGCTGGATCCTCGTTGGTGTCGAGGGATTGAGGACGTCAATCCGGAGCCACCCACGGGTGTACAACCCAGCGATGTGCGGGGCTGCGGCAAGTGCTGCTGTGACGATATCTGGCGGTGCGATGATCAGAACCTGCAGTCGAATCGGCTCGTGATACGGCTCACCGGAGGGGAGGTGCGTCGACTGCTGCGGCAGACCACGCTGGAGGTCGCCGAAACATGCCCGCCGGACACCGATACCTGCGAGTGGATTGTGATACAGCTTCGAACCTGCGCCCAACTGTGCAGGCAGCAGCGTCGAGAAGAGATACTGCGCGTTGATCCAGTGTGCCACCTGAACAGGACCGGTCAACAGACTGGCGAGCACGGTCCCCTCGGGGTCATCGCCATGGGCATAGGACTGCAAGAAGACACGCCCGTCAAGATCGGTCCCCCTACTGAATCGGCGGGGTCCGACGATCATCCCGCCATTGCGCGCGAGCCCCCACTCTGGGCGAGGTTGTGCGGGGTCCTGCGAGCGAGCAACTGCGTGATTGACACCACCCGCCCGACTGCGGGCTACCGCGGTGCTGGCCTCGGCCAAGACGTCTTGCAGTGCACCGATTGTTCGGCTGCCGGTTGGTGGATCGATGATCTCGACGGTGTCGGTCGTGGTCTCATGTCGAGCCGCAACGAATGTCGTCGTATCGGGGAGGTCCACACCTGCGGATCTGAGTCCTGCTCGGATCTCGCCGTCGTTGCAGAGGTTGGCCAGGGCCCGTGCATTGGCAACACCACTGTGCCCACCACAGGCACCGCAGTCCAGTGTGGATGCATGGGCGTTGTTCCGTGACCGGCTCTCGTGCCCCACGAAGCAGATGATCGGGACGGTGGTATCCAAGCCGATCTGTTCGAACAGCTGGGAGATGTGCATGATGGCCGTACTGTGGTCCATCTCCAGTTCGATCTCGGCCGGAGGTCCCCCACCGTGCGACAGGTCAGGCCCCCACGCAGGCGAGAGTGTCTTGACGCTGAGCCAGAGTGCATCGACCCATCCCCGTGACTCGACCGTGCTGTAGGCGGTCACAATCCCATGCTCGAGGCTTTGGATGATGTCCTGCAGCTGCTGGAGCCAGCGCCGGGGGGTGCCCACTCCATCCTGCGTGCGACGCGACATGCGGCTGAGATCGGTGAACAGTGGTGGGCAAGCCAGTTGTGAGCCGTGGACCGGCGACCGACTGGAGACCGGCAGTCCGAAGAATCCCGGCACGCCGTAGGTTGTGTATGGGCCACGGTCCTCGAGTGCCCGCCGCAGCGGTTCGGACCGTGCGTCGATGCAGAAGCATAGTGCAGCCTCCGAGGGGGAATCCTGATGTGATCGTGAGGTCGCTGCGGCATGCAGCAGCTCGCGAAGGGAGGATTCTCCCTCCTCGATGGGGGCCAGCAAAGTTCGTCCACCATCCCCTGCAGGGGCAGATTCCTCGAGCAGAGGTTCATCGAGCGCAGTCGCCAGGAGCAATCTGACGGCACACACCTGTTCAATCGTGATACGCTCAGGGTGGGTCGGGTCATCGGAGAGGGCCAGGACGTAGCCCGCCCACCCGGGCAGTGCATCGAGCTGTGCGGACAGCACCTCCACTGGATCGCGACCAGGCGACAGCTGTACAGCGTCGTCAATGATCTCGGCTGCAGACAGATCCCCCGCAAATGGGGTGGTGTCGGCCACAGCGGGGTCCACCGCTGCATAGGCGCGTGCGAACTTGAGGAAGTCATCCATGGGGAACGGCGGCTGCCACGTGACCTGGTCAGCGGTGCAGTACTGCTCCAACCACTTGATCAGGATGACATCCCCAGCGCTAGCAAGCGCGCTGCGATCAGTCAGGTGGGCGGTGACAGGACCAACGGCTCCCAACAGTGGATCGGCGACCGCCATGTCGACAGCGTCCTCGAAGGTCTCGTCGGTCAGGCCCCCCAATGGATTTGTCGCAACGAACGAATGGAGTGGCCACAGCGGAGCGATCCGCTTGCGGATGATCTGAAGCGCCTCATCGATCGTCGCACTCACGACGTGGCCCCCCAGATGTTTGACGGAACCTGCAGTTGATCGACCAACCACACGTACATTCTCCGCGAGCTACGACCGATGCCGAGCTGGGTCGCTCCACCACCAGCGGCGAACCCTGCAAGGATTGCGATGTGGATGGGACCGACCGCCACTGGATCTAACCCCGCAGTGGCTGTAGTGACAGCAGGGTCGATGATCCGATATATCATAGCATAGCCGCCGGTCCCGGTGACCGTCGCGCCGAGGACCATGCCGACACGGGGGACCGGTGGGATGGGGCGACGCTCGAGCGCAAGCGCACCACGAGCGAGCATGACCACGACGAAGCCGACAAGCAACCAGCCGGTCCCACCGGTGAGCAGCTTGCGGGTGAGAAGAACGAACAGTGTGGTCCCCAGGAGCACCGCAAGGACGACCACACTCATGCGTGGCTTCGAGTACCCCTCGAACTCCCGCTCGAGCCAATCGAGGTCGCCGATCGAGAGGAACCGGGCTGCTTTGTACCACCCGTGGAGCATGAGGTGAGCGACCGCTGCTGTCGCGAGTCCCATGCCCAGCTGCAGGAGCATGAACCCCATCTGGGATGAGGTCGATCCAGCCAGCTGCAGCTTCCTGTCAACCGTGACCTGCTGGAATAGCCCTCCCATGATGGCGGCGGTGGCACCCAGGACCGCCAGCATCGGCAGCGCCCAACCGACATGGTCGAGCACCGGGGCCGTACGGATGATGATGATGGCCCCTGCGTTGACGAAGCCTGCGTGCATGAGGGCACTCGCCGGTGTGGGTGCACTCATCGACACCACCAACCACCGCTGCATCGGGAACAGCCCCCCCTGGATCACCGCAGTCAGGATGACCCCTGTGGCGATGATCCATGCGACCGGCTGAGGGATCGACGAGAGGGTAGTGTCCAGTGCGGAAAGATGGGTGACATCCGCCCACCACAAGGCGCTGCTTGAGGCGACGAGTCCCACTGCTGCGAGTGCGAACCAACGCAATACATACTGATGCGAGCGATGTGCGACACCCCATGTGGAATCGTGCCGGACGAATCCCACCATCAGCCACACCATGGATACCCAAGCCCCGACGAGCATTGCTAGATGGTCTGCGGCAGCCAAGAGCCACACTGTGATCAGGAATGCGAGCATGCGTACAAGGAACCGCTCACGGCCATCGCTCGGGTCGATGTACCGCCGACTGTAAGCACCGATGACCACCGTGATGAGCGAGGAGAACACCCAGACGGTGACGGCCAGACCATCGATGTGGAGCATGAGGAGAGTACTGTCGCCTGAGATGGACCAGACCACTGCGGCCGTGACCGCGATACCGACAGCCAGTGTGAGGAGGATGAGAACGGGATGCCGCCAAGCTGGCGTCGGTGTAAGCTGTTTGAGTGGCTGTTCGGGCACTACCCAGCTTGGAACAGAACAGTATGTAAAACTGGTTATTCGGACCGAATCAGTCGTTAGATGAACATCGAATCGTTATCCGTTCGGTTCAAACCCGTCGAAGGGTGTCATCGCAGTCGATCGGACCAACACCTCATCAGCGACTGTGACACCGAGCTCGACGATGGACCGGGCGACAGATGTGATGTCTGCGTCCGTCTGCCCGACGACGGTCACCAGCAGATTCCGATCGCCGGTGAGCAGCTCTTGCACACGGACGACACCCTGAATCTGCAGGATCTGGGCACCTTTGTCGGCACGCTGATCGATGGGCGCCGTGCAGTACAGGAGCATGCGGAGGGGAAAGCCCGCCGCCTGGTAGTTGACATCTGCATGATATCCTCGGATGATTCCCGCATCCTCGAGCCGTGCGATCCGCTTGCGGACCGCTGAATCCGAGATGCCAACAACATCTGCGATCGCCGTCGAGGATCGGCCACGCGCATCCGCTTGCAATGCCTGGATGATCGCTCGGTTCACTTCATCGAGCGGTGGCTCAGCCATGTACGGGCCGCTCAGCGGGTCTCCATGCCGGGGACACCGTCACGCAACAGCGCCCGTGCGACGGTGTTGAGCATCATCTCGTCAGTCCCCGCAGCAATCCGACGCCCGCGGGCCAACCGGTAGAGGTACTCGAGATCATGTCCCTGTTGGAACGCACGGGCCCCGACGAGCTGCACCGCCTCGCTCACCACCTCCTCGACGATCTGGGAGCTTTGCAACTTCGCGACGGATGTCTGGATTCTGTCTGGGATCACAGCGCTCCCATCAGGGCTCGCAGCAGCGGCATAGATGGTCGCTGCGGTGGTCTCGATCTGACGGTACATCTCCGCGAGTTTCCACTGGATGCCCTGCTTATCGGTGAGTGGGCCACCGAATTGTTCACGCTGCTGTGAGTACCGGAGTGCCTGCTCCAGTGCTGCGACGGCCCACCCGAGTGAGACCGCAGAGGCCCCCAACCGCTCCCAGTTCAACGAGATCAGCTGCTGTTTGAACGCCTCACGACCGCGTGTGAGGACATGTGACTCAGGAATCCGGACGTCATCGATCTGGAAGTGTGTCTGGATGTATCCGGCACTGTTCTCATACTCTTCAATCACCGAGACGCCAGGATCGTCCATCGGGAGCACGACAGAGCCGAGACCCTCATCGAACTTCACCCAGGTCACGGCTGCGGTGGCATAAGGTACCCCGCCGACCCACATCTTCTCTCCGGACACCGTCAGGCCATCATCTGTGTCTGTCACCGTCGTCTGCATGGACTTGACATCGGACCCCGCATCCGGCTCACTGATCGCGATTGAGATGATATCCTCACCGGCGGTGACGCCGGGGAGATAGCTGGATTTCACCTCATCCGATCCGAACAGATCGATCGCTTTCGGTCCCACCATGCACTGGAGGTAGGTGTACCAACCGGTGTCCGGACAGGCACGTGCGACCGCCTCTGACAACAGTATCGCATGCAGGTCGCTGTGCCCACCACCCCCGTACTCTGCAGCAATCGACGGACAGTACACCCCTGCGTCTGCGAGGGCACGGATGTTGTCCCGCGGAAGTGCTCCCTCCCAGGTGTACGCCTGCTCATCGAAGCTGGCGGTCACCGCCTCAACCTCCGACAAGTACGCCCGGTGATCTGCAGTCAGGACCGTCATGTGTTACCGATTGCGAAGGCGGCCATAAACTGTTTGCACCTGCTGTCAGTAGCGGTCGAGTTCAATCCGAGTGACGAGAAGCACCGCAGCGATGCCAATGACGCCGCCAGCGGCTCCGATCACCGCGCCTGCGGCCTGGACCGCCGCCCCGAAGCCAAGCTGGGGGGCACCGATGGCGACGAGTGCACCGACGGCGACCGGTGTCGCGGTCGCAGCGGCCCGACCGCCCGACTCAGCGATGCTCACAAAGCCGCCGCGTAGTTGTGGGGGTGCCAACGAGGTGATCACGCTCCGGTACATGGTCAGTGCGACGCCGAAGCCGCCACCCAGGAGGATCGCTCCGACGACGGCGAAGGGCACCGCACTGGCCGCGAAGAAGGCGATGCTCCCGAGGATCAGTGCGACGTTGGCACCGATGAGCGGGGGGACTTCCGTCGGATACCGGCCGGCGAGTCGTCCCACCTGCGATGCGGAGAATGCATAACTCAGACTCGCCAGTGCGGTCAGGATTCCAGCGAGTGCCGGGGACCCATCAAGCAGGTCCAGCACCACGATGGAGTTGTACGCGAGGAAGCCGAACCACGGCAACATGACGGAGGCGCGCGCGACAGCCAATGCGATGGGGCCGGCAGAACGCAGAAGTGCGCCGAGATGTGCCGGTGAGCCATCGGGTGATTGAGCTGCCGAGGTTCCCGTCTGCATGGGTTCGACGAAGTGCCGTTGTACGATGAGGGCCGTCGGAAGCGCCAGCGCATAGATCAAAAACGGGTACCGCCACGAGACACCCACGAGAATCCCTGCAAGCAACGGGAACGCGGTCTGCGTCAGGCCAGAGGTCATGAACCGGTACCCCTGCGCAGCAGCCTCCTGCCTCCCCCCGTACAGATCGCCGATGCTGGTGATCAGCACCGGTGTGAGCGAGGCGAAGCCGATCCCCTGGGCGAAGCGCAGGACCAGCGCCCATTCGAACGTCTCAACGAACGCCAACGCCGTGCCGGTGAGACCGAACCAGACCAGTCCGAAGACGATGACCGGTTTCCTCCCGACGCGGTCTGCAGCAAGTCCTGAGAGGGGGATGAACAGGATCGATGAGCCGGTGAACGCAGAGAGCATCAGTCCGATGTTCGTCGCATCTGCACCCAGAGGATCGATGAGCACACCGAGGACGGGCGAGAGCATCGCGGTCCCCAATGGTGGCATCAGGTTCGCAAGCAGGATGAGCTGTAGCGAAGGGTCGCTGAGGATGCGCGCATCCGGACCCAGCAGGCGGTCCCAGAAGCGACCACCGCCGATGCCTGTCACAGTGGGAACAGCGCCGTGCGGTCGAAGCGACAGACGACAGGGTCCTCCGCAGGATCTGGCGTCGCATCCGCCTGCGTGCGATGGGTATCGATGTGCATGGTGACGATCCCACGCTCCTCATCGCTCGTGTGACGGCGGGCGATCACCTCCGTCCGTGCATACAGCTCATCACCGATCGAGACCGGACGCGGGTGTTCGACGTTGTCGTAGCCGAGATTCGCGATGATGGTCTCCTCTGTCGTCTCCGGGACACTCAGCCCGACGGCTACGGTCATCGTGTACAGCCCATGCACCAGGATCCCCTCGAAGCCCGCAGCCTCACCCGCGGTGGCATCCAGATGGAAAGGTTGTGTGTTGTCTGTGAGCTCACAGAAGTGCCGATGCGCCGTCTCAGTGATCCGATGGGTCCGTGGATGCTCGATGACGGTACCGACCGGTAACGCATCATACGTACGGCCGACCATGTCACCCACCCCTGGCGGATGCTGTGATCATGCGTTGAACCTCGCTGCGGCCTCCACGTCGTGCACGATGTGGCCGTCGCGAGCCGTGACCGAGTCCAGGTACGCATCCAGTCGGTCACGCACAGTCGGATGTGCACAGCTGTCGATGATCGCCTGTGCGCGCTCGAGTGGTGCACGGCCACGGAGGTCTGCTACACCCTGCTCGGTGATCACCACATCCAGATCATGCTCGGTGTGGTCGACATGCAGTGCCATCGGGACGATCCGTGAGACCGTGGTCCCAGCCAGCATCGACGGGAGTGCACACACCGTGACCAGCGCGTTCCGGTTGAAATCAGCAGACCCCCCGATACCGTTGATCATACGTTCACCCCGGACGTGAGTCGAGTTCACATTGCCGTACATGTCCACCTCGATCGCACTGTTGACCGCGATGACACCGAATCGAGATATCAGTCCTGGATTGTTGCTGATGTCCGCTGGGCGCAGGGTGATCGTATCAGCGTATTCGTCGAGCCCCTCGAACAGCCGCGTTCGACCCGCATCCGTGAGTGCGAGTGAGGTCGCACTCGCAGAACGCAGCAGTCCTGCGTCGATCATGTCCAACAGACCATCTTGGAACACCTCACCGAAGTAGACCACCTCACGGTCCGCGAGTGGGAGATCCTGCAGCTGCCCCATCAGTGCGTTCCCCAACGAACCGACACCGAACTGAAGGTGGACCTCCTCATCGAACACCGAGGATCGGTCCACTTCACTGAGCAGGAAATCACCCAGATTGCTGGCGATCGCGAGGTCATCCGCAGTGGGCGCTCGGAAGCTGTAGGTTGCATCTGGTCGATCGGATTCGACGACACCGATGAGCTTCGAGGGGTCGAAATGGATCTTCGACCCGCCGATACGATCGCCTGCCGAGGCCAGCGGGATCGGGTCACGATGTGGTGGTGGTCCCGGGCGATAGATGTCGTGGAGTTCCGCGAGTGCGATGGGGACTGCATGATTGAGCTCGATCAACAATCGGGGTGCTGCCTCGACGAACCCGGGCACGGTCCCGATGGACATCGGTGGGATGAACCAGCCCTCGCCAACCGCCACCGCCTCAACGATGGCGACATCAGGTTCGACGAGTCCTCCGTACTGTACCGCGTCGCTGATCGATGACGCGTTGCGGTCGCTGAATGCCACCGTCCGGGAGTGAGTGAGTTCACGGGCGATGGGTGATGATTGGTAGGAGAACCGGCGGCTCACCGCACCACTCTCGATGAGTCTGCGGTCGATCTCATCACCGACCTTGCCACTGTGGACGATCGTCAGGTCGTATGCATCTCCGTCAGCGGCGATGACCTCCGGGATACGCTTCGGATAACCGACCGATCCGAAGCCACTGAAGAGGATGGTCGCATCAGCAGAGAGTGTCGCGGCCGCATCCTCCGGATCCAGAAGTGGGAGGTCGGCCTCCAGTCGGGATAGCGGGGTCGTATCATCCATCATCCGGCACTCCTGGGGGGTCCTGACGGTCCCACCTGGGGGCGATTATCTGCATATCCGAGACCTCCGGAGCCATGTATTTATACCACCCTCCTGCGGCGGGGGGATATCTTATTGAACCACTGTCGGATGGTGGGTGCATGGCAACGTACACCGACATTAGCATCGAACGGAGCGCGGGCGTGGCAACAGTCTGGATGGACCGACCGGAGGTGTACAACGCCTTCACCAGGGAGATGGTCTTAGAGCTGAACGCAGCGATGCGGGAGTGTGAGGCGGACGATGAGGTCTATGTGGTGGTTCTGAGTGGGCGGGGCAAAGGATTCTGTGCCGGGGCGGACACCACAGCGATGGCTGACTGGGACAGCATGACCGCCGAGGAATATGGGGCGCTGCTGTGGCTGATCCAGCAGTTCGTCTGGCGGGTCCGGCAGATGCGTACACCGACAGTCGCAGCAGTCAATGGTCCGGCTGTGGGGGCAGGATGTGATTTCGCCTTGGCGTGTGACCTGCGAGTGATGGGTACAGAGGGTTACCTCCGAGAGGGGTTCGTGAACATCGGGTTGGTGCCTGGAGATGGAGGTGGATGGTTGCTGCCTCGGTTGGTCGGTGAATCGAAGGCGAAGGAGTACCTGCTGACGGGACGGGACATCGACCCGCCGGCTGCCGTCGACATGGGGCTGGCAGTGGAGACGAGAGATGATGCGCATGCAGGGGCAGTGGCGCTCGCCGAGGAAATCCGAGACAAGCCTGCGACAGGAATTCGACTCACCAATGAGCTGATCGACCCGCAGCAATCATTCGATGACTACTGCCGCATCGCAGCAGAACATCAGTGGACCTGTGTGACCGACCCAGAACACCAGGAGGCGGTTGCGGCATTCAATGAGAAACGAGAGCCGGAGTTCGGTCGCAGCTACGAGTGAGGCACGGTCACTCGTAAAAGGAGATCCGCTCGAGTACCGTCGCGAAGGCGACGGACTGCTTGACATCCGTGATTTCAACACGGACACGCTCACCAACCTCGGTCTCGGGCACGATGATCACGAACCCGCGTTCGACCCGTGCGATGCCGTCGCCCTGTTCACCGATTGTCTCGATTTCGACGGTCCGCTCATCACCTACCTCGACTGGTGCTGCTGGACGATCGGTGACTGCATCCACGCTCGCTACTGACACCTGATAGGTCTCATGCGGATCCAGTGTCCCGAGTGAGAGTTCGTTCTCAGGGATAGGAATCACATACTGCCCATCATCTGTCAGCTGCAGTTCTGCCGTGAACAAACATCTGATCGCATCAGGATATACCATGAGATTCATCGCTGGAACGGGGTGGTAATTCTTCCGCAGTGGGAGGGATATTGACCACAGTATTGAATAGGTTGCACAATATACTAGTTGTGTATGGGAAAGACGTGCCAACTGCAGATCCGACGCCTGGGGGGTTCGGTCGTGCTCATCGGTATCCTTCTGAGCATTTTTGTCCATCCGTGGGGGATTGGGTTATCCATCTTTGCAGCACTGAACCTGATTCAGAGTAGCTTCACACAGGTGTGTCCTGCCAAGCAGCTGCTCCCGGAGTGTCAGCCAGCCGAGAGGGGTGCAGAGATGAGCCAGGCCGGCTGACGCTCGGCTGACGGAGGACGGCATTCTTTTTGTGAGATTCAGCTCTATCTGCGGTAATGGCTGGGCCTATGCGACGTCGTGGTGACGGGTTTCTCGTTCGGGTGGGGGTGCTCATCGTCATCGCGACCGTGTTCCTGACGGCGAGCTTCGTGGGCATCGTCGGATTCATCAGCGGCGATATTACTGGATTCGGTGGCCGTGTTCCATGGTATATCATCGCCGCTGCCGTCACGTTCGTTGCGGCGGTCGTGCTGTTGGAAGAACAGGGTGCCGCAGGGCGACCTATCATGATCACGGCTGCATTCTTCACTGCACTCATCTTCGTCGTCGCACTGCTGGGTACAGAGGGGTTGATACACATCCTGACGAATCCCGAGCTCATCGTCGCCTCAGATGTGATCTTGTATTTCCTCTCTGCGGCTCTGTTCGCTGTGGGCGTGGGATATTGGGCATTCAACCACTGGCGGGAGTTCACGACCTAGCGGGTGAGCGAACGTAGCCGGTAGATGACGAGTCGTGACAGGTACATGGCGAGCTCGGTCAGCTCGAGTAAGTTCCCCGCCGTACCCTCACGTTCTGGGGGCCGCTCTGGTGCCTGTGCGGAGAGGTCCGGGACGGCACTTTCCGCCGGAGCGCTTGATTCTGCTTCCTCCTCGGGCACCGCCGCAAGTTCCTCACGGAGCGCTGCATTCTCCCGCTGCAGTTGCCGGACGGTCGCCACCAACGCCGCACGCGAGACCGTTTCATCCTCACCATCCTCGGGTGCCTCATCGCCCGATTGCTCGTCCGCAGCGACGTCCTCCTCAGATTCTGCTGGAAGCTCAATCGTAGGGGTGAGATCGATACCCTCCGTATCGAACTTCGCGGCGAGACGGTCGCTCACCATCGAAGGTGGAGGGGTCTCATAGCTCTCGAGCCCAGGTGTCGCTCCAGCATCATGTGTCCGCTTCTTCTTGAACTGTACGCGCCGGACCTGCTCGTCCCAATCAGTCATGAGGAAGCCCTCACCGGTGTCGACATCCTCGATCTGCTGTGCCTTCTCTGCGCCGAGGATGTTCCTGACGATATCGAGATCGGTCTTCCAGGTCACGCGGTGCCAGACCATCCAGTCACACTGTGTGATGAAGTTCTTATCAACGGAGGAGGGTCGTTGGGAGAGTCCCAACATCCCCAACCCCCGCTTCCGACCGCGCTTGGCGACCCGCTCGAGAAGGTTGCTGAGTTCATCGCCACCACCCGTTTGCGGCATGAACTCCTGCATCTCCTCGACGACCAGCAGGAACGGCTTTCGCACCGCCTTCTCCTGGACATACAGTTCCTCGACTACAGCGGTGACCAGCTCGCGACCGACCAGTGGGTCCGCGAATTCGGAGATGTCGAGCACGACGGGCATGTTCATCACCAAAGCCAGTTCTGCGATGTCCGCTGCATCCGAGACACCCACGGTGATGTCACACCGGTCATCTGCACCGGCATGAACCAGGTCATAACGATCTTTGAGGCCGTAGTACTCACCCTCGATGTCCACGATTAAGAGATTGAACTTCAGCTCCAACAGCTCCTCCAGAATGACGCTGGCGGTGTTCGACTTCCCCGACCCGGACTTGCCTGTGACGAATCCCCGGCCAGTCAGCAGCTCCACCGTGGGAAGGCGTGTGGACCCTGTCGTCGGCATGATCCACTGCTCCTGACCAGACTGTGCCATACACTCTTGAAATGCCCGTCATCGGTATAACACTTCGTCAGACCAGTGCCGCAGACCGCCGTGAGGCAATTTTCTGTATCGTAATATAAGATATACACGGGGTGGGTGCGTTGTGACCGGTCACAGTTGACAGGCACAGGGAGCACAGCTGGGCATGCCCTTCTCGCAGAACACATGCGTTGTGGATGGTCTGATGGTTTCCGCGCGGATCAGACAGGCTATGTATCGCATACTACGATATAGAATGCAGATTGACGCAGACAGACTCGGCTTCGATGCGATTCCAACTCAACTGCCCTGTCAATCAGACCGATAGGTGGGCGTGCGACCCTCACGGAACGCGCTGATGCCTTCGGCCGTCTCAGGGGTCTCAAGCAGCCTACAGAAGGCATCGATTTCGACGGATGCAGGTGCACGTGACCGGGCTGCGGTCTCCACAAGTGCATGCTTGGCCGCAGCGACCGCAGAACGTGGACTCTGTGTCAGATCAGCGATGATGTCATCAATCGCGGCATCCAGGGCAGATTCATCTGAGGCTGTCGCAGTGAGGAATCCCCACTCTGCGAGAGTGGTCGCCGGCATCTCCGCGCTACCCCGGAGGATCACCTCCCGGGCATTGGCATCGCCGATTATCGCCGGAAGTCGTCTCGTACCGCCCCATGCGGGAAGTAATCCGAGCCGTACCTCAGGTTGACCGAAGCGCGCGTTGACCGTCGCCACCCGCAAGTCCGCGGCTGCCGCCAATTCCATACCACCGCCTAGACACACACCGTCGATCGCAGCGATGATCGGCAGGCCCACCTCCTCGAAGGTCTCGAACGTCGAGGCCGCCTGCTGCAGTACAGCTCGTGTCCCGGATATGTCGTCCACAGAGAGGGCATGCAGGTCGAATCCGGCTGAGAACGCACGGTCGCCAGCACCCTGGACCACAATCGCTCGGAGTGAGGCATCCGCAGCACACCAGCTCACTGCCGCATCTAACTCCTCGAGCATCGCCGATGTCACCGCATTCAACGCCGATGGTCTGTTGAGGGTGATCGTCGCCACCGGCGGCTCACAGGCGAGCTTCAGAGTGTCATATGCCGGGACCCCCCCGTCTGACCGGAGCGGTCCATCTGGTGGGCTCGGGAGGATGTACCGGGCAGCACCGGTGGATTCGTGACGGCGTTGCAACACGGATGCGACCTGATCTGATCCCATGGTGTCGATCAGCTGTGTTGGGGCAATCGTGCACCCGAGCCCCAACTCAGCGCCCGTGTCAATGTCCTCAGCCGCTGCGACCTCAGTATCGATCAGTGCGTAGACCTCACGCGCCATCACAGCGATCAGGCGCTGTTCGACCTCGCGATCAGGATGGAATGGTGAGCTGTCCGGGGCGCCGCTCGAGAGGCCTGACCCTGTCTTATCACCGAAATCGCCCCGGTCGACAGCTGCTGTGATAGCTGGTGCGGGCTCGTATGCAGCACCCATCGCATCAGACATACGACCCAAGATCGCCACGATGACATCGAGCCCGATGAAATCGGCGAGACGGAGCATGCCCATCGGGAACCCCAGCTGCGCACGTGCTGTGGCATCGATCTGGTCTGCTGTCATCCCCTCGTCGTCCAGCATCCATGCGGCCTCGTTGATCATCGGTAACAGCATGCGGTTGACGATGAACCCCGGTGAATCCCGATGGGCGGTGATCGTGGTCTTGTCCAGCCCCTCCGCGAATGATGCAGCGGTCTCCAACGTCTGTGGGGCACTCTGGTCGTGTGCGATCAGCTCGATCAGCTGCATCTTCCGGGGGGGGTTGAAGAAGTGAATCCCACAGAATCGTGCGGGGTCCGGGGCCGCCGCTGAGAGGTCTGTGACCGAAAGGCTGGATGTATTGGTCGCGACGAGTGTCTCCTCATGGATACGATCACCCAATGAGGACAGGACTGTCCGCTTGATATCGGGGATCTCAGGCACTGCCTCGATTACGACATCGACCGGTTCTCCGATCGGATCCGAAGGTGTCACCGGGGTAATCCGATCTGATACGACCTGTGGGTCCTCGACGTCTGCAGCACCCGACAGGCGATCTCTGACCACATCGTACCCACCTTGGACGGTGGATGTATCGATATCCTGTAAGATGACCGTATGACCCGCGAGAGCGCACACCTCGGCGATACCACCACCCATCGCGCCCGCGCCGATGACGAGGACGCGGTCGACTTCCGAATACATGCAGAGGGTACCATCGTCGCGGTCCTAAACACTTCGAGGTGTGTGGTCACCTCACCGGATGGGCACGAAGGTGTAGGGAGGGCTCCTCTCCGAGCCACAGTGCGGCCTCCTGTCCCACCTCGGGCGGCGCGTCGTGATCCCACCGTGCGGTGACGCGCACCGATCCCGCATCGATGATCACGACGGTGGGCGACTCTCCGATGAAATCGGACGCTGGCACAGCGATCGTGGTATACGTGAGGATCTCCCCCTGCGGTCGTGTCTCCATGACCGTCTCGACACCCCCACCACAGTGCGGACACCGACGGTGCGGTGGTAGGAACCCATGGCCTTCGATGCACATCATCACGCCCAGTTGCCCGCCACTGAGCAGCTCGAACAGTCGGTCCTCTCCGAAGGCCTCCTCAGTCATCGTCCAGCACCTCCAGGAGATGGACCACAGCGGTGGCCACTGTCCCACCCGCATTGTGTGCTAAGCCTACCTGTGGGCCCTCGAGCGATTCGGCCATGGGATGGTCACCACGGAGGAGTTTCGTCAGTTCTGCGATCTGGCTGACACCGGTCGCGCCAACCGGATGCCCCTTGGCCTTCAGGCCACCGGAGAGATTCGTCGGCAGCCAACCCGATGAGGTCGTCTCTTCACGTAGCGCTGCCTCGAGTGCCTCCCCAGGGGCATAGAAACCGAGTGCCTCCAGTGCAAGGACCTCCGCGATGGTGAAGCAGTCATGGACCTCCAGAATATCGACATCATCGCGACTCAACGCAGCATCCTCGAAGGCTCGATCAGCCGCCGTGGCCGTCGCAGCGGTCGCATGGATGCTCGCACGCGTCTGGAGTGCGAGATGGTCGGACGCAGCGCCCACACCACGGACACGAACCCGATCCGCGGTCGTATCCACATGCGGCGCCGCAAGGACAACCGCAGCAGCCCCATCGGAGATCGGGCAGGAGTCGTAGAGATTCAGGGGATCGGCGATCATGGGCGCCTCGGTCGCCGTCTGTAGATCGACGGTGGACTGGAAGTGTGCCAGCGGGTTCACACTGGCGTGCTCATGATTCTTGACGGCAATCGCAGACAGGGCACTCCGGTAGTCTTCAGGTGCGTATTCGCTGATGTACGACCGAGCCATCAGTGCGTATGCACCGGGGAATGTCAGCCCGTTCCGGATCTCATACAGCTCGTCTGCCGCCATTGCGAACGCCGTGGTGACCTCGCTGGTTGACAGGGGACTGAGGTGTTCGATTCCTGTCACCAACACGACATCCGCTGCCCCGCTGTGGATCGCCCGGACCGCTGACCACATTGCGAACCCACCCGATGCACACGCGTTTTCATGTCGGATCGTAGGGACAGCGCCACCGATGAGATCGGCCACCAGTGGTGCCTGATGATTCTGCGTGTCCGTGAGTGCGCCGGCGAAGTTCGCATGATGGACCTCATCAATCGCTGCCTCATCGATTCCCGCATCCGTCAACGCGGCGTCGACCGCATCCGCGAGCATCGTCCGGAACGATCCCGATCCCTCGGGGCCGAACGGTGTCGATCCCACACCGATGACATGTGGATCAACGCGTTCGCGGTGCGAGTGGACCGTGTCATCCATACAGGCGACAGCGATGGCAACAGCATGAATCGCCCGGATGGTTTCGGTTCACTCAACCAACGATGCCGAGGATGGAGCCATCAGCATATCGCTGTGTGAAGGTCGTGTCATCGCTGTTGAGATACAACAACCCCTCGAGGAGTGCGATGAGTGGCGGGATCAGCGTCCAGAGGAACAGGATGTACAGCACAGCAATCACCGGCCGGCCAAGATAGAACTTGTGCGCACCGATGAACCCGAAGGCCAGTGCGAGCACACCTGCTGCGACACGCTGGAGGTGCTGGTCGACCGCACCGGCGGTCCGAAGGGGTGTCTCGCATGTTGGGCACTGGTCAACGCCGGTCGCCAGCTCAGTACCACAGCTTGGACAGTATGACATGCAGAGTATTGTGCGCATAATACTATATTTCTGCTGGCCGGACGAAACGGTCTTTCCCACACCACGGATGTCGGAGACATGGAGCTCATGTGGGTCAGGCCAGTGCTGTATCACCTGCTGTTCTGGCCGATCGTCGCTGTGTTCATCCACCGTGATACGGCCGCAGAAGGGCGCTCGGATGCACTCCGACATGCGGTGGGTCTCGGTGCCCTCGGCATCGCCGGGCTGATGATCCACCTGTATTTCCGATCGCGGTGAATCAGTCGTCTGCCAGGTACTGGCAGCGATCACGGACGGGGTCAAAGCAGTCTGGGCACTCCGGTCGGCGGTCCACAAGCATGTCGAGCCGGTCGGCGACGCCCCGGTGGATGACCCCATCCAGTTGCTGGGCCTCGTCGACGATGTCGTCCAATGCCAAGACATCGCCCACGAAGCGCTCGATGATGCAGTATGTCTCCAGTGCATCCCCCGCGGCGGCGATACCTGGATCTGTCAGCGTGACGCCAGTGTACTTCTGATGATCGATGAGCCCCGCATCGGCGAGCTTCGGCAGCATCTCAGAGACGCTCGCTGGGGTTACCTCCAGTGCATCGGCGATCGCACCAGTGGACACTGGAGCCCCCTCCCGCTGGGAGATGGCATAGATCGCCCGCAGGTAGCGAGTCACCGCAGTCATCGTTCCCCCATCCGCCTGGTCACGGCCTCGACCCCCGCGGCGGTCTCCTCCCGTAACGACAGGAGCGATGCGATCAGGGCATCACGGTCGGCGGGACCCACATCGAGTGCAGGAAGCGTATCGACGAGGTCTGCGTAGAACTTGTATGCCGTCTCACCCGCATACAGTTGGTCATCGAGTGGATCCTCGAAGCTGGGGCCCTCGAGCGAGGCATACGGCTTGAGCATCGACGGGCGCACGAGCTGATCCGCTGCGATTTCCGGATCGACCTGCTCTATCCACCCAACCAGCCGATCCCGACGGTCTGCGGCATCATCGACCATCCTCGAGATCAGTGCGGCGGTTGGTCCAGCATTCAGCTGCTCGAGTTGACGCTCACCGCGTACGACCGTCAGCTCCTCGAGGAAGATCCCCACTTGCAGGGCACGGGCCAGGCGCCGGTGCACAGGTGGGCGGTCGTGAGTGGCCATTGACTGACGTCATCGGGGAATGTGCATAATCACTTTGCCTCTCATACCATCCGCAGCAGACAGATAGCTAAGGGGCACCATGCCTGTACTGAGGTATGAACGTGGATATCATGATGTACGATGGGGTGGATGAACTGGACGCGATCGGTCCGTATGAGGTCTTCAGCAATGCGGCGGGTGCAGGTGCAGACCTCACGGTATCCCTCGTTGGGGTGGATGAGTCCTCGCAGGTACGGGCGAGCCACGGGATCGAACTGGGTCCAGTCACCATGTTCGATCCTGCACCCGATCGGTGGCTAGTGGTCCCAGGAGGCAGCTGGGGAGCCCGGGGATCGACGGGGGCGTACGCGGAGGCAGAGCGTGGGGTGATTCCAGATGCGATCGCTGCCGCTGCGGACTGTGGTACACAGCTTGCGTCCGTATGCACTGGTGGCATGCTGCTCGCGACGGCAGGTGTGTTGGATGGCCGACCGGCGACGACGCACCACAGCGCAACCGAAGAGCTGGCCGCGTCTGGAGCCGAGGTCATCGATGCCCGGGTTGTGGATGACGGGAACATCGTCACGGCTGGTGGTGTCACGGCCGGGCTCGACCTCGCGGTGTATCTCCTGCGGCGGTGGTTCCCTGCGGAGATCGCCAGCACGGTGATCGGACGGATGGAGTACCGCCCAGATGTGTCTGTCTACCGTGCTTAGACACCAGCGATCAGGTCGACCGTACCGGTGATCTCACCGATCACGATCAGGACGAACAGAGTGTACATCACCAACAGAAGAGTGGCCTCACGCGTGGATATGGACAAGCCCCACAGCAACATGATCAGCAGCGTGATCGTGAGGACTGTGAGTGCTGCGAACATGGGCACGGCGATGGTGAAGTTGATCACGACCGATCCGGTCAGCAGGACGCCAACAGGGATGACCACGAGGAGGTCGAACGTGTTTGACCCCATCACGTTCGCCAGCGATGTGTCTGCCCGGTTCTCTCGGGCGGCGTTGACTGACATGATCAGATCGGGGAGGCTGGTCACCGCTGCGAGCACGACGGCGCCGGCGAGGAACTCCTGCACGCCGTAGGCATCGGTGAACATGGTGACGCTGATGACCATCTCCTCGACCGCCACGAGAATCAGTAGCAGCGTCCCGAGTGCGACCGCCCAGGACCGTCGGACACTGGCGGGTGGTCGCGGCTCGCGGTAGTGGTCCTCGATCGTGTCGAAATACTGCGTGAGGATGTACAGCAGATACAGCAATAGCGGGACAAGGACGTACCAGAATCGTAACTCACCGAGGGTGAATTTGGCGCTACTGACCGGTGCGTAGATTACCGCCAATGCGAACATGACGAAAGTCGCGGCGACTGCGAGGAGGTAGAACTGTGCCTCTTTGTAGATGATCAGGCGATCGGTCGCACCCTCCCAATCAGACAGGAAGCTCGAAAGTGCGGGGATCATGGCGATGTTGAAGATAGCAGAGCCCACAACGGTACCTACTCCCAGGTCGAACTGCCCGCCTAGGGCAGTGACGATCACACTGAACAGCTCCGGCATCGAGGACCCGACCGCCACGACCACGGAACCCTGAACCAGCGGTGGGAGACCATAGTGTGTCGACAGCGCCTCTGCCTCCTGTTCGAATTTGACGGCTGCCGCGATCAGCAGCAGGACCGAGACGACGAACGCGACCGCAGCCCACAGCAGATTCGGGGGGGCCGGGACGGGGAGGATAGCCATCTACCTCCTGTGGTCACGCATCCATCCTGTCTCTTATGATTCCGCGAGGGGGCAGAATCATGCAGGCTCTCAATTAGACCAGTGCATGGGGGAGATGCCAACACCAGCGCACCTACCGGCACCGATCGCCGCATCCTATGACCGTGTGATCGGTCCCATCGAGAGGATGGTCTTCGAAGAGCATCGGCGATGGCTCGGAGAAGGTGCCAAGGGCTGCGTGCTGGACCTCGGTGGGGGCACTGGGAGACAGGTCGAGCATCTCCGGGGAGCGGACCGCATCATCCTCGTGGAGCCCGACCCGCGGATGCATCGGCATGCACAGGCTCGGAGCGGTGTCGGTCCGGAGATATCGATCATCACCGGACAAGGGGAGGCACTCCCATTGGCCGATGGGAGCTGCGACCATGTGGTCGCCTCCCTTGTGCTGTGTACGGTCAGAGACGTCAGGCTGACACTTGCGGAGGCCCATCGGGTACTCCGTCCTGGTGGGGAGTTCCGATTCTTCGAGCACGTGGCCGATGATGGGGCAGGCGGTCTCCTCCAACGTGCGATCAACCCGCTGTGGGGCAAGATCGCAGGCGGGTGTCAGCTGACGAGAACACCAGTGGAAGCCGTGCGTGCGACACCCGGACTCTGCGTGGAGTCGGTCGACCGCCTCTCGGTGGGCGTACCACCAGTGTATCCGTGCGTGCGTGGCGTCGCCACCGCAGAATGAGCATATCGGATGGACTCGCCGGGATTTGAACCCGGGGCCTCGTCCTTGCGAAGGACGCGATCTGCCACTGATCTACGAGCCCAAGAAAGGTCAGCGCGTTCGCGTCAGTCCTCGAGGACGATCTCGATGCTGACGTCGTTTGGGACCTGTATCCGCATGAGCTGCCGCAGTGCACGTTCATCCGCGTCGATATCGATCAGCCGCTTATGTACCCGCATCTCCCAGTGCTCCCAGGTTGCGGTGCCCTCTCCGTCAGGGGACTTCCGCGTGGGGATTTCGAGCCGCTTCGTCGGGAGTGGGATGGGGCCGCTGATCGAGACACCAGTCTTCGTCGCGATCTCTGTGACATCTGAGCAGATGTGGTCAAGATCACTTGGTGAGGTGCCCGCGAGACGGACGCGTGCCTGCTGCATCTACCGCTGGGTGACCTCGAGCACCTTGCCCGCTGCGATGGTCTGACCCATGTCACGGACGGCGAACGAGCCCAGCTCCGGGATCTCACTGGATGGCTCGATGCTCAGCGGCTTCTGTGGCCGGACGGTCACCACCGCTGCATCCCCGGATTTGATGAAGTCGGGGTTCTCCTCTGCGACCTCGCCGGAGGCGGGGTCGAGCTTCTGATCGATCGACTCGATTGTGCATGCGACCTGCGCGGTGTGCGCGTGGAACACCGGGGTGTAGCCCGCGGTGATCACCGATGGGTGCTGCATGACGACGACCTGCGCCTTGAACGTCTCCGCAACTGAAGGCGGCGTATCCGCTGGACCGCACACGTCACCACGTCGGATGTCGTCCTTGCCGATGCCGCGGACATTGAACCCGACATTGTCACCGGGGCCAGCCTGTGGTACCTCTTCGTGGTGCATCTCGACCGTCTTGACCTCCCCACTGACATCAGAGGGCTGGAAGCTGACATTGTCACCGGGACTGACGGTCCCGGTCTCCACTCGGCCGACCGGAACGGTCCCGATTCCAGAGATGGTGTAGACATCCTGGATGGGCAGTCGAAGCGGCGCGTCCGTCGGTGGCGACGGAGCGGGCAGCTCATTCAGTGCCTCCAGGAGGGTCGGGCCATCGTACCATCCCGTCTCCCCAGAGCTCTCGGCGATGTTGTCGCCCTCGAACGCACTGATGGGGACGAACGTCGCATCGTCGGACTTGAAGTTGACCTGGCCCAGGAGCGTCGAGACCTCCTCACGGACATCATCGTAAGCGTCCTCGGCGTAGTCGACGGTGTCCATCTTGTTGATCGCGATGATCAGTTCATTGATGCCCAGCGTTCGTGCGAGGAACACGTGTTCGCGGGTCTGTGGTGCGACACCGTCGTCTGCGGCGACGACAAGTACCGCGTTGTCAGCCTGCGAGGCACCGGTGATCATGTTCTTCACGAAGTCACGGTGGCCGGGACAGTCGACGATGGTGAAGTAGTATGAGTCCGTCGTGAACTCCTGATGGGCGATGTCGATGGTCACCCCACGCTCGCGCTCCTCGGCGAGGTTATCCATGACGTATGCGAACTCGAATCCGCCCTTGCCTTTCGCCTCCGCCTCCTCGCGGTGCTGTTCGATCACATGCTCTGGGACCGACCCTGTCTCGAACAGGAGTCGACCCACGAGCGTGCTCTTTCCGTGGTCAACATGGCCAATGATGGCCAGGTTCATGTGTGGTAGGTCACTCATTGCTGTGGTCCACGCGCTTAGGCGCTGTGTACGTCTTCTACCGGAGTCCCTCCTAAAACGATTTCGAAAGGAGAGGCTGCCTGCGCCCCGAATTCCGGCAGATCGTGGTATCCTCTCACACAGATCGGACGCGGGTCACTCAGCCAGTCGGTCGATGTCCGCCAACACCGCCGCCGCTGTCTCAGGCCCACCGGCACCTCGCCCGGCCAGGTGCATCGGCCCCGCATCGGCCAGCTCCAGGCGGACGATGTTCTCCGTACCCGTGACAGCGAGGGGGTCATCCACTGGGACCAGCCGTGGACCCACGCGGACACCATCCTCGCCCACCTCACCAACGAGGCGGATGGTCTTCCCCGCATCACGGGCCGCCTGGTGGGCACTCGTCGGGATCGCCTCGATGCCGGTGATGTCGGCCTCCGCGAGCCGATGGATCTGATCACCCTGCGAGAGCACGTTCGCGATGATGACGCACTTCAATGCCGCATCCGTCCCGTCCACATCGAAGCTCGGGTCCGCCTCGGCGACACCGAGTTCCTGTGCCTCCGCGAGCACATGGTCGTACGCGAGTGATTCCGAGGCCATCCGGGTGAGAATGAAGTTCGCCGTCCCGTTGAGGATCCCACGGACAGCGCTGACCTGTGCGGGACCGTACGCAGCAATCGTCGCCATGACCGGGATGGCGCCCGCCACGGTCGCCTCGAAGCGGACACGACCTGCGGACCCATCGACGAGGGCCTGCAGGTCCTGATACCGCTCTGCAACGGGGCCCTTGTTCGCGAGGACGACATCACGATCTGCGCTGAGGGCCCGCTCGACGTGGCCGAAGCCTGGTTCGGCGCTCTCTAACGTCGTCGGGGTCGCCTCGACGAGCACGTCATATGGGGCTTCAAAGAGTGTATCGGGGGCGGCTGAGCCAACCTGCCCCTCCTGTGCTTTCCGTCTGAGGATCTCCGCTGCGTCAAGCCCATCAGGATCGACGGCAGCTGCGGATGAATCAGCGATCGCGACGACCGAATGGCCCCGCTGTGACGCCTGATTGAGGACCGCACGACCGACGGACCCCGCCCCCACGATGGCGAGGCGCATCTCAGGGGCCCCCGGGCTCGAGCGGTTCGATGAGCACAGCAGATGCTGGCAGCAGCTGCACAAGCGTTGCCCTGACGGTGGCGAGATCGCCATCCGACACGGTGAGCTCCAGCACCACCGTCGCATCACCCGCAGGACCGGCAGGAGTTCGCACATCCAAGCCTGTGATCGTCCACGCATCGTCTGCATGGACACCTGACAGCAGCTGATCGAGGTCTGCTGCCACACCAGGGCCGGTGATGAGCATCTGTGTCGTCTCGGCGAGCCGGTCGGCACCGGCTTCGACGACGTTCACCCCCGCGCTGCGGACCCGGTCAACGAGCCCCGCGAACCGATCCGGTGGACACTCCAGGTCCACGACAACCGGGATACGACCACGGGGGGTGATGTTCCCCCGCTCATGGAAGATGCTCAGCAGGTTCCCACCGGCATCAGCGATCGGTGCCAGTGCAGCCAGCAGCTGTCCTGGTTCATCGGCGAGCTCCAGGCGGATCGTGTACGCCTGTTGCGTCATCTCACTGTCGGCCATCCCCACCCCCCACGGCGTGGTGGATCCATCCTGTCAGCCCCCGAGCCTGCAGGCTCAATCCCAGAGCTGACAACCGACACCGTGGTGTTCGGGTCATACCAGACAATCAGATGACGTCCTGCTAAAAGCGTTCGTTGCAGCTCAGATGTAGTCGATCGATGCTGGCAGTTCCATCTTCAGCCCCTTCCGCTCGCGGATGTCCATGATGGTCTCTCGCTGGAGGCTGTCCGACATCACCCGGAAGCCCGCATTCTCTGTGTTCCAGGCGGCCCGTCCCTCCGTTGCCGAGCGGATATCTGAGGAGAACCCGATCATCTCATCCACGGGGGCGATGCCCTCGATGACCATGAGATCACCCTCCTGGAACATATCATCCACCCGACCACGGCGCCCCTGGATCTCCCCTGAGGCAGGACCCATGTGCTCGGAGGGAACGTCGATGCGCACGTTCTGAATCGGCTCCAGCAGTTTCACATCTCCGTCGATCAGCGACCGGTGCACCGCCTCTCGGACTGCGGGGATCACCTGAGCAGGGCCACGATGGATGGTATCCTCGTGGAGCTTCGCATCGTGCAAGCGGAGGAGGACACCCTGGACGGGCTCGCGCGCCAGCGGCCCATCATCGAGTGCCTCCTCGACGCCCTCGATGACGAGCTCCATCGTCTCGTTGAGGTACTGGATCCCCTTCGTCGCATCCACGAGGATGTTGGATCCGTAGATCTGCTCGACGCCCTGGGCGGTGTCCTTGTCCATCCCCAGTTCCATCAACGCCTCCCGGCGCTCGAGTTCGGGACCCCCCATGGCGATCTCACCCCGCTTGATCGCATCCACGATGTCATCCGTCAACGGCTCCGCGGTGATGTAGAACTTGTTGTGTCGGTTCGGGGATACCCCCTCGACCTCCGCGGAGACCGTTTGTGGTGCCTCCCGGTAGACGACGATCGGCTCTCCGGTGTGGACCGGTAAGCCCTGATTCTTCTGGATCCGCTGAGTGATGACCTCCAGATGCAGCTCACCCTGCCCGCTGATGAGATGCTCACCAGTGTCCTCATTGATCTCGATGCGGATCGTGGGATCCTCCTTTGCCACCTGCTGGAGGGTCTCGATCAGCTTCGGCAGGTCGTCCATCTTCGTCGCTTCGACGGACTTCGTGATGACGGGCTCGGAGATGTGCTCGATCGACTCGAAGGGTGTCATCTCAACCGAGGAGACCGTCGAGCCTGCGATCGCATCTCGCAGCCCAGTGACCGCAGCGATGTTCCCCGCGGGGACGCCACGGTCGAGTTCCTCCCGCTCACCGCCCATGAAGATCCCGACGGACTGCACGCGGTTCTGTCCCGCGACACCGGAGACGTACAACTCCTGGCCCTTCTTGAGTGACCCACTGAAGAGCCGGCCGGTTGCGACCTCCCCGGCATGTGGGTCCATGGAGATGTCAGTCACCATGAACACGACCTCACCCTCATCATTCACATCAGCCATATCGATCGCCATCGTCGAATCGGCATCTCCACGCCAGACACGCGGGATGCGTTGCGGCTGCGCATCATACGGGCTGGGGAAGTGCTCTGCGACCATGTCCAGGACGACATCCGACAGTGGGGTCTGCTCATGGAGTTCGGTCCGTTTACCGGCCTGCTCGAGCTCGATGATCTCTGGGAACCCCACCCCCGTGGCGACCATCGATGGTGCTGAGACTCCCCATTTGTACAGCGCCGACCCGAACGCGACCGTGCCATCCTCCACGCTCACGGTCCAGTCCACATCCCTCTCCTCGGTCATCCCGATGATCAGCTCATTGACCGTCGCGATCACGGCCTGCAGCCGCTGTTGCATCTCCTGAGGGCCCTCCTGGAGCTCCGAGATGAGTCGATCGACCTTGTTGATGAACAGAGCTGGTTTGACCCCCTCTCGCAGTGCCTGTCGCACGACGGTCTCCGTCTGCGGCATCGCCCCCTCGACCGCATCAACGACGACCAGTGCGCCATCGACCGCCCGCATCGCTCGCGTGACATCCCCACCGAAGTCCACGTGACCGGGGGTATCGATCAGATTGATGAGGTACTCTGTGTCCTCGTACTTGTGGGTCATGGACACGTTCGCCGCATCAATGGTGATCCCACGCTCCTGCTCATCCTCCTCGGTGTCCATCATCAGCCGGGTCGCCTCGCCCTCGTCGGCGATCATCCCGGCCCCTGCCAACAGATTGTCTGACAGGGTGGTCTTACCGTGGTCGACGTGAGCGGCGATGGCCATGTTCCGGATCTGATCCGGCTTGTCCATCAGCTTCTCACACTGTTGTACGATTTTGCTCCGTCGGCCCATTATGCGCCGAGATTCCCGAAGCACGGGCAAAAGGGTAGTGCTTTGTTGGTCCTACAGACCGACGGAAGAGTCAATGCACACACGGCATGAGAGGTGATATCATGGAGGTGAATGTGCGAGGTGGGGCCCCGCCAGGGGTGTTCCTCTCTGCGGCCGAGATGCTGGAGACCCGGTATGATGTCGACGATCCAGTGTACGTGACCGTGGAGGATGACCCGGATACGCGGACCCATGTGCTCCATTACAGCGATCATCATGAGGTGGTCATCTCAGCGGCTGCCGTCTCGAGTGCGATGGCCCGGGAGCTCATCCTCCACGAGTTCGCGCACGTGGTCCGTCACGAGGAGGGACACACATCACACCACCTCGAGCCAGCCGAGGCGTTGATGTTGGGCACCGCGGGACGACGTGTTCCCCGGTCGAAGCTCATCCACTGCTACCAGATCGCCAATCACATGCGCGACATCTACGCGGATGACATCACCCTCGACCTGCTCCCACCGCAGAAGCTGATGTCGTATCTCACCTCGGCGGTGGCAGCCGCCGTCACGGAGACACGCCACCCCACCATGGGGCCACATTCGCGCCTCGTCTCACGCGCACCGGACCCGGAGATCACCGCTGTGAATGCAGCATTCGCCATGGGGGTCGCCCGACGGCACGATGTGGACCCACGGGCGCACCGCCTGGAGGCACTGGCACATGCGGCAGCAGATGATGCACCGCGGATCGATGTCGACATTTTTGCAGATCGCTTCGCAAAGCTGCAAGCGGACCCGAGCACCCGCGAGTACCGTCGGGACCTCGTGGAGATGATGCGGACGTACCTGTGGCCGACGCCGGCGAGACAGCAGGCTGCGGACTGATGGCAGATCTCTGGGTCCGTCGTATCGGGGTGATGGGCGCAGCTGGCTTCATCGCTGCGGTGCTGGCCATCGGGGTGTTCGACTACACGGTCGCTGAGGCACTGGGACCGATATTCATCGCAGCGGCTGTCGCACTGGCGGTTCAGCTGATGAACGAATGAGGAGGTCAGCGGGCAGCTGCTGCGACGCGCTCTCGCTCCTCTTTCTGCGCGACCGCGTGTGACTGGACATCGTTGTCCGCAGCACCCATCAGCACCGATGCGAGCGCCTCCCCCGCACTCTGTGGCGATTTGTACGCGCTCTTCTGCGTCCCCTCAGCGATGAACTTCAGTGCCTGATCGACACGACGCTGCGGAGCCACATCGACCGCCTGGGGCACCGATATGCCCCCGTACTTCAGCCGCACCGTCTCCTCACGCGGCGCTGCATGCTCGATCGCACGCACGAGCACCTGCACCGGATGTTCATCCGTCCGGGATTCGACCAGCTCGAACGCCTCACGAACGATCCGGGTCGTCCGCTGCTTCGCACCCGTGTTCTCCTGCGTCCGCATCAGTCGGTTGATCAGGCGCTCGACGATGCTGATCTCGGACTTCTGGAACTGCTTGTTCGCATGCCGCCCCATCGTGTGTGCGATGGGCGTCACGGTGAGATACCGCGCGGTTGAGGGGTCCTTGTACTCGATATCGCTGATATCCCACTCGCCGAACAGCTTGGCTACAGGTGCCGACTGGTCCTCGTCGGTGGCCTCTGGTTCCTCGGCACTCATCAGCGGACCGGCTTCTCCGCGTTCCCGCGGACCAGCTCCAGCAACGATACGCCGTTGACCTGTTCGACCTTGTAGTTCACACCGGACAGATCACCCATCGCCCGCCCCTTCGCACCACCGATGCCAGCGATGGTGACCTCATCATGCTCGTCGATGAAGCTGATCGCACCATCGCCGGGGCAGAACGCCGTCACCTGCTTCCCGTTCTTGATCAGCTGCACACGGACACACTTCCGGATCGCTGAGTTCGGTTGCTTCGCCTCGATACCCACCTTCTCGAGCACGATACCCCGCCCCTGCGGTGCGCCCTCGAGTGGGTCAGATTTCGAACCGAGGCCCCGCTCTCGCCGGGCATACGTCGAATCGGACCATCGGCGTTTCTGACGGTCCTGTTTGAGCTTCCGTGCTGCATACTTTCCGTTGGCCATCGTGGACCGACGTATCCGACGGACGTATATAAACGGTCTCTTTCGACCAGCACCGCTCAGGCGAGCTGGACATCATCGATCGCATGATGCCGGGCCGCCAGCGTGCGTGCGAGGCCGATCGTGCTACCAGCAGCACCGATCGCCACCCCACGATCTGCGGCGGGAACCTCGACATATGCGACGGTGACCCCACCTTGGGTGCTGACGACAACATGCTCGACCGCCGCAGGGGCCAACGCATTCGCCACGAACCGGGCAGGATCGTCCGCACCCTCAATGACCTTGACCGTCCGGTCGATCGCCGATTCGACAGCACGGACGTGTGCCCCATCTGGACCGATCGCCGCACCCATCTCCCCAGGCTCGACGACGATCACCACGCGGTCATCCAACACGACACAGTCGCTGACCCCCGCACCGGTCATGTCCTCAAAGGTCGTGAGATACCTGCGTGCACGGTCGGTGAGGGTGCGCCCCATGCGAGCTCAGTCGTCTGACGGCTCGGGTGCACCGGCTGGTCGGCTCCCCATCCGGAGGTTGACATCCCCGGTCCCGATCGCCACGGGCTTGCCCACGATGACGTTCTCGATGACCCCATCGAGATCGTCTGCCTCTCCATGGACAGCAGCGTCCAGCAGGTGATTCACCGTCACCTCGAAGGCCGCCCGCGCCAGCACCGACTCCTTCGACCCGGAGATGCCATGGCGGCCGATCGACTCGATCACTCCTGTCGTGGTCATGATGTCTGCGACGAGCATCAGGTGGCGAACGTTGACATCGTCCAGCCCCTGCTCACGGAGGGTGTTCATCGTCTCGTCGATGATGGCCTCCCGGGCCGCCTCGATACCGAGTGTGCGGTGGACCTCGTGGATGTTGTTACTCGTCGAGCGCGTTGCATCCACCCCTTCGATGTCCAGGATCGTCCCGAACGCCGAACCCTCGGTGTACAGAACGTACTCCTCTCCGTCGGTCAACTCGTTGTCCTCCCGACGGATCACCACCCGCGAGATGTTCTTGTGCCCTTTGAACACGATGTCCCGCAGCTCCTCGACGAGCTGCAACAGCTGTCGATAGCTGGGTTCCTCCGGGCCGAACTCGATGACCAGTCCATCCCGGTCTGGTGAGACGTCGAGTGCATCGGCGATCTCGTCTGCGATCATCGCTGCGACCTCCGTCGCTCCGTCGACCGCTGGCCACCGCTCCACCAGGGTCTCCTCGTTGAGGTCGATCCGCACGAGCATGTCCGCGACGTTCGTGGAGATGCTCCCGAGTGCGAGGATCCGCGTCGCCTCCATCTGCCAGACGACCTCGTATGCCTTCGCCTGGTCTGTCGCGTACTCCCCCGCGAGGTACACGGTCATCATCGGTGTGTCTGGGGTCTTCCGTGCATCCACCAGCTCGATGAGTCGTGGCAGCCCCTGGGTGACATCGATCTCTGCGACCCCCGCATAGTGGAAGGTGTTCATCGTCATCTGCGTCCCCGGCTCACCGATTGACTGCGCGGAGACGGTCCCAACAGGATCATGGGCGTCCACCCGGGTCTCCTCATACCGCGCTTGGACCGCCCTGACGATGTCTGCCGCATCGTCATCCGAGACGTCATCACGAGAGGCGATGGCGCTGGCGATGCGGAACTGCAGGCTCTCCGGTAGCCCACTGTCGGCGATCAACGAACGGTGTGCGTCACTGACGGCCTCTATCGGCTCAGTCATCGGACTCGACCCCCGCACGCGCATCGACGACGGTCGGACCCGCGTACTCGGAGATGTTCGTCGGCTGGACATGTGGTTGGAGGAAGGCGTCGCGTTCGTCCTCAGAGTCGAACTCTGCTGTGATGATCCGGTCGGCGATCGACTCGACATCGATCGGGTCATCCTTCGCAGATGCGACCTTCACGGGTGAGGTGCTGTCCTCGCCGAACTCGAACTGCACGACACGTCCGGATGTGTCACGGACCGTGCCATCGTACTGTGCCTCGAGCTCGCTCAGCGCGTTGATCAGCCGGCGCTGGAGGTACCCCGACTTCGAGGTCCGCACCGCCGTATCGACGAGCCCCTCCCGACCACCCATCGCATGGAAGAAGAACTCCCGCGGCGTCAGTCCGCCGCGGTAGCTGTTCTCGACGAACCCATGGGCGTCCGCGGAGAGATCGCCGCGGCGGTAGTGACTCAGGGTTCGACCCTCATACCCCCGATTGATCCGCTCACCACGGACAGCTTGCTGACCAACGCACCCGGCCATCTGTGTGAGGTTCAGCATCGACCCACGGGCACCTGAACGGGCCATCACGACCGCAGGGTTGTCATCCGAGAAGTGCTCCTCAGCGATCTTGCCAGCGCGGTCACGGGCGCGACCAAGCTCCTGCATGATCTTCATCTCGAGGGTCTCATCGACCGTCCGTCCAGGGAGGGATTCGAGCTCGCCATCCGAGTAGATCTGGATCACCTCATCCACCTGGTCGTACGCCTCACTGATCACCTGGTCCACCCGCTCACTCTCAGACGGTGGGATCGACTCATCATCGATCCCGAAGGAGAAGCCGAAGTGCATGATCGCCCGCATCGCGAGCGTGGAGACCTCATTGATGAAGATCCGCGCACGCGTCTTCGAGTACTCCTTGGCCAACTTGTCGACGACCGTACCCCCGAAGGCACCGACAGCATCCTCATCGATCGTCCCAGACCGCAGCTGCCCGTCGACGATCTCGACGACGTCGCCCGTCGATGAGGTGAACTCCGCGGAGAAGTCCGGTGGCAGCAGCTCGCTGAACAGCTGTTTGCCGGTCCACATCGGTTCGTCCGTCTCAGGATCTGTCTCTGCGGGCTCCGGCAGTGTGTCGATGCGCGTCGCGCGCAACAGGTCCAACGCCTGCGTCTCTGTAAAGCGGGTCTCCCCGTTCGTGAGCAGGTACGTCCCCGAGATGTGGTCCTGGATGGCCCCGATGATGTTCTCACCGAAGCGGGGGCTGAGCAGTTGCTCCTGCACCCGCATCAGCACGCGGGCCTCCGCACGCGCCTCCTCGGTCTGCAGCGCATGCATGTTCATCTCGTCCCCATCGAAGTCCGCATTGTACGGTGGGCAGACAACCGTGTTGAGCCGGAAGGTCTTGTAGGGCATCACGACCACCTCGTGTGCCATGATCGACATCCGGTGCAGCGAGGGCTGTCGATTGAAGATCACGATATCACCGTCTATCAGGTGGCGGTTGACCTCCCACCCGATCTCGACTTTCTCTGCGAGCTCGACACAGTTCTTCTCGGTCACCTTCAGCCGCCGGCCATCGAGACGTTTGACGTAGTTCGCCCCGGGATGACCACTCGGACCGTTGCGGACGTACTGCCTGGCCCGATCGAGGTTGCGCTCGCTGACGTTCATCGTCTGTGTCATCTCCTGTGCGACCCGTTCGGGGACACCGACCTCGTTCAGTGAGAGGGTGGGGTCGGGTGAGATGACAGTCCGCGCTGAGAAGTTCACCCGCTTGCCGCTGAGTGAGCCACGGAAGCGACCCTCCTTCCCCTTGAGCCGTTGACTCAGTGTCTTCAGTGGCCGACCCGATCGGTGGCGGGCAGGTGGGGTCCCGCTGATCTCGTTGTCGATGAATGTGGTCACATGGTACTGCAACAGCTCCCATAGGTCCTCGATGATCAGCTGAGGGGCCCCTGCCTCACGGTTCTCCATGAACCGCTGGTTGATCCGGATGATGTCCACCAGTTTGTGTGTGAGATCGTCCTCACTGCGCTGGCCGTTGTCCAGGGTGATCGAGGGGCGAGCCGTCACCGGTGGCACCGGCAGGACGGTCAGGACCATCCACTCCGGGCGGGCGCGGTCCGCATCGATACCCAGCACTTCCAGATCCTCAGCTGGCAGGTCCTCGAACCAGTCGCGGATATCCGAGGGCATCAGCTTGTTCATGTCCTCGACGGTGAGCTCGATACCGAGTGCCCGCTCGAGCCGCTTGCGGTCATCGCCGACCGGTCGGAACTGCCCGCTGAGGATCTCGTTGATCCGGGACAGGTCGAAATTGGCCGCATCTGCGAGCTCCGTCGGTGACATCCCAGGGTCCTCTGGGTCATCGGGGTCCGGCTGCATCGCCGCAGCGATTCGCTCCGGATAGTCCCCGGCGAGCACATCCTGGACCTCGTAGTACGTCGTCGGCTTCTCGTGCTTGATGTCGTGCTGTTCAGCACCGCAGTGTGGGCAGACAGACGCCTTTCGTGCCTGTCGTACCGCGGCCTTCAACACGGTCGTCCAGTCATCGCCAAGCTCAGCGCTGCGTTCGAGCCTATCAGCATAGACCGCTCGCTCCTCATCGGTGAGGGACAGTCGGCTGCACTCACGGCAGGTCGACCGCAGCAAGCGGCGCATCAGCTTGGTGAACCCGACGTGGATCACCGGCGCTGCGAGCTCGATGTGGCCGAAGTGCCCGTTGCAGGACCCCGAGTGCGACCCACAGGTGCGACACTCCAGTCCGGGATCGATGACACCCAGCCGGGGGTCCATCAGTCCCATGTCGATGGGGTAGCCGTCATCATCGTACGTGTCCGCGGTGATGACCTTCGTCGCGGACATGTCGCGGTACGTCTCTGGATCCATCAATCCGAACTGGATCGCGCCGATCTCTTTGGGGGTTTGTATAGACATGATAGTTACACCGCGTCCTTCAGGTCGAGTCGTGGTCGGATGCCGAGGGCGATCATCTCATCTAACAACAGTTTGAATGCGTAGCTGATCTCGATGCGGTGGATGTTGTCCTCATCGCCGGTGATCGGATCATACACCCGTCGCTGAGCACGGTCCTCCACAGCGACCATCCCGGTCTCTGCTGAGACGTACACCGACTCCTTGTCCGAGGAGTCGAGCAGGCGCTCTTGGAGGACCATCGCAGCGCCATGACCGATGACCGTGTCGCGCTCCATCTCGCCGAGCCGCAGGCCACCCTCACGGGCACGCCCCTCGGTGGGCTGCCGCGTCAGCACCTGCACCGGTCCCCGGGACCTCGCATGCAGCTTGTTGCTGACCATGTGGTACAGCTTGTGGTAGAAGATGATCCCCACGAAGATCTCCGCCTCGATCTTCTCTCCGGTGACACCGGAGTACATGACCTCCTTTCCAGAGGATGCGAATCCATGCTCGAGCAGGGCACCGCGGAGGCTCTCCTCGTCTTCACCCTGGAATGCCGTCCCATCGACACGTCGTCCCTCCAGCGCACCGACCTTCCCACCGAGCATCTCGAGCACGTGCCCCACGGTCATCCGCGATGGCAGGGCGTGCGGGTTCACCACCAGATCGGGGACGACCCCCTCCTCGGTGAACGGCATGTCCTCCTGTGGTGCCAGGTGGCCCACGACGCCCTTCTGCCCATGTCGGGAGGCGAACTTGTCACCCAGCTCAGGGATCCGCTGATCCCGCACAGACACCTTCGCCAGCTTCGACCCATCCTCACCCTCCATGAGCGTCACCGTATCCACAACACCGTGCTCGCCCGATCGCATCGTGACCGAGGTCTCCCGCCGCTTCTGGGGGCTCAGACCCCCCATGTCATCGGGTTCCTCGAGGAATCGTGGTGGGGAGGTCTTGCCCAATAGGACTGAGTTCTCATCCACCATCGTCTCGGGGTTCACGAGTCCATCATCGTCCAGATGGGTGTACGCGTCCTCTCCGCGTGCACCCCGGACATCCTGACTGGGGACCTCGAACCGGTCCTCCTGACCACCGGGGTATCGTCGCTCCTCGCCCTCGTACGTGCGGAAGAAGTGCGACCGTGCCATCGCTCGCTCAACGGACCCCTTGTTCATCACCAACGCATCCTCAATGTTGAACCCCTCATACGACATCACCGCGACCACGAAGTTCTGCGCTGCGGGGCGCTCGTCGAACCCGATCTGCTCGGTGGTCTGCGTCTTGACCATCGACAGTTGGGGGTAGTGCAGCAGATGTTGTCGGGTGTCGGGGCGGATCCGGTAGTTCGCAGCGGGCAGCCCGAGTGACTGCTTCATCATCCCCGAACCCATCGTGATCCGCGGCGAGGCGTTGTGCTCGGGATACGGAATCATCCCTGCTCCGATGCCGAAGATCAGCTGCGGGTCCACCTCAAGGTGGGTATGCTCAGCGGTGAGGTCATCCTCATCCACACCGACCAGGATGTCCTCCTCCTCCTCCGCGTCGATGAACTCGATGTAGCCTCGCTCGACGAGCGCCTCGAAGCTGACATCTCCAGCCTCCAGCGCAGCGATCTCCTCATCACTGACCAGCGGTGCACCATCTTCGACGATGATGAGTGGCCGACGCGCTCGGCCGGCATCCGCATTCACGATGACCTCCCGGGTGCGCTCCTTGACGGAGACGTTCACCATCGGGCTGATGTCCCCACGCCGCCGCGCCGCACGGATCTCGGCGGCGAGTTCGGCCGGGTCGTCATGGGTGCCGATCAGGCTCCCGTTCACGTACACCTTCGCTTCGCGTTCAGTGGTTGCCATGGTAATCAATCATCCGCCGGGGTCGATGGTTCGGTCGCGGGTGCGGCCAGGACATCGACGCCCATCGTCCGCAGTTCACGCTTGAGCCCCTGTTCATCTGTCACGTTCTGTGAGAGCTCCATCGCCTGTGCGAAGTTCTTCACGAGCCCACAGTTGGGCCCCTCCGGGGTCTCAGATGGACAGATCCGCCCCCACTGCGTCGCATGCAGGTCACGTGCCTCGAAGTGGGGCTGTGACCGCGACAGCGGCGACCGCAACCGCCGCAAGTGTGACAGCACCCCCATGTAGTCGGTCCGGTCAACGAGCTGTGAGACGCCCGACCGGCCGCCCACCCAGTTCCCCGTGGCGATCGGATGCTCGAGTCGCTCGGTGAGCACGTCGGAGCGGACCACGGTGTTGACCGTGAGGTTCCGGTTCCGCATGTTCGCGCGCTCGAGCTGATACTTCACATCCCGTGCCAGCTTGTTGAGCGCGGTGCGGAACAGATCGCGCATGAGGTCACCGGAGACCTTCAGTCGCTTGTTGGCGTAGTGATCCTTGTCATCTGCCTCACGGAGATTCAGCGCGAGCTCGAAGCACGCCTCCGCCATCCGGCAGAGGTAGAACGCCTTGTTCATGCGGATCACCTCTTCGTCCACATCCTCCTCATGCAGATGCGGCAGGAGGTACCGGTCGATCACGTAGTTCGCACGCTTGAGCTGGTAGTTCTTCCCCTGCCCACTGGCGACCCGCTTGCCCAGCGCTTCGATCGCCTCGGTCTGTGTGGCGACCTCCGCCTCCTCCAGGTTCTCCAGCATGAATTTCATGATCTCTGGGTCATCCGATACGCGGTGGACGATCTCCTCATCGGACTCCAGTCCCAACGCGCGTACCAGGGTCACGAAGTTCACACTCCCAGACACCGATGGGAAAGAGACCTCCAACAGGCCGTCTCGAGCACGCTCACACAGGACGAGCGCTCGGTACCCCCGGCGCTGTGAGAACGTCTTGGCCACCTGGATCTCATCACCGTACTTACTGTCATACTCTGCGAGGATCTTGTTGGGTGCGAGGTCCTCAGAGGTCATCAGGACCCGCTCTGACCCATTGACGATGAAGTAGCCACCCGGGTCGACTGGGTCCTCCCCGATCGTAATCAGCTCCTCCTCGCTCAGCCCGTAGATGTTGCACTTCTCGGAGCCGATCATGATGGGCATCCTGCCGACCTTCGTCTCGGTGGTGTCCACAGCGACAGGCTCCTCCTTGTCGCCGCCACGGACGATGGTCATCTCCATGAACACCGGAGCAGCATAGGTGATGTTCCGGAGCCGTGCCTCCTGGGGATACAGGAGTTCCTCAGACCCATCCGCCTCTCTGACCCGTGGCGTCTCAACGCGTACATCGCCCAGTTCCACAAACACCGGCTCTTGACCTTCCTTATCGCCGATGTCGGTCTCGATCCGCGCCTTCTCTGTGACGACCTCCTGCATCCCACGCTCCAGGAAGTTGTTGAACGAACGGAAGTGATGCTCTGCAAGCCGATCCTTGGAGAAGTACTCCCTGGAGATGACCCGTCGGGCCTCTCGGTTCATTCGATCACCAGTCGGTATGAGACAGCACGCTCTGTCGTGCGCGAGTCGCGGGTGATCTTGATCACATCACCCTCTGTCGCTTCCTCGGGCAATGCAGGGTCCCGCCGCTTGATTTTGGGAAGATCTGCGGTCTCGATCCCGTAACGCGCCAGGATCGTCGATACCTCGTCCTCATCGATGACCTCGTGGTCAGGGACAAGCCTGTGTTGGGTGACGTCTGCCATGATTGGGTGTGGGGGTGGTCTCGGATGGGAGAAGTTCTCACGTGATACTACAGTCATTAAATTCCAGCACGGATTTAAGAGTTCCCACATCGGGGTGCACCGCTAATCACGCCTCCCGACGTTGCCAAGACCACTGGGCAGCGTGAATATAGTTCTTCTGTCGGTCTGGCAGGGATGATAACCCTTAATGCCGGTTCTCGGAAACAGCCAACCGGCACGAGCCCGGGTGGTGTAGTGGCCTATCATATGTCCCTGTCACGGACATGACACGGGTTCAAATCCCGTCTCGGGCGTGCCCGACCCGCTGTTTATTCCACAGCACGACGCAGCCTGCGGTATGCTCAGACAGGAGCGTGCCATTGAGGGACTGCCAGTTAGGCTTGTGATCGCATTGGTCATCGGAGCGGCGACCATGTCGATCATGCTCAACATGCTCTCAGGGGTCGAGGGGCTGGTGGTGACAGAGCTGGACGTCCGCCCTGAGCCAGATGTGATCGAGCCTGGACCGCAGGAGCTGGAGTTGACGGTCATCGACCCCAGTGGTTCTGCGGTGGGCGATGCAATGGTCGTGGTCACACCAGGCACGGCCGAGTTAAACGAGGTGATCACCGCGCGCGCAGGTGCTGATGGTATCGCGCAGGTGGAGGTGAATCCACAGCTCCGGCCCAACCAGGCAACCGGAACGCTCGAAGTCACGATCAAGCCCCCAAGTGGCGGCAGTTTCGTCGATCAGCGGACGAACACGGAGGTCCTGGTGATCAACCGCTGACCTACGCAGGTGGGGTGATCGCCGCACCCGTCGGATGACGCACGAGTGGTCGAGCAAGATGTCGGCGCGCAGAGGGGGGTACCTCATGCCATCCAGTGGTAACCGACCGAGACATCGTCGTTCGTACCCGACCAGCCGCACTGGTCCCACAACGTCTACACCGATATCCGGCATCTCGACCAGCTGAGGACATCCGTGCGTCACATCTCGGGCACGTGGGGGTCTCCCAAGAGTGGCGACGGAGCTCGCGGAGGCGGATTTTCTCGAGGTTGAGCTGCGCATCAACATGCGTGCCGTACAAGGTCAGGCGATCACGCGGGACCAGTGCACGGATGACATCACGGAACCCCTTGGTCGGTTCGAAGGCTGCTGCGGTGATCTGGCCCGCAGGTGTCGTGACATCGACAAACACATGCCCGCCTTCGACCGTTCGGGGAGGTGCGATAACCGATCCTGGCAGCCGGTATGCTGTCCGTTGGCGAAGTGGGACCTCTGGGGCGTGGATGTGCGCATCGGTCCCCTGATTGGTCCGGAAGATCTGCCGGTGGGAGACCGATTCGGACCGGATCTCTGCAGCGGTTTGTCGCACGACTGCAGGGCTCTCGCCGCGGATTCCATACAGGACAGGACACGGCGTACGAGGCACACAGACCGGATAGTCGGCAGTATGATCATAGCTGTCCCAGACCGCCGGATATGTGATCGCCGATGCGGCGGCGACGCTCGCGGGATCGACCGCACGTGAGGTACCCCACTGTGCCGGGGATCGGTAAGCAATCAGTTCATAGCTCCATGGCTGGTGTGTCCCCATCGCACCGATCGCCGCGAGAGCACCGATGATGCCGCGGCCCGTACCCCATCCAGAGTGGGCATACCCGTAGAGGTCGGCGAGCTCTCTGGCAGTGTCCATCGAGACGATGCGGTGCAAACAGGTGGTGCTGAACCGGCGGACAGCGCGAGGCATCGCGCCGATCGAATGGTCTGCGATGACCAGCCCGGGGTCGGTGCCCGCAGCATCGATACATGCGTGCTCTTGGATGACCCCCCTAGCATGGTCACGCGCACTCGCGACGGCTGCGTCGGTCTCGAATGCGACTGCTGCGTTGCCACGAGTCTTGTGTTCTGCCGCTGGATTCAATCGGATCAGATGGGGCATTCCGACTGTGGCACCCGCGCCGATGAGCCGTTCGGCGATTGCGGCTGCGACGTACGTTGTGCACATCCCCGCCGTCGCGGAGTCTGTATCATCGATCCCAACGAGCACCATCGTCTCGAGTCAGTCGGTCATCCCCTTGTGCATTCTGTTGCCATCGGCACAATCGCTATATGCCCAACGGTCCGTAATCGTTAGCATGAGCCGAGCAGCGGTGGTGGGCAACATCATCGCGATGCTGGAAGATGCGGGGTTCCTGGTGAGTGCCCGGTGTGCGATCCGGCCGAAGAGCTTCGACATCGCAGCACGCAGGGGAGAGGATATCCTCCTGGTGAAGATCCTCGGCAACATCGATGCGTACAAGCGGACGACAGGATTCGAGATGGTCCGTCTGGGTGAGTACCTCCATGCGACCCCGTTGGTCATCGGGTTACAGACACGTGATGAACCGCTCAAGCCGGGTGTCGTGTACTTCCGGCATGGGGTCCCGGTGCTCAACCCGGACACCGCGATGGAGCTGTTCATCCACGGGACGCCCCCGTTGATATACGCCGCACCCGGTGGATTGTACGTGAACATCGACGGCGACCTGCTTGAGGAGGTCCGTCAGGATCGGGGGTGGTCTCTGGGACAGCTGGCGAAGGAACTGGGTGTCTCACGCAGGACGATCTCGAAGTATGAGGATGGTATGAACGCCTCGATCGAGGTTGCAATCCAGCTCGAGGAGGTGTTCCAGCAGCCGTTCACCCATCCCGTGTCAGTCCTCGGCGACACAGATGAGTATCAGGAAGCAAAGGCTCCAGAGAGTGCACCGGCTGTCGATGCAGCGGACGAGCCGATCGTCAGCATCCTGACAGACGCTGGCTTCGTTGTTCACCCGACCGTCCGAGCACCGTTCAAGACGGTGAGCCATGATGACGATGGGGAGGGGTCCGTTGCCTTGCTGACGGGGCACTCTGCGATGACAAAGACGGCGCGGAAGCGTGCGCGGATCATGGCGTCGTTGGGAGAGGTGACCCGCACACGGTCGGTGTACTTCACCGAGACTGATGCGACGACGACGAGCGTCGGGGGGACCGCCATCGTGAGTCACCGCGAGCTGGCCGCATTCCGCGAGCCTGAAGAGATGCGTGAGGTGATTCGCGAGCGGACTGAAGACCCTCTCGAGGTCTAAGCGTACGTCGACTCCAGGTACGCGATGATGTCGGTTGATTCGGCCATGCCGTCCACATCATGTGCTGGATCGACGATCACGGGGACGCCTGTCTGCCCGCTGATCTCCTTGACCTCCGTGCGCTCCGGATGTGACCGTGGGACCGTGATGGAGGTGTAGTCGATCTCCAGCCGATCGAGCGTGTCGATCACATTCTGGCAGTACGGGCAACCGGGCAGTTCGTAGAGTGTGAGCTCTGCCATGTTCCCAGACAGGTGGGTCAGGCACTAAACCGCGCGGGTGTCGTGTGTCCGTTCAGCCCGTCAGGATACCACCGGTCTGAACGATGAAGTAACCCACGAACGCGAGCGCGAGCGCCCAATGGGCTGGTCGAAGCTCGTCGGTCCGCCCTGCAGCGAGCTTCACCAGCGGGTAAGAGATGATACCTGCAGCGATCCCGTATGCGATCGAGTAGGTGAACGGCATGATCAGGATCGTCAGCCCTGCTGGGATGGTCACGGTGATGTCATCCCAGGCGATGTCCGCCACATTCCGCAACATGAGGATACCGATCACGACCAACGCGATGTGTGATGCGTACAGTGGGATCACCGTCGCGAGCGGGACGAAGATCAGCGAGACCAGGAACAGCGCCACGACCGTCAGGGCCGTCAACCCGGTCCGACCTCCGGCCTCGACGCCCGAGGCGGACTCGATGTAGGTCGTCACCGTGGATGTGCCGAGCGCACCGCCGATGGTCGTGCCCACAGCATCGGCCATCAGTGGGCGGTCGACGTCTGGGAGGTTGCCCTCATCATCGAGGAAGCCACCAGCCTGTCCCACGCCAACGATCGTACCGGCCGTATCGAAGAAGTCGACGAAGAAGAACGTGAAGACGATGAGCGCGAACGTGAACGCCTGGATGTCGCCGAGGCCGGCAAGGAACGCACCCGCCAACGGGGTGATGTCGTAGGTCACCGTCGCTGGGCCCGCGACGAGTCCACTGTCGGGAGCGAAGAGCCCACCGGAGACCGCGAGCCAGCCCAGTGCTGTCGTACCCAGGATTCCGAGGATTATCGAGCCGGGGATTTCCCGGGCATACATGATGAACGTCGCGAACAACCCGACGAGCGAGATGATCGCGATCGGGTCACTCGCGACCGCACCGAGGGTGACCAGCGTGGCGGGGTCATCGACAACGATACCCATCGCCTCGAGGCCGATGATCGTCAGGAACAAGCCGATTCCCGTCCCCACAGCGAACTTCACTGGTGCCGGGAACACCTTGACGATGAACTCCCGAGCACCCACCGCTGTCAGGAAGATGAACAGCAGCCCCTCGACGACGACGGCGGCCAATGCCGTCTGCCAAGGGATCCCGAGGGCACCGACGACCGTGAACGCAAAGAAGGCGTTGAGGCCGAGTCCGGGCGCCTGTGCGAACGGACGGTTGGCGTACAGCGCCATGATCAACGTGGCGACCGCAGCCGAGAGGATGGTGACGATCGCCAACATCGAGATGATCTCCCCGGTGGGGACACCGTCGATGGTGATCGCTGCGGAGAGGATTGATGGGTTGACCACCACGATGTATGACATCGTCAGGAAGGTGGTGACACCGGCGAGGACCTCCGTTCGCACCGATGTTTCATGTTCTTGCACATCGAACCGCGTTTCCAACCGTTCAACTAGTCCCATGATTCACGTTTGAGCATATCCCAAGGATGGTATAAAATTGCCTATGCCTGCGGCTGCACCGGTAGCTGACACAGCACCTCCACGGGCGCTCGGGTGAGTGCACGTGTCTCTGCGAGCCCATCATCGCCCACCGCGATCAGGGCGAACATGCCCATGACCTCGGCTGCGGCCTGCTCAGCGATGTCCAGCAAGACGGTCTGTGTCTCTCCTGACCGGATGAGGTCATCGACGATGAGGACGCGTGTACCCGGTGTGATCGCATCGGCGGGGAGGTAGTACGTGAGCTCGATCCCAGACTGTAGCCGCTGGCGGGATTCGATGAACGTATCGACCGCGGTCTCGCGGGTCTGCTTCGCGTACACCACCTCAGCATCCAAATACGACGCCATGGCACAGGCGGTTGTGATGCCATCTGTGGCCGCGGTGAGCACCACATCGGGGTCGTGGGCACCCATACTCACCGCCGCGACAGGTGCGACCAACTCGAGGAACTGCCTGTCGTACACCACGCCGGAGTTGTCCACATATCCCTCCGGGTCGATCGAGATCCGACGTCGCAGCTCCGCGTCCAACACCGGTGGTGCCAGCTCTGCGATGATCTGCTCTGCGCGTTCGATGCCGGGCAGGACGTGCCCATTCACGTATCGGTTGAGGTCACCCGCTGGGATGGCCGTCTCCGCTGCGAGTTCCTCGTAGGTCCGTGACTGCTTCAGCATCCCGAGGAAGGCACACGCCCGTAGCTGCAGCGTCGCCTTCTCGGCCCGATTCATACCCCCTCCGCCCCGTACTGGGGGATGTCCACTGTGTTGTAGCTCATCGGTCTGTCCGCGCGAGCAGATCGGTGGCGGTGCACAGTGCCCGCATCTGCACCCCGACCGCCGCCAATGCGTCCACAGCACCCTCCTCGCGGTCGACGACCACGCGGACCTCCTCGACGACACCGCCCGCGTCACGGATCGAGGCGACCGCATCGACCGCGCTCTTGCCTGTCGTCGCGATGTCCTCCAACAGCACGACGGATTCCCCCGCATTCAATACGCCCTCGACCTGCTGTGCGGTCCCGTACGCCTTCGCGCGCTTGCGGGCGATGATGTAGGGGATATCTGTGCGGAGACTGGTCGCCACAGCCAGTGGGACACCACCGAGTGCCACCCCCGCGATGCGGTCGATCGAGAGGTCCTCTGCGAACGCCATGGCGATCAGCTGCAGGGTCGCCGGTGTGGTCTCGAAGCGGTACTTGTCAACGTAGTACGAGGAGGTGCCACCGGCGGCGAGTTCGAACTCCCCGAAGCGCACCGCGCCGGAGGCGATGAGAGCATCTTCGAGTGTCCCGTCGTCCATACACGCACCACACCGGTGGGGGGTTTGGGTATTGCTGTCAGTGCGGCTCTTGCTTGAGGCCGAGTCTGAACGCGACGATGTTGGCGATGCGGTGCAGCAGCGGGGTCAGCACGATCGCGAAGAGCGCGATGGTGGGAGTCACCGTCCTGAACAGCCAACCAGGGGCGAACATCAGGGTCAGCACTGCCGCACCGATCAGGAAATCCAGCTGGTCGAGTACGGGGATCGCCGCACCCCGCGCAAACCCACCCCGGCGCTTGAGAAACGAGCCCGCGATGTCCCCCATGATCGCGCCGATGGGGAGGGCGATGATCACGAGAGGTGGGAACTGCGGCAGTGGGCCCACCAGTGGCTCTACCGCGGGTCGCAGCAGGTTCAGACCCACGGCGACGCCTGCACCGGCTACCGCACCACCGAGTGCGCCCCGGGCGGTCTTGCCATCGCCCAGGAGCCGCCGACCACGCAGCTTCAGTCCGCGATCGAGTGGTGGGCCACCACCGACGATCACAGCCGCATTGTTGGGGATGTAGGTGGGCAACAGGATCCACATGGTGATGAACAGCTCAGCCATCCACATCAGACGTCACCGACGGGCATGTTTAGGACAGATGCCGAGTGTCATTGAATATGATATCGTTTCGCCGGGACTTCGCCAGCGGACTGATCACTATCGTCCCGATCATCGTCATCGTGCTGGTGGCGAACTACGTGTATCGCCTGGTGGTTGAGCTGCCGCTGATCCGACAGCTGCCCGAACCGGTGGGGTTCCTGGTTGCGGTCACGGTCCTGTTCTTCGGGATCTATGCGGTTGGATACTTCATGCGTACGGCCGTCGGGCGCGTCATCGAATCCCTCCTCGACCGCTGGGTCGATCAGCTGCCGGGACTGCGGGTGCTGTACAAGGCCTCGAAGCTCGCCGTCGAGACGGCTGTCACGGGGACGGATGACCTCCAGCGGCCCGTCAAGGTGAGATTGTGGGGGGACATGCGAATGACAGCCTTCAAAACCGGCAAGACCACCGCCGATGGTCGTGATGTGCTGTTCTTGCCGACCGCACCGAACATCACGAGTGGGTACGTGATCGAGGTTGAACCCGCGAACTATGAGTCCACAGGCGAGTCCGTCGAGGATGCACTGACGAGGATCCTCTCCGCTGGGTTCGCAGATGATACGCCACGGGACCCAGTCCAGATCGACGTGGGAGAGACCGAAGCCTAAGATCAGACCTGCATGAACCACTCGGGATGCGTGTCGGGATCCCGTGCGAGCATCTCGAAGAAGGCGGACTGGACCGCCTCGGTGACCGGACCGCGTGCGCCACTTCCGATGGTCACGTTGTCGACCAGGCGGATGGGTGTCACCTCCGCCGCCGTCCCGGTGAAGAACAGCTCATCCGCGGTGTACAGCTCACCACGGGAGATGACCGCATCCGCATGGACCGTGTACCCCAGTTCCTCGGCGATCGTGACCACAGATGCCCGGGTGATCCCATCCAGGATGGACTGTGAGAGCCCTGGGGTGTAGATCTGCCCATCACGGACGAGGAAGAGGTTCTCCCCAGGGCCCTCCGCGACGGCACCCTCCTTGTTGAGCACGATCGCCTCCGTGTAGCCGTTGCGGCGGGCTTCCTCCCCCGCCAGCATGGAGTTGACATACAGCCCCGTGGTCTTCGCATTCGTGGGGATCTGACTCGACGCATGCTTCCGCCATGAGGAGACCATCACATCGACACCCTCGGTGATCGCCTCCTCGCCCAGATACGTCCCCCACGGCCATGCCGCGATCGCCACGTTCACCGGGTTATCACCGGGGGAGACCCCGAGGGAGCCGTAGCCATAGAAGGCGACCGGACGGATGTAACACGATGACAGCTCTTCACGTCGGATCAGCTCAAGCGTCGCCTCAGTGAGCTCCGCACGGTCGTAGGGGATCGTCATATCGTACGGCTTCGCGGAGAGATAGAACCGGTCCAGATGCTCCGGCCACCGGAAGATCGCGGGGCCCTCTGCAGTATCGTAACAGCGCACCCCCTCGAAGATGCCCGTACCGTAGTGCAGTCCGTGGCTGAGTACGTGGATGGTCGCATCATCCCACGGGACGAAGTCGCCGTCCTGCCAGATGGTGCCGACATCCAGCTCGTCGAATCCCATACGCCTCCGTGGTGGGAGGGTCATATAAAAGACTGGTCAGCCCAGTGTATCGATGATCTGGGTACTGTCGAGCAGCACCAACCCTCGCTCACTGGCGAATGTTGCCGCGTCGGTGGTGCTCAACGCATCCCCCGTCTCGGCATCGAGCATCTCCGAGATGACGACCGCCGGTGCCAAACCCGCGGCACTGGCCATCGCCACCGCGAGCTCGGTGTGACCGGTCCGATCGCGGATGCCACCGGCCGCAGCACGAAGGATCGGAACATGCCCGGGCGCACGGAACGTCGCAGCGAAGGTCGTCTCGTCTGCGGTCTGGTCCGTGGTCAGCTCCCCGATCGCCCGCGCCGTGTGTGCGCGGTCGCGGTCGGTGATGCCGGTGTGAGTCTCTCGGTGATTGACCGGGAGAGAGAAGGAATCCCGCGCATCGTATGCCGGACGATGGTGTGCGGCAGGGTGATCGATCATCGTCTCGAGGAAGCCCAGGCCCAGTCGGTCAGCACTCGGTGCATCAATCGCCACACAGATCAGGCCACCCGCTGCGGTCCGGATGTCAGCGATTGCCGACGGCGTCACTGCATCTGCATGCAGGAACATATCGACCTCTCCCTCACGGTCGTCGCCATCGTACACGAGCACCAGCTCCCCGCCTTCGAGTGCGGCTAACCCAGCTGCAACCGCACCACCCACGCCCTGATCGGAGACACTCATCGGTCGACACCGAGTTCGAGGGTGACGGCATCCCCATCGACGAGCCCCAGCTCTTCGCGGAGGCGCTTCGGTGCGATCACCTCCAATTGTGATGTGTCGTGGTGGGTCCGATCGGGGACGATGATGTGTGCGCGATCGGTACGAGCGCCCTCGAAGCGCAGGAGCACAGGGTAGCAGGTCGCAGACCCATAGGTGCGATCATCACTCTCCCACGCGTCGATCGCGATCCCCTCGTGTCGGGTGAGTGCGGTCCTCGCACGGATACTCTGTTGATCGAGCTCGAGGTTCAATGTCCCTGGATAGGGCGTGTATCCCAGGCGATCATGGAACTGCTGGGCGTAGCCATCCAGTGCGATGTAGTGCCGTCCCTCACCCATGCCTGTCGTCACGCGCCCCTCGAGCTCCAACGAACGTGAAGGCCCTTCGAACAACTCCGCGAAGGCGGCATGCTCTCGACGAAGGCGTCGGTCACCGACCTCGGTGATCGTGACCCACTGTCCATCCGTGCCGACCTCTCTGGTCACCATCCCTGCATCCTCGAGTTGCTGCAGGCGCCTCGAGGCGGTTTGAGCGGAGGTACCGATCGCATCGCCGAGGTGGCTGCACGATAGCTGGGTGGAGCTGTGTCCGTCGGCCGCCCGGGCGATCTCACGCAACGCGAGGACCTCAGCCGCACTCAATGAGGCGGTGGTCTGTGTCATACCAGCAGTTGGGCGCGGCCACTCAAATGCATACCGGAGATGGGATGCATCACATGTGTGAGATATGACGAACTCGCAAGTGCCTTATCGGGCCCTCTCACAGGCTGAGCTATGTTCAGAGCGTTCCGTACGGAGGTCACCGAATGCCTCCGTGAGGCGCTCGCCGAGATGGGCCATCCCGGAATCGACATCGGCATCGAGGAGCCACCAGGGCAGATCGATGCAGCCCTGGCGAGCAATGTAGCGTTCCGGTTGGCCGACCTGCAAGGACAACCCCCGCAGGCCATCGCCGGGGCAGTCGCGGAGGCTGCCGACATCACCGAGAGCCGGTACATCGGGGAGGTCTCCGCAGCAGGTCCATATGTCAACTTCAGCATTACGCCACAGTACCTCACTGACACGGTCAGGAAGGCGATGATGCCGACGTGGGGGCAGCTCGAATCGACAGACACGTCAGTGATCATCGAGCACACCTCAGCGAACCCGACGGGTCCGATCCATGTCGGCCGTGCGCGGAACCCCATCTTCGGTGATGCGCTCGCACGGGTCCTCAGCGCCGCCGGCGCGACAGTTGAACGACAGTACTATGTGAATGATGCAGGCCGACAGGTCGCGACGTTCACGTGGGCGGTCGAACACTTCGGGGACGAGGTGCTCGCTGCGGCAGACCGCGACCGTGCAGACCACCAGCTCGTGCGTTACTATCGACATGGCAGCAGCTACCTCGAGGAGGCGGACCCGGCCGAGGCGGCAGCAGCGACCGCATCGATCGATGCGATCATGCAAGGGCTGGAGGCGGGCGATCAGGCGACTTATGAGCGTGTGCATGCTGTCATTGATCCGGTCCTCGAGGGGATGTCGGCCACACTCCGTCGCCTCGGTGTCCAGTTCGACACGTTCGTCGAGGAATCCGAGTTCATCCGCGATGGCTCAGCTGAGGCGGTCATCGACGAGCTGCAGGCACTTCCTGAGAGTGAGAAGCAGGAAGGTGCGTGGATGCTCGATCTGTCTGATGCGGGGATCGACAAGGAGCTCGTGTTCGTCCGAGGAGATGGGACCAGTCTGTACACGACGCGGGACCTCGCGTATCATCGCTGGAAGCTGCAGGCGTTCGATGAGGCGGTCACCGTGCTCGGAGAGGACCACAAGCTGCAGGCGGACCAGCTACGGGCAACGCTCGAGTTACTCGGTGAGGACACTGCGGGACTCGCACAGCCGTGGTACTCGTGGGTCACGTTGCCAGAGGGGGGGATGTCCACCCGGGCCGGGACGGGCATCGACCTGGACGATCTGCTCGATGAGGCTGTCAGGCGTGCACGCGCGGAGGTGACGGCCAGAGACCCAGATCTTGACGCAGGGACGATCGATGCGATCGCCCATGCGGTGGGGGTGGGTGCGGTCCGCTATGATATCATCAGCAAGCAACCTACGAAGGGCATCACATTCGACTGGGACCGTGCGTTGGATGTGGAGGCACAGTCGGCTCCCTATATCCAGTACGCGCATGCCCGGGCATCGGGTATCATCGATGCAGCGGCAGCAGCAGCCGTCGAACCGATGGTTGATGAATCCGTGCTCGAACGACCTGTCGAAGCGGCGATGGTCAGGACGATCGCCCGCTATCCGCGGGTCATCGAGGAGGCTGCGATAGAACTGGCTCCACACACTGTCGCGACGTATGTTCGCGAGTGTGCTGAGCAGTTCAATCAGTTCTACCGGGAGGCACGGATCATCGGTGCGGATGATAGCACTCTCGCGGAGACACGCCTGGCGATCGTCATCGGTGCCCAGTCGACACTGGCCAGTGGGCTGGCGCTGCTGGGGATCGATGCGCCTGAAGTGATGTGACCTCAGCTCACCCGACGACCAGCGAACCACCGACGAGCCGGACGGTGAGCGCCCCCGCACCGAGCACCAGCAGCAGGAACAGGATTATCCACCACCGCGGTACCGCCGTATCTGAGGCAGCCATACTCACCACAGCACAGCCGGTGCAAAAAGCGCTTGTCGTTTCGGGGGTCCGCAGTCGCAGGTTACTTACCCGGGACTCGGGTAGTTGGGCCGATGAGTAGCGAGCGTGCCGGCATGAGTGATGACCGGCGCCGATATGAGTTCCAGAAGGTGATCGAGGAGCTCACGGACTTCGAGGGGTCTGGTACACAGCTGGTGACCATCTACGTCCCCCCGGACAAGCAGATCTCAGATGTGGTCGCACACGTCACGCAGGAACACTCCGAGGCAGCCAACATCAAATCGAAGCAGACCAGGACGAACGTCCAGGATGCGCTCGTGTCGATCAAGGACAGACTGAGATACTTCGACACGTTCCCACCCGAGACTGGTCTCGTGATCTTCAGTGGGGCGGTCAACTCCGGTGGGGGGCAGACGGAGATGGTGACCCGGGTGCTCGAGGCCCCACCGGAGCCGGTCCAGTCGTTCATCTACCACTGTGATAGCGACTTCTTGACCGAACCGCTCGAGGAGATGCTCTCCGATAAGGGGCTCTTCGGCTTGATCGTCCTGGACAGACGCGAAGCGACCGTCGGCTGGCTGCGGGGCAAGCGTGTCGAGGCTGTCAAGTCCGCCTCCTCGCTGGTCCCAGGGAAACAGCGCAAGGGGGGGCAGTCAGCACAACGGTTCGCCAGGCTCCGACTCGAGGCGATCGACAACTTCTATCAGGAGGTCGCGGGGATGGCCGACGAGCTGTTCGTCCCCCGTCGGCATGAGCTGGATGGCGTGCTGGTGGGTGGACCATCACCCACGAAGGATGAGTTCATGACGGGTGGGTACCTCCATCATGAGATCCAGGACCTTGTGATCGACAAGTTCGATGTCGCATACACAGATGAGTCAGGGCTGTTGGACCTCGTCGATGCGGCCAGTGAGGTGCTGGCAGACCAGGAGGTCATGAAGGACAAACTCCAGATGGAGGAGTTCTTCAAGAAGCTACATGGAGAGGATGAGGCGACCTACGGCTTCGGCCCCACACGCGAGAATCTGATCATGGGATCTGTTGATCGACTGCTGCTGTCAGAGGACCTGCGTCGGGATGTGGTCACGTATGAGTGCCCGAACGAGCACACCGAGTACGAGGTCATCGACCGGCGACACTCGTCGCCGGAGCACACCTGTGGTGAGTGTGGCGAGCCGGCGACAGCCAGCGATCGGGAGGATGTCATCGAGCATCTAATCGCGATCGCCGAGCAGCGCGGTACCACGACGAAGTTCATCTCGACAGACTTCGAGAAGGGCGAACAGTTGTACGATGCCTTCGGGGGGATCGCCGGTATCCTGCGGTATGCAACCGGGGTCTAGTCAATCGACGAACGCCGCCAACTGGCGACGACGACGATCGATGTCGAAGTGTGCCTGCACTGACGCATCTGCTGACAACCGCTCGAGATGGAGGAAGACATCGACGCCTGCCTGCTCAGCGAGCGCGAGCCCACTGTCGATCCGGTCGTGTGACATCGCAAGCTGGGGGAGGTCCCGGATCACCGACCACACCGCTGCGGTCGCCACCGGATCTTGGATCTGCAGTACCGACGCAACACCGGTGTCCGATTCGACCTCCTCGTCGAGGACGGTCAGACATCTCGGACACCCACCGGGTGTGGATGCTGTGAAGAGTGATTCTGCAGCCTCTGGAACCGGAATCGACTCGAGCTGTGCGCCACATGCCGGGCACCGCATGCTCACTCCGCGTCTGCCTGCTTGTTCTTGATCTTCTTGAGCCGGAAGATCTCCTCACGCTCCTGCTCCTCGAGCTTCTGCTCGATGAAGTCACGGTTGTCATACAGCTCCGGCAGGAGCTTGAACTCCAGGGCGTTGACCCGACGCTTCGTCGTCTCGATCTCGACCAGGAGCTTGCGCATGGCCGTCTCGACCTCGGCGGCGAGGATGATCTGCTCCAACAGCTCCTCGTACGAGGCGGCCGCCTCATCGATCCGTGCAGATGAGGATAGCACCCCATAGCCCCGCTCATCCAGGGATTTGCGTACCCCTGTCGAGTCGATCTCCGGGACGACCACACCCATCACATTCTTCGAGCTGCTGGAGATCTCGGGGACCGTCTGCAGCGCGGCGGCAGCACCACGGACAGCCACATCGCCATCGAGCGCACGCGCCATGTCGATCGCAGATTGGGCATCGTCGTACGCGGACTCCACATCGGCGCGGACGTCCTGGGCCTCATCGAGGATATCCATGAACTCCATGATCAGCCCGTCACGCTTCTGCTCGAGCGTGTCGTGGCCCCGCTCGGAGAGGTCGATGCGATCGTTGATCGCCATCAGGTTCTTGCGGGTGGGTTTGACGTCCTCAGCCATCCTGCTGTGTCCCCATCAGGCGGATGCCTCCGCGGCTGGCTCATCGATGTAGTACTCGTCGATGAGCGCCTCATCGATCCGATTGAGCTCATCTCGCGGCAGCATCGACAGCAGCTCCCAGCCGAGATCCAATGTCTCTGCGATCGACCGGTCGGTCCCGAACCCCTGATCGACGAACTGCTGTTCGAACCGTTCAGCGAAATCGAGATACCGATTATCCCGCTCTGAGAGCGCCTCACGGCCAACGATGTTGACGAGATCACGCAGGTCCTCACCCTCAGCGTACGCCGCGTACATCTGATCGGAGACGTCGGCGTGGTCAGCCCGGGTGAGCCCCTCGCCGATGCCATCATCCATGAGTCGAGAAAGACTCGGCAGCACGTTCACCGGTGGCTGGGCACCTTGCGAATGCAGGTCACGGTCGACGTAGATCTGTCCCTCGGTGATGTACCCCGTCAGGTCGGGGATGGGATGGGTGTCGTCATCCCCAGGCATGGTCAGGATGGGGATCTGTGTGACCGATCCCGCCCGCCCCTCGATACGACCTGCCCGCTCATACAGCGTCGCGAGGTCGGTGTACATGTACCCCGGGTAGCCACGGCGACCAGGGACCTCCTCGCGTGCCGCACCGATCTCCCGCAGGGCCTCACAGTAGTTGGTCATATCCGTCAGGATGACCAGCACATGATACCCCCTCTCGAATGCGAGATACTCCGCGGTCGTCAGCGCCATCCGTGGGGTGACCGTCCGCTCGACCGCAGGGTCATCCGCCAGATTCATGAAGACGACCGAGCGCTCCAGCGCACCTGTGCGCTCGAAGTCCTCCATGAACTCGTTGGCCTCCTCAGCAGTGATCCCCATCGCACCGAAGACCACCGCGAACTCTGCTGCATCCGCACTGTCATCCTCTGGGACGGTCGCCTGTCGGGCGATCTGCAGGGCCAGATCGTTGTGTGGGAGCCCCGAGCCACTGAAGATCGGGAGCTTCTGACCACGCACGAGCGTGTTCATGCCATCGACCGCCGATACCCCCGTCTGGATGAACTCCTCAGGGTACTCACGTGAGTAGGGGTTGATCGCTGACCCGACGATCGGAACGCGGTCCTCGGCGATGATCTCTGGGCCACCATCGATGGGCTGACCCGACCCACTCAGTACCCGACCCAAGAGGTCCTCGGTCACCTTCAGCTTCAGCGTCTCACCGAGGAAGCGAACCGACGCGTTCCGATCGATACCGGTCGTCCCCTCGAAGACCTGAATCGCCACCAGGTCCGACTGTGACTCCAGCACCTGCCCCCGCCGGAGTTCACCCGCGGGTGTCTCGATCTCGACGATCTCATCGTAGCCGATCGGTTCGTCCACCGCAGCGAACACCAGTGGTCCGCTGATCTCTGTGATGGTCTGATACTCTTTCATGTCAGTGTAACCCCGCCAACTCGTCCGAAATGGCCTCCTCGACCTCAGCTGCGAACTCCTCGTACGACTCCTGCGTCCCGATCCGGTTGATCCGCGGCGCCGCCGCAGTCGCGACGATGTCCGAGACCTGCACACCGGCATCCAGTGCCGCGAAGGCCGCATCATGGTAATGATGGATGGCCTGGAGGATTCGGAACGTCTTCGCAGGGGGGCAGTACTGGTCGACGTCGTGGAACGCGTTCTGCTGGAGGTATGCCTCGCGCAGATAGCGCGCGACCTCGAGTGTCAGCTGCTGGTCGTCGGGCAGTGCGTCCTTGCCGACAAGCTGGACGATCTCCCGCAGTTCAGCTTCCTCGTCCAACACATCGATCGCCCACTGCCGCTCTGTTGGCCAGGCTTCATCGACATGCTCGACGAACCACGGGTCCAGCTGCTGCCGGTACAGCGAGTATGACTCGGTCCAGTTGATCGCGGGGAAATGGCGACGCTCGGCGAGGTCCGCATCCAGCGCCCAGAAGGTCTTCACGATGCGGAGTGTGTTCTGCGTGACCGGTTCGGAGAAGTCACCGCCCGGCGGTGAGACCGCGCCGATCGCGGAGACCGACCCCTCTGTCCCATTGATGTTGATGAACGCACCTGCGCGCTCGTAGAACTGCGAGAGTCGCGCCGACAGGTACGCCGGATACCCCTCCTCACCGGGCATCTCTTCGAGCCGAGAGGAGATCTCCCGCATCGCCTCGGCCCACCGAGACGTCGAATCGGCCATCAACGCCACGTCGTAGCCCATGTCCCGGTAGTACTCTGCGATCGTGATCCCGGTGTACACACACGACTCGCGCGCGGCAACAGGCATGTTCGAGGTGTTCGCGATCAGGGATGTCCGGGCCATCAGCGGATTGCCTGTCGATGGGTCTTCGAGCTCGGGGAAGTCATCAATCACCTCAGTCATCTCATTGCCTCGCTCGCCACAGCCGACGTAGACGATGATATCCGCGTCAGCGAACTTCGCGAGGGAGTGCTGTGTCACCGTCTTTCCGCTTCCGAAGGGGCCGGGTATGGCTGCGGTTCCCCCCTTCGCGATCGGGAACAGCCCATCGAGGATACGCTGCCCACTCACGAGTGGTTCCCGCGGTGTCTGTTTCTCCTTGCTCGGACGGGCGACCCGCACCGGCCATTCCTGACGCATGCGGATCTCCTCACCACTATCGAGTTCGACGACCGTGTCCTCGACGGTGTGTTCACCAGGATGGACCGCCGTGACGGTCCCACCCGCAGACCCCGGCGGGACCATCACACGGTGCTCGATGGTGACTGTCTCCTGGACAGTCCCGACGATGTCACCGGCTTCCACGGTATCATCGACATCAACGGTTGGCTCGAACATCCAACTGCGGTCGAGTAGGATACCCGGGGCGTCAACCCCCCGGTCGAGATAGGGGCTGTCCATGGCATCCTCGAGGACATCAAGCGGCCGCTGCACACCGTCATAGATGGTATCCAGCAGGCCAGGTCCCAGATCGACGGTGAGCGGGTCGCCAGTGTTCTCGACCGGCTCGCCGGGGCCGATACCCGAGGTCTCCTCATACACCTGGATCGTGGTGATCTCACCTTCGATCTCGATGACCTCACCCATCAACCCCTCTGCCCCGACGTAGACGACGTCGTTCATCCGGGCATCGAGATCACGTGCTGTCACGACTGGTCCACTCACACTTTCGATGACACCGTCGCGGGCGACGGTCTCTGTTGTTTGACTCATTTCAGGTATCTTCCTCCATCAGATCGATGCCGATGGCGCGTTTGATGTTCTGTCGCAGTCCACTCGCTCCCCCGCCACCCCCGATGGTCACGACGGTGGGGTCGACGCTCGTCTCGACCTGCTCTCTGACGGCTCGGGACAGCCGGTCGAGATCCCCATCATACATGATGACGATGCCGACGGACTCAGCAGCGAGCACATCCTCGACGGCCGCATCGAGTGTCGCCGAATCTGCGGCGGGGTCGACCTCTTCGAACCGACGGACTCCTGCGAGCCGGAATCCGGTCGTGAACGTCTGTGAGCCCACGACGGCGATCTCCTCGCTCATACGATGACCACCTCCGACTCCAGTGTCTCGACATCGAGTCCCGCCTCGCGCCCGCGTGCGATCGCACGGATGTTGTCGACCTCGCGTCGCTTGGCGAGAATGAACGAGAGCACAGGGGTGACAGACAGGGGATTCTCATATCCCAAGGAGTCCGCCGTCTCCAGCAGTGCGGCCTCGAGCGCATGCTCCGCTGGAATGAGGCTCCTCCCACGCTCGATGAGGGTGAGCATACCTGACAACCGGTCGCCATACGATGATGCACGGATCGTCGCCACCAACTCATCCGGGTTCTGCACAAGTGCGTCCACGGTCTCGAGTCGGAAGAGTGCGCCTCCCTCGAGGAAGTATGCCGCCGGGTCGAGGCTTGCGCCGGACCGGCTCAATCGGAGGAGATTGATGATGTTCGTGAAATCCACCTCCGCGGTGAGGAACTCCGTGTACGCACGGGTCTGCTGCCCGTCGGGGAGCTCTGAGAGCAGTTGACTGTAGTAGGTGCGATCGAGTGCATTCTCGAGCGGGAACAGGAGCCCACTGCTGATGTACGCGTCATACTCCGCAGCAAGTGCATCACCGTACCGGGTGCGTTCCAGCTGCTCGACTACCTGTTCGATGCCCCCGAGCTCAGCAAGGGCGAGCAATCGCTGCTCTGAGAGCTCTCCTGCGAGGATCAGGTCATCTCCCACGGTGTCCGCGTCCACGGCTGAGTAGATCCCACGTAGTACCGTCTTGAGATTCCAGACGTCATACCGACGCAGATACCTGGCGATGAGGTCATACAGCTGCCCATCCGCCCACCCCAGCAGGTCGCGATAGGTCTGTGCGAGGTTCGCATTCAGCGCATACTCGATCAGGTCTGTGCCAGCGTGTCGTGTCCCCAGGGCATTGATCTCCGTACCGTATGCATCATCCTCGAGAAATCGGGCGATGCCCGCAGGATCCATCCGGACGAGTCGCCGATACGCATCCTCATCGAGGAGACTCGACCGCCGTGACCGAACACGTGCAATCACATATTCAGGATTTGACCCGCCCGCGGCACTCATGTGTCGAACAACTCGCTACTCACCGCACTCACCTCCCGATCCCACATCTGGTCGAGGATCGTGTCGAACGTGTTGTTGACGCGGACATCGACAGCACTGCTCTCGACGACGACACCGCCCAGACAGTCGATGGGCTCTCCCACCTCGACTGCATCATCTTCCGCCGCGAGTGACGCCAACAGCTCGGCATCCGCCGAGCTGCCCCGCACGGTCAGGTCACCGGTGTCGAAGTCGGCAACTGCAGCATCGAACAGGGCACGGGTCAGCCGCTCCCGACGCTCACCCGTCATCGCGGCCAAGGCGGACTCGGTCTCCGAGCGGACCTCTGCGAGCACCTCACGTCGAGCGCCCAATCGCAGCTGCTTCGCTTCCAATTTGGCTGATGCGATGGCCTGTTCGCGCTCGCGGGCGACCGTCGCCTCGACGGCTGCCTCCGCATCAGCGAGGATATCCGCCGCAGTGGAGCGGGCTGCCTCCACGATGCCGTCCGCCTCGGTCGCGGCTGACTCGCGGATGGACGCGGCTTCCTCCTCGGCCTCATCGGTGATGTCGGTGACGACGGTATCCAGGCTCATTGATCCGCTGCCTACACCAGGAACACGACGACGAGTGCGAGGATCACGAGGGTCTCAGGCAGGACTGTCAGGATCAGCCCGTTGACGAAGAGGCTCTCATCCTCTGCGATCGCACCCATCGCTGCTGCGCCGATACCACGCTCGGCGAAGCCTGCGCCAAGTGCGGCGAGGCCGACCGCCAACGCGGCGGCTGCGGAGGGTTCCAATGCTGGTGCAGCGGCTTGGGTCTGAAGAAGTATTTCGTACATTATGGGTTCCTATGTGACGGATTCGTTCCGGACAAATGCACGTGACGGTGGACGATTCATAAAGCTTCCCAAGTGCGGTGTAGAGGGGTCAACTCGGCCGTTGGCAGGCAGAGCGGGATACCCAAAGACCGAATGGTCTGGCGTCAGTCGGCAGCTGTGAACTCCCGATCGCGACCGAACGGCTCGAAGCGGCGACCACCGCCCCGGTAGAACTTGTTGAAGAACTCGACGTACTCCAACCTGATCGCCTGCAGGCCCGCACTCGTCACACCGAGGATCAGGACCAGTAGATGACCCAACACGAGGACCAACACACCAACAACGATCGCAGCTGCACCGCCATGTAGCAACCCACCGAACATGATCTCTGTGACCTCGTGGCCGTGGGAGAGATCGCCGACCTTCGGCATGTATCCGACGCCAAAGTGCCACTCATCACCTGCGGCCGATTCCGTCACATAGACTCCGAAGAACAGGAGGTTGACCACGAACGCCATCCCCGCCTTCGCCAGGAGGACCGCCGCCAGTCGTGTGTATGACAGAACGTTCACCAGGACATTCAGGAACTCCACGACCTCGATGAGTGAGGCTCGCGCCAGCAGAATGAGCCCGAGGACGAACACCGCCAATGGGAGCGTCATCGGAGCATCGATCACGGGGATGGTGAACAGCTGCAGCAGTGGGAAGCCCTCGAACCCGATTGGTAGCACGCCCTGCGATGAGAAGGTCGTGTAGAGGAACGCTGGTGCGACCCCACGTAACGCATCACTGAAGATCCACACCCACAGCCCGTTCATCATGAGCAGCCACGAGCCGCTCTCAAGGACTGCCTCACGAAGGTCATGCGCCTGCGTTCGCTCGATGAAATCGATGATCCACCCGATGTTCAGATGCATCACACCAGCGAGCACGCTCACCACGAGCCATCCGACTGCCCAATCAGCTGTCGCCGGTGAGAGGCCCTTCTCGATCGGTGCCCCGCTCAGTCCAACGATGTCGTACCACAGCACCTCGGCGATCGTATGTAGCCCGAAGATCTCTCCGTAGAGGATGCCGAACCCGATGGTGAACACCCCAGCTGTGATCGTCACACCCCCCATCGAGCGTACCGCCGCCTGGTCGGGGAAGCGGGTGAACAGGAACACACCGATCGCGGTGTAGATCAGCCCGTACCCGACATCGCCAATCATGAACCCGAAGAACGCTGGGAACGTCAGGAAGAGGACCACCGTCGGGTCGAACTCCGTGTACCGCGGTCTGCTCACCGCCTGCACAAGCACCTCGAAGGGACGGACTGCAGGGGGGTTGTCCTGGACCGTCGGTGGTGTCTCCTGATCCATGACGACGAGGTCAGACTCCGTCTGCTCATCCTCATCCGAACGCGGATCATGTGCGACCGCACGCAGCTCCTCGACGGCTGCATGGTCACCGACTGCAGATCGCAGCGCACCCCGCAGTCTGCCGACATCCTCCGTGCGAACCCACAGCTCTGCGGTGAATGCATTATCCGTCGTAGCGAAGGACAACGGCGCCTCCGCCTTCTCCAGTGCGATGGTCAGCTCCTCCTCGCGCGCCAGCAGGGCTCTGCCGTGACGCTCTGAGAGGACCTGCAGCTCCTCTTCGATGTCCCGTAACTCCCGCTCTAAGCCATCCCGGTCGGTGCGGAGCGATGCCCTGAGCTCACGGGGAGGCGCCTCGCCTTCCGGCATCTCGAATGCCGCGAACTCAACGCCCACGAGCTCATCGGTGATCGTCCGCACCGTATCCGTCCCGTCCGATGTGCGAGCGACGACCGCGAGCGTCCGCTGCTCACCGGTGAACAGCTCGAACGCTTCGATTGCCGCTGCGTCCGCAAGCGCTGCCCGCACCGCCGCTGCATCACCCTCACCGGCGATGACCGATACCGATCGGTACCCACCGAGGAGGTCGAGGTCGATCCCGAGCGCGACGAACGGTCCCAGCGCAGCGATGCGATCGCGGAGCGCATTCAGCTGCTGTCGCAGTGCACCGCGGCGATCATCCAGCCGGTTGACGGCCTCCCGGAGCTCCTCGATGTCGGTCTCGGTAGCGGTTCGGGGTGGTGGTGTAGATCGATCGATGCTGAGTGTCTGCTCCAGCGCTCGCACCAGCACGAGCTCCTCTGCAAGGCGCTCTGCGGCGGGGAGTGGATCGCCTGGTGCGAATCCCTCCCAGCTGTCATCGTAGGCCGTCAGCTGCGCCAGCTGCAGGTCGTGGATGGTCTCGATGACCCTCGGTGCATGGGCCAACCCCGCGGTCACCGAGACCTGGCTCATCCGGTCAGGTCTGATCATTCACCACCCGCTCAAACCGTTCCAGGACGGATTCGATTGCCCCATCCAGCTCCTCACGGGCTGCGGCCACCGTCTCCTCGCGATCGGCCTGACCAGCGGCGACGATCGCCTCGGTTTCAGTCGCGAGCTCCTCGCGCGCGGTCTCGATGCGTTCACGGCGTAGCTCCGCCGCCTCGGCCTCGGCAGCAGACCGGATGTCCTCAGCCGTCTTGCGGGCGTTTGCCAGCGTCTCCGCCGCATCCGCCTCAGCGGACTCGATGATCTCCGCGGCGGTCCCCTCAGCGGTTTTCAGCTCTTCTAAGACCTCAGGTCGTGGCATGGCTGTTCGTGAACTCAGTGAGATAAGTCGATATAAGGGAGTTGCGGATGGCAATGTCGGACCCCTCAGGGTTTTACACGTCCCTATCACAGGGAGAACTGATGGGTTTCCTCGAGGACAAGGGGGCTGCGCGGCGGTTCTACCGGTATCTTTCGATCGTGTATGACCGAATCAACCCCTTCATCTGGAACGAGGAGATGCGGGATGAGGCGATCGGACGGCTTGAGATCGCCAGTGATGATCGCATCCTGGATGTGGGGTGTGGGACCGGGTTTGCGACGATGGGGTTGGTCAACCACAGCGACGATGTCCATGGGATCGACCAGTCGATTCACCAGCTCCAACACGCCTTCGAGAAGTTCGGCCGGCATGGTGATGTCCGCTTCTACCGTGGCGACGCAGAGCGACTCCCCTTCGGCGATGACCACTTCGACATCCTCTGGTCGTCGGGGTCGATCGAATACTGGCCGGATCCCCCTGCTGCGTTACGCGAGTTCCGTCGGGTGACGCGGCCGGGTGGGCAGGTGTTGGTGGTCGGACCAGATGCCCCACGGAGTGCGGTGATGCGACGGCTTGCTGATGCCATCATGCTGTTCTATGACCGTGAGGAGGCACAGATGATGTTCGAGGCTGCCGGGTTCGAGCAGATCGACCACATGATCCAGCAGGCTGGACCGGGCACACCGCGGGCGATCACCACGACCGCCCATGTCCCCTCCGATTAGCTTCGTGCGGACACATCGATCGTGGTGCAGCCGTGCGAGCGGATCATCAGCCGGACGGCCGATCCCCGATCTGGCCATGGGTGATTCGTCTGAGCGATCTGCATGCTGGCGTCTTCACCCACCGAGAACGTGCCGTCACTACCACTGTTGAAGGCCCCTGTGGGTGCTGCCTGGAAGCCCCGCGCGGCGAAGAATGGAAGCGGGGGCTGGTGACGGAGGGGGTCCCCATCGACGGTGATTGTCGTCGTAGCGTTGTCGAGCGACAGGGGGGGTCCCGCCAGATGCGTCACACGGAGTACAGGTCCATCGACCGTGAATCCAACAGCGATGGGGGTGGCCTGACAGGGGTCGTGCCCTGCTGCATGCACCTGCTGGCTCGTCGCGGCGATGCCCACCCCCAGTGCGATGGTGAGCAGGGTGAGCAGCACGATCGCAGGGATGGTACTCACCGCTCGTTCTGTCATCGGTAGGCGTGAGGCCGGCTATGATTTCAACACGTGGTCAGCCCCCCGGGCGATCCTCATCGATGCTCCCGTAGATCAGCGGCGGGAAGCTCGGGTCCATCTCCAGGAAGACCACCGAGCTGCCATCGATCGCCGTCACCTGATAGGCGGCTGCAGGCTCGATCGTCCAGACAGCGGCGGTCTCGCCGACCACGACGGAACGACCACCTGGTGGGCCCACAGTGATGGGTGCATCCAGTGGTGTCCCGTCGTCCGTCCGCACCAGCTCGAAGAGGATGGGGCCACCGGGGAACGTCGGATGTGCCGTCAACCGCAGCCCATCTTTCACTGCGCTGGATGACTGGCGGGTGGAGGAGAGTTCGATTGGCCGGTACTGGACACCACGAAAGACCCGTTCAGTCTCCGCGTCAACGTATGCGACCAGGCGTCCGCGGTCGTGCTCAAGCTCGATCCGTGCACTGACGCCATCATCAATCTGCTCGGGGTCCTCGGTCGTCCGCATGGACCAGATCGTCGGATACCCCTCCTCGACGATCTCCTCCGAGCGTGGTGAGGAGATGGAACTGTCCGGACCACCCTCACGGAACTCACCGCGGTACGCCTCCCGGATGTACACATCATCACGGATGACCGACAGCACCACACTCTCTGGCCCCACCTGCGCGAAGAACCGATTCGAGGGGGACTGTCCCGTGACAACGGCACGCACCTCCGCTCGCACGGGACCCGTCAACACGGCCAGTTCGCCCGCGAGGGTGTCCAGACGGGACGCTGATAGCACGATGTCCGCATCGCCCCCAGCGCGGGTTTCGATCTCAGCCTGCCGGTGTTGCAGTTCGCGGGCGACCGCATCGATCCGGGCGAGCTCCCACAGGAAGTCATCCGCGCTCATCTCCCCCGTCCCGAAGGCGGTGATCGCTTGCTGTTGTGCGGCTGTCAGTGCGACGACGCGCTGTTCGATCTGACTGACCGCACGCAATGTTGCCTGCTGGCGAGTCGTCGCATCAGAGGCGGTGTCGATCTGACCGAGTGCGACCATCGTGGCCAGCCGTTCGGTGCTAGCCGATCGGTCGAAGCGGAGTCCCTCTCCCAGCCGCACATGCGCGGTCCGGAGTGTGGATGCATCGACATCGATGGGGGAGATCCCCAACAGGGAGAGGATCGGACCGGTCCCCTCACGATCCAGCTGTGCATGGCGATCTGCCGCCACCGCAGGGACCTGGTACATCGGCTGTACCGCGGCGGAGGTGGGTGGCGAATCGGGCTGCGGGGTCGCACCGATCGGGGGCATCCCCGCAAGGATCAGCATCAAGGCCAACCCAATCGCGAACGGACGGTGGGGCATCGTATGCTGTGAGAGTCGTGCCGTGGGTAATAACAGCTACCGTCCGCAGGAGGCCTGGAGGGAGCCATTATCACCATGGAAAGCGTTTTGCGGGCGCACCGTGGCTCTGCGGCATATGACGCGACGGTGGGGGCTGACCTCATTGGTGATCTTCATGCTCATCGGAGCGCTGCTGACAGGTGGTCTCGGAGGAGCTGCAGCACCCGCCCAGCTGACGGCCTCGGATGGGGCCCTCCTGGAACCGACGACGTCCGTCGAGATCGATTTGCAGACCGGTGGGAGCGCGCTGTGGACGGTCCAGATGGACATCCCACTCCGCACGGAGGCTGAAACAGCAGCGTTCGAGGCGCTGGCAGAAGAGTATGCGGAGGGGTCTGCAGCGGTTGGACCGCAGGAGCAGATGTTCCGACAGATGGCTGCTGAGGCATCGACGGTCACCGGTCGGCAGATGGCGATCAGCGCAGTCGACCGGTCAGCGCAGTCAGGTGCTGAGGTGGGTACGTTCACGTTGCGGTTCTCCTGGTCAGCGTTCACCACGAGCAATAGCGAGGGGGGCTTCGCGCTTGAGGATGTGTTCGGCGTCGCCGCCGGTGATCAGGAGCTGACAGAGTCGTGGGTGTCGCTGGCGGATGAGACCCAACAGATCGTCATCTACCCGCCACCGGGGTACACCGTCGCAGAAACCTCGATCGCCGTCCAGCAACAAGAAGGTGCGATCGTGATCAATCGTGCGATCGACCTGACCACAGGGGAGACGCGCCTGGCGATCGAGTATCAACAGGCGGGCGTGATCCAGACGGGTGGATGGTGGATCGGGGTGGGCGTGGTCGGCGTGCTGATCGGGCTTGCAGCGGTGCTGTACCTGCGCCGTGAGGGGCGATTGGAGCGGACCGATCCAACGGGTGCTGCCGACGGTCGAGATGTAGCAACCGATGAGGAGGCGCAGGATCTTAGCCTCCTATCCGATGAGGAGCGGGTCGAACGGCTCCTGGCAGCCAGTGGCGGGCGGATGCGCCAGGCTGCGATCGTCAGTGCGACGGGGTGGTCCGATGCGAAGGTCTCGCAGCTGCTCTCTGAGATGGCAGAGAGTGGCCGGGTCGAGAAGCTCAGACTGGGCCGAGAGAACCTGATATCCTTGCCGGGCGAGGAGTGAACAGTTGGGGTCGCAAGCGCTTTGGCTGCCGTCCGCAGACCACGCACGATGGAGCCCCTACAGCGCCGGGTCGAGCAGATCGACCGGCGCCTCGAGGCGGTCATCGAGCCGATCGAACCGGGGGTGTTACAGCAGGAGGTCAGACAGCTGACGCTGGCCGGTGGGAAGCGGGTCCGGCCGGCGGTGGCGATGCTAGTCTGTGAAGCCTGTGCGGGTGATGCTGACCTAGCGGTGGATGTTGGGGTAGCAGTTGAGTTGGTCCACACCGCATCGTTGGTGATCGACGACATCATCGATCGCGCGCCGATGCGTCGGGGCGAAGAGAGCGGGTGGCGGCGATTCGGGCACGGACCGGCGATCGTCGATTCGGATGCACTGTTGGGTGCTGCCTTCGAGCTGTTGCGGGGGACACCGGTCGCGATGGAGCAGGTCGCTGCGGCGATGGTGCGGCTTGGTGAGGGGGAGGCGATGGAGCTGCTCGAACCGCCGACGGACGAGGCCAGTTACATCGAGCTGGCACGTCGAAAGACGGGTGCGTTGTTCCGCGCCGCAGCGGAGGTCGGGGCGGTCGCTGGTGGGGCCGATGCAGAGGTGGTCGACCTGTTCGGGGCCTATGCTGAGTCCGTGGGCATCGCATTCCAGATCCGTGATGACGTGCTCGACCGCACAGCAGGTACCGAGCAGCTCGGCAAGCCGGCGGGGCAGGATGTGATGATGGACCGGCCATCGATGGTCGAGGTGACCGACCGGAGTCCCGAAGAGGCGACAGCACTCGCACGTGCATATGCCGCTGAGGGCATCGAGGCGTTGGATGCGACCGGGATCGAGCAAGGCGGACCATACGAGTACCTGCATGACCTCGCGGAGTTCGTGGTGATCAGGGGCCGCTGATCAGCTCCGGGCAGCCTCACCTACGACCCCAGCACGCGCCTCGGCGATCGACAGTGCCAGGGTGCTGATGACCCCCAGGAGGGTCCCCCCGGCGAGACCGAGTGCCACCTCAACGAGAGTGAAGCGGCCCACATCTGGGATCACCCCTGGCATGACGAACCCGGAGATGACGTACAACACGATACCGATGGCGACCACATAGACGGGTGCGTTGAGAATCCGCCACCGGAACCGACCTCGAAGGTACTCATCGGTGATCCGCCCAACGCTGATGACTACCGCGGCTGCGACCAGCCACCTGATCGCTCCATGGGCGAACGCTGCGGTGAGGACAGCAATGGACGGTGCTTCCAACAACTCCATCGTCGTGGTGACCAGGCCGGTGCCCCGGACACCACCCACGAGGACCAAGGCCGCAGCAGCGATGTAGGTCAACAGCGTGATGCGTCCCTCATAGAGGACACCGCGCGAGCGGTGGGCGAGCGTGACCAGTCGCTCCTGGAGGCCCAGACCGCGAGAGAGTGTGTACAGACCGATGGTAGCAGAGATGACACCGAGAACGACACTCCCGCGGATATCGAACAGCGTAGCGATCGTCAACAGTGGGTACAACAACAGCAGCATTCCCAGCGGGACGAGTACGGTCCCACGTGTCTCAGGGTCACCGATGACCTGCTTGATCGTGTAGTAAATCGACTCCAGGTCCTCAGCCTGGCGGACCACCACCCGTCGCACCCCATCGATGGGCATCCGTGAGCGCACGATGGGGACCATCGATTCATCTTGGGCTCCATCGGTGATGAGGATCGCCTGCGCGGCGGTGGTCGGTGCGAGGCGGTCGAGCACGTCATCGAGCTCCGCACCGATGGCACGGTTCGCCGCAACGTCGCGCCCCGCGGTGCCGGTGATCGCTGCGACCGCCACCGTATCGGTCACCCCGGTGTCACGCTGGAGGCGATCATACTCCGCAAGCCCCTGGAACAAGACGTTCACATCCGAGTCCTCTGGGTCAGCGGTCGCCAGTGTGACCGCCGCAGCCTCAACCTGCTGACGACCGACGACTGGGGTCTCGATCGATGTCTTCCGACCGAGGTCATCGTCCAGATCGATGCAGAGGACGACCAACATACCACAGCCAACGCTGGCTGGGTATATCTGTATTCGGTCGACGTGACAATCGCACGCCTTTTTGATAGGCCCAAGCTTTGTCTGCGGTATGCATTCACGCGGATGCGAACAGTGCGCGAAGGGCGGCAAGCTGGTGCTCTTCGTATATGGCTACTGTGATGAGCGTGACTGCTTCTACTGTCCACTCGGTGAGCGGCGAAAGAATGTGGCAGATGTGTACGCGAACGAGCGCTTGGTCCGCTCAGATGAGGACGTGGTCGCGGAGGCGCGGACCATGCAGGCGCTGGGCACGTCGATCACGGGCGGGGAGCCGCAGGAGGTCCTCGATCGGACATGCCACTACATCCGGTTGCTGAAGGAGACCTTCGGCGACGAGCACCACGTCCATCTGTACACGGGTATCACCGGCGGTGCGGAGAACATGGCGGCCTTGGCGGCCGCAGGTCTCGATGAGATCCGGTTCCACCCCCCGTATGAACAGTGGGGCCAGCTACACGGGACCGAGTGGGAGGACATCCTCTACACGGCCGCAGAGGCGGGCATCACGCCCGCATTCGAAATCCCGGGGATCCGTCCAGAACCGGAGTTTTTGCAGTTCCTCGATGAGGGCGCTGCGGCATTCTGCAACATCAATGAGTTCGAGATGTCCGACGGTAACTACCGGCGTATGCGATCGGCGGGATATGCGCTCGAGGAGGGGCACATGTCAGCGGTGGCCGACACGCGTGAGGCGATTCTCGCAGAGATGAATGGCCATCCGAAGGTGTACTTCTGCACCTCGGTGTTCAAAGACGCCGCCCAGCACCGCAATCGATTGAAACGGATGGCTGCGAGCATCAGTCGACCATTCGATGAGGTCACCGATGATGGGACGCTGGTGTACGGCAAGACCTGGGTGGACCCCGGACAGCTCGAGACCTTGGGGGTGCCCGGGGAGTTCTACAGTATCAAAGACAATCACGTCGAGGTGGCATGGTGGCTTCTCGAGGAGATGATCGAAGCGGGTGAGCTCGACAGCGGCGAGGTGATCGAGCAGTACCCGACCGTGGGTGGGACGGTCGTCGAACGCACACCACTGGCCTAAGCAGATCAGCCCCGGAAGGATTTAACTCGGGGGTCCTGTACCGGTCGTATGCCCGAGTGTCCGCTCGCCGATGAATGCCCGCGGTACTCCGAACGTATCGATGGGATGGGGTGTCAGTACTACGGCGACCGTGGGGGAGCGGAGTGGTGTAACAGTTACAATCAGCCAATCCGGGACCTGAAAGGACAGCCGGTGAAGCCGGGTGAAGAGGTGGAGGTCGTCGTCGATGACATCCACGAGAGCGGGGCAGGGGTCGGTCGGACCGAGGACGGATTCATCATCCTGATCGACGGGTTGCTGCCGGATGCGAAGGCCATCGTTCGTATCGATCGTGTGAAACCGAATCATGCAACGTCGAAGAAGGTTGTCGAACGCCTACCCATGGATGATGCCGAGGGTGCAGAGGAGTCTGCATCGACAGATGATGAGAGCGAGGAATCGGCGACTGAGGAGGGGGAGGACGAGGAGCGGAGGCGGCGACCGAAGCGCCCGACAGCGCTCGGATCACGGGATAATTTCTGGGGCAGCTGACCTCAGATACGTAACGTCTTGTCGTTTCGGTGCGAAGATGACACATGTCTGCAGATGCGGACGTGCCAGATCCTGACACGCTGCTGCGACGCTTGGGCTTCGATCCAGCGTCGAACGTCCTGACCAGACGGCAAGGTGAGGTGCTTGTTCTCCGAGAGCAGGGGCTCCGGCAGTCAACAATCGCAGAGATGCTCGGTACCTCCCGAGCCAATGTCTCTAGCGTCGAATCCAGCGCTCGTGAGAACATCGCGAAGGCAGAGGCGACGGTCTCGTTCGCTGCAGCGATTGCAGCTCCAGTACAGGTGCAGGTTGAACGGGGGACCGACCTCTATGAGGTCCCGACGATGGTCTTCGATGCGTGCGACGCAGCAGAGGTGAAGGTCTCGCGGACGGCCCCTGAGGTGCTGCACCTCGTCACCGACGCAGCAAGCGATGCGGTCGATGGTCGGCTGGTGACAGACGGCTTCATGATCGATGTGACACCAGATGGCCAGCTGCAGATACGCCTCTGAACCGACCTCAGTGATCTGCGAGATCGCGGACCGTTTGCGATGCGTCGGGATCGATGACGAGGACCTCGTCACCCCAGGCGATGATGATGAGCTTGTCGACACCGATGGTGGAGACCGTCGGGCCGTCGGAGATAACGGTGATACCATCCTCGATGGAGTGATCGGGTGCGCCGGGGGTATCGAGCAGGTCAGCGGCGGGTGCACGGGTGAACGCGTCCCAAGAACCCACATCGTCCCAGGTGGCCGTCGTCGGCAGCACCCAGAGGTCCGGATAGCTCTCGAGGACCGCGTAATCGAAGCTGATGGATGGCGCTGCATCGTAGGCGGCTGACGGATCCGATCGGACCGCTGCTGAGAAACCGGCCAGGCTGCTGTCGTGGATGGCCCCGAGGAGGGTGTCCACGGGGGCGACGAGCACACCCGTGTTCCACAGTGCGCCCTGATCGATCAGTGTCTGTGCAGTCGGCCGATCTGGTTTCTCATGGAAGCCGCTGACGGGGGCGATGCGATCTCCAGCCGAGTGCGCTGGTGTGATGTAGCCATAGCCGGTGCTCGCACGGGCGGGGATCACACCGATGAGCACGATCGCGTCCCGTTCCGTCGCCGCGGTGACGGCCGCTGCGATCGCATCGGTGAACGCCTCATCAGCGACGTGGTCCGCAGGTGTGATCACGACAGCGCTATTTGGATCTCGCTCATACAGCGCGGAGACTGCGTGTGCGACGGCCGGTCCGGTGTCACGACGAGCTGGTTCGACGAGCTGGCCCAGGTCTGAGGCGTGTGTGCGAAATTGCGCCGCTGTGGATCGGTGGGTTACCAGCAACTGTCGGTCGGTGGTAGCCTGCAGTCGTGTGAGTGTCATCGACAACAGCGTCTCATCTCCGAACAACGGCACCAACGACTTGGGTGTCCCATCAGCCGTCACCGGGTACAACCGTGTCCCACGTCCCCCTGCGAGGATGACTCCGACGACCTCACACATGGAGCGCCACACCCGCATGTCGTTCGGTCGGGCATCGAGGTAGAGATGTGTCCATGCTACCCAAGATAGTGGGGAGGTCTAAAGCACCTCAGAGGTAGTTTATTATCCATCCAGCGCCAACATGAGTGCATCTCCCCCCGACACCAACCAGGAGATGCACGAGACCATGGCAGACATAGATACCCTTGCGGCTGAGATCGGCGAACAGCTTGGAGATCAGAAGACGGTGACGACCGAGGAGATCGGAGAGAAGTTACGGACGCTCATCGATGAATATCACCTTCCCGTCTCGGAGGCGAGACGCGCGGTGATCGGTGCTGTCGCTCCAGAGGATGCCCCGGAGGCGATGGGCAACTTCGATGACCAGCAGTCGGCGACCCTCGATGCCATCGAGCGGGCGGAGGAATGGATCGATATCACCGTGAAGGTCGTCGAGCTTTGGGAACCTGGCAGTGATGCGATCGCGCAGGTCGGACTGCTCGGTGATCCGACAGGCCGGATGAAGTTCGTCTCGTTCACCACCTCAGAGCTACCGGAGCTCATCGAGGGGCGGTCGTACCGTCTCGAGAATGTGGTGACCGATGAGTATGAGGGCCGGTTCTCGGTGAAGCTCAACCGAACGACGACGATCACCGAACTCGAGGATGAGGTGACCGTCGGGGAATCAACGGAGTCCGTCACAGGCGCACTCGTGGACGTCCAGCGAGGTAGTGGCCTGATCCGACGCTGCGATGAGGAGGGGTGCACCCGTGTGCTGCAGAACGGTACATGCAGCGAGCACGGGGAGCAGTCCGGTAGCTTCGACCTGCGGATCAAGGGAGTCCTCGATGATGGCACGGCCGTTCAGGAGCTGATCTTCGACCGGGAGCAGACAGCAGCCCTTGCGGGGATTGACCTTGAGGCGGCCAAGGAGATGGCACAAGACGCCCTCGATACGGGGGTGGTCGAGCGCGAGATTCGCGAGCGAGTCATCGGCCGGTATATCGAGGTCCATGGCCCCGAACTCGGGCGATATCTGCTGGTCGATAGCTTCGAGACCAGCCCTGAGACGCCAGACCCAGAGGATCTGCTGATCCGTGCGAGGGCGCTATCATGAGCCAACAAGATATCCCCACCCGTGAGGTGGCACGGCGTGTCTTCGCCGGTGAGTTCAACACGGCGACGTACACGTTCACCGAGAGTGATGCTGAGCGTGCCCCCGTGTACGCTCTGTTGCCCACCGGGGCACCAGCGAATCGAGTGTACTTCGTGGGCACACTCACCGAGACGGAGGACGTCGGCTCAGATAACGAGTACTGGCGTGGTCGGGTGGTCGACCCGACGGGCACATTCTTTGTCTACGCTGGGCAGTACCAGCCCGCCGCAGCAGCGAAACTGCGGGAGCTCGAGCCGCCGGCGTACATCGCGGTTGTCGGCAAGCCACGGACCTACACCACCGATGATGGGTCGGTGACCGTCTCCGTCCGTCCTGAGACGATCTCTGTCGTCGATGCAGCGACCAGAGACGCCTGGGTGCTCGAGACCGCCAGACAGACGATCGACCGCATGCAGGGCGAGGACCCTGAGCTCGAGAGTTACCGAGAGATGGTCTCAGAGGCATATCCGGACCCCGAGGAGGATATCCCAGCGATGGTTGTGACCGCGTTGGAGTCAGTTGACGGTGCGGTGACTGATGAGCTCCCATTGGCCTGACGAGACCGTCTGACGCAAGGTTAAGACCCACCCAGTGCTAGTGTAGTAGCACCATGGGGAACAAGAACAAGACCATCTCATTCCGAGTGAATGAGGACGCATTCGAGCGGCTGCGGCAGATCGCAGCGGAACGTGACCTGTCGCTCTCATCGGTCTTCCGCGACTACGTCGACCTGCTCGTCGCCCACGATGGCCGTGTACAAGTCGTCCCCACAGCGGAGCTTGCGGCTCTCCAGACCCAGGATGAGGAGGGTTTCCCACCAACCGTGTCGGTCCCGAAGAGCTTCATGAGGGAGCATGAGCGGTTGGAACTCGAGACGGAGCACCTGCGTGAACAGCTTGATGAGCACAAGCAGTTCGTCCAGTATCTACAGGACGAGCTCGACGCGATCGATGAGGATATCATATATCTCGAAGATCTCGACGCCCCTGAGGGAGAATCCTCGTATCACCTCGGGTGAGTGAGTTGGTCTGCGAGGTCGCGGTACAGTGTCGATGTCGTTGTGGATGATTCGAGCGCAGCCAAAGCAGCCGTTGCCTCAAGTGTGCGGATGCTTCCGTCCAGGAAGCTCCGGACATCCCCTTCGTAGGCGATGATCCCGAACTCAGCCCGCATGATCTCACAGATCGCAGCTGGTGTATGTCCCTCCGTGCGGAGATCGAGCACGTATGTCAAGAAGCACCGTTCCGGATAGCCGGTGTAAATCGCATCGGGATCTCGTGGTGTGAGGAACTCCTCGATGAACGACTCGACACGGGTGTATCCGCCGCCATCGATGGCGGCGAGGACCTCTGGGTCAGTGAGCGCATCCATGGTCGCCCCATTGAATGCACGAGGTGGGAAGCCGCGGTCGACGACGGCCGTCAGATGGCGATGATCGGCCAGGACGACACGGTCGGCGATGTTCATCGACCACTATGGGTAGGCTGTGCACAAGAATCCCGGGTGCGGCTCCGTAACGTATTAATGACCTTCTACGATAGGAGATGGCAGTGTCCGGGTTGGGGTAGTGGTTATCCTTCAGCCTTGTGGAGGCTGAGACGCGGGTTCAATTCTCGCACCCGGACCTCCCGTGTACTGCCGAGGACCCTGATGCGATGCTGATAGGCCCTGGACGATGAGCAGCCTCGCTGCGAATCGGCGAGCGGTGGCGATCTTGTTCCTGATCGTGTTCATCGATCTCGTCGGCTTCGGCCTGCTGATCCCGGTGATCCCGTTGTACGCGAAGTTCTTCGGGGCGAACGAGTTCACCGGGAGCCTGCTGATTGCGACCTACTCGCTCCTGCAGTTCCTCGCAGCGCCGGTACTGGGCAGGTTGTCGGATGAGCGGGGACGTCGGCCCATCCTTATCCTGTCGCTGGCCGGGGCAACAGTCGCATGGGTCCTGTTCGGATTCGCCGAGGGCATCGCGGGGGCGGTGGGAACCGCAACTGGGCTGTGGATCTTGTTCATCGCCCGTGGTATCGCGGGGGCCATGGGGGGGAATATCGCTGCGGCGAATGCGTATATCGCGGATATCACCGGTCCGGACGAGCGTGCGAAGGGCCTCGGCATCCTCGGCGCAGCCTTCGGCGTGGGGTTCGTCTTCGGTCCCGCGATAGCCGCGGTGATGACCCAGCCCTCGGTGCTGCAGAGTATCGCACTCGTGACACCACCGGGCATCCCGGTCACGGTGTACAGCGTCCCGTCGTTCATTGCTGCGGGGCTGTCATTGACGGCCCTCGTGTTGGCGGTCGTCGCGTTGCCGGAGCCCGCCCGGTCCGATGCAGTGACACCACAGGGCCACGGGCGAGTCTCCCGTCTTCGAGAGGCATTACAGACACCAGGGCTCTTCGCGCTCATCGTCGCGTTCTTCGTCGTCAGTTTCGCCTTCTCAAGCTTTGAGAGCCAGTTCATCTTCCTGACAAACGACCGGCTGGGCTATGGGACGGTGGCAAATGGCGTACTGCTGACGTACATCGGGGTGCTGATCGTGATCGTCCAGGGAGGGTTGATCGGACCGCTCACCAGACGGTTCGGTGAGGCAAATCTCGCCGTGACCGGTGTGCTGATTCAACTCGCAACACTGTGGCTCGTGCCGTTCGCAGTCGGTGTCCGGTCACTGCCTGCGGTCGGGATCCTGGACAGTGGCGGGGTGGCACTCGCACTCGTCGCGACCCCGCTTGCGTTCGGGAACGGCATCACGAACGTGTCGCTGAACGCGTTGGTCTCACGCACAGCGGGTGCGGAGGAGCAGGGTGGTGTCTTCGGGCTGACGCAGTCCGCGGGGTCGCTCGCCCGAACGGTGGGGCCGGCGATCGCTGGGTTGTTGTACGTCACCGCTGGATACTGGTCTCCGTTCGTGGTCTCGGCGCTTCTGTTTGCCCCTGTCACGATCTTGCTGGTGCGCTCTGCTGCCCTATCTGGGGAAGACTGAACCCCGCTGTGTGGTGGCGGCGTCTGTGTTGATGATGCTGAATGCCCGCATGAGGTCGGAACGGGACACCAGCCCAACCAGCTCTGCATCGACGACCACTGGCAGCCGCCCGATGTCGTGCCGCTGCAACGTCTCGAGGGCGTCCATCGCCGGCGCGTCCGGGTGTGTCACCCTGATATCGTCGCTCATGACGTCCTCGACGAGCAGCGCATCTCGCTCGACGGTCTCCACATCACGGGCATCATCGAGGGTGACCATTCCCACCAACTGCCCACCGCGCATGACGGGGTAACCGGTGTGCCGCTCAGCCAGCATCCGATCGAGCAGTCCTGCTACCGTGGTGGTGCTCTCGACGGTGTCGAGCCGTCTCTCTGGTGTCATGATATCGCGCACGACCACGTCCTCGAACGCCGCTTTCATCACCGTCTGTTGGGATTCAGATGAGGCACCCATGTAGATGAAGAACGCAAGCGCGAGTAGGAAGATGTTCACGAACAGGCCCACGAAACCGAGGAGGATCGCGAACCCCTTGCCCACCTCCGCGGCGAGCTGCGTCGCGCGGGCATGTGGGCGGGTTCGAGCCAGCAATGCACGCAGCACGCGTCCACCATCCATCGGGAACCCAGGCAGGAGATTGAACACCGCGAGCACCACGTTGGTCAATGCGAGATAGCCCATGACGAAGATCGCCTGCTGGGCTGTGGCCGGGAGCAGCAGCACCAGTACGTACGACAGCACGCCGAGACCCACGCTGACAGCCGGGCCAGCGACGGCGATCGCCAACTCTTCACGCCAATCCTCAGGCATCTCACTGAAGCTGGCGACCCCACCGAGCAGCCACAGCGTGATTGAATCGATCTCATACCCGAAGCGCATGGCGACGATCGAATGCCCGAACTCGTGCAGCAGCACACAGACGAACAACCCGATCGCCGCAGCACTCCCGAGAACCCATGGCTGTGTCCCACCTGTCAGGGCACTCGGATCGAGGGGTACACTGATCGACTCAGAGATCACCAGCGCCAACTGTCCGACATCAGAACCGATCAGCCACGCGAAGATGGGGAGGATCAACAGGAAGGTGATGTTGAGCCGGATTGGGATCCCCAACACCGAGCCGATCTGGATGCCGCGCATGGATTGTGTTTCAGACGCCTGTGCATAAGTCCCCGCCGGCCGGACGAATCCCTGAAGTCCCCATTCTGTGAATGGCCGTCGTGGATGGGCCTCCAGCATCGGTCGAGCGGGTGTTCCTGCACGCGGAGAGTGCAGACCGCATCCGAGTGATCACCGACCCCCCATGGGGGGAGCACCTGCGTGTGGAACTGCAGATGACAGACGCTGGCCCACGGCCCAGGCGGCTGACACAGACGGTGGGCTCCGAGCAGACCCCACTCCGACCTGAGGCGTTCATCCCGCTGTTGCGGGCCGCAGCGACGATCCGCATCTCGGATCACAGCCCGGTTGCGGCGAGAGAGCACCTCGCCGTGCTGCTCAGCGACTTCCAGCTTGCGGGCGCGGTGGTGCGTACGTGCCGGCTCTGCGCGCTGGATTGGCGATACCAACCGGTGACGACCGAGACAGGCATCGATCATGATGGGGAGCTCATCTGTCGCAGCTGTGCGATGGCAGAGGTCCGCCGCTATCTCCGGATGAGTCGGGTCCAACTGTCCGCTGCGGCCATCGACAGACTTGATGGGCTATTGGCACAGACCGGTGAGCTCGCGCAGATCAAGCGGATGCTGGAGGGTGGTCTCGACCCGGCAATCACGCGGGTGGACACGATCGATGCAGACCCCCCAACGACAGATGGGATGTCGGTCGATGCGTTGCCATTGGATGAGCGGCTCAAGGCGCGTCTCTCTGATCGGATCGACCAGCTGTTGCCAGTGCAATCGGCGGCGGTAGAGGCCGGACTGTTCGATGGGGAGAACCTGTTGGTGGTGAGCGCGACGGCGACGGGCAAGACCCTTATCGGAGAGCTCGCGGGGGTCGACCGGGCGGTCCGTGGCGGCGGCGCACTGTTGTTCCTGGTCCCCCTCGTAGCGCTGGCGAATCAGAAGTACCGCGACTTCCAGCGACGCTATGGGGACCTCCTGCAGGTCTCACTCAGGGTGGGTGGGTCACGGTTGCACCAGGATGGTCCCACATTCGACCCCGACGCGGACATCATCGTGGGGACCTACGAGGGTGTCGATCACGCACTGCGGACCGGACGACGCATGGGGGATGTGGGGACGGTGGTGATCGATGAGGTCCATGAGCTGGGCGACCCTGAGCGTGGCCCCGAGCTCGACGGACTCATCGCACGGTTGCGGTATGCACAACAACGACAGGTGGGGAGTGAACCACAGGGCATCTACCTCTCTGCGACCGTCGGCAACCCCGAAGCGCTGGCCCGTGGGGTCGACGCCAGGGTGGTCCGACACGACACCAGACCGGTGCCGATCGAACGGCATGTGACCTTCAGTGCCGGTGATCGCAAGCATGCCGTGATTGACCGCCTGGTCACGCGGGCATTCGATCAGCGCTCCTCGAAGGGCTACCGTGGCCAGAGCATCATCTTCACCAACGCACGGGCCCGTTGTCACACACTCGCCAACCGGCTCGACAGTGATGCAGCAGCGTATCATGCGGGGTTGTCGAATGCACGACGACGGCGGGTCGAATCACGGTTTGCTGAGGGGGAGTTGGCCGCTGTGGTGACGACCGCAGCACTCGCAGCGGGTGTGGATTTCCCCGCGCAGCAGGTGATCTTCGATGCACTCGCGATGGGGATCGAATGGTTGGATGTGGCCGCATTCGAGCAGATGCTCGGGCGCGCAGGCCGACCGACCTACCATGACCGTGGACGGGTGTACCTTATCATCGAACCGGAGGGGCGCTACCATGGGACAATGGAGCGGACTGAAGACGCGGTGGCTTTCGAACTGCTGTCCGGAGAGATGGGTGATGCGCTCCCGCAGCCCGACCGTGAGCAAGCCGCAGCCCAGGTGCTTGCGAACCTGGTCGTCGGTGGGAGCGATGCTCGGCGGATCACACAGCAGATGGTCGCAGATGTTGATGTACGCGAGACAATCGCCGACCTGCTGCGGTGGGGGATGATCGAGGGGACAGCAGCGACCCCACTGGGGGAGACGACGACAGCTCATTTCCTCAGTCCGAAACGGGCGATACGGCTGCGTGATGCAGCAGCTGCCGGCGTGTCGCCAGCCCAGCTCCTGTACACCGATTTCGAGACTGAGAAGTGATACGCTGACCATAACGCTTTGACGCCGTGCGCTGTTCGTCTCTGATGTGACGCCCTTGAGCCCCGATATCATCGCGATCTTGCTGATCATCGGGGTCGCACTGGTACTCTTCATGACCGAACCGGTACCGGTGGATATCACCGCATTGGGGGTGCTGGTGGCGTTGCTCCTCACCGAGCCGCTCACGGAGGTGCTCGTGGGAGCTGGTCTGCTCGCCGCGCCCATCCGTCTGTTCGCAGAGTATCCGGGTGATGCGCTCTCTGGGTTCTCGAGTGCGGCAACGCTGACCGTCCTGGCGATGTTCATCCTGAGTGAAGGGGTTCAGCGAACTGGGGTGATCCAGCGGCTGGGCATCTTCATCGCGGGGATGACGAAGCAATCGCTCGGGCGACAGCTCGGGGCGACCGTCGGTATCGTCTCACCGATCAGTGGATTCATCAACAACACCGCCGCGGTGGCGATCCTGCTGCCGATGGTGACAGACATCGCCGACCGGGGGAACACCTCGCCATCGAAGCTGCTGTTGCCACTCTCGTACGCATCGATGTTTGGTGGGATGCTCACGGTGATCGGGACCTCCACGAACATCCTGGCATCAGAGCTGGCCAACGAGTTCCTCGGTGAGCCGTTCGCTATGTTCGAGTTTACTCAGCTTGGAATCCTCATCACGGTGGTCGGTGCACTGTATCTGGTGACTGTGGGACACCGGTTGATACCCGCACGGATCGAGCCGCAACAGGACCTGACAGAGGAGTTCAGACTTGGCGAGTACCTCACAGAGGTCGCTGTGCGGGACGATTCTCCGCTTGTTGGGCAACGGATCGACGCGGCAGTCGGTGCGAGTGATCTCGATCTCGATGTCGTGCAGCTGATCCGTGAAGGAGCGGTGTTCCTCGAGCCGCTCGGTCCGAAGCAGATCCAGCCGGGAGACATCTTCGCCGTCCGGACCGATCGCGATACCCTCGTGCAGTTGTTGGACCTCGAGGGGCTTGATGTGGTCCCAACCCGTGTCGATGAGGCAGAGTTGGAGGCGGGGGAGGACGACCAGAACCTCATCGAGGTCATCATCGGGCCGGGATCGTCGCTAGTCGGTGAATCACTGCGATCTGCATCCTTCCTTGACCGATATGATGCATCTGTTCTGGCCCTCCGTCGTGGGGATGAGCTGATCCGACGAAGGATGGAACGCATCCCACTGCGTGTTGGTGATGCACTGTTGGTCCAAGCGACCGCTGCGTCCATCGGGCGATTGGATGCCAACCGTGACTTCATCGTCGCTCAGGAGATCTACCGGCACGCCTACCGCGAATCGAAGACCATCCTATCGATCGCGATCGTCGCAGCGGTCGTGTTGGGGGCAGCACTGACGCCGATCCCCATCGTCGTGGCGGCCCTGGGAGGGGCGCTCGCGATGGTTGTGTCTGGAATCCTCAAACCGACGGAGGTGTACGATGCGGTCCAGTGGGACATCATCTTCCTGTTGGCAGGAGTCATCCCACTGGGGTTGGCCCTGCAGCACACGGGGGCAGCTGGGTTGTTGGGGTCGTTCTTGATGGGTGCAAGCGGGCTGCTGCCACCTCTTGCGATGGTTGGGTTCATCTACCTGATCACTGCCATCGTGACGAATCTCATCTCGAACAACGCGAGTGTGGTGCTCATGGTGCCAATCGCGGTGAGTGTGGCGACCGCGATGGGGGCCAATGCGTTCGCCTACGTGATGGCGGTCACGTTCGCTGCGTCAACGGCGTTCATGACCCCGGTCGGATACCAGACCAATCTCTTCGTGTATGGGCCCGGTGGGTATCGGTTCACGGATTACCTCGTGGTGGGTGGCCCACTCCAGGTGGTGCTCGCGGTGGTGACGACACTGGGTATCGGTGCGATCTGGGGCGTATGAGGCGCCGACCCGAACGGCTTTAGCTTCCCGGACGACGCCATCGGTACAAGGGACCGTGGGTTAGCCTGGTATACTTCGGGCCTTGGGTGCCCGTGACCCCGGTTCGAATCCGGGCGGTCCCATCGGTTAATCCTGGTACGTCGGTCCGTGTCCATGTGCTCCGGTGAGCCATACGTCGACCGCCCGCACGAGCGGGCCGGACCGGTAGATGTGGTTCGCATCGGGGTCGACCACGGTCGAGGGTGCAGAACCGTCGAGGATGCCAGCGTCGAGCGATTCTTCGACAGCATCCAGCAAGCGGTGATCGAGTGACCGCAGGTCGGTGACAGCAGGTGCGCCACTCCGGTTTGCGCTGGTCGCAGTCAGCGGGATCGGATCGACCGCGGTCAACAGTCGCTGCGCGACTGGATGTGCGGGCAGACGGATGCCGACAGATGCACCACCTGCGGTTACCGCGTCGACGACGACCTCTGGTCGGCGTGGGACGATCACGGTCACCGGTCCCGGGAGGAACGCCCGCATGAACCGCTGGGCGAGGTCGGATGGTGTGCTGTAGCGGTTCACCGTCGCGAGCGAGGGGATGGCGATGGACACGGGCTTGCCACGGTCGCGTCCCTTCGCATCGTACACCGCCTCGACCGCTGCGGTCTGTGTTGCGTCTGCACCGAGACCGTACACCGTCTCTGTCGGATAGATCACCAGGTCGCCAGCCCGTACGGCCTCGACCGCATCGGTGATGTCGGTCGCCTCCGGTCCGGTCATCGACCCCCTCGGACGCTCGCAACTGCATCAGCGATCTCGTCATATGTGGGGAACTCAGGCCACTCATCGGCCACCCACCGGTACTGGATGGTCCCATCGGCTGTGGTGACGAAGACCGCGGGGCGATGTGCCTCGAGCCCAGGTAATCCATCGACCTCCAGTGACAGGTCTGTGGCCTGCGCCATCGCACACGAGGGATCGCTCGCGATCGTGACAGGATGGCCATGCTCGCGGAGGAATCCAGCTATCGCATAGGGGTCCGAGACGGTCACGCCCACCACCTGGCTCTGCTCGGTGACACCCGCCTCCGACAACCCTGCGTACAGATACGTCGTGGGGAATGACCCGATCATCGGGTGGAAGACAACGGTGACCGGGCCTGCAGCGTCCTGGGGTGGAAAATGGCCTGCCTGCCAGGTCTCGGCGGTGACCAGGGTAACCTCAGCGCCCGGGAGAGGGTCACCGACTGCGGGCGGGGCGTTCGCTGGCAGCGGCGTCACATCGAAGGGGAGGTCCATCACCGCCCCCCGTAGGTCGCATCCAGATAGGCGATGATGTTGGCGGACTCGGCCATCGCCACCCCGGTGTTCGGATCGTCGATGGCGGGGACTGACCTCACGCCGGTGAGACGCTTGACGGCGTCCCGATGCGAGTGCAGTGGCGCCACGTACTGAGACTCATACGCCAGGTCCATCGAATCCAGATGTTGGATGACACGCTCACAGAACGGGCAACCTTCCAGCCGGTAGATCACGATCGGATCGGTGGGGGTGTGCATATGGACTGTTCTGCTGGAGGGGCCGTATGCGCTTCGGCTGTTCTCCGGTGAGGGCAACCCTTAATTCATGAGCCGGGATATTCGGCGGTAGTTCAAATGGGGTTGCGTACGGCGCTCACATCCGCCTCAAGCGGTGAGCCTGCCGTCCTGCCCCAGCTGCTGCAGTTGGTCACGCCACCTGCAGAGACGCTCGTCATCGCGGGGATGGCCGTGATTCTCGTGCTCCTGGTGCTCTCAGCGTTCTTCTCGTCTGCTGAGATCGCCATGTTCTCGATCCCACGGCATCGGGTTGATGCACTGGTGGACGAGGCGGTCCCTGGTGCAGCGATCATCAGCGAGCTGAAGGCCAATCCACATCGGCTGTTGGTGACGATCCTCGTCGGCAACAATGTGGTGAACATCGCGATGTCATCCCTCGCGACCGCACTCGTTGGCTTCTACTTCGATCCAGGGACGGCGGTGCTGGTGACGACGTTCGCCATCACCTCGCTGGTGCTCCTGTTCGGTGAGAGTGCACCGAAGTCGTACGCCGTCGAACATACCGAGTCGTGGGCGCTACGGATCGCACGCCCTCTCAAATACGCCGAATCGGTCCTGTACCCACTCGTCATAATCTTCGACCGGCTGACACGGGCGGTCAACCGGCTGACTGGAGGTCGCTCGGAGATCGAATCCACGTACATCACCCGCGATGAGATTCAGGACCTGATCGAGACCGGCGAGCGTGAGGGGGTCATCGATGAGGACGAACGCGAGATGCTCGATCGCATCTTCCGGTTCAATCAGACGATCGCGAAGGAGGTCATGACCCCGCGGCTGGACATGACCGCTGTTGCGTATGATGCATCGATCGATGAGGCGATCGAGACGTGTGTCCAGTCCGATCACGAACGGGTCCCCGTGTACCAGGGTAACCTCGACAACATCGTTGGGGTGGTCACGATCCGTGACCTGATTCGAGCGAAGCACTACGGCGAGGGGCCTGCGGATCTCAGCAGCCTCGTCGAACCGACCCTGCACGTCCCAGAGTCCAAGAATGTGGATGAGCTGCTCGCGGAGATCCAGGAGGACCGCCTGCGGATGGTGATCGTGATCGATGAGTTCGGGACGACGGAGGGGCTGATCACCATGGAGGATATGCTTGAGGAGATTGTCGGGGAGATCCTCGCCGATGACGAGGAGGTGGCATTCGAGCAGGTGAGTGATGGGGAGACACTCGTGCGTGGGGAGATGAACATCGATGAGGTCAATGATGCCCTCGGGATTGACCTGCCTGAGGGAGAGGAGTTCGAGACACTCGCGGGGTTCATTTTCAATCGGGCGGGTCGCCTGGTTGAGGAGGGCGAGCAGATCACCTTCGAACACATAACGATCGAGATCGAGGAGGTCGACAACACGCGGATCATGCGGGCACGGATCATCATCGACCAGCCCGATGTCGCCTCAGAGTGAACTGAACACCACGGCGAGTCCATAGCCCACGATGATGGCGAGCAGCAGTGAGGCGATCCAGGCGAGTCCCGTCCGCAGGATCTTCCGACGGCTGACAGCGGTTCGATCGACCGCTAGCCCTGAACCGATGATCGCACTCACGATGATCTCGTTGAACGAGACGGGCACGCCAATCCCGACCGCAAGCTGGGCGATGGCGAATGCGGGTATCATCGCCGCGATCGAGCGTCTTGGACCCAGCGATGAGTAGTCTCGTGCGAGCGCCTTGATGAGTCGTGGTGCCCCTGTCCATGAGCCGATGAGCAGGCCGAGGCCACCGCCGACAAGCAAGATGCTGAAGGGGATCCCTCCGTCGGTCATCACCGGGACGAGTGGGCCGATCGCGAGGCCCACCTGTGATCCGCCTGCGGAGAACGCGACGAGTATCCCGAGCAGGAGCAGGAACATCCGCTCACCCTGCTCGGGGTCACGTCGGACGCTCTGGTTGACCAAGACAACCCCGACCGTGCCAATCGCGAGGGTCAACCCGAGCACCTCGAAGAGGGGGTCGGTGCGGACCGGGTTCAGGCCCTGGAGATACCCGATGATGGACAGATCGCCGGTGGCCCCGAACCGAGCGTGTGCGAGGATCATCATGACGACCCCTCCGAGTCCAGCGACGGTGCGCTGCTCTGTCCGTCCGGAGCGTCGGAGCAGTCGTGCGATCAGGAATGCGGCCCCTCCACCGACGAGCGGCGTCGCCAACCACACCGCGGCGATCAGGAGATACACCGGTAGCTGGGGTGTCCCACCGAGGCCAAGGCCCACCCCCACGACCGCACCAGTGACGGTGAACGCTGTCGCGATGGGGTACCCCGCGAAGACCCCGATGGCCACGAGTGCGGCGGCGATGGTGAGTGCGATCGTCGCTCCTTCGACCCCGAGGGGGGCCCCGCCGATGAGGTCACGCCCGATCGTTGCGGTGATCCTGCCGCCCTGCAGCACCGCGCCGAGCAGCCCGAAGATCCCCACCAGCAGACCAGCCCGCAGCACCGAGATGGCCCGAGCACCCACCGCCGGTGCGAACGGCGTCGAACCAGAGGAGCCCGCCCCGATCGCCCAGGCCATGAATCCGCTGGCGACCACCGCGACGAGCAAGCCCATCACCTCGATGATGGCTGTCATCGGTCCCGACGATACGTATCATCGTATCCTGTGCGGAGTCCCACGATGGATCGCCTGAAGATCAGGTACAGAGCGAGCACGGTGCCGACGACGACACCGATGACGATCAGGAACCCCAGCAGACTCCCGCCTGTCTGGGCGATCACCAGGACGCCTCCGCAGATACTCGCATCACGTTTGGCCTATCGTAGCGCGCATTTAGCTATTGCCCGTCTACTGCAGGGATCTCGGGGTCGCGAGGCAGCCCACGGACTGCGGTGGCTTTGAAGCGGACTCCGGTCCGATCACCTTCGGCCAAGCGCAGACGGTCCGTGCTCGTGCTGGTCACCACCGCCTTGAGGGGTGCCTCGAGACCGATGTCGATGGTCACACGGTCGATCTGGGCACCGTGCGTGATCGTCACGATCTCCCCATCAAAGCGGTTCATGATGCTCGAGGTCCCCCCATGTTGCCCGCTATCTGCCACGAGGGAGACGGCCTCCGCACGAATGTGCAGGTCGATCTGGCCAGAGCCAGATGGGACGACTGCGGTGATGTCACCCGCCGCAGTCTCGACGGTCGCGAGTTCGCCATTCCGTGTGACGACGCGACCGGCGATGACGGTTGAATCGCCGTCTGCGACCCACCGCAGGGTGTCTTCGATGAGCCGGAACTGTCGGATGAGCTGCACCGCCGAGTCCGTCAGCTCACTGCCACCGCCACCAGCACCACCCCGTTTCCGCTCCATCAAGGGCCCGACAGCATCCTCAAGCACGACCACCCGCCGCTGCGCGTGTGCATATGACCGATTCAGGGACTCGGTTGCCTGATGCAGCGACCCGTGCGATGAGACCGCACTCAGCAACTGGATATCCTCCGCTGAGATGTGTTCGTCACCGACCGAGAGCTCGGCCATGACAGCAGCATCATACCGCATGTACATGCACCAGCGCGCTGTCAGGGCTTAGTCTCACTGTCGGCGCAGCCACAGGAACATCACCACGAGCAGTGCACTCATCGCAGCGATCGCAGGGAACGCGATGGCGATGCCGGCCCAGTCCGCTAGGATGCCAATGAGTGCAGGGCCGAGTGCACTGCCGATCGCCGATGCCGTCTGCATGATGCCGAAGAGGCTCCCACTCGTCCCCTGACTCGCCCACTCGGCGATCAGCGCATTCTTGACAGGATAGCTGGCGTACGTCATCGCACCGATCGCCGCGAACCACCCCGCGAAGGTCAGCGTGCGCGTCGCCGGGTGTGTATCGGCGAGCAACACCGGCAGCCCGAGTGTCATCACAACGAGGAGGGCGGTCATGATCGCTGTGACCGCACCCATGCTGGGGCGGTCGATGCGATCGGCCAGGTCACCGGCGATCACAGAGGCGACCGACCCGCCGACGAGGAGCGCAAAGAACGTCAGGTTGCCCACGCTGACGGAGCCAGCATCACCAGCGGCGATGTACGATGTGGTGAATGCCTGGATCGCGCGATGTTGTGCAGACAGCAGCAATGTCATCAGGAACAGCCCGATGATCGCTGGAGACCGTGGGAGGTCCGCGGACCACCCCCGCAGCCGCGGACGGTGCGATACGCCCCCTGTGTGAACAGGGTCTTGTCGGCTGACGAGCAGTGCGAGAATCCCCGTGACACCGATGCCGATGAACGCACCACCCACCAGCGCAGCCTGCCAGCCCATGACGACCGCGATCCCACCGATCAGCAGAGGGGCACTCAATGTACCCAGAGCGCCACCGAATCCGAAGATCCCCATCGCCCGCCCATGGGTGGATGTATCCTCGTCATCGCTGATCATCGACATACCCGTCGGGTGGAAGGTGCTGCCACCGATACCGGCGACCGCCTGACCGAGGACCAACATCTGATACCCCGACGCCTGGCCGGCGATGGCGATACCCACGCCCATGAGCACGAGGCCACCGATCATGAGGCGGTGCTTGCCCACCTGGTCCGCGACGATCCCAGCCGGCAGCTGGAAGATCGAGTACATGACGAAGAACACCGTGAGCAGCAGTCCACCCTGGGTGTAGGAGACCCCGAGATCAGTCACAATAAGGGGGAGAATCGGCGGGATGACGATCGAGAAGAACTCATTCACACCGTGAGCCAGAGTGACCGCTCCCACCGTCTGTGGATTCTTGACGGTGAGATGTCTGGCCAGGGGATTTCGCATCACGCCAACACAGCGTGTCCTCGACTAAACTACGCCGATGTTTGCCGTTGGATGGAATCTCCGTACGGTCAGGCCGTGGCTGCGCCGGTTCAGGTAACGGGGGCCGCCCCGACCTGTCGGTGTACCTGGACGATCGCACCAACGGCGAGTAGAGAGAGCACCGCGGGGACAACCCACGCCACCCCATAGCCCATCGATTCGACGAGGATACCGAACAGCGGCGGGGTGACGAGGCCGCCGATGTTGATCGCCATCTGACCCGCAGCGGTCGCTGTCCCAATGGCTGACCGGGAGACGAGTGAGGTCAAAGCCGAGTAGAAGACCCCCGTGGATCCGAGCAAGGTGACTCCGAGACCGATGAAGACGACCGTGACGATACGCGGGTCTGTCGGTTCGAACCCGAGGAGCCCGAACAGCACCCCAGCCCCAACGAGTTGCGTCGCGATGACCACCAGAGGGCCACCACTCCCGCCTATCCGGTCCGCCAGCGAGCCAGCGATGATCCGACCCACACTTCCGGTCAACTGCGTGGCCGCGAGGATCGCACCTGCGGCGGCGACACCCAATCCCACGACATCCTCCGCATAGAGGATGGTGTAGCTCAATGTCGTGAAGATCGTCGCCCCGACGACGAAGCCAGCAGCCACCAGTGGGAGATACCCGGCGGTCCCACGGAGCAACCTGAAGTCCGGACGACGGATCTGGCCACTGGCGCGGACGCCACTGTATCGTACCGCGAAGATCACAGCGAAGCTGCCGCAGACGAATGCGGCGACGAGGAACCCCGACTGCCACGCAGCAACAGCTGCGAGTGAGGTGACCAGCACCGATGCGATCGCACTGCCGGTGGTCACACCGACCTGTTTGATCCCCATGGCGAGGTTCGCATGTCCAGTTGGCGCTGCGGCGACGATGCCCCGGTTCGACGCTGGCATCGCCGGTGCATATGCAGCACCAAGTGCTGCGCCTGTCAGCAGTAGGACAGGGTAGGATGGGGCAATGGTGATGCCGACCAAACCGACGATGAGCCCCAGCATGGATCCGACCATGATCCGCCGGTCTCCATACGCATCGACGAGCGATCCACTGGGGAGCAACGCGAGCGTGTATCCGACGATGGTGGCGGTGATGAACAGTCCGACGTACAGCTCTGATAATCCGAACTCCGACCGGATGATCCCCGTCGCTGCGAAGACGGTGTAGTATCCCAGACTCGCGACCGTCTGCCACGCGGTGATGAGTGTGACACCCCCCCAGCGGCGGCTCATCGATGGGTTGTCAGGTGATCGAAGATCCTCTCGATCAACGCATCGGCGGTCGCTTCAGATGGGATGCAATCTGGATCGATCGCATGCTCACGGAGTGTCTGGGCGGTTGGGTTGCCGATTGCCCCCACTGTGACCTGTGGAAGATGCGCCAGAATGCCGTCGTAGATGTCGTCTTCACGAGCGATCTCCAGGAAGTGCACCACGGTCAATGATGAGGTGAAAGCCAGTGCATCGACATCACCCGTCGCAGTCGCATGGACGCTATCACCCGCGTCGGCGGGGCGCTCGAGTCGGTAGAGGATGACCTCATCGTACGGGACACCTGCTGCGGACAGCGCTTCTGGCAGGACCGACGAGCCGTGATCGCTCCGGGCGACGACCACCCGGGGAGGGGCTGCATCGATGATCAACTCTGCGAGCCCTGTTGAGTCGTACCGTTGAGGTGTCATGGGGCGGGTCCAACCCGCAGCCTCCGCGGCATCTGCAGTCGGGGCGCCGACAGCGACGACACGCGTGGCCCCTGGTGTCCACCCTGCGGCCGCAACGATCTCGACACCTGTCCGGCTGGTGAATATGGTCATCGGGGCATCAGACGGTGGGAGGGTACCGGTGGGGGTGATCGCCAGCATTGGGTCACGAAGCGGGCTACCACCGTGGTCACGGATACGAGCTGCTGTCTGGTCCATGCGGGCATCGTCTGGTCGGAACAGGGCGATCACGGGTGACTCGCTGCTCACAGGCGTATCCCCCATCGCTGCACAGCCGAGCGGATCGCCGCGACAGACCCGATGACGATGACCGCTGGAGGACTGATCGACTCCGCATCCCGGATGGCCACAGCATCCTCGAGGGTTGTCGTGATAACCCGCATCTCCGGCCAGCCAGCACGTTCGATGAATGCGGTCGGAGTGGACCCAGGACGCCCGCCTGTCAGCAGCAACGGGGCATACTCATCCAGCTTGCCCACCCCCATGAGGATCACGAGCGTGGCGTCCGTCCGAGCCAGGTGCTGCCAGTCCACAGAACCGCTGGGCTTTGTCGGGTCCTCATGGCCCGTGACAACCGTGACCGCAGAGGCATGGTCGCGGTGGGTCACCGGGATGCCGGCGAGCGCTGGGGCAGCCACCGCCGAGGAGACGCCAGGGATGACCTCGAAGGGGACCTCCGCCGCAGCGAGTGCCTCCATCTCCTCGCCGCCACGTCCGAAGACGAACGGATCGCCACCCTTGAGCCGGACGACCGCCTTGCCTGCCCGTGCCAGCTCGATCATCCGATGGTTCGTGTACTCCTGGGGGGTCCACTCACCACCTGCACGCTTGCCGACATCCTCCCGCCTCGCAGCAGGTATCCCCGCGATGATCTCCTCACCTGGGAGCTTGTCGTGTAGGACGATGTCTGCCGCCTCGAGCAGCTGTGTGGCCCGCACCGTCAGCAGCCCGGGATCACCCGGGCCGGCGCCTACCAGATAGACCACGCCCGCCTCGATGGCCGTCATTGCTCTACAGAGGCCTCCTGCAGCAGGCTCCGGGCACCCTGATCGACCAGTGCATCCACGAACTCATCCACCGCCTCGGGGTATCGCCGCAACGACAGATGTCGGTGATCGATGACCGACTCCTGCCCTGCCGGATCGTACACCCCCACGAGCACGTGCGCCTTCGACCCCTGGAGACGAGCATACACACCGATGGGTGCGATGCACCCCCCACCGATGCCGGCGAGGATCTGCCGTTCGATCGTCGTCGCCACTCGGGTGGGCTCATGATCGAGGACGCGACGGACACGGGACAGCTCGGGGTGATCCCGTCGCATCATGACACAGATCGCGCCCTGTGCCGGCGCAGGGATGAACCGACGGCGTGGAAGCGGGACCACGCCGAATTGACCACGGATCTCCAGGCGGTCGAGGCCTGCCGCAGCGAGGACCAACCCTGCGAAGGGACGCTCAGGGAGGTCGCGCGCAAGCGCAGCCTCATCCGTCGCAGAGAGGTTCTCCCGCCACTGCTGCAGGTCCTCATCTGCTGCGTCAAGGCGCTCCAGCTCGGCTGTGAGCGGCGGCGCGATGAGCTTCTGTACCCGTGTGTCGACGTTGCCGCGGATCGGCTCTGTGGTGAGTCCCTCCGAGTGCGCAAGCACCTGCGCCTGGCGCCGGAGTGACCCGGTCCCGATCACACCCCCTGAGGGCAACGCATCCAGAGGCTGTCCAGTGGGGGTCACGAGGACATCACCAGGTGGGCCTCTCGGCAGGACCGCCGCGACGCACAGCCCCTCTGGCATCTCGGTCGGCATGTCCTTCATCGAGTGGACCGCCGCGTCCAGTTCACCTGCGATCACTGGGGTGTCGACCCGACGGACGAAGGCCCCGATTGTGCCCAACTCAGCGATCAGTGCGGCAGGTGCACGGTCCGCATCACTCTCGATGTACTCGATGTCGACCCCGATGCGGTGCTGTCGCAGGCTACCCGCGACCAGCTCCGCTTGGGTTCGGGCCAACGCGGATCCGCGGGATGCCACCGTCAACGTGGCCCGATGACTCATATCGGCCGGTATCGGTGGGCGTATGAAAAGGCCTTCATCTGCGCGCCGGGGGCCTACAACAACTCCTGGTAGGCATCGAGCGCGGTGTCTACGTCTGCCGCAGTGTGCTCCGCGCAGAGGAACTGTGATTCGAACTGGTTGGGTGGCAGTAAGATACCCGCATCCCGCATCGCCGGCCGGAAGACACGCTCCCACCGATCTGTGGCACCTGCCCGCACACCCGCGGCGGTCGAGGGACATGCCGAGTGGCGGTCGCACGACGCAGACCGACGACATCCGGACCTACAGCCGCCCGACTGCGGGGTTGTGGGATCGCGGCTGAAGAGGATCTTGAACATCGACCCCCGTCCGACGACGGTGTAGGAGGGTGCTGAGTCGGCGATGATGTCGATCAACCCCGTCCGCAGTCGGTCGCCCAGTGTCGAGAGCTGGTCATACACATCGTGATCCGCAGCATACTCCAGTGTCGCAAGGCCGGCGGCCATCGTCACCGGATGGCCCGAGAAGGTCCCCGATTGGAAGACCTCTCCCGCGGGCGTGAAGTGCTCGATCAGTGCCGCTGGACCACCCACCGCCCCAACCGGGAACCCACCCCCGATGATCTTGCCGAAGGTCGTGAGGTCGGGGGTCACCCCGAAGAGCCCCTGGGCGCACGCGAGGCCGCCGATGCGGAAGCCCGTGATCACCTCATCGAAGATCAGCAGGGCACCATGTTGGTCTGTGAGGGTCCGCAGGTGCTCCAAGTAGCCGTCACCGGGTTCGATGATACCGTTATTCGCGAGTATCGGCTCCGTCATCACCGCAGCGATGCGATCACCGTGTGTCTCGAAGACGGCGTCCACTGCCGCTGTGTCATTGAACGGGACCGGCAGGGTCGATGCACTGAACGCGTCGGGGATGCCCGGGCTCGACGGCTCAACTGCCCCCGGACCACCCTCGACAAGCGTTGACTCCTGGGCACCATGGTATCCGCCCTGCATGATGACGACCAGGTCGCGTCCGGTCACCGCCCGAGCGAGCCGGACAGCAGACACCGTCGCCTCTGTCCCGGAGTTGACGAAGCGGAGCATCTCCACTGATGGTACGTGCCCAGCGACGAACTCCGCGAGCTCGACCTCCACCGGTGTCGGGGCACCGAACATGGGGCCGGTGTCGACCGCAGCCTCCACTGCCTCACGGACCGATGCCGGCAGATCATGTCCCAGGAGCAATGGCCCATAGCCCATGATGAAATCCAGGTATCGATTGCCATCGACATCGACCACGTGGCCCCCCTCCCCGTGGTCGATGAAGACCGGATATGGGCGGCTCGCGCGCACAGAGGAGTTGACCCCACCGGCGAGCACACCGAGTGCACGATCATAGAGGGCCCGGGAGCTGTCGCGCTGCATGCTGCGAGCTACACAGCGTGATGTATAGGCCTTGCCAGTCACAGGGAGCGACGCGAAAAGAAAGAAGGGCCGACCGGAGATCAGACGGCGTCTGTACCAGTGGCACCCGTGCGGATCTGAAATGCCGCATCGACGGGGATGATGAACACCTTGCCATCACCCGGTTCACCCGTCTGTGCCGCATCTGCGATCGCCTCGGCGACTGCAGTTCCGTCGATGTCTGCGACGAACACCTCGACTTTGGTCTTCTGGTGCAGGTCGACGGTATACTCATCACCACGCCATTGTCCAGTCTTCGCCGGCTGTGTCCCGCGTCCAGAGACGTTGCTGACCGTCAGCGAGGGGGCACCCACATCCACGAGCGCCGCCTTGACCGCACTCAGCCTGTCCGGACGGATGTACGCGACGACGAGTTCGATATCCGCCATCTAGCTACCCTCCTCGATGCCACCGTCAGTCTGTGCGGAGAACTGACCCCCATCAGTCACTGTCTCGGGGCGACCGAACTCGGGGTAGGTGTCGACACCGTGCTCAGACATGTCGAGGCCCTCGATTTCGTGTGCGGCAGACACCCGGATCTGCCCGAGGGCTTTCAGCACGCCGAAGACCACAGCCGTCGCGGCGATGGTCCACCCAGCGATCAGTGCAACCCCGATGACCTGTACGGTCAGGCTCACACCAGCGCCAGCGACGGTGAAGACCGGGATACCGACCAGGATTGCGCCCAGTGCACCGGCACTCCCGTGGACCGGGAAGACCGCGCAGACGTCATCGATCTTCAGGTACTTCTCGACCCACCCGAAGACGTAGACCAGCTGGATGCCACCGATGAGGCCGAAGACGATGCCCGCCCACCAGGTGATGATGTCCGTATTCGCGGTGACCATCACGAGGCCTGCGAGCAGACCGTTCGCGACGAACAGCGTATCCACCTTGCCGGTCTTTGCGATGGATGCTGCGCTGGCTCCGATGGCACCTGCCGCCATGCCAAGGGTCGTCGTCAGCGCAACACGCCCGACGTACTCGAATGAGGCGAGTCCACTCGCATCGCCCGTGAGGGGCGATGCTGCGGTGCCGACATTGAATCCGTACCACCCGAAAGCCAAGATCAGTGTCCCCAGCACGGCGAAGGTGATCGAGTGACCGGGGATGACATTGACCGACCCGTCATCGTTGTACTTGTCCAGCCGCGGACCGACCACCCACGCGGCGGTCAGACCTGCGATACCCCCCATCCCGTGGACGATCATCCCACCGGCGAAGTCTGCGAATCCCAGGGCGCTGAGATAGCCACCCGCCCAGGTCAGTCCGGTGACCACGGGGTAGATGACCGCCGCGAGCATGACGGTGTATGATACGTATGCGCGAAGCTTCATCCGGCCTGCGACAGCACCGCTGACGATCGTCGCTGCGGTCATCGCGAAGACCGCACCGAAGAGCCAGTCCACCCATGCGAGTGTGGATGCCGGCGAGAAGATCGCTGTCAGATCGTAGCCGCCACCACCACCGGTGACGCCGGCGGCGATGGCCTCGACGGCGACACCGACGAGGAAGAAGACGATGACACCGACTGACCACGTCAGCATGTTCTTCGTCAGTTGGTTCGCGACGTTCTTACTCCGGACCTGTCCCGCCTCCAGCATCGCGAATCCCGCGTGCATGAAGAAGATCAGGAATGTGACCGTCAGGACCCATGAGTAGTTCACGCCGGTGGCGATCGCACCTGGATCAGCCTGCAGTGGAATTGTCATGGTTGTTCCTCTAGATTCTTACATATGTCCAGCTTTTTGCTGGTTTCTGCATAGTTTGTTTGGAAACTCACATCGACAGCTCATGAAACATGTGGATATAAAGGCATCTGTTGACAAATGATGGAAATACACCGCATACTAGGACATATGTGCAAAATACCGAGTTATATTATGTGTAATAGGTTCAGGAGGCATCAGTTCTGCCCGATTTGAGGATGCTGTTCTGGACGCGTGTTCACCCGAGCGCAGCAGCGATCGTCTCCGCATGGTAGGTGATGATCATCGATGCGCCCGCGCGCCGCATCCCGATGACCGTCTCCAGGGCGGCCGCGGTGGCGTCGATCCAACCCTGCTGTGCGGCTGCGTGTACCATGGCATACTCCCCCGAAACGTTGTATGCAGCGATGGGGACATCAACCGTGGAAGCCACCTGCGCGACCACATCGAGATATGCCATGGCGGGCTTGACGATCAGCATGTCTGCGCCCTCTTCGATATCGAGCCGCACCTCCCGGTCGATCGAACTCGGTGTCTGAGGATCCATCTGGTACTGCCGGCGATCGCCGAACCGGGGCGCACCATCGGCGGCGTCACGGAAGGGACCATAGAACGAGGAGTGGAACTTGACGGCGTACGAGAGGATGGAGACCGGTGCATGGCCCGCATCATCCAACCCCCTCCGGATCGCGCCCACCATCCCATCAGCCATCGCGCTTGGGGCGACGACATCAGCACCAGCCTCTGCATGAGAGATCGCGATCGATGCGAGTCTCGGGAGTGTCTGGTCGTTGTCAACGGTCATCGCCTGGGGTGCATCATCATCTGCCAGCACCCCACAATGGCCATGATCGGTGTACTCGCACAGACACACATCGGTCATCATGACCATCGGGGTCGATCCGACAGCAGCAAGTGCCTCTTGGATGACCCCATCCGACGCATCTGCGCGTGAGCCGGTGGCGTCCTTCGATGAGGGGATGCCGAACAACAGGACCCCACCGATACCGACATCGGTGAGGCGTCCCACCTCCGCAGGGACCGCATCCACAGGTAGGCGCTGTTGACCCGGCATGGATGCGATCGGAGCAGGGGCATCGATGGTCGCATCAACGAAGACCGGGGCGATGAGGTCTGAAGGTGCGATTGAGACACTCCGGACCAGCTCCCTGATGCCGTCACGTCGGAGCCGTCTGGGGCCCAGGCTGCTCACTCTGCCCCCTGTGCGACCGACAGGTCACCGGCGAGCACCGCTGCTGCCTGGCGGAGCCGTCGCAGCTCGACACGGAGGTGTGGTCCACATACACCCACACGGAGGTCCCGGTGTGTCGGTGAGAAGACCGCTCGTTCCGCACAATGGTGACACCGCATGACTGTGGGATACCCAGAGCGGATGTTTAAACGGTTCGTCACCCCGCGTGGATGAGGGCTGAACGGAACCGGCCATATGTTTGAGCGTCAACCCCCGCTGCACCCACTGTCCGACCGTGTGCATCACTGCCGCCGGTCAGCAGCAGGTCTGCTGCTGTAGCCATCTCCTCGAGTCTGACAGGGTCGACCAGGTCCTGCCGTTCCGTTCCATACGGATAGAACGCCTCGATCGCATCCAGGCGATCGACGCCCGCAGTCGCAGCATCGAAGTCCTCGTATCGATACGGATGTGCGAGCGAGATGAGTGCATCAGCCGCACGCAAAGCGTCGATCGCGTCAACCGCATCTGGGACCCACCGCCTGACATAATGCGGACAGTCAGCACCGATGAGCTCGGTGAACACCCGGTCGATCGTATAACCATCCACCGCCGCGACGACTGCAGCCGCGATCGTGGGCCGACCGATACCGGGTGATGGGGACAGTCCCAGTGAGACGTCCAACGCGTCCTCGAGGGAGCGGATCATCGCAGCGGCTCGCTCGATGCGCGAACGTTGGATTCTCATCAGCATCGCATCCAACTGTGGTCTCTGGGTCACACCATAGCCGAGGAGATCGACACGCACGCCGTCCAGGTCGACACGAATCTCGACTCCATGGATCACCTCGACGCCAGCACTGTGGGAGATGCGAGCATCCAGCTGCGGATGGAGCCTGTCGTGATCCGTGATGGCGATGGCGCGGAGTCCTCTCTGAGCGGCTGTCCCAATCACCTCCCTGAGACACATCTGGCCATCAGAGGCGTCCGTGTGGATGTGCAGGTCTGCGACGATGGTGCTGCTCACGACCCAACATCAGCGAGGGCGGAAATAACAGGCTGGATATTAATCTGTTAATATACCTCCAAGAGTATTACTATGTTCATGGACAATAGTTAAGAATACCACCGTCAACCATGTAGTATGCGACTCAATGAAGCCGCACGACTGGTCCAATCGCATGAGTACCCAACGACAACGACAGACCTCATCACAGCGTACGGAGACCGGACACTCCAGCTGCCGAATGGTGATGCGACTGTTGGTGAGGCGTTCCGGAACGCGGGTGAAGAGACGTACCCCACACCGTCCGATGCGGAAGCGGCGCTGATGTGTGGTCTCGGCCATGCGGCGATTGGCCGGCGCTTCTACAGTGACCGAGATGCGTACAGTGCGGGTGAAGAAGGACCACAGCAGATCTCATTCTAGCCCGGCTGTAGCTGCAGGTCAATCGGCATGGACCCGATGGTGTATCCAGCGGGTGGCTCACCCGGGACATATCGCACGACTGCCGCAGGTCGATGCCCCACCGCAGGCTGCTGCTCCAGGAGCATCTGCCATTCAGACCGACGGAAGCTGGAACAGTCGACGACGAGCAGCACCCCGCCGCCATGCTGTGCGAGCTGACCGTTTGACTTGACGGATGCCGTGTCCTTGATGGCACGGACCGGGGACGACGCAGACCGCCGCTGCGGTGGCAGTGGACGGGTGACCTCGACGAGTGTGCTGCCCGCACCTGCGTTCACCCTGAAATCGATTGAATGACCGGTCGTCACGGGGGCCTCTGGCTCGAGGGCATACCCCGCATCAACCAGGAGCTTGGCGATGTTGAACTCCCCCATCGCTGCGGTCATCCGTGTGAAATCGACGCCCTTCGACGTGCCCAGTTTTCCTGCCATGATCTCACGATCATCGTCGAAGACACCAGTGTTCAGCACCGCTTCGAGATGACTGAGTGCGTCGTCCCGTGAGGCATCGGGGAACCCTGCCGCATGGTCGTTGAAGAACTGGCGACTGGAGTCACGACCGTCCTTCGAGAGAAAGACCGGGAGGAAGAAGCGAGATACAGCAGGGAACGATGCCAACCAAGGGGTCTCATCGTGCAGCTGGGCAGTGAGTTCCCGCGTTGCCCATCTATGCAGGGGTCTGGGGACTGCATCGAACCCCATCTTATCGGTCTGCCACAGAGCCCGGGGTGTCTCCGTGTTGCCGAGCCAGAACACCCGGTTTGGTCCGCGGATGAAGAAGGCGATGTCGCCGTTGTCCATATCGAACCGATCGATCGTGAAGCCACCCGGTGGCGCGTACCACGGCCTACGCTGCGTGGCACCGATGTTGCCATCCAGATCTCGGAAGATCTTCCGGTGGATACGCTGGTCGCTCCAGGCGGACGTGTCATAACGGAAGCGTAACGGGCGAGCCACAGATGAATCGATTACCCGCCGTCCGGATATCACCCCTTCGATGCAGCCGGCAAGGTTATGTGTCATCATTGTCCATGGTATGGTATACCATGTCTATGGGAGCATACGATGAGGCGGAGCATGAACGACGGGAGCTCAAGTCAGGGATGATAGATGCAGACTTCTCCGAGGTCCGCCATGAGTTCCGTGGGACGGTTACCTTCGAGGATGCAGGCACGCCTGAAGAGCTCATGGCGGTCTTCGAGCAGATCAAACGGGAGTAACCACCTCAGACTCAAGGGTTTAACATCGGTGGACAACTCGGTCCTCCATGGCGAGCGCACGCTGTGATAGATGTCAAAAACGGGTGCGCATCGCAGGGGGCATCGCTGACTTCTGGAGCTTCGAGCAGGGGACCTCCGGGGGCATGACATTGGTCTTCGATGACCGTGAGGAGTTCCTGTGCTTCGAATGCGTGGAAATGCTCGATACTGATGAGGTGTGAGGGGTCACGGTGAAGCCAGCAGCGATCGACGGAGAGTTCCCAGCCCCGACATACCGAGGTGTTCAACAGGAGGCCATCGCGAACATCAGTGCAGCGTACAGCTCTGGTGCGAAGGTGGTCATTGTCCGTGCCCCAACTGGGACGGGGAAATCGCTGCTCGCCAGGGCGATTGCGGGCGCTGCAGACTCCGACGTTGGTGCCTACTACACAACACCACAGGTCTCTCAGCTCGACGACGTGAGCGCGAACCCATTGTTGGATGATATCGCGATCATCAGAGGCAAGCGCAACTACGGATGTATTCTGCCGGGGCACCGTGGGGAGGCGGTGAATCAGGCGCGCTGTGCACGGGATAGCGACTTCGACTGCCCAGAGAAGCAGCGCTGTCCGTACTTCGTCGACCGTGCGGCAGCCGCGGAGGCCCCGATTGCGGGGATGACACTCGCATATTTCATGCAGACTGCGGGCAGCGAGCTGTTCGACGCCCGGGACGTCATCGTGATCGATGAGGCCCATGGACTGCTCGAGTGGGCAGAGATGTACGCGACGATCGAATTGGGGCCCCAGAACGTCCCCAGTTGGGAGGAACTGCGCATCCCTGAATTGGATTCCTCGCGGCCTGGTCGGCGGGTTGTCGAGGCGGTCGAGCAGATCCATGCGGACCTCGAGGGGACGCTGACCGACCTGGAAGCCGTCGGGAGCCTGAGCGCACAGGATGTGCTTGAACGCGACCGGTTGCGTGAGCTGGTCAGTCGTATCGGGTGGTTCCGGCGCGATGTGGAGCAGATGCAACAGTCGGACCGATGGGTGGTCGACCAGGCTGCGGACAGTGGGGCGCTCGCGATCAAGCCACTGAATCCCGCCCCCTTCCTCCGCCACACGGTCTGGGACCGGGGGGTTCGCTTTGCATTGCTGTCGGCGACCATATTGGATCCAGAGGCCTACTGTCGTGGGGTCGGGCTGCCCAGTGGTCGTGTCCGCACGGTCGATGTCCCACACACATTCCCCCTCCGGCAGCGGCCACTGTTTGATGTGATGGTCGGGGAGATGACCTACGAGGCACGGGCGGGGACACTCCCCAAGATGGGTGAGCTGTTGGTACGGCTCATGGCGGTGCATCCAGACAGCAAGGGGCTGGTGCACTGTCACTCATATGCGATCCAAGAGCATCTCTTTGAGCAGCTGACTGCAGCCGGTGCTGCCGATCGGGTTATCAAACACAGCACGGAGGACCGTGACCGTCTTTTGGATCAGTGGAAGCATGAGTCCGCTCCGCAGGTCCTCCTGTCGGTGAGGATGGAGGAGGCGCTCGACCTGCATGATGACCTGTGCCGGTGGCAGCTGCTCTGTAAGGCACCATATCTGAACACGAGAGACTCCCGAGTGCAGCACCGCCTGGATGCGGGTGCATGGGACTGGTACAACAGGATGGCGTTGCGACGCATCATTCAAGCATGTGGTCGGGTCGTCCGATCGGCCGATGACTACGGGGAGACCTACATCGCGGACAGTTCGATTGGTGGGCTCTTTGATCGGACCCAACAGTTGATGCCCTCGTGGTTCCGCGAGCAGGTCACAGCGATGCGAGAACCCGAGCTGCCGCCCTACACGGATGCGCTCGAGTTAGTCGGTGGGACGCGGGCGCACCACGATCGAACGGGGAGGACCGACCACCGGCGTGGTGCGCTCGATGGGGTCTGGGGTGATGAGTGAAGTGTCACCGTGTATCACGTCAAACTTATGTATTCTATCATAAATGTTAATGATAGACCATGTACACCCATGGGCTCACCACCGCACTGACGCTGTATCGGCAGGGGACCATCGACCTCGAGACAGCAGCTGTATTGGCAGGTCGATCCGAACAGGCGCTCCTGCTGGCTCACCGACGGCAAGGTGGGCGGTCCAGCATCACCACCCTGGACCCGGCCGCCCGTCATGGGACCTCTGCCGACTGATCATTCACACCTCTTGACGCATCTGGCGGATGCTTGCCGCTGGATCACCAGGCACCGGCCACACGCGGTCTGCGTCGACGAACACGGTGACGACGCCGGCTTCGATTACCTCTCCAGGTGGCTGACGGACCGTCACCGTCTGCATCGTCTTCGGATGTAGCACCTGCAGTGTGTCCTCTCCAGCGGGTGCCACAACGGTGGTTTCGAGCACATCGTTTAGATGACCCAATCTGTGGGCTGTTGCGGCCGTACCCTGATCGATGTAGACCGGTGCGTATGGTCCCAGCTGGAGTCCCGTGATGTGCTCGCCCAGATTGGTGATCACGATCGGCGACTCAAAGCTGTCGAGGCTGATGATATCCCCGGTGGTGTATCGCGGCAGCCGGACGGTGTACGTCACGCGATAGACCTCATTGCCATCGCCATCTTCCGTCACCAGCGTCGGGTGGCTTCGTACCTCTCCGCCCAGACGATCGGTGAGCTGTTTGGCGATGGCTCCACCGATCTGGTTCGTCGAGAGCTTGATGTCGAGGCCGTCCTTGTTACGCTGGACGTCCGAAATGAAGGCATTGCGGTCTCCGAGACCGATCCGACGCCGGATGTATGCGCTGGCGATTGTTTCCGCCTCGGTGAGCTCTGCATCTGTGGGGACACGTCCGGCAGCACGCACCTGTAACACGCACGCGAAGTAGCCGCCTGCGATGCGACTACATCGGTGACACTGCGCTGTCGCGAACGTGACGATGATGTGTTCCGACGCCAGCGTCGGCTCCCCCCGGACAGATCCAGACAGCTCCACGTCGATCCGCACCTGATCACCCGTCGGCTCATGCGCCAGCAGGCCCCACTCATCCACGTCGATGGACCGATGGACCGCCACCATGTCCTCGACCTCTTCGACTGCGAGCTGAACACGGCCCGCATCCGTGTCTCGCCAGCGTTCACCCTCTTGGACTGCACCACAGGTGCCACACGTGGTAATCTCATGGGTGGCGGGGACCACCAGCGGCTCGATGACAGACAGGTGACAGGGTGCACACAGTCCGTCAGATCCTGCCGTCGCTGTGGAGGAGAGCTGCTGACCGCAGCGAGGGCAGAATCCCTGTGAAGGCATCGACCAGTCTAAAGCGTGACCGCGTTTAATGCGTGTGGGTACGCCGGCGGAATCCTTTTGCACAACAATCTGGCTATATTCAGTGATGGGACTTGGCGCGGACATGTACCGACAGCAGATTCTGGAGCATTACAAGCGGCCGCATCACTATGGGTCGATCGAGTCACCGGATGTCGTCCACACCGGGCAGAATCCCTCCTGTGGTGATGAGATCACGATGGAGCTGCGATTCGATGCGGACGATGAGATCGTAGAGGCGGCGTTCTCAGGCGACGGATGTGCCATCAGCCAGGCTGCAGCCAGCATGCTGACGGACCGCCTCATCGGCATGAGCCGGCAGGAGCTCGAAGCGTTGGACACCGCGTATGTGACAGAGATGCTGGGCGTGGAGATCTCCCCGATGCGCATCAAATGTGCCGTGCTCTCACGCCAGGTTGCGCAGGACGCCGCGGCGCTGGATGCCGGTGCGGCAGACATCGAGCAGACGAGCACTGAGGACTGAAGTCGACGGGTATCTCCGGCTTACTCCGGTTTGAGTCCTTCACCCTTCACGCGTATGATCGCCTCCCCATCGGGAAGGTTGGGGGCGTCGACCAGCCGGAAGATCCGCTTGTTCCCCTTTGACTTGCGGATGTAGATCCGGAAGGTCGAGGTGTGGCCGAGGATGTTACCACCGATGGGCTTGGTTGGATCGCCGAAGTACGAATCGGGATTCGAGGAGACCTGGTTCGTGACCAAGATGGCGGTGTTGTACAGGTCGCCGATGCGCATCAGGTCATGCAGGTGCTTGTTGAGCTTCTGCTGGCGCGGTGCGAGCTCACCGCGGCCCACATACTCTGCGCGGAAGTGAGCTGTGAGTGAGTCAACACAGAGCAGTCGAAGTGGTGCGTCGGATTCCTCCAGCTCTGAGGCGAGCTCCTTGGCCTTCTCCGCCAACAGAATCTGGTGATTGGAGTTGAACGCCTTCGCGACGTGGATCTTATCCAGGAACTCCCCGAGTAACGCCTCCATCGCCGCATCCTCACCGGGGGCGCCATCGATCTCATACTCCTGCAGAAGTGCATCGATGATGCCATCATCCAGCCCCCGAACCATGTCATCGATCCGTTCCGGTCGGAAGGTGTCCTCTGAATCGATGAAGATACAAGAGCCGCCGAGGCCGCCGTGCTCAGGCGGAAGCTGCACGTTCACGGCCATCTGATGGGTCGCCTGGGACTTCCCAGAGCCGAACTCGCCATAGACCTCAGTGATCGACTGCGTCTCCAGGCCGCCACCGAGGAGGTCATCCACATCGGAGACCTGCCACGATAGCTTCCCGATCTGCTCGCGGCGTTCGAGCACCATCGCACCGGTCTCGAACCCCCCGATATCGGCAGCATCTCTGGCTGCCATGATGATATCTGCAGCTGTGGACTCGCCCACATCTGCGGTGTTGGACATCTCTCCTGGGCTGGCGACCGCAATCGCCTGATAGCTATCAAAACCAGCCTCTGCGAGTTTGTCTGCCGTCGCAGGACCGACACCGGGGAGGCTCTCGAGATCGTCTCTGACCATACACCATACTGTAGCGATAGGGGCTTAAAGTGTCGTTAACACCTTAGTGAAAGTGATATCATCACCCACTGCCCCAGGGATGTTCCCCTGGAGATGGGGGCCACAGCGGGTACCAGTAGTCACGGTCCTCCTCGATGTCGAGTTCGCCGTTGAGGACCGCAGCCAGCTTCTGCTCGGCGCGGACATCGCGCTCATCGCGGGCCATCGGCAGGAATGGGTAGTATCCACCACGCCGGAAACTGTAGATCCAGTAGGCCCGATCATCGCCAGAGACGAATCCGAAGACGGCAACAAGCAGTCGCGATCCGTACCCCTGTGTGATGAACTCATCAGCGGCGAAATGGATCGATGTCAGCAGGTCCTCGGGATCATCGTCGTGGACCACGACCCACTGCCATCCATGCTCATCAGTCTGGACGTCGAACTCCGTCCCTGTGGTCGCTGCGCCAGCATCCAAGATCGTCCGGACGTCATCCAGAACCGCAGTGAAGTCGGTGCTGTCGACACCCGAGAAACACAGTGCCGCAGACTCTGTTGGTCGGTACCCGAGGTCTGCGTCCATGGTGAGATAGGCAGTCCCCATCCCGAAGAGCGCGTCCGCATCGGCTGCCCGTGTGGCATCTGCCTCCGCCCCGATCCCGAGCACCGAGCGGAGCCCATCGAGGATACCCATCAGCTGGTCAGGCGCGCTCGAGCTCAACGGACAGATCGTTCAACCGGCTGATCCGTCGGTCCGTCGGGGGGTGCGTGCGGAACAGTCGGCCGAGGAACCCAGACTTGATTGGGATGATGAAGAAGGCGTTCATTTCGGCCTGCTCACGGAGGTCACGCTGGGGTACCTTGTCGATCCGGCCATCGATGCTTCGGAGTGCTGAGGCCAACGCTCCCGGATTGCCGGTGATCAGTGCAGCCCCGCGATCGGCGGCGAACTCACGGTAGCGTGAGAGTGCACGGATGAGCAGGAAGGAGATGATCCACACCGCCAGCGACGCGAGCAGCGCCACGATGAAGCCTCCGCCCTGACGGTTCCTCCCACCGCCGAACCAGAAGCCCATGCGGACGATCATGAACGCGACCGTCGAGAGGAACGAGGCGATGGTCATCACCATCACGTCACGGTTCTTGATGTGCGCCAGCTCATGTGCCAGGACCCCCTCGAGCTCCTGTGCATCGAGCGTCCGCAGCAGTCCGGTCGTGACCGCGACGGTCGATTTCTTCTGTGATCTGCCGGTGGCGAAGGCATTGGGGACCTGAGAGTCTGCGACCGCAACGGTTGGCTTCGGCAGATCCGCCTGCTGGCTCAGTCGCTCGACCATCCGATGCAGCTGGGGGTAATCGGTTGCATCGACCGCTGATGCCCCCATCGAGTAGAGTGCGAGCTTGTCGCTGAAGAAGAACTGCACGAAGACGAACACACCCATGAGCGGGAGGAACATCGCGTAGTTCGCCGACCAGAGGGCGCCGATGAACGCCAGGTAGACCGCGAACAGCAGGAACATGGTGACGACCATCCTGCCGCGGAGCCCCCAATCTTGTTTCCATTGCATACCAGCAAGAGGTCTCGCGCGCGCTAAACTGTGTTGGAGCCGTCAGGCGAAGAGCTCACGTGCCGTGTCCACGGCGTCGACGAGCGCATCCACCTCGGCGATGGTGTTGTAGATGTAGAATGACGCCCGCGCTGAAGCGGGAATCTCCAGTGTGTCATGCAGCGGTTGGGTGCAGTGGTCGCCCGCCCGGATGGCAACCCCAGCATCATCGAGGATGCTCGAGAGATCGTGTGCGTGGACCCCTTCGAGGTTGAACGCGACCAGTCCGCCACGCCGCGTTCCGGACGGACCGTAGATGTCGATGTCCCCGGTCGCAGCAAGACGGTCATATGCGTATGCTGTCAGCGCGTCCTCATGTGCGCGAACCCGCTGCATGCCGATTTCCTCGAGATAGTCGATGGCTGCATGCAATCCGACCGCCTCCGCGATCGGCGGGGTGCCCGCCTCGAACTTCCAGGGGAGCTCCTCCCACGTACTGTCCTCGTAGGTCACACGTCTGATCATCTCCCCACCATAGAGATACGGCTCGAGGTCCTCGAGGACCGACTCGCGACCCCACAGCACACCGATGCCCGTCGGGCCCAACATCTTGTGACCGGAGAATGCGAGGAAGTCAGCACCGAGCTGACCGACATCGACCGGTCGGGTGGGGACCGACTGTGCGCCATCGACGAAACAGTACGCATCGTGCGTGTGTGCAAGCTCTGCAAGCTCTGTGACAGGAGCGATCGTCCCCAGGGTGTTCGAGATGTGCACCACCGAGACCATGGCTGTTGATGCGTCGATCAGCGTGCGCGCCGCGTCCATGTCGAGTGCCCCCTCGTCTGTCACTGGGATGTGGCGCAGCTCCGCACCGGTGCGCTTGCAGACCTGCTGCCAGGGGACGAGCGAGGCGTGATGTTCCATCTCCGTGACGACAACCGAATCATCCGGACCCAGTGTACGGAGTCCCCACCCCTGTGCGATCAGATTCATCGACTCTGTCGTGTTCTTCGTGAAGATCACCTCCTCACGGCCAGCTGCGCCGATGAAGGACGCCACCGCATCATGAGCGGCCTCATAGGCCATGGATGCCTCCATCGACAGCTGATGGATACCACGATGGACGTTGGCATTGTAGCTCGCATAGTACTGAGACATCGCATCGATCACCGACTGTGGGGTCTGGCTGGTCGCTGCGTTGTCCAGGTACACCAGCGGGGTCTCTGCACCCGGTGATGGTCCAGGGGTCTCGACCGATCCCCCGACCTTCCGTGTGAGGATGGGGAAGTCGTCCCGGATGGACCCCACATCCAGTGGTGTCAGCGTTTGGATTCCCATTGCCACATCTCAGGGGCGGAGGGGTAACATGCCTTCGGTCACCTCAGAGCCACAGGAGTTGGGCGTGCGGCTGTCCGGCGACATGCAGCACCCGTGTCTCATCGACGAGGCCCGCATCGATGGCCGCCTTGACGGACTCTTTGCCCACGATGTTCACCACATCGGCTGCCTCGATCGCATTGACCGCATCGGCCGCGGTCATCTCCTTCGCCTCGGGGCCACCATAGAACGCCTCAGTCACATCCAGTCGGAGTTCGCCCTCCCGATAGCTCTCACCGATGCATGCGTGATCACACATGCTGACCAGCCGTCCCTTGGGGGTCGCGCGTTCCCGAACGACGATCATGCCTCATCCAGCAGGCTTGCTTCGGTCTCACTCCGGAGGGTATCTGCCCGCTCCTGTGCCTCCTCCGCTGCGGTATCACGACCCAGCTCCTCGAGGGCCCGTGCACGCTCTTCGTACAGCTCCGGGGTGCGCTCGCCGAGGCGCTCGGCGTTCTCGAGAGCGCTGAGTGCCTCCTCATGCAGCCCCCGTGTGTTCGCGAGGAATCCCCGGTTGTACCACGCCTGCGGGAGGCGGGGGTCAAGTTCCACCGCGCGCTCTGCGTGGTCGAGCGCATCTGCCTGCTGGCCCCCTTCCCAGAGGGCATATGCCAGATTGGTCTCGGCGGCTGCAGCGAGGTCGGACCGTGCGTCGATAAGTAGCGCCTCTCGATATGCACCGATTGCCTCGTCCCACTCCTCGAGCTCTGCGTGTGCGACACCTTTGTTCACCCACGCCTCCTGGTGCGAACGCGACCCTTCCTCGGCAAAGCGGGCGGCACGCTCGAAGGTGTCCACCGCCTCCTCATTGCGCTGGATCTGCATGTACGAGATGCCCACGTCCAGCAGTGTCTCCACATCGACCTGATCCGTGTTGATGTTGCGTTCATCGAGGATATCTGTCAGCACACGGGCATCGACAGGGTCCACTTTCGTGGGGTCGACGCGGAGCTCTGGGGGGTCGAGGGTGAACTCCTCGTAGGTGGGATCGAGTCCCTGTCCCGTCGAGAAGCTATGCTCCTCATCGTCCTGCGAATCAACCATTGCTCACCCCAGGGGTGAGTGCTACATGATTCCGTCGGTGCGAGCCACCCAAACAAGAATGCTTTAACCCCGAGCGGTCCGGCTGTGGAGGTATGAGCAAGAAAACGAAGGCGAAGAAAAAGCGGCTGGCGAAGCTCACCCGTCAGAACACGCGGGTGCCGACGTGGGTCATGCTGAAGACCGATCTGAAGGTGTCGCAGAATCCCAAGCGCCGCAGCTGGCGGATGAGCGACACGGACGAGTGACATGAGCGCAGGTGAAATCGACGAGCGGGTGGTCACCGTCCCGCTCCGAGACGTCTCTCGGGTGTCGGTGCAGGACCGCGCGAAGCGGGCGATGAAGATCATCCGGGAAGATCTCGCGCGGCAGTTCGGCGTGGATGTCGAGGAAATCCGGCTTGACCCGTCGGTCAACGAGGCGGTCTGGGCGCGTGGCGGCCAGAAGCCCCCACGGCGGATCCGCCTCCGGGCCGGGCGGTTCATCGACGAGGGGATCGTCGAGGTCGAGCCAGCGGAGTAGCGTGCTCAGGACCGCGTTCGCCGGTTCCCCATATGTCGGGGTCTTCGCGGCGTCCACCCCGAACGGGGTGATCGTTCGCCCGGATATCGGCGACGAGGTAGTTGCCGCGATCGTCGGAGAGCTTGGCGTGGATGTGATCAGGACGACAATCGGAGGGACTGCGACCGTCGGCGCGGTGTTTGTTGGGACCGCCACCGGGGCGGTGGTGACCAATCAGCTCACCCAGACAGAGCGTGAGCGTGTCGAGGACGCACTCGATGTGCCGGTTGCTGCCGTGCCCGGACCGATCAATGCGGTGGGGAACGTCGTCGTGGCGAACAACACGGGCGCACTCGTACATCCAGACCTCGATGATGCCACGGTGAAGACCATCGCATCGACGCTGGAGGTCACCGTTCAGCGGGGAACCCTCGCGGGGGTCGGTACCGTGGGGATGGCTGCAGTGGCGAGCGATGCTGGCGTGTTGAGCCATCCGAAGGCCTCCGAGGAGGAGCTCACCGTGCTCGAGGAGGTGTTGGGGGTTCCCGCTGACATCGGTACGGTGAACTATGGGGGACCGCTCATCGGCTCAGGCCTGATCGTGACAGAGGATGGCTACATCGCTGGTAGCGAGACGACCGGGCCGGAGTTGACGCGTATCGAAGAGACGATGGGCTACCTGGACGGGTAGCAAGATTCTTTCCGCCAGCGGTGTGGTCACTGATATGACCGAGAATTCTGCGATCGGGGGCGTGTGCTGGATGGAGGGATGCCGATGAGTGCGGCTGACCTGCAGGGGGCGATGGCCCAGCTGTCCCAGGAGCTGCAGGTTATCGACCGGCAGATCGAGCAGATCGAGTCAGAGGTGACGCAGATCCGTACCCAACAGACGTCGATGCGTGAGGCAGTGCGTGCGATCGGGGAGCTCGACACCGGTGCGACGGTCCAGGTCCCCCTCGGGGGCGGAGCGTTCGTCCGGGCGACGATTGAGGATATCGACGAGGTGATCGTGGACCTCGGTGGCGACTACGCAGCGGAGCAGGATGCGACCACAGCCACAGAGACCATCACGCGCAAGCGGGAGGCGTTGGATGACCGTGCGGAGGAGCTCCTCGCAGAGCTCGAAGGGGTCGTTACACGCCGTAGTGAGGTGGAACAGCAGGTCCAGGCTCTCCAGCAGCAGGCGCAGATGCCCCAGCAGGGCGAGTGATCGAAGACGATGTTCGATGGGCTCCGTGACCGATTCAAGCAGTTCCAAGGGGAGGTCACTGGAGAGGGGGAGGATGGGCCCGGAACCCTCGAGCGTGCTGGTGCGCTCGCGCGAGGGCAGGTCATCATCGAAGCGGAGGATCTGGAGGACCCGCTTTGGGAGCTGCAGATGGCACTTGTGCAGTCGGATGTGGAGATGCGTGTCGCTGAAGCACTCGCGGCTGCGATACAGACGCAGCTTGTCGGACAGCACCGTGCACAGGTTGCGACGACGCAGGGGGTGATCGAGGAGGCGCTGGCTGATGCACTCTTGGAGGTCATCAGCGTGGGGCAGTTCGCATTTCTCGAGGCAGTCGAGACGGCAGCGTCACCGGTCACGATCATCGTCACAGGGATCAATGGGGTCGGCAAGACAACCACGCTCGCGAAGCTTGCGTATACGCTCGAACAGCGGGGACTCTCGGTGGTTCTGGCCAACGGAGACACGTATCGGGCAGGGGCGAATGAGCAGTTGCAGGGCCATGCAGACGCGCTGGACATCCGGCTGATCAGTCATGAGCAGGGTGGGGATCCGACGGCGGTGCTGTACGATGCGATGGAGTTTGCCCAGGCGAATGGTATCGATGTGATCTTGGGCGATACCGCAGGCCGCCTGCATACCTCCACGGACCTCATGGCACAGTTGGAGAAGATCAATCGGGTGATCGACCCGGAGTTCACGCTCTTCGTGGATGAGGCGATCGCTGGACAGGATGCAGTCCGACGGGCAGAGGAGTTCAATGCGGCAGCCCCGTTCGACGGGGTGGTGCTCACGAAGGCGGATGCTGATCCTGATGGGGGGGCAGCCATCTCGATCGCGCATGTGACCGGGGCGCCTGTGTTGTTCCTGGGGGTCGGCCAGGAGTACGATGACCTGCAGCGATTCTCGCCAGAACAGGTCGTCGAGCAGATCGTCAGCGGGTGACGACAACCACTTTAGCACGGCGTGACTGATCTGTTCTCATGGTGATGGACAGCCTTGGAGGGTCACTCCGTCAGACCGTGGATGCCCTCCGTGGCAAGGCACGGCTGGATGCTGAGGACGTCGATGAGGTCGTCCGGGAGATCCAGCGGTCGCTGCTGGCGGCCGATGTGGAGGTTGGCCTTGTCATGGAGCTGTCCGAGCAGATCAGGGACCGCGCACTCGCTGATGATCCGCCAGCGGGGACGTCCGCGCGCGACCACGTCCTCAAGATCGTGTATGAGGCACTCGTCGATCTGGTAGGCGACTCGACGAGCCTCCCACTGGAACAGCAGACGATCCTCCTTGCGGGGTTGCAAGGTGCGGGGAAGTCGACGAGTGCGGCGAAGATCGCGTGGTGGTTCTCGACGAAGGGGCTCCGCAGTGCTGTGATCCAGACCGACACACATCGTCCAGGTGCCTACGAGCAGAGCAGACAGATGGCAGAGCGGGCAGAGGTGGCATTCTACGGCGACCCTGATGCGGAGGATGCGGTCACACTGGCTCAGGAGGGGATGGACGCGATCGGGGAGGCGGATGTGACGATCGTCGACACCGCGGGCCGACACGCCCTGGAGGCGGACCTGATCGACGAGATCGAGGCGATCGCCGATGTGGTCGACCCCGATGCGTCGCTGTTGGTGATCGATGCGGCGATCGGGCAGGAGGCGACAGAGCAGGCCGAACGGTTCGATGCGGCGATCGGAATCGATGGGGTTGTCGTGACGAAGCTGGATGGGACAGCCAAGGGTGGTGGTGCGCTGACAGCCGTCAACAGTAGTGACGCCTCGATCGCCTTCTTGGGGACCGGAGAGACGATCAAGGACATCGAGCGGTTCGAGCCCAACGGATTCATCTCCCGTCTCCTGGGGATGGGAGATCTCCAGCAGCTCGCCGAACGTGTCGAGCGGGCGATGGCGGCGACGGAGGCCGAGGATGACGAGTGGTCACCCGAGGACCTTCTGGAGGGGCCGTTCACGCTGAATGACATGCGACAGCAGATGCAGACGATGCAGCGGATGGGTCCACTCGATCAGGTGCTGGATATGATCCCGGGGATGGGAGGCGGACTGATGGACCAGCTACCAGATGATGCGATGGATGTGACACAGGACCGCCTGGTGACGTACGATGTGATCATGGACTCGATGACCGCAGCAGAACTGGACGATCCATCGATCATCGGACAGTCACGGATCGAGCGGATCGCACGGGGCGCGGGGACAGACCCGGCGGCGGTGCGGGAGTTGATCGAACAGCACCGGATGATGGAACGGGCCATCGGGCAGTTCCAGGGGATGGGTGAGGGGGACATGCAGCGGATGATGAAGCGGCTGCAGGGGCAGGGCGGCCTCGACCCGTTCGGCGACTGAGCGGACGCGGATGTGTCGAACCACTGGGGGCTCGCAGGAGGCCCTCGCGTGAGCACTGCGGGAATCGTCGGGGAGATCCTGCTGCGTGTGCTGCGGATTTCCGCACTGATCGTAGCCGGCGTATACCTCGCGAACGTCGCGGTCGACCGAGGCGTGGTCGAGACGGTCGCGCGCGGGTCGCGATGGTTGACACGGCCGGCGAACCTCCCCGATGAGGTGGGCACGGCCATCATCACCACGGCGGCATCGACGACGGCGGGATATGGGATGTTGGCAGAGTTCCGGAGTCAGGGCCGGCTCTCAGACATCGAGACGGTCATCGCCGTGGTCATGAACACATTCTTCGGGTTCGTCCAACATATCTTCACTTTCTATGCACCGGTACTGATCCCGATCTTGGGGCTCCAGGTCGGCATTCTGTACGTCTCATTCCGTGCTGCTATCGCACTGGCGATAACAGTCTGTGGGGTCCTGCTGGGGGCGATGCTGCTGCGGTCGCCAGATGAGACCACAGACAGGCGCACACCCGTACGTGCCACAGTTCCCTCAGGGACCGCAAGGGAGCGGACGGTGCGGACCGTCCGGCGGATCATTCCACGACTCGCTGTCGTCTACGCGGTCGTGACCTACCTTGTTGAGGTCTATGATCTCACGGCGATCGAAGCCGTCGGGAGCCCGCTTGTGGCATCTGTGAATCTCCCGACAGCGGCCATTGGGGTGATCGCGATCTTCACGCTGGATACCACCGCGGGAGCAGCCACCATCGCCCCATTGATCGGTACGGTGTTCACCGCCCAGACCGCAGTGGCCACCCTCCTGATCGGAGGGATCGTCTCGTTCACGGTCTCGACGTTCAAACGGTCGATCCCCTTTCAGGTCGGCGTGTGGGGACCAGAGTTCGGCATGAAAATCGTGTTCGTCAACACCATGTTCAAGATCATCTTCATCAGCATCGCAGTCGCTGCACTACTCGGTCTCTGATGTGTCGGTGAGCGGGACACCATCAGCTGTTGGAGGCGCGACCACATCGAGGAGTGCAGCCGCACCACCGGCGGGCAGATACACCACCACGTCGATCAGGCCAAGCTCAGGGGGACTGCCGACGGCGAAGTTCAGCAGGTCCACGGTCGCAGCCTGCTTGTTCAGCTGGAAGTGCAGATGCCGATCTGCTGCATCGACATCGATGGCCGATCGTGCGGTGTCGAGAATGCGTTGCTGATGCAGATGTTCGCTCAGATGAGCCAACGACCGGCCACGCGCGATCAATCCGCCGCCGACGGGCGTACAGACCGATGCAGGGAACAGCTCTTGCACCGCAGCGATGACCCGGTCCATCGACTCGGTCGGATGCACCGGCGTCCACGCGATGACGTACGGGTCGCTCATGGATCCATGTGCGCAGCGATGTGTTGCTCGATGCTCGCCTCGAATGCCGTCAGTGTCCCCGTGTTCTCGATGGTGATATCAGCTGTATCGATCAGGGTGGTCATGCCGAATCCAGCCTCTCGTGCCTCGCGATTACGGAGTGCTTCGATGTCCACATCGGTGCTGTCGCGTGAACGACCTGCTAAGCGCTCAGCGCGCAGGTCGAACGGGGCTTCGATGGCCACGAGTATGATCTCCTCGGTCTGAAAGGCCTCCTCGAACGTGGCGAGCTCCTCTGGTGACCGGAGGCCATCGATCACGACCACAGCAGCATCGGCCAGGGCCTCTGCGACGTAGGGGACCGCACGGTCTGCCACGGCGGTGGGGCCATCCTCCTCACGGATTGCCCGTGCAATCATCCCGTGCCCCGTCGCAGGATCCACGCCACGGTCTTCGCAGACGGCGCGGATCACGTCACCCATCGAGACGACCGTGATCCCATGTTCGGCGGCCACACGTGCGAACTCGCCCTTCCCACTGCCAGGAAGTCCGACGGTGGCGATAATGGTCATACCACGGCTCTCGGTGCAGGATGATTAGCGATTCCGCTCCTCCCGTCTATGCGCATCATTGAAACCGGGACATGTGGTACATCGGACGGGGCGCGTAGCTCAGTTGGACAGAGCGTCGGACTTCTAATCCGACGGTCGCGGGTTCGAATCCCGTCGCGCCCGTTCACCCGAGGGTGGTCACATCATGCCGCCCATACCACCCATACCGCCCATACCACCCATACCGCCCATACCACCCATACCGCCCATGCCGCCCATGCCGCCAGCGCCGCCCATCTCATCTTCCTCGTCATCGTCACCGCTCGCACGAAGCTCACCAGCAGCGATGACATCGTCGATGCGGAGGATCATCACCGCAGCTTCGGTGGCAGATTCGATGGCCTGTGTCTTGACGCGAAGCGGCTCCACGATACCATCGGTCGACATGTCGACGATCTCGCCGGTGTAAGCATCGAGCCCGGTGGACGTCGCACCACCATCATGGCTCTTGCGGAGGTCCACGAGCGAGTCGATCGGATCTAACCCCGCATTCTCAGCAAGGGTCCGCGGAACGATGTCCAGTGCATCCGCGAAGGCCTCGACGGCGAGTTGCTGTCGACCGCCGACGGAGTCTGCGAAGTCACGCAGTGCGATCGAGAGGACGGTCTCCGGTGCGCCACCTCCGGGCACGACCGCTCCCTCCAACAGCGTCGCACGAACGACACCAAGGGCATCTTCGATCGCACGCTCCAACTCATCGACGACATGTTCGGTCCCCCCTCTGAGGACCATCGTCACCGACTTGGCATCCTCGACATCCTCGACGAAGATCCGCTCATCACCACCGATATCCTTCTGTGCGACCGATCCCGCGAAGCCGACATCATCGGCCTCCAGGTCGCCCACAGCCCCGACGACGGTCGCACCAGTCGCGCGTGCGAGGTTTCTGAGGTCGGTGGACTTCGCCCGGCGCACGGCGATGATACCCGCCTGTGCCAGGAAGTGCTGTGCCATGTCGTCGATCCCATCACCCACGAAGACAGCCCCGACATCCAGGTCACTCAGGTGATCGACCATCGCCTGCAGCTGGGTCTCCTCCTGAGCGAGGAACGCCTCGAGTTGTTCCGGATCAGTGACGTTGACCTCCGCATCGATCTCCGTCTCGCGGACCTCCATCGCTCCATCGATCACTGCAACGTTCGCATCCTCAACGACATAGGGCATGTTCTCATGGACCCGCTCCTTGTCGATGATCACGCCCTCGATCAGCTCCGAGTCTGCGATCGCACCACCCACGACCTTCTCGATCGACACGTGATCGGTGTCGATGCCGTGCGCATCCTCGATAGCCAGCACCGCATCCACGACGAGCGTCGCGAGCTCTTCTCGTGACGCCTCTGCCCCCTTCCCGGTCATCGCGGTGACCGCGACCTGTTCGAGGGCAGCATGGTCGTCCGTGGACACATCATCGGCGAAGTCGATGAGGAGCTCTTTCGCGTGGGCAGCCGCCTCACGGTATCCCTGTGCGATCGTCGTCGCGTGCACATCCTGCTCGAGCAGCGCCTCGGCCTGATCGAGCAGCTCACCTGCAACAATGACCGCCGTCGTGGTGCCGTCACCCACCTCGTCCTCCTGTGTCTCGGAGACCTCGACGATCATGTTCGCCGCGGGATGGTCGATATCCATCTCCTTGAGGATGGTCACCCCATCGTTCGTGACGACCACACTCCCGCCAGAATCGACGAGCATCTTGTCCATCCCTTTCGGGCCCAGGGTTGTCCGGACCGACTCAGCTACGGCCTTTGCGGCATTGATGTTCATCTGCTGTGCGTCGCGACCCTGTGTCCGCTGGGACTCATCACTTAAGATGATCAGCGGCTGGCCTTGCTGCATGCGTTGCGACATAATCGCTTGTAGATTGATAGTTATTCTATAAAAAATGCGTGGTTAGAGGCCACCCAGTCCCGCACCATGTGCCCGCTCTGCATGGCGCCGCTCCAGATAGGCGTAGACTGCACCGTGAGGCGCACCATCAAGGAGCATGCCCACTGCATGACGCACGACCGCCACCTCCTCTGGGCTGCCGATGATGCCGACGGTCGACCCGCGGATGACCATGGCTGCGCCACTGAGCTCTTCGATCAGCTCACGGGTCCGACCACCCTCCCCGATCACGCGTCCCTTCTGTCGCTGCATATCGTTGCTGTTGCGGGTGTGCGCAGTCAGGTCGATGAGCTCGAACGTGCACAGCTCATCAGCGAACAGCTGCATCGCATCCGACGGGGCGAACCCCCGTCCGATGGCCTTGACCACATCTGTCGCTGTGAGCCCGGCGATGGGGTCATCTACGGGGTCGACCTCCACCGCGCCCGTCTGCGAGTCGATGTTGAGACGCACACCTCCCGCGTCCTCGATCGCGCGCATCGTCTCGCCACCTGCACCGATCAGCGCACCGATGCGGTCCTGTGGGACTTTGAGGTGGTGCATGTTCATGCCTGGGGAGGGGGCTGATTTAAGCGGCCTGTCATCCGCCGCCGCTGACCCACTCCATGAGGACATCAGCTGTGATGTCCACGCCGAGGTCGGCGAAGAATCGGGCAATGTTCTCGCAGTCACGATGCAGGAACTCATCCGCACGTGGATGGTGAACGGTCACCGCCTGGCCCAGGTCGATCAGCACCAGTTCGCCCTCGTGGATGATCATGTTGTACTCCGAAAGGTCACCGTGGACGAGGCCTGCGGCGTGCAGCCGGCGCATGTACTCTCGGACGACCTCGAATGCGGTCTGTGGGTTCTCGATGTCCACCTCGTTGAGGCGGCGGGCGCGATCGGTGACCGCCCCCACGAGCTCCATCACGAGGACGTTCCGCTCGACCGCGATGGGCACAGGGACGCGGACACCGGCCGCATCGGCGCGGCGCAGGTTGGCGAACTCTTTGCGGGTCCACGCGAGGACCACCTTCCGCTTGTCCGATCCGATACCACGGAACCGCGGGTCACCCTCCAGATACGCGCGCATCTGGCGGAAGTCCGAGGCGTTGACACGGTAGATTTTCACCGCGACATCGTCGCCATCCCCACCCCTGGCCTCGTAGACGTTGGCCTCCTTGCCGGTGGAGATCGGACCGCCGATGGCCGCGAGAACATCATCCTGTACGAGCTTGTACAGCGCCGCGAACGTCGCATCGTCGAAGACAGACGCCTCGACCTTGAACGCCTCCGCGTCACGGAGCTGTGCCTGGAAGGTCTCGAACTCCCGATCACGGCTCCGTGCGATCCTGTCCGCGGCGCTGTCTGTGACATCGATCTCCTCCCAGCTCGCGGCCAGATCCTGTGTATCCTCGATATCCTCGCTCGTCACTCGATGTACCCCGCACCGCGCAGTCGCTCAGCCGCCGCAGGTTCATACCGGTGGGTGATATCACCTTTTGCATCCTGCCACTCCCATGGCTCGACGAGCACCACATCCCCCTCCCGGATCCACACACGCTTCTGCATCCGCCCGGGGATACGCGCCGTCCGGTCGGTCCCGTCCGCACACCGCACGCGGACCCGGTTCGCCCCCAGCATGTCGGTGACTACTGCGAAGGTCTCCGCATCTGTGGGCAGGCGGAGGTCGGGGTCCCTGCCGTCTCCGGCTGGCATGCACATGCCAAGTCCCCGTCGCTGTATAACTGTTATTCAGCCCCGCCCAAGGTTGCGCGGCCGGGTGCGATCAGTGCATCCATGTACGAGGCCAGTGCGGCCTTCGCATCGGCGGGGTGGAGGCTCCCCTCATCGATCGCAGCTTCAAGCCCCGTGTACGTCTCGAAGGTGAGCGGTCCGCCATACTCCTCAGGGCGGTCGATCTGCACCGTCTCCACACGGGGGAACACGTGATACTCGAATAGCTCGAGGACGGGATGTCCCCGTGCGTCCCCCGCATCCGTCGGTGGGGGGTCGGCTGTCGGTGGACAGTATGCCGCGTTGACCTTCTCCTCGATCGACGCCGTCGAGTCATCCATCGAGAGGGTCACGCCTGCGGATGAGGACATCTTGCCGACACCCGTGGTGAGATCGGAGATCAGTGGGGTGTGCAGACACGTTGGCGCATCGTATCCTAAGCGTGGGAGCACGTCACGGGCGAGCATGTGGACCTTCCGCTGTTCGGTGCCACCGATGGCGAGATCGATGTCCAGGTGGACGATGTCCAACGCCTGCATCAGCGGGTAGATGGCCTGTGAGACGGTGGGGCTACTTCCGCCTGCGATCTCCACCATCGAGCGCTGTGCTCGTGGGAGCGATGTCTCCACTGCGAGTCGGTGTAGCTCCATGGTGTACCCCTTCTCCAGCTGGAATGATGAGCCCAGGACGAACTCCGTCGCACTGGAATCCAAGCCGTATGCGAAGAACTGCGACTGCATCTGCTGGGCGGTCGCCTGGATCTCCTCCATCGTCCCCTTCCCATTGAGATACGCATGGACGTCCGCCAACAACACGATCACCTCGAAGCCGACCGACTGGAGCTCGATGAGCTTCGTGGCGGTGAGCATGTGCCCCGCATGTAGCACCCCTGATGGTTCATACCCAACGTACGCCCGCTTGCCATCGGGTGCCTCCGCGAGCATCTCGACCTCCTCAGGCGTGACCGCCTCGGCCACATTGTTCAAAATCTCTGCGGCCACATCCATGCAATCAGACACCCCAGTGAGGCGTTTAGTCCTTCTGTTGCACCGTGCGGATAGACAACTTAACCAGGCGACAACCGAAGCTGCTGCATGGCACAGACGCGGTCACCGGCGCTGCTGTTGGTGGGGCTCGTCCTGCTCGTGTTCGTCCCCATGGTCGTGATGTGGATCGTCGTGGGGGCGGGGGACCTGCTGGTGCCGTTCTTCGCGTTCAGCGTGTACTTTTTGATCGGGCATGTGCTGGTCCCGGGTTGGATCTACCTCGACGCCACACGGCGGGCTGACCGGTGGCGGACGCTGTTCACCGCGGTGGCATTCTTCATCCCGATCGCCGGACCACTCAGCTACCTCGTGCGACGTCAGTTCGGCTGATCAGGACTCGCCAGGACCGTTCGCACGGTGCTCGGAGATGATCTGATCGACCATGGATGCGCGGTCCGCCCGACGCCGATCACGCGCGGATTCCTGCCAGCGGTCGATCGCCATTTCGACGTCTTCTCGCTGTGCGACCGCGAGATCGTCGACCTCCTGGATGGGCACCGACGCGGCGTCACAGATGGGGATCGACCCGGTGAACAGGACATCATCCGCGTCGGCCGAGAGGTCACCCCCATCCCGGATGACCAGCCGGGGGGCGAGTTCCACGAGCCGTTCCGCGGTCGATCGCCCCGCGCCGGATGCATCTCGGAGATAGATCACATCTCCCGCGACGATGCCAGTCGCCTCGACCGCAGCATCGATCCCATCGTGTGTGAACTGCTCGACGATCTTCACTGATGCCAGCGCACGGTCACTGTCGAGTTCCTCCAGATCGGCGTGATCCAGCCGCCAAAGCTCCTTGAGGCGGTCGAGCTTCTCCTCGAGCGCCTCCGCGTGCACGCGGACGGATGCAAGCTCCTCCTGCAGGCGGTCACGATCACGTTCGAGCCGACGAACACTTCGCCGTTCTCGGACCGCACGGCGATCCGATCGGTGTGCAGCAGAGAGGTCCTCCTCGAGCGCCGCGATCGTCGACTCATGCTCAGTGATCCGATCCTGGAGGGTCTCGAGTCGCTCACGCAGGCGCCCGTTGCGGGCACGCAGGCGCTCGTTCTCCTTCTGCAGTGTGGGACGGGGTGTCCGGTCTGGCTCAGCCGACGTTGCTTGCTCCTCCTCGCCACTCGTCAACGCCTCGATCACCACCGGGAGTGCCTCCCCTTTGCCGATGACACGGACATACACACTGGCGGGGTCGATGCCGACGGGGATCGCCTCCCGGACGGTCTCGAGCTGTTCGCGATGGGCATCCACGGCGAACATGGCCGCTGCCAGTGCGTCACGCTCATGATCGTTGGTATACGGGAGGTCGCGGACACGATGCAGCTTCGTGTCGATGGGGAGGTCACGACGTGGTGTCCACCCCTTCGCATCGAAGCTTCGGCGGAGCTTCTCGACCGTCTCTGGCATGGTAGCAACATCCGCTGCGACGATGAGCGGACGACCCTGGTCGATGATCCACCGCGTGAGATCCCCCGTATCATCCGTCCGTGAGGAGTAGGTCGCATGCAGGGTGCCGTCGAGACCGACCGCCGCGGCGGCCGTCGTCGTCCCCGGGTCGACCCCAACGATGATCGGGTCACGGCGGGTGACCAGGGGTTCGAACTCGATCCCATCCCGCCGTTCACGGGAGATCTCCACGCGGACGTCGCCCTGCCGACCGGCGGTCAGCGGGATCGCCGCAGGCGGGGCGCTGACGGTGAAGATCGCATTCGCATACCCACCGTACTTCTCGGTGACATCGACATGATACTCCATGCCCGCGGTATCGAGGCTCTCTGCGACCGCACGTGCCCGCTTCCGTACCGCCCCGTGGATCTTCCTGACATAGCGGTCCTCGCTCCAGCCACCTTTCCCGATCGACCGCCCCCGGGCGACTTTCACCCGTGTGGTGTCGGTGAACGCTCGTACAACCGACCCGACGTTTGCCGCGGCCAGGCGTGCTGCGGCTTCAGCCTCCGCCATGGGCCGTTTGGCGTACGGGATGCCGTGTCTACCGGCGACCCGTGACAGCGGCTCCGGGCGGTTTCCACCTGTGACCTGTACGAGCTTCGTCTGGTCTGGGAGCGCCTCGAGGAGCCGAATCAGATCCTGCTTGTCCGCTGCGAGCTCGTACATGTTGTCAGTCGCGACGATCGCCGGCTCTCTGCTGTCGATCATGCGAGCCAGCTTCCGGAATGAGACCACATCTCGCTCGATCGCATCCACACCCAACACGACGAGCGCATATGCGGGTGCACTGCCTCTGATGTTGCCACTCTGGATATCGACGCCGAATATCTCCGTGTCGAGTGCCGTGATGCGGCCGCTCACACAGTGTACACGTCGTTGAGGCGTAAATACCCTACACGTGACCGTCTGCCCGGTACGGGATCTCCACCGTCTCGCCGTCGGCAGGCGCCAGCACCGTCACATCGGGTGCCGCCGCTCGGGCCTCAGCGAGCACCCCAGAGGTGTCGCCTCCGTATCTCGAGGACAGATGGATGAGTGCCAGCCGTCGCGCATCGTTGGCGACCGCATCCATGGCGGCCTGGGCGGCCGTCGAATGTCCGGTCGTCTCCGCGCGGGCGACGTCCGCCTCGGCGAACGTCGCATCATGGATCATGAGGTCCACCTCACCGGAGACCTCATCGAACTGGCCCACTGGGCGGCTGTCGCCGGTGTACAGCACCTGGCGACCCGGTCGAGAGGGGCCCACGACCTCCTCCGAATGGATGACCTGCCCATCCTCGAGCTCGACTGACGCCCCCTGGTGCAGCTGACCGAACAGTGGTCCAGGTGGGACCCCGAGTGCCTCGGCCGCCGTGCGGTCGAACCGTCCCAATCGAGATGCCTCACGGAGGAGGTATCCGACAGATGGCCCCCCGCGGTGGTCCGTCCGCACCGGGATCACACTGTAGTCCTCAGCGTCGATCGCAGGCCGGCCAGCTGCGGCTGTCGAGAGTTCGAGGGGGAAGGACGGTCTGAACCCCCCGACGCCGATGAGCTCCTCGATCGCCGGCTGTCCGCCTGGAGGGGCAACGACCTGCAGAGGTGCGGACCGACCGTTGAAGTCCATCGTCTGCAAGAGGCCGGGGATCCCGAGGATGTGATCGCCATGGAGGTGGGAGATGCAGATCGCATCGATGCTGAAGCCCGTCCGGTACCGCATCATCTGGCGCTGGGTCCCCTCCCCACAGTCGAACAGCAGCCGATCGCCCTCCCGCTCGAGGAGCACCGCACTGGGTGCCCGCTCGATGCTCGGGAGCGCACCGGCGGTGCCGAGGAATGTGACCCGCATGTCTGTCTGCACCCAACGGTAGCATCGGTAAACCCGTGTCGACCCATGACCGGTGCTGTTTCGTAGCTCGCACCCGACCTGCCGATGTGAAACCGCCGCTGTGGATCGACCGGTACGCACCCACACTGGAGGAGCTTGCGCAGTCACGGCTGCGGGAGGATATGCAGCGATACGTGGATGAACCGGTGAACCTCATCGTCCATGGGCCTGCGGGGGTGGGCAAGACAGCTGCAGTGCGGGCGCTGGGTGCGGCGACGCACTCGGATGCAGAGACGGATGTGATCGAGCTGAACGTCGCGGACTTCTTCCAGCGGACCAAGCGTGAGATCCGTGATGACCCGCGCTTCAGCCGGTTCCTCCGCGGGCAGACCGCCTTCTCGAAGCAGTACCGACGGGGGGGGAAGTCGAACCGCTACAAGCGACAGTGGTCGAAGCGGGCGATGATCTCGCACGTGCTCCAGGAGCTCGCAGCGACGGCGCCAGCGGGTGGGTCATTCAAGACCATCGTCCTCGACAACGCGGAGGCCATCAGAGAGGATTTCCAGCAGTCACTACGGCGGGTCATGGAACAGCATCACCAAACGACGCAGTTCGTCATCGTCACGAGGCAGTTGACCCGGCTGATCGCACCGATCCAGTCGCGATGCGTCCCCGTGGCGGTGTCCGCGCCGACCGATGCGGAGATGACGGCGGTGCTCGAGCGCATCCTGTCCGCAGAGGAGGTCGGGGTGACCGACGGGGCGACACAGGTGATCACCGCGAAGGCCAACGGGGACCTCCGACGAGCGTTGTTGCTGCTTCAGCTTGCTGCAGATCAGAGCGACCCGATCGACGCAACCGCAGTGACAGAGGTGCTGAGTACGTTCAACGGCACAGAGACGGTCCGGTCCGTGCTCGATGCGGCAGCGGCGGGCGACCTCAGCACAGCACGGTCAGGGGTGGAGACACTCACAGAGGAGGAGGCACAGACCCCATCAGAGGTGCTCGATACGCTGCTGTCGGTGGCCGCGACGTACCCCGAGGCCTACGGTGAGCAGAACATCATCCGGCTGCACCAACTCGCCGGGGAGGTCGATCTCCGCATCGCAGAGGGGGGCGCGGGGGTGGTCCATCTGATGGCGCTGCTTGGTGCGTGGGGGCTCGGCCGCCGGCAGATCAAGGGCTCGATCGAGGCGTAGATGCAGGTGACACCGGGTACATACAGGCAGGTGGGCCTCGCAGCAGTGATTGCCATCGGCGGCGGCATCGTCGACTGGCGACTCGGCGCGGTGATCGGCCTGTGTATCCCGTTGATCGTCTGGTTCCATCGCGATCCCGACCGGGAGGCACCCGGTGGCGGCGGCATCATCGCACCCGCAGATGGTCGCATCAGCGTCCTCGAGCAGACCGCCGGACACACCCGCGTCGGGACGTTCATGAATGTGACCGATGTCCACGTGAACCGCGCGCCTGTGTCGGGGACCGTGACGCGGATGACGCACAGACCGGGGGCGAACAGACCGGCATTCTCGAAGGACTCTGAGCGGAACGAACAGGTGGTGATCACCATCGAAACCGACGCCGAGGTGGTGGAGGTCGTGCTGATCGCGGGGTGGTTCGCCCGCAGGATTCACCCCTATGTCACCGAGGGACAGCAGGTGGAGCAGGGCCAGCGGATCGGCCACATCAGCTACGGGTCGCGAGCGGATGTGATACTGGAGGGACAGCGCGAGTCGACGCACGTGGTGGGTGCGCGTGTACGGGCGGGCGAGAGTGTGCTCATCGACCCGTCGTGAACACATGGAGATGACGCGTGAGGGACCGGTGGACGCGACGGGCCAGGTGTGCCTGTAACCGGAGGGACCCATCAGGAGACTCGATGCGACGGTCACAGATCAGGACGGCCCGTCTGGCGATACGCGCCAGCTCCGGAAGGACCGCATCCACGAGTGCCCCCTGGGTGGCCGCAGCGATGGGTGACTGCCGACCATAGGGGAGGTCGGTGACGATAGCATCGACACTCCGTGAGGCCAGCGGTATCGCACTGGCATCGCCATGGTAGATGCCCAGCGGTGCGGTCGGTGACATCGCACCGATGTTCGCACGCGTCCCCTCGACCATCTCCGGCCGGATGTCGCCACCGATGATCGACGCACCGACAGCAGCTGCCTCGATGAGGAAGCCTCCCGTCCCACACAGCGGGTCGCACATCACGCCCGGTGTCGGGCCCACGGCGATGTTGACTGCGGCACGGGCTTCGATCGGGTCGATACTGCCAGGGGAGAAGAACGGCCGTCTCCCGGGCTGTCGCCTGCCGTAGCCACCCTCACGGCTGGTGAGGACCCACCCAACCATCCAACGGTCTGTGCCACAACTCACGCGGAGTGTGTGCACCGGCGACTCGAGATCGATGGCACAGCCCCGACCGGTGAGCACGGTCCCAACCGCGCGCTCGATCGCCGCCGTGTCCGCGGTGCTCTGCTCCCGGATGCGGTGTGCTCGCACGGCGACCGGACCGGTGAGCTCGAGTGGGACATCCTGCATGAGTGCCGTCGCGGCATCGACCGACGGGTCGACCGTGCCGAGATGCCGACAGCAAACGCGGGTGAACGCGAGTTCGGACATCCGCGCGGTGGTGATCGATCTTGCGGTGGCGAGACCGGGGGCGACCTGGGTGAGACCGGCGGTGACCGAAGCTGCCTCGAGGAGGGCCAGCTGGTCATCAGCGTCGGTGCCTGCGAACTCCAGGTAGTACACATCACCCCCTGTCCGGGCCGTGTGTATCAGTGTTGCCGCACAGGTACCAACCTTTTTAATCAACAGACCCCCTTTAAGTAATATAAATGGCAGACCCCAAGGATACAATCAACATCGAGAACGTCGTCGCATCGACAGGCATCGAGCAGGAGTTGGACCTTCAGAGCGTCGCGATGGACCTCGAGGGGGCGGATTACGACCCTGAGCAGTTCCCAGGACTCGTCTACCGAACACAAGATCCCAAGTCTGCGGCGCTGATTTTCCGGTCCGGAAAGATCGTCTGCACCGGGGCGCAGTCGACCGATGCGGTCCATGAGAGCCTCGAGATCGTCTTCGGGAAGCTTCGTGACTTGGGCATCCCGCTTCCAGATGATCCCGAGATCACCGTACAGAACATCGTCTCCTCGGCAGATCTGGGCGTCGATCTCAACCTGAATGCGATCGCGATCGGGCTCGGACTGGAGAACATCGAGTACGAACCGGAGCAGTTCCCGGGGCTCGTGTACCGGCTGGACGAACCATCCGTCGTCGCCCTGCTGTTCGGGTCCGGGAAGCTGGTCATCACCGGTGGGAAGACACCCCAGGACGCACGCGATGCGGTGGATGTCATCGCCGCACGGCTGAGCGAGCTCGGGCTGATCGAACTGCCCGCCTCGTGAGCCTCCTGCGGTGATGAGCTGGCTGGCGATCGTCGGGACCGTCGGTGGCTACATCCTGTTCCTGACGGTGACCGCCGTGGTGGCGTTGCGGTACATCACGGGTGCGCCTGAGCTACGGACAGCAGCCAGCATGGGGGTGGTCGTCGGGGCGATCGGTGCCGGTGCGACGACCCTAGGGGTCCATCCGACGGTGGTGGTCGCAACGGCACTCCTGGGGGATGTTGGTGTGGTCCGGACGGTGGGGGCCCATCCGTGGCTCCGGTCGCTTGGAGTCGTGACCATCCACATGGTGGTGAGCGTGCTCGTGGGGACGGTTGGGTTCGGGCTGCTGGCCCTCGCGGCGAACGCTCCGGTGTAGTTGGTTACTCGAGCAGCCGCTCGATCTGGGTCACCAAGATCCCCGTCGCACCCTCTGACCGGACCGCCTCAACGACAGCAAACACATCACGGTCGTCAACGACGGCATGGACCGCCTTCGTCCCATCATCGGCGACATCCATCACCGTGGGGCCACCCAGGCCAGGGATCTGATCGAGCACCGCCTCGAGCCGGTCACCCGGGACGTTCATCATGAGATACCGCTTGCCCTGCGCATCCCTGACCGACTGCAGTGCCGTGACGAGCTGCGAGAGCGTCTCATCACCGACATGATCGGGATGGGCGTACAGCCCCACCGATGATTCGAGCACGGTGTCGATCCGGCGGAGCCGGTTCATCCGCAGGGTCGTCCCCGTCGAGGTGATGTCGACGATGGCATCCGCCATCTCCACATGGGGGGTCAGCTCGGTCGCTCCTGACACCTCCACGATCGATGCGTCGATGTCCATCTCTGCGAGGTACGTCCGCGTCACCGCAGGGAACTCTGTCGCGACCGTCGCACCGTCGAGCTGTGCGGGACTGTCGATCGGGGCATCCTCGGGGACGGCGACGACGAGCTCACAGCGGCCGTATCCCAGATCCAACAGCTCGGTGAGCTCATGGCCCGACTCCGCCACGTTGTCCCGGCCGGTGATGCCGGCGACCGCTGCCCCATCATGGATGTACTCGGGGATATCTGCCGCCCGCGCGAACAGCACCGATACCGCCGGGTCCACCGTATCGGCATACAGCTGGCGTGAGGCGTGCGCATCCAGTGGGAGCCCCGCGCGTTCGAGCAGCGTGAGGGTGGGGTCGTGGAGCCGGCCCTTGTTGGGGATGGCGACGCGCATACCACAAGCTCCTGGTGGGTCTACGTACCAGTTTCGTTCGAACGATGGGGTCGAAGCAATCATGCGGCCGGTACGCGTCTCCGGCGACATGACACGACTGCTCGTCACCGGCGGGGAGGTGCTCATGCCGAGCATGGAGCTCCTGCGTGCCGACATCGTGGTCGATCAGGAGACCGGACTGATCGAAGCTATCGGGCCTGCGGTCGGCGAGACGTATGCGACCGGCCAGCGGGTGGACGCCACCGACAGTGTGGTCATGCCCGGACTGATCAATGCACATACACATGCGGCGATGACCCTGTTCCGGGGGGTGGCTGATGACAAGCCACTGGACCGCTGGCTGCGCGAGGATATCTGGCCACTGGAGGAGCATCTGGATGCGGCGGCGGTTCGTGTGGGCACAGAGCTTGCGGTGCTGGAGATGATCCGGTCGGGGACCACCTGCTTCGCGGACATGTACTTCTTCATGCCCGCAGTGGTGGAGGTGGTCGAGGCATGCGGGATACGAGCACGGTTGGGTCGGGGGGTCGTGACCGTCGGGAAGGATGATGCGGAGATGACCGATGATGTGGAGGCCAGCCTATCGTTCGCCAGCGAGTACGCGAACGCTGCAGGGGGGCGCATCCAGACAGCCTTCATGCCCCACTCGCTCACGACGGTCTCCGCAGATGCGCTCGAGTGGGCGGTGCCTGCGGCGCGGGAAGCCGGTCTCCGCATCCACTACCACGCGAACGAGACGGAAGCGGAGGTGACCCCCATCCGGGAGCGGGAGGGGGTCAGCCCGCTGCGCTACGCCGCTGATCGGGGGATGCTCGATCCGGGTGATTTCATCGCGCATGGGGTGCACCTCGACCCGACAGAGGTCGACCTGCTGACGGAGGCGCATGTGGGGGTCATCCACTGTCCGGCATCGAACATGAAGCTCGCATCGGGGATGGCACCGGTCCAACAGCTGCTGGATGCGGGGGCGACGGTCGGACTGGGCACCGATGGAGCAGCGTCGAACAACGACCTGGACATGTTCGGCGAGATGCGGGATGCAGCGATGATCGGCAAGCTCGCCAGCGATGATGCTGCAGCGATGGATGCGGCATCGGTGCTGGAGATCGCAACGGTGGGTGGAGCAGCGGCGCTGGGCATGCCTGGTGGGATCATCGAGGTGGGTGCTGCGGCAGACCTGGCGATCGTCGGGATGGACGCCCCGCATCTGGTCCCGGACCACGATCCGGTCAGTCACCTGGTGTACGCGGCCAGCGGGCGGGATGTCCGACACACGATCTGCGATGGACGGGTGCTCATGGAGGAGCGACAGGTTGTGGATGTGGATGTGGATGCGGTCTGTGAGCGGGCACAGGCGACCGCAGCACAACTGGTGGCAGATGCCGCTGATTGACTCGGTAGGCCTTTTTGAGCGGTCACCCTGGTGTCGACATGGACACGATCCGCGACGCGGTCGACGACCCCGATACGCTCATTGAGGCGGGCCGGCAGAAGATCGACTGGGCACGCGACCACATGCCGATCCTCGCGACGATCGAGGAGGAGTTCACCGCAGAGCAGCCCCTGGAGGGACTGCAGATCGCCATGGCCATGCACGTCGAGGCGAAGACCGCCGGGTTGGTCGAGGTGCTCGCAGCAGGTGGTGCGACCGTCGCGATCACGGGGTGCAATCCGCTCTCGACCCACGATGATGTGAGCTGCGCGCTGGATGCACACCCCGCGATCAGTTCGTATGCACGCCGCGGTGTCGATGAGACGGCGTACTACGAGGCGCTGCGTGCGGTCGTGCAGACCGACCCCGACATCACGGTGGATGATGGCATGGACCTGGTCCACCTCATCCACACCGAGTACCCTGCGATGATCGAGACGATCATCGGGGGTGCGGAGGAGACGACGACAGGGGTCCAACGACTGCGGGCGATGGCGGCCGACGGCGCGCTGGAGTACCCCGTCTTCGCGGTGAATGATTCACCCATGAAGCATCTGTTCGACAACATCCATGGCACCGGCGAGTCGGCGTTGGCCGCGATCGCGATGACGACGAATCTCGCACTCGCAGGTAAGACCGTCGTGGTCGCAGGGTTCGGGTACTGCGGGAGGGGCGTGGCGCGGAAGGCGGCCGGGCAGAATGCGCACGTGGTGGTCACCGAGGTGGAGCCTCGCCGTGCACTTCGGGCGCATATGGAGGGGTACACCGTGATGCCGATGGAGGCGGCTGCAGCGGTCGGGGATCTCTTCATCACCACCACCGGCAACCGTGATGTGATCACCACCGCTGCGTTCGAAGTGATGCAGGATGGTGCGGTGTTGGCGAACGCAGGCCACTTCGATATCGAGATCGATCTGGACGGGCTCGAGGCGATAGCAACAGCAGTGACGGAGGTCCGCGAGGGGGTCACCGGCTACACCCTCGCAGATGGCCGGCAGATCAATGTGCTCGCCGAGGGGCGATTGGTCAACCTCGCCGCACCGGTGGCGCTGGGGCACCCCGTGGAGGTGATGGACCAATCATTCGGCGTCCAGGCGTTGTGTGTCCGCGAGCTCGCTGATGCGGGCACGCGATACGACCCAGGGGTGCATCCTGTGCCCGATGGGTTGGACCGACGCGTCGCGGAGATCAAGCTGGATGCTGAGGGGGTCGCCTTCGATCGCCTGACCGACGAGCAGCGAACCTACCTCGACAGCTGGAGCCACGGGACCTGATCTACCGATAGCCGAGTGCGGACAACCGCGCCTCTACGTCCGGATCTGCAGGACCCGCAGTCGTCGGGGTGTGCTGACTGAGCCTGGCAGCGTGCGCACTGACGGCCGCGGCAAGCCGGTCACGGATGGCGACGAGCTCCGCGCTGTGGGTGGGCAGCAGATTATGCTGCTGATAGGGGTCCTGCCGGCGATCGTACAGCTCTGCTTGCCCCCGCTCGGGGTCGGCGATGTACACATGCGTCGCGGTGCGAGCACTCAGCAACAGCCGTCCGTCATCCAACGTGCGTGGGATCGGCTGGGAGGTGACCTCCTCCCCGCGGACGGTCACGGAGACGACGGGTGGGGGCGCACCACCTGCTGTGCTCCCGACCGCCCGCCCCTCCCAGGTTCGCGCCGGGGGCACACCGAGCAGCGAGGACACCGTCGGCGGGATCGCGTCCAGCCCGATGGGCGTGTCCTCGACCGCCGGATCCCCCTCTGGGGTATGTACGATCAGGGGGACATGGATGAGCTCGTCATACAGCTTCGGGTAGTGCGCGAGATGGCCGTGTTCCTGGAACTCCTCGCCGTGGTCACCTGCGACGACGATCGCAGTCGAATCGAGCTTCCCCGACAGCGCCAGCGTCTCGATGACCCGCCCGATCGAGAGATCGACCTGTCGGATCGCTGCACGGTAGAGGTTTTGCAGGTCGCGGAGGGTGCGGCGTGCGACCTCCCGCCCGAGCCCAGTGCGCGTGTGTGCAAGCAGCATCCGGTGGGTGCCGATCCGCGCCGCAGAGACATCCCGGATGTACCGCGGGGCGGGCACGTAGGGGGTGTGCGCATCCATGTAGTGCAGCCACAGGAAGAACCGACCGTCGGTGTTGAGGATGAACTCCTGGGCCGCCTCCTCGATCGCGAACATCCGCGAGGTGTCCAAGAACGGGCGGGAGTCCGCTGTCCCGGACACCAGTGATCGGGCACGGCGGAGTGGTGCGGTCGCCAGCTGCAACCATGCCTCAACTGTGGGGTGTGTCGCGAGGTACTTGCCATACAGACTCGAATTCTCAGCTGTCACGTTGGGGTCGAACTGGTCAAAGCCGCGATCGTATCCCCAATGGCTCGTCAGGAACCCGTTCGCGGCGTTGAACCCTGCCGTCTCGAAGCCGGCGTCCGAGAGCACCGTCGCGAGTGTCTCCGCGCCCGCGACGCCGATGTCACCTCCGGTGGTGAACACGGGGCTCGAAGCGAGGATGCTGGGGAAGGAGAAGGGCGTCCAGTTGCCACCTGCGAAGGCGTTGGTGCACAGGGTGCCATCGGTCGCCAGACGCGCCATCGTCGGTGTGAGACCGTCAGGGTCGAGGTCCACCGCATCTGCCCGCAGGGAGTCGACGGTGATCAGGATCGCACTCTGGGCAGTCGCATCTGCTGCAGCCTCCCTGACCGACGACTGCTGACTCATGATGATGCGTCCACCGGTAGGCGGATGATATCGATGAGGACCCGATTCGAATACTTATATCCCCGGTCTCTGGCGGCGGGTTTAGATAACAGGGCCAAGAATCATGCTCATGGGTGCGAGCCAGAAGGGTGACCGACGTGAGCGAGAGTTGGTCAACCTTCTGGATGACGCAGGGTTCGCGGTGATGCGGGCCCCCTCCTCAGGGTCGGCGACGACGCGGGAGCTGCCGGACGTGCTCGCCGGTGATGGTGAGAGGTTCTATGCGATCGAAGTGAAATCGAGCGCCAAGCGACCGATCTATCTGACCGGGGAGGAGGTCGAGGCGCTGATCTTCTTCGCACGCAACTTCGGGGCGAAGGCTCGGATCGGCGTTCGGTTCGATCGCGAGGCGTGGTACTTCTTCCACCCCGCAGAGCTGCACACGACCGATGGGGGCAACTATCGGGTCAAGAAGGAGACCGCGCTGGCCGATGGAGAGCCATTCGACCGGTTCGTGGGGGATGGCGGTCAACGACGGTTATCAGAGCTCGACTGAGGCATCGAAGGCCTTTTGCGAGGTGCATCGCATCCGAAATCATGGACATAGAGCCGGCCATGCGCAGGAAAATCGGCATTTCGGTGGGTGTGGTGGTCGGGTTCATCATCGTCTTCGTATCGATCGGTGCGGTCAGTGGTCGGGAGCTGGGCGCGCAGGGTGCGCTGTATCTCGTCGGGGCACTGCTGCTGTTCATCCTCAGCATGGCGGTGGTGGGACTGCTGCTCGAACGCGCCGGATAGGTCAGCCGCTGGCGATGCTCTCACGCCAGTCTCGTGCCCCATCGGTCGAGGCGACCGCTGCATCGTAGTATGACAACGGGTGGGCGATCGTCTCACAGCGTGCATCCGGGTCGACGCACACCCCGTACGTCTGCATCGTCTCACAGGTCGGGGGTGGGTACTGCGTCCCCTGTTCATCAGCGAATCGGGCAACCCTGGCATCCAGCATCGCAGGATCGCGGTCGAGGAGGACACCGATCTCGGTGGTATCGAGACCCACACCTGCGAGGAAGCTCGTCACCGCGAACTCTCCGGGCAGCGATAGCTGTGCACCATCCCGGATCTGCTGGACCGCCGTGCGCATGCAGGGTGGGAACAGCGCGGGCACGACCACCGATGCGGCCACACCATGCGGGATCGCGTGTGCATCCAGCTGCTGCTCGATCGCATCGACCTCTGCGGTCAGTGCGTCGTCGACCGGGGTGCCTGAGAGGGGGAACGGGAGCCCTGTCGCGACGGTGGATTCGATCGCCGCACCGATGATCTCGAGCAGCTCGACGGCGTCGACCAACACCCCACCCGCACGCACCTCGCGGGTGGCCAACCGCCAGGAATCGCCCCAGCGCGGTTCCACGAAGGTGAGGAATCGGTCCAGGGTGATCCGGTAGGACCGGTGATGCGGTGTCGAGCTGCCGCTGGGTGCAGGCTCGATCGCATCCGCAAGGTCGACAGCAGCGAGCACCTGCCGCCCGACAGGGTCATCCATCGGATCGGGGCCATCCATCCGTCGCGAGAGTCGCTGCATGGCGGTCGATGCCTCCGCTCTGGCATACTTCTCAATCGCAGGGGGGAACTCCAGCAGCGAGACGAGGATCCGCGCGATGGGGTACGACAGCAGTTCGGTCTCTGCGGCCACGAGGTCCACATCCCGAGCCGGGGCGACCGAGCCGGCGGTGAGCGCCCGCTCGACACGCTCGACCGCACGGGTGACCGCCAGTGGGCGGTCGGTGGTGACGGTCTCGGGGGTCAGCCCGATCTCCTCGACCGCATCACGAGCGGCGGGTAGGAAGGGGTACTCCGCGATGACCGGGTCTATCGCCATCGGCCCACATACAGGATGGCGGCGATTAAACACGGCGGTCGAGCGATTCAAGCCCATCATCGCTCATCTGACCATGTGGTCGGATTCGCATATCCCTGCCCGGGCTGTCGGACGACGAGCAGTCTGCATGCGGGGGACTGCGACTTCGAGGGGACCTCCTGGCACGATATCGAGAAGGCGTATGTTGATATCCTGATGCTGATGATGGATGGGCCCAGCGACGAAAGTGCCCTGACCCGTCGGGTGCCGGGGGGGTGGGACCGATTGCATCAGGCCGCTCTCCAGCGGCTGATCCGGGACGGGCGGGTGGTGCAGCGGGCCAATCAGGTGGCGCTCCGGAGCGCCGAGGAGTTCCGAGAGGAGGTCTCTGTGCCATCCAGTGACCCGATGCGTACGATCTACGAGGAGGGGAGCGTCCCAGGATGCCACGACAATGCGGTCTTCGCACTGATCGCGTGGTATGAGATGGTGGGGCTGAGCTGGGAGGAGACCGCTGAGAATGTCACCGAATGGTTGCGCGCCTCGGGGGCATGGGACCGGGGGGGCTTCGATGAGACGAGACCCGAGGAGGTGGTCGCGAACAAGCGACACGTCTACGATGCGGGATATGGCTGGCGGGAGAAGGCAGAGGCGGCCAAGCGGGTGATCGATACGCGACTGGCAGCGGATCAGTTCGACTGAATGCGGGGTGCGAGCATGTACGTCACCGAGCCATCAGCGTCTGCGAAGGCGTACGAGAGCTTGACGGGGAACTCCTCCCCCAGCTCGATCGTCAGCTCGGCGTCACGGGGCACAGCCTTGTTCATATCCTTGAGGTAATCGAGGGAGAACAGCGAGTCCGCAGCGCCCGCGGTGAGCGCGATCAGGTCCTCGACGCTGAGTTCGAAGTCCACATCATCTGCATCGCCCTCGGCGTGGATGTGGAACGCCTCGGCCCCATCATCGACGAGCAGCTGGACGTGGTCCGAGACCATATCGGCGGCCTTGATACCACGGTCGAACTGTGCGCCCTCGAGGATGATCTCCGCGGGAAGGTCCAGATCGGGGATGTCGGGCTCTTGCCGGATCGAGTCGGGGTCGATCAGCGCAAGGGTCGACGAGAGGCCATCCATGCGGATATTCAGCTTGCGGGTCTCCGCATCCAGCTCGAGTTCGATCAGCTGATCACCCTTCGCCATCCCCACGAAGTCCTGCAGCTTCGCGAGGTTCACCCCGATGACCGTCTCCTCTGCGCTGTAGGATTCGAATGCACTCGTCGCGAGCGCGAGGTCGACCATCCCCACATTGGCCGGGTCGACCGCCCGGATCGCGAAGTCGTCCTCCGTGAGCCGGATCTTGCACTCATCGACCAACACACTCACCGCATCCAGTGCATCCTGCAGGACGACCGCACTCACGATGGCCTTGAACATACCTTGCATGCAGCCCCACCTGAGGTAAAAATACCGACATCAGCACTTTGGCCTGGGATGGGAGGGCTCAAACCCGCGGCTGGCATAGCTTGAGCATGACGCGGCGAGATGAGTACTACAATCGGGCAAAGCAGGAGGGGCTCCGTGCGCGCTCTGCGTACAAGCTCCGACAGCTCGATGAACGGTTTGGCTTGCTCGCTCCGGGGCAGGTTGTCGTCGACCTCGGTGCAGCCCCTGGCGGATGGCTCCAGGTCGCAGCCGCGAAGGTCGGCTCCGATGGCGTGGTCGTGGGGGTCGATCGGCAGCGCATGCGGCCGCTGGAGGCCCCGCAGGTCACACTTCTCCGCGCGGACCTGACCGAGTCCGAGACGATCGCGGAGGTCGTATCCCTCACCCCGGGTGGGACCGCGGATGTCGTGCTATCGGATATGGCCCCGAACATGTCGGGGCAGTATGAGCTCGATCATGCACGATCGGTGTACCTCGCTGAGCTGGCCCTGCAGGTCGCCGAGGAGCTGCTGGAGACGGGCGGGAGCTTCGTGGCGAAGGTGTTCGATGGCCCCGATGTTGCGGGCTTCCGTACGCGGGTGGATGATGCATTCGCTGCGGAGACGGCGACCCGACCCGCAGCCACCAGAGCCAGTTCCTCTGAGCAGTACGTCATCGGCCAGGGGTACCTGACCGGGCCGGTCACCGAGGGGATGCGCATCGAAGGCAAGATCACTGCCGTCGGTGCAGAGGGGGATGGAATCTTGAAGGTCGAGGGGTACACCGTGTTCGTCCCGGCGGCTGAGGCAGGCGAGCAGGTGACCGTCGAGGTCGAGACGGTCCAACCACGCTTCGCGTTCGCCCGGCGCGTCGACCGTGAGGGCTAGTCTGCTGGCTGACCGTCAGCGCGCAGAGGCCCATCAGCTCGCTTCGCCAATCGGATCACAAGGTAGACAAACGGGGTGTCGATGAGTGCGATGAGCAGCTTCAACAGATACTGACCGATCATCAGGGCCCCGATCACAGCAAGCGGGAGCGCTTCACCGATGCCGAGGACGGATGGCGCCACCGCGAATGCGATGCCGACGAACAGCACCGTATCGATGGCCTGGCTCGTGGCGGTGGAACCGATGTTCCGGAGCCAGAGGAGTCGCTGTCCGGTGCGCGCACGGATACGGTGGAAGACGATGACATCCCAGTTCTGACTGATGATGTACGCGATGAGGCTCCCGAAGATGATGTTCGTCCCCGGTGCGAGCACCTCGGCGAAGGCGGAGCTCACCTCGGGGTCCAGCCCCGGTGCGGTGATCGTCGTCCACACGAGCGCCAGCAGGGCGAAGTTCAGCAGGAAGCCCACGTTCACGAGCACCTGTGCTGCCCGCTTGCCGTACAGCTCGGTGTAGCAGTCAGACGCGAAGTATGTCAGCGCATATGCGATGGCCGCGCCGGGGAGGATGATCGATGCCCCGGTGACCGGCAGCGACACCGGGAGATCGAAGATCAGCAGCTTGGCCGCGGTCAGCTGGGCCGTGGTGAGGGCGGTGACGAACAGACCCACCAGCGCGATCTGCGTGACCGGTTGTGGCTGCTCAGACATCGTCTATCCTCCCATGTCGGGCATCGATCGCATCGAGCTGGTCGAGTGCTTTCCGGATCGAGGCACGGATCGCCTCCGACCGGTTGACGAACTTGCCGCCGTCACCGACGTGCTCGTCGAGATCTGCCAGCAGCTCCGCGGGGACCTCGACGCTTATCTTGGGCATACCCAGGGATTACTGGAGGAATATTTACGTCTGCCCACTCAGGTCGAGAGCCGCCCGCGCCGGTCCCGACGACCCCCCAGGGTGAGGACGTACAGCAACAGCAGACCAAGACCGTATGCGGCCATCAAGGGTGCCGTCAGCAGGAACATCGTGAACACGTCTGCGGGAGTGAATACGGCCGCGACCGCGAGGATGGCGACGGTCACCTCGCGCCATCGCGCCCGCATGTGCCGGTAGCTGACCCCACGGAGGTGGAGCAGCAGCATCAGCACCGGGATGTCTGCGAGGAGGCCGATGCCCATCGTCGTGAAGAAGATGAGCCAGAAGAAGTTGGTGATGCGGTACGTGACGAGCATCTCTGCGGTGACCGCGTCGTTGACGAGCCAGGAGATGACCGTTGGTGCGAAGACGGTGTAGCCGAGGACCGATCCGCCGAGCAGGCCCACGGTCAGGATCGCCGTCCATCTGGCGATCACACCCCGGCGTCCGCGGACGACCTCGCGCTCACGCAGCGCTGGCCAGCTGTAGTAGGCGATCACCGGCAGTGTCAGCAACACTGCGATGATCGCGGCGAACTTCACCTGGAACACCAGCGCCTCCATCGGGTGCAGTGCGACCACAGACAGCACATCCTCCGGGCGGACTGCCGAGGGCATCCGCGCGAGGAAGTCCAGGTAGACCCGCTGGATCCCACCGATGTACAGCCAGCCGAAGACCAGCGTCAGTGTCGTGATGAACATCAGGACGATCCGGAAGCTCCGCGAGCGGAGGGTGTCGAGGACGAAGCGCAGGTCATCGTAGTACCCGGTGAACTCATCCACCGCATCGGGATCGTCCTGGACCTCCGTGAGGAAGGTCTCAGAGGCACGGGCGGTGCGGTCACCGACATCAGCGGTGATCGAGGGACCTCCTCCGACGGCATCATACCGCTCCAGGAGGGCTTCCGCACGGTCGTGTTCATCCGCATCAACCGCCGCAGCGGCCATCTCGACGATCGCATCCTCATCAACGACCTCGAACGCCTCCGCCGGCGCCGAGCGGATGCCCGCCGCATCGAGTGTCTGCAGGTCCAGCTGCTGCGGCTGCCCCATGCCCAGCTCGACCGTATCCACCGGCGGCAGCGACCTGTACAGCCGCACACCGATCGTGACCACCGCGACAGCCAGGCTCACACCCACCGCCGCCGTCCCGATGGTCACCGGTCCCAGTCCGAGGAACCCGACGGCGAGCGTCGTGGCGATCGCTGCTGCAATACCTGTGAGAACGGGCTCTTGGCGATGGCTGCGAAGGACCTGCAGCAACTCGCTGCCGCTGGTCCCGAAGCGGATGACCGTCACCAGTCGACTCAGGTAGAGACTGACCCCGTAGAGTGCAAGCACGGGGACGGCCCACATGACCTGGGTGAACGGATCCGGTGGCGTGAACAGTGCCCCAGCGACGAAGACACCCACCGTCGCATGGCGCCACTTCTCCCGGAAGGTATGGTAGCGGACGATATCGGCGTACGTCAGCAGGCTCATCGCCAACGGCAGCTGTGAGGCGAGGCCGAAGGAGATCGTCAACAGGACGATGAACTCCGTCCAACGCACGATCGAGTACGTCGGGGCGAATCCGGCGTTCAGTGCATTCTCCGCGAGGAATGCGAAGACGAACGGGAAGAATACACCGTAGCCGTACGCCAGTCCGCCGATGAACAGCGTGAGGACCGCCATCGCCAACAGCACCAGCTGCCAGGTGGCCACCGGTGCACGTGGCCACAGGTCGCGGGCACGGAGGGCATCACGGGAGACGTAGATGAACACCGGGAGGGTCACGATGCCCGCCGCGATCAGGCTGATTTTCGCCTGCAGCAGGATCACATCGAACGGTGTCTGCGCGATGATCTGCACAGCACCGGCGACCTGCGACTGCATCTCCGCTCGGGTGACCCCCTTCAGCAGGTCCCAGACCACAAGTCGGAGCACATAGAAGCTGCCGAGGAACATCACCACGAAGACGACCGCGACCTTCTGCAGATCACGCTGCGCACTCCGTAACATGGCCCGGACCGTCGCGGTCCCCTCCCCGACAACGGCGCCTGCTGGAGACCGTGCCGAGCTCATACATCACCGTGTCGCGGGGCGTTTATCAACGTTGCCAGGCTGGCAGGCCGCTCCGGAAAGGGCTATACGCCGCTGGCGGCGACCCTGGCCGTATGAGCGGGGACGATGCTGATGTCTCACCCGATGGTGGCGAGGTCGCCACGGCGGGCGAGCGCACATCCGTCCAGGAGTCACAACTAGGGCCCCCATCAGATCGGGAGATGCCGCTGACAGAGCACATCGAGGAGCTGATGCGGCGGCTCGCGGTCGTCCTCGGTGTCGGTGGTGTGGTGACGCTCATCCTGTACCCCGGAGGAGACCTGTTCACTGCGGCGGTCGGTGTTCAGATGCCGACGGCACTCGAGATGATCGATCTGCTGTGGAACCGGCATATCCCTGGTGCACCCGAACTCGTGGACCGTCGTCCCCGGGTCTATGGACCGCTCGAGCTGGTGCTGACGGAGCTCAAGGTCGCCACGCTCGGTGGGTTGCTGGTGGGCCTCCCGTTGGTCGTGTATGAGACCTACCTGTTCATGCGGCCAGGGCTGTATCAGAAGGAGCGTCGCTACTACCTGGCGGCGGTCCCGACGAGCCTGGTGCTCGCGGTCGTGGGGATGGTGTTCGCGCATGTGGTTGTGCTACCGGTGATCTTCGCGTACTTCACGGCCTATACCACCGGGACGGCTGTGATCGCCTTCGGGCTCAAGGAGACGTTCAACCTCATCATCCTGCTGATGGCCTACAATGCGATCATCTTCCAGATCCCGCTGTTCATCCTGCTGGCGATCATGATGGACCTGGTCACCGCCCGGTGGCTGCGGCGGCGGCGGTTGATCTTCTGGGGCAGCTTCCTCGGGCTCGCGTTCCTGGTGAGTCCAGATCCAACGGGCATGGCACCCCTCCTGATCGCCGCGACGATGATCGCGCTGTTCGAACTGACCCTCGGGGGGCTCCGCTGGACCGGTCAGTGACTGGCCGGGCTGACCGACCCTGTCCGATACCCCCCGAGGTCGAGTGTCACATGATCGAATCCGAGGTCGCGCAGGTGCAGCTGTGCGGCTGCTGCAAATGCAGGGTCAAGCGCAGCACCGAGCTCGGCAGGGGCGACCTCTATGCGGGCGAGGCCGTCGTGGTCTCGGACGCGGAACTGCTCGAACCCCCACGTCCGTAGCAGCTGCTCGGCCTGGTCGATGCGGTCCAGACGGTCCGCCGTCACGGGGATGCCCGTGGGGATCCGTGAGGAGAGACATGCCATCGCGGGCTTGTCGGCGACAGACAGGCCCAGTGCCGCAGCGATCTCCCGCACCTCCCCCTTCGAGATCCCATGTTCCAGCAGCGGAGATGCCACCTCGAGCTCATCGACCGCCTGCAATCCCGGTCGATGGCCACTGCCGGGATCCGACGCATTCGTGCCATCACAGACGGTCGGGATGCCGCGTGCAGCAGCTGCCTCATACATCGCTGTCAGCCGCATGCTCCGGCAATGATAACACCGCATACCATCGTTCTCGACGAACTGGGGGTTCTCCAGCTCGGAGAACTCGACGACCAGATGCTCGATGCCGATCTCCGCTGCCACCGCACGTGCACCCTCGAGCTCAGCCGCAGGGAGCGTCTCCGACCGTGCCGTACACGCGACTGCATCCTCACCCACCGCGAGCTGCGCGAGTGCGGCGACGACGGCGGAGTCGACCCCGCCCGAGAAGGCGACGAGGATGCCATCGTGCTCGCGCAGCGTCTGCAGGGCCCCACGGGCTTTGCCCAAAGCGGGAGTGGAACCGTCATCGGAGAGCACACTCGCCTGCATGAGAGGGTCTCACACCTCCGGCGGCAAAAAACAGCGGTTGCGACGTGTGCGTAAGGTTTTGCCTCTCTCGGTTGGATGCGGAGCCATGGAGCTTGAGGCAATCCGGGGGGTGGGACCGAAGACCGCCGCCGCGTTGGCCAAGCTCCCTGATGCTGAGGCGGCCATCCAACGTGGCGATGTCTATCGACTCGCACAGGCACCGGGCGTGTCTGAGGCCCGGGCGGTGCAGATCATCGAGGGGGCACTCCGCGATCGGTACGCCGATGACAGTGAGCTGTTGGGGACCGCGATGGCAGAGGCGATCTATGATGACCTCATGGCGGTGCTGTGCGCCCATGCTGAGACGCAGTATGGACGCGCCAAGCTGCGGACGCTGTACCCGACCACGGCCATGGAGCGGATCGAGACCGTTCGCGACCGCGTGCGGGAGGCCTTGCAGATCCAACCAAATCCCACCATAATCGATGCCTTCGATGGGCTTGCACCATTCGAACGGCTCCGCGGTCCTCGCATCAGAGACCGCTGTCTGGTCGCAGGCGACAGCGCGCTGGCAGAGGTGGCGACAGCGCGCTACCCGGAGGTGTCCGTGGAGACGGTGGAGGATGCGCGGACCATCGTCGACCTTGCGGGGGGGTACGCCGAGGTGATCGTCATCGATGAGACGTACGTCGGCTACGACCTGCCCGAGAACGTCGAGGTCGAACCTGAGGCCCTGGAGACCCCGACGGTGGTGGTGCCAGAGCGCGAGCTGGTCCAGCTTCTCGAGAACCGTCCGCAGATCGAGGCGGCGTTGCGTGTGTACGCTGCACGGGGCATCGAGCCGCCGGCGGATACCGATGCACTCGAGGATGCCTTCGCGAGCATCGATGCAGACGGACAGGTGACGCTCACCCAGGCGCTTGCCCAGCAGGAGGCGATCGCTGACGACCTGCGTGTCGCCGCGGAGGCCGGTGCACGCGCCGGCAATGAGCGGCTCCGTGCCGCGATCACCGACCGTGAGGTGCGCATCGAAGGGACGGACCTGCTGAGCCTCGCGGAGGCGGGCGCGAGCATGGAGGAGCTACTCGATCGCGAGCTGGAGGCGGAGTACGCTGCGGCACTCGAGGTCGCCACAGCAGCGGTCACCGAGACCCTCGATCTGGATGAGGATGCAGAGCTGGAGCTGCGGGCGCTGTTCCCGCGGGATCCCACGTTCCCCATCGAGCCAGTCGATCAGCGCATCGATGCGGAGGTATCCGCCCGGCGTGATGCGGTTGCGACGGCGGTGGCGACGCGGCGCCGTTCGGTCGCGTCGACAGTCGCCGAGCTGCGGCCTGCGGTGGAGTCGATGGTCGAGACCGCACTCGAATGGGACGTCGACCTGGCGATCGCACGGTTCGCAAGTGGCCTCGACTGCACGATGCCGCAGTTCGATGCGGATGGGCCTGCTGTCGCGATCGTTGAGGGCCGGTCACCCGTGATGGGGATCCCGCATGCGGAGATCGAACCGGTGAGCTACACGGTGGAGTCACTGAGTCTGCTGTCGGGGGTGAACTCGGGGGGCAAGACGTCGGTCCTCGAGCTGATCGCGAGCGTGGTCATACTCGCGCACATGGGGCTTCCTGTGCCGGCCGAGCATGTCCAGCTTCGGCCCGTGACCGGGCTGCAGTACCACGGGAAGACGCAGGGGACACTCGATGCAGGCGCCTTCGAGGCGACGCTCCGCCGCTTCAGTGAGCTGCTGGATGGGCATCCAGGCCAGCTCGTGCTGGTCGATGAACTCGAGAGCATCACGGAACCGGGGGCGGCCGCGACGATCGTCGCGGGCATCGTCGATGGGCTGAGTGACCAGGGGACCACCGGGGTGTTCGTCTCGCACATGGCAGAGGCGATCACTGCGGCTGCCCGGTCGGAGCTGACCGTCGATGGGATCGAGGCGGAGGGACTGATCGACGGGGAACTGCAGGTGAACCGGTCGCCGGTCAAGGACCTGCATGCGCGCTCGACACCGGAGCTCATCGTCGAGAAACTTGCCGCGGAGGAGGGGCATCCACTGTTCGATGAGCTGCTGGAGAAATTCCGACCGGGGAACGATTAAGTACGATACTCGACCTAGCTTCGGTGATGAGAGACGACCCCGGTGAGGGGATGCTGTCGTGGGACGAATCGGTGTTCCGCGACGAGCGCGTCTTCGAGATCGACTATGTCCCTGAGACCTTCGAGCATCGGGAGACACAGCTCGCATCGCTGCAGTATGCCCTCAGACCGGCGGTCCGGGGATCGCGACCGTTGAACACCGCGATACGGGGACCACCGGGGACGGGCAAGACCACCGCGATCGTGAAGCTGTTCAATGAGTTGGGGGGCCAACACGGGGTGCGGGCGGTCCAGGTGAACTGCCAGGTTGACTCGACGCGCTATGCGGTGTTCTCGCGGATATTCGAGGACATCTTCGAGTACGAACCCCCCTCCTCGGGCATCTCGTTCAAGAAGCTCTTCGGCCAGATCACCGACCGCATCACAGAGGAGGAGGAGGTCCTGGTGGTCGCACTCGATGATGTGAACTACCTCTTCTATGAGAATGAGGCATCGGAGGTGCTGTACTCGCTGCTGCGGGCCCACGAGACCCATCCGGGCGCGCGGGTCGGGGTGATGATCGTCTCGTCGGACCTGAACCTGGATGTCATCGCTGAGCTGGATGAACGGGTCCAATCCGTCTTCCGCCCTGAGGAAGTGTTCTTCCCGGTCTACGGTGTGGATGAGATCGTCGATATCCTGCGGCGTCGGGCCCGTCGGGGGTTCCGTGATGAGGTCGTCGGTGCCCCAGAAATCGACCGGGTTGCCGAGCTCACCGATGCGACTGGCGACCTCCGGGTGGGGATCGACCTGCTACGGCGGGCGGGGCTCACCGCCGAGATGCGCGGGAGCCGGACGGTGGCGGTCGAAGATGTGGATGAGGCGTATGAGAAGTCCAAGCATGTGCATCTGTCCCGCCATCTCCGGGGGTTGTCAGACTCCGAACGAGCGGTGGTGGCGGCGGTCGCCGAGCATGAGGGTGCACAGGCTGGCGAGGTGTACGAGGCGTTCCACGCGGAGACCGACCTGGGGTACACCCGCTACAGTGAGATCGTGAACAAGCTGGACCGGATCGGCGTCATCTCTGCGGAGTACGAACCACTGGAGGGACGAGGACGCTCTCGGCAGCTGGAGCTCGCGTATGACACCGCGGCGGTCATGGATCGGCTATGACGACGGATGCTGCGAAGCGAGCTGCAGCCGCAGCGGCCCTTGAGCACGTGGATGCGGGGATGGTGGTGGGTCTCGGGACGGGGTCGACAGCAGCGATGTTCATCGAGGCGCTGGGGGATGCAGTCGAGGGCGGCCTGGCGATCACAGGTGTGCCAACATCGGTGGAGAGCGAAGAGCTCGCACGTGCACGATCGATCCCGCTCGTGCCGTTGGCGAGCGTCGATCGGGTGGATCTGGCGGTCGATGGAGCTGACCAGGTGACACCCGCGGGGATGCTAATCAAGGGTGGTGGTGGGGCGGTGTTGCGGGAGCGGTTGGTCGCAGCGATGGCCGATCGGTTCATCGTCGTCGTCGATGCCGGCAAACGGAGCCCGGTGCTGGACCGTCCGGTCCCGGTGGTGATCGCGCCGGTCGCACGCACTGCCGTCAGGCAGCGGCTGTCAGCCGCCGGCGCAGAGCCGACGCTCCGGGAGGCGGCCAGCCGGGTGGGACCGACGCTGACGGACGATCACGCGATGATCATCGATGCCGACTTCGGAGCGATCGAACGCCCAGGGCGGTGCGCAGAGACGATCGATGCGATCGATGGCGTGTGGGCACATGGCCTGTGGCCATCGCTGTGCGATCGACTCATCGAGGCTGACGATTCGGGGGTCGTATCGGAGCTATCGCTCCGCAGCGATGGGCAATAATGAGGAAGGCGCGTGCTTACAGATCGCGGGGCTGGACGGTCTTCCGGTCGTTGTCCGAGGCCCGTCGCGCAGCGTCTGCGAGGAGTTCTGCGACCTCTGCGTCGAGTGCATCGTAGAAGTCCGAAGCAACGTTCTGGTTCGAGAGCGCCTCTTTCACTGCAGCTTTGACAATAAGGTCTGCCATACAAACATACATATCCAGTCATATATAAAAAGATTTTCCAAATCAGCCCAGAGGGGCCGTGAATCACCGATATCCCCTTGTTTTTGCTCTTAGATTTATATACGAGTAGCTGACGTGAGCGACACTTACGATGCTGGCAATGTGATGCCTGCTATGCGGGAGATTCTAGAAGGCGTCGCTGCGGGAGACCTCTCACCGGCACAGGCGGAGGCTGCACTCCGAGGGTATGTCATGGGAGATGCCGGACGGTTCGACGCCGCACGAGAACACCGTCGGGGGGTACCTGAGGCGATTCTCGCGGAGGGCAAGACCGTCGAGGAGGTGACGGAGATGATGCACATGGCGGTCGACAGCACCGGACGTGCGATCATCACACGGCTGGATGATGGGAGCCTCGAGGCGGTCCTCCCTGTCGCACGGGAGCTGGGGACGACCACGGTGGAGCACAGGTCGGGGGGTATCGTGGTCCACACCCCGAGCTTCGACCCACCAGAGGTGGATGCGGTCGTCGGTATCGCGACGGGTGGGACCGGCGATGCGGGTGTTGCCGCAGAGGCGTCGATGATCTGCGAGGAGATGGGCCCACGGACAGAGCTGTTCCACGATGTGGGGGTCGCGAGCATCGACCGTGTCCTCGATGTGGCGGATCGGCTGCGGGCGATGGATGCGATGATCGTCTGTGCGGGCCGGGAGGGGGCGTTGCCGACGGTTGTGGCGGGGCTGGTCGATGTGCCCGTCATCGGTGTGCCAGTCGCCGGTGGCTACGGACATGCTGATGGTGGGGAAGCAGCGCTCGCAGGCCTCTTGCAGTCATGTACGGTGCTGACGGTGGTGAACATCGATGCGGGCTTCGTCGCGGGGGCACAGGCCGGACTCATCGCCCGCGCTATCGCCGGCGGTCGGGCATGAGACGTGCTGGCGCGCGCCGCATATTTATGCACGTGCTGAATCCATTCTGATACCGGCATCCGGTGGCTGCCGGGTACAAGCATGCCCACATGTGATCATTGTGGGGGCCATGTGTCAGACCGCTTCGCGCGGGTGTTCACGAACGAGGACGGCCGCCTGCTGGCGTGCCCGAACTGTTCGGCGAACGCCGGCATCGCGGAGGTGGCGAGACACCGTGCCCGCACTGCATGACCGCTGTAGCGACACAAGACCACCACGCGAAGCCGTTTCACACCGGTAGTATCTATCCGCCGCGACCTGTAGGTCCGGGTAGATGCCCACAGCCGACTGGCAGATCCTGGTGACCAATGACGATGGCATCGGTGCTCCGGGGCTGGCGAGCCTGCGCGATGAACTCCGCGCGATCGCTGATGTGACCGTCGTCGCCCCCGCGGAGAACCAGTCGGGTGTGGGCCGGACACGCAACGAGCTGGTCGACGTCGAGGAGCATCCGTGGGGGCTCGTCGTCGAGGGGACACCCGCGGACTGTGTGGCGTACGGACTGCGGGGACTCGAGCGATCGTTCGACATGGTCGTCGCTGGCGTCAATGAGGGGCCCAACACCGGCAACTACGTCGTGGGGCGTTCTGGGACCGTGGGGGCGGGTCTGGAGGCTGCGTTCTTGGGTGTTCCCGCGATGGCCGTCAGTGCATACCACTCGACGGACTTCTTCATCATCCCCCCGGAGGAGTACGACTTCGCGCGGCCGGCGCGGATCGCCACCGAGCTGGTGCGCAGGACGATCGGGGGGGCGGTCTACGAGGATGTCGACCTGCTGAATGTGAACGCACCAGTCGATGCGCCGACGCCGGGGGTGATGCTGACGGAACCGTATCACGACTACGAACAGGTGATCGAACAGGAGCAGCGGATGACCGATGAGGGGGCTCCTGCACGATACCGTGTGCAGCTGCATGACCGGACCTGGCCAGGTGTCGTCGGGTGGGAGAACCCGTTCCCACCGGTCGATGGCTACCGCCAGCGCTACCCGGTGGGGAGTGACCGCCGCGCGCTGGTTGACGCGCAGGTGAGCGTCTCCCCGCTGTCGGTCACACACGGGAGCCCTGACAGTGCCGCACTGGCAGCGATCATCGAGGGGGTCGAGGTCGCGTGAGCCACCAGGGACATGCGGTGTACATGCTCGAGTGTGGCGACGGGAGTATCTACACCGGGTACACCACCGATGTCAGCCGTCGGGTGGCACAGCATCGGCGGGGAGAGGGCGCGCGCTACACCCGCGGTCGGGGGCCACTCCGGCTGGTGTACGTCCGTTGGTTCGGCTCACAGACGGCTGCACAGCGACATGAGTACGCCATCAAGCAACTCCCGAGGGCACAGAAGTGGCGACGGACACTCGAGCAGCGCGGGCTCGCAGCAGACGGGGGTGTCGGGAGGGTGGAAGCATGAGGATCGCCTTCGGGACCGATGGCTGGCGCGATCAGGTGGATGCGTTCACCCCCGAACGGGTGCGGAAGCTGGGGCGGGCCGTCGCTGGCCATCTTGCGGCCGAGGAGGTCACCGGTCCGGTCATCGTGGGCATGGACCCGCGTGCATCGTCCCCGGCGATCGCTGACGAGCTCGCAGCCGTCCTGTCGGCGGCAGGACGGGCGGTGCTGCGGCCGGAGCGTGACTGTCCGACACCCATCGTCGCATACACTGTGGTCGATCGCGATGCCGCTGGGGCACTGATGGTCACCGCATCGCACAACCCACCGGAGTACAACGGAATCAAGTTCATACCCGCCGATGGTGCCCCCGCGAGCACCGCCGTCACCACCGCGATCACCGATCGGCTCGGGGTGGCGGGGCCAGAGGGTACCGAAGCGACGGTGGAGACCATCGACCCACAGCCGGCATACCGCCGACACCTCACCGCGCTGCTACCGGGCCGTCTCGATGGACTCGACATCGTCTACGATGCGATGCACGGGGCGGGCCGGGGCATCACCGATGCGATCTTGGGTGAGCGTGGTGCGACGGTGACGACGATCCGTGGCGACCGCGATCCGACCTTCGGCGGGCAGGCACCCGAGCCCACGCCACAGCACCTGAGGCCGCTCGTCGAGGAGGTGCGGGCACAGGGGGCAGATCTGGGTATCGCGAACGATGGTGATGCAGACCGCGTGGCGGTGGTGACCCCCGACAGAGGGGTGCTCAGTGCGCACCTGTTGTTCGCTGCGGTGTACGCGGCGCGGAGCGAGCACCGACACGGGCCGGTGGTCCGGACGGTCTCGACGTCGACGATCATCGATGCGGTCGCAGCGGAGCACGGGGCGGAGGTGGTCGAGGTGCCGGTGGGGTTCAAATGGGTCGCCGCAGCGATGCAGGAGCATGCTGCGGTCATGGGTGGGGAGGAGTCGGGGGGGTTCACGATCGCAGGGCATCTGCGGGAGAAGGACGGGGTGATGATGGCACTGCTGCTTGCACAGCTGGCACACGAGGACCCGCTCGATGAGCGAGTCGACCACATCGAGGCGGCATACGGCACCCCACACACCGGACTGCGGTCGATCCGGTCAGCAGCACCGGCGGCGAGCACGCTGCTCGAAGCATGCGGGAAGACCATCGCAGGGCTGCAGATCGAACGCACCGACCGGACCGACGGGGTCAAGCTGTGGCTCGAGGATGATGCATGGCTCCTGATCCGCCCCTCGGGTACCGAGCCCAAGGTGCGGGTGTACGCAGAGGCCGCAGATGCGGCGACGATGACCGCCATCATCGATGCGGGTGCGGCCCTGGTGCGGTCGCTCAGCCCCCCTTGATCAGCCGCAAGAGCCGCAGCTCGGCCGTCTCGAGGGGGGTGTCAGCTGGCCGTGGCCGCCCATCGACGATGGCGGTCACCGCCTGCGGGGAGTGTCCACATGCACGGATCACGTCCCCGTAGGTGGCCGGCGGACGCACGTGGACCGTCCGGCGACCCTCGCCGATGAGCTCGACGTGCACCTCCATACCAGCGTGACCCACCCCGATGATTTACCCCCTTCGCGATGGCGGGGGTTGTTTATACCGCCACGGAGTAGCCGCCGACATGAGCGGAGCCGGGGATACTGCGGCGGTCGAAGACCGTGATATCTGGATCGAGCGGTATCGCCCACAGCGGCTGGCGGAGGTGCATGGTCAGGAGGACATCATCGACCGGCTGCAGTCGTACGTGGATCGCGGAGAGCTGCCACATCTGCTGTTTGCCGGCCCCGCAGGTGTCGGCAAATGCATCACCGGGGAGACGCCGGTGCTGACCACCGAGGGGATGGTCCCGATCGAGGAGATCGTCGGGCAGACCACCGGCTTCGCACCGGCGCCATCGGGGCTGCGGGTGCGGGCGGTCGATGCGACGGGGAGGACCACATGGCGAGCGCCGATCGCCGTCTACGGGGCGGTGGCCGAGTCGGTGATCGACGTCGAGACGGTGGGAGGTGCGACGCTGACGGTGACACCGGAGCACCCGATGCTGGTGTCGGCGGGGGCACAGCCCGAGTGGGTCCCTGCCGGCCAGCTGACCGAGGGGATGCAGCTGGTGAGGCCGGCTGCAGCGGGCGATGCGGCGTCTGCAGGGGCGACGACCGCGATGACAGATGGCGGGTCCACCGTGATCGCCACGGCGGATGCGGAGTTCCAGCGCGCACGGCGGCTGTGTCGCGATGCGGTGGCCTCGGTGGAGCTCCGACGTGGCTCATTCGAGGTGTACGACCTCACGGTGCCCCCTGAGGGGGCGTTCATCGGGGGGGAGCAGCCGATGATCATCCACAACACGACGAGCGCGACAGCGATCGCACGGGAGGTCTTCGGGGATGCGTGGCGCGGGAACTTCCTCGAGCTGAACGCGTCTGATGAACGGGGGATCGACGTCGTTCGGGACCGCATCAAGACGTTCGCCCGGTCGGCGTTCGGGGAGCATCAGTACCGCATCATCTTCCTGGATGAGGCGGATTCGCTCACCCCGGATGCGCAGGCGGCACTGCGGCGGACCATGGAGCAGTATGCTGACAAGACACGGTTCATCCTCTCATGCAACTACTCCTCGAAGATCATCGACCCGATCCAATCCCGGTGTGCGGTGTTCCGGTTCGCACCATTGGATGATGCGGCGATCGCCGGCCAGCTCACGGAGATCGCCGCTGCAGAGGGCTTGGAGATATCCGAGGAGGGGATGTCCGCACTCATCACCGCGGCCCAGGGAGACATGCGGCGAGGCATCAACACGCTCCAGGCGGCGGCGACGGTGGACGACCACGTGGATGCAGATGCGGTGTATGCGATCGCGGCGGCAGCGCGGCCGGAGGCGATCACCGCGATGGTCGAGGCGGCGATTGCAGGGGAGTTCATCAACGCCCGCCGCCAGCTGCGGGCGCTCATCGTCGAGGAGGGTGTCGCAGGGCAGGACATCATCAACCAGCTCCATCGGTCGGTGTGGGAGTTCGACCTGGGGGAGGAGGCGACGATCCGCCTGATGGAGCAGATCGGCGAGGTCGACTACCGCATCAGCGTCGGCGCTGATGAGCAGATCCAACTCGAGGCACTGCTGGCGGGGCTGGCTGCGGGATCGTGACATCACAGTGACAGGCCTTCCCGGAATGGTTTTAGGACGGCATCGGTCAGAGGTGCCAAATGAGTGATCTGGAGGAGGCCTACCGCCTCGAGTACTTCGAGGAGGAGGGCTTCCACCGGAAACAGTGTCCGGTGACAGGTGCGTACTTCTGGACGCGCGATCCTGACCGAGAGACGTGTGGGGAGCCACCGGCGGACCCATACAGCTTCATCGAGGACCCCGGTTTCGATACCGAATACAGCCTCGAGGAGATGCGTGAGCGGTTCCTCTCGTTCTTCGAGGAGGAGGGACACACGCGGGTGGATCCGTACCCGGTGGCAGCGAACCGCTGGCGGGATGATGTGTTGCTCACACAGGCGTCGATCTACGACTTCCAACCACTCGTGACGAGTGGACAGACACCACCGCCTGCGAACCCACTCGCGATCGCACAGCCCTGCATCCGGATGCAGGACATCGAGAACGTCGGCAAGACGGGCCGGCACACGATGGCCTTCGAGATGATGGCCCATCACGCGTTCAACGTCCGCGAGGAGGCGACGCAGCCGTACGCCTACAGCGGAGAGGTGTACTGGAAGGATGAGACGGTCCGTCTGTGTGATGCGTTCTTCGCATCGATGGGTGCGGACCTCACCGAGATCACCTACATCGAGGACCCCTGGGTCGGTGGTGGCAACGCAGGGCCAGCCTTCGAGGTGCTGTACCGGGGGGCCGAGCTGGCGACACTCGTGTTCATGATGCTCGAGGCCGACCCCGACGGGAGCTATGAGATGAAGGATGGGCGCAGCTACAGCCCCATGGACACCTACATCGTCGATACCGGGTATGGGCTGGAGCGCTGGGTGTGGGTCTCACAGGGGACGCCCACGGTGTATGAGGCGATCTATCCGGAGCTGATCGATGCACTCCGGGAGGATGTGGGTCACACACTGACGGACGAGGAGTCCCAGATCGTCGCGGCTGCGGCGATCGAAGCCGGGCAGCTCGATCTCGATACGGCGACCGAGATCGCGGATGCACGCGCGACGATCGCCGAGACGGTGGGGGTCGATGAGGCCGAACTGACCGCGCTGGTCGAACCGTTGGAGACGATCTATGCGATCGCCGATCACGCACGGACGTTGGCGTACATGTTCGGTGATGAGATCGTCCCATCGAACGTCGGGACGGGGTATCTCGCACGGATGGTGATCCGACGGATGATCCGGCTGGTGGATGAGCTGCAGACGTCACTGTCGGTGGCGGAGCTGATCGACCACCAGGCCGAACGGTTGGGGTACACCAACCGGGACGTCATATCCGCGATCATCGCCGCTGAGGAGCGTAAGTACGCCCGCACACTGGAACGGGGACACCGGCGGATCGACCAGCTGGCCGCGTCACGGGCTGCAGCAGAGGCGCAGATCACCACCGACGAACTGCTCGAGCTGTATGACTCACACGGGATCCAACCCGAGACGGTCGCCGCGATCGCAGAGACCCATGATGTCGACGTGGAGATCCCCCCCGACTTCCTCAGCAGGGTGGCCGCCCGCCACACCGAACCGACGGCTGAGGTGGATACAGACACGAGCCCATCGATCGATGTCGCAGAGCTCCCGGCGACCGACCGGCTGTACTACGATGATCCAGAGGGGATGCAGTTCGAGGCGGTCGTCCTCGAGGTGCTCACAGGAGGTGATGCGCCTGCGGTCATCCTCGATCAGACGATGTTCTATCCGGAGGGGGGTGGCCAGCCCGCAGATCGAGGGACCCTCGCGGGCGAGGAGGTCACCGCCGAGGTCGAGGGTGTGGAGCTGATCGACGGCGTCATCGTGCACCATGTGGACCGTGCACCGGGGAAGGGAGAGATCGTCAGGGGGAGGTTGGACCGAGAGCGACGCCGGCGACTCATGCAGCATCACACCGCGACCCATCTGATCGGGCATGCTGCCAGGACGGTGGTGGGTGAGCACATCCGGCAGGCAGGCGCACAGAAGCACCCGACGTATGCCCGGCTCGACATCACCCACTTCGAGCGTCTGGATGCGGCGACGGTCGCGGCCATCGAGGCGGTGGCGAACCGGCTGGTACGCGAAGATCATGTGGTCAAGCAGGCCTGGCTGGATCGGCACGAGGCGGAGGCCGAGTATGGATTCGACCTCTATCAGGGTGGGATCCCAGCCGGCGAGACGATCCGGACGATCACGGTCGGTCCCGATGTCCAGGCGTGTGGCGGGACCCATGTAGATCGCACAGGGGAGGTCGGCGCGATCACGATCGAGCGGACCGAGGCCGTGCAGGATGGCATCGAACGCATCATCTTCAGCGCGGGTGGTCCGGCCATCGAAGCGGTCCAGGAGCGCAGGGCTGCACTCAGGGCTGCTGCGGCGACGTTCGATGTGGAGTGGCAGGAGCTACCTGCGACCGCAGAGCGCTTTTTCACCGAGTGGAAGGAGCGTGCGAAGACGATCGAGTCGCTCCGCGATGAGCTCGGTCGACTGCAGGCGACACAGAGCTTCGAACCGGGGACGGTCGGCGCAGAGACAGCGGTGATCGAGGAGCTGTCCGCGGGCGGCGATGCACTCGCGGCCGCGGCCAATGCGATCGTCGATGCAGGACACATCGCGGTCGTGGCTGCTGGGGCCGACGATGCCGTCGAGTTCATCATCGCGGTCCCGGATGATGTCGAGCTTGCAGCGGGGGCGTTGGTCGCCGAGCTGGCACCGGTCGTCGGTGGCGGTGGTGGTGGCCCTGATGACTTCGCACGCGGTGGTGGGCCGGATGTGGCTGCCATCGACGACCTGCTGGCGGCTGCCGATACAGCACTGCGCGACCGATTGGAGTGACCGACGAGCCTATGCTGCCGACTCGACGTTGTGAGAACGATGGGCATCGACCCCCACTTCACCTCGACACGTGAGCTGACGGGCACCGAGAACGGGCTCCGGGTGTGGGGAGAGCAGGACCCACCGGTGCGGCTGGGGATCCACGGGACGCACGTCGCCGTCGATTATGACATCTGTGTGGCGGACGGGGCGTGTCTCCGTGACTGCCCCGTCGATGTGTTCACGTGGGTGGACACCCCTGGCCATCCGAGCTCCGGGCAGAAGGTCGAGCCGACCCGCGAGGACCAATGCATCGACTGCATGCTGTGTGTGGACATCTGCCCCGTCGATGCGATCGATGTCGACGCCAGCCGCGAACGGCGTATCGACTGAGCCTACAGCCTTTTGACCGCACGGACCCTACCATTGCTACATGAGTCAAGACGTGATAGACATCCTCCGCAAGGCGTACCAGGATGAGCTCGAGACGATCATGAACTACCTGACGATCTCGATCATCCTCGATGGTGTCCGCGCAGAGGAGATCAAAGAATCGCTCAAAGAGGACATCGCCGAAGAGCTCACGCACGCAGAACAGCTCGGTGACCGCCTGAAGCAGTTGGATGCGCGGCCGCCAGGGTCAGCGGAGTTCGAGGCGGTCCAGCACTCCCTGCAGCCACCGGCCGACAGTACGGATGTGCTCGCGGTGATCGAGGGGGTGCTCGATGCAGAGGAGGATGCGATCGGGACGTATCGGTCACTGATCGACGCCGCAGACGCCGCGGGGGACCCCGTCACGGAGGACCTCGGAGTGACGATCCTCGCTGATGAGGAGGCCCACCGTACGGAGTTCCGCGGGTTCCGGAAAGAGTACGCCTAGCTCCACAGCAGCGGTGATGCTGCCACCACCACCGACAGCAGCAGGACGGCGACATCGCCGGCCATGAGGGGACGGTCAGACGACGTCGGGCGCCAGCTGAGACAGCGCAGCAGCAGGGCACGGATGAGCACCTCCGCACGCTCGATGAGCGCCGAGAGGGTGACCCGACCGAGGGTGGTGAGGCGCTGGACCGTCGAGCGCCGGAACCCACACCGCAGCAGCCACGCCCGATGGAGTGTGTGCGCCTCAGCACGCAGATGGGGCACGAACGTGGCGAGGACCCACACACCGACCCCGGCAAGTCGACCGGGGCGCCCGGGGATGATCCCCGAGACCGCGATGCGCATCCGACGGGGGGACTGAGACCAACTCAACAGGAGCCCGCAGAGCAGCACCAGCAGCACGCGGGCGCTTGCGACCGCCGCACGCACGAGCCCATCGAGGTCGATCCCCGGCGGTGTGAGCTGCACGGCGGCGACGAGGGGTGCGACCGTCAGGAAGCCACCGGCGATGCGGAGGGGTCCGCGGAGGTGGGACCAGTCGGGTCGGGTCCACAGGTACAGACCGGCCACGAGCACCCCTCCCAGGACGAGCGCGGTCCGCGGGGGATGTGCGAAGATGGCGATTGCAACCGCCACCTGTGCGGTGAGTAGCACCCTGGGATCGACAGCTGCCGGACCGCGATGGATGCGCATCACCGCAACGCCCCATCTGCGAGGTGCAGCTGCTCGGTGCTGCAGCCAGCGTAGAGCTCCGGGGTGTGGGTGGCGATGAGCAGGGTGTTGCCGGCGGCGAGCTCGGTGCTGATGATCGAGCGCAGCCGATCACGACCCGTCGTGTCGAGCCCGGCTGCTGGTTCGTCCAGCAACACCACCTGTGGATGCATGGCGAGGACACCCGCGAGGGCGGCCCACCGCGCCTGGCCCCCCGAGAGGGTGCGGACCGATTCGCTGTGTGCATCCGACAGGCCGACGCGGTCGAGGGCCGCCTCGACCCGACGGTCGACCACCGCACGGTCCAGACCGAGGTTCTCGGGGCCGAATGCGACGTCCGCTGCGACGGTCTCTTCGACGAACAGGTCAGGGGGATGTTGCAGCAGCAGCCCCACCATCGAGCGGACGGCGAACCGGTCCTCCTGTGGGCTGACTCCGTCGACCTCCACCCGGCCCGCTGTCGGGGACAACAGGCCCGGGATCGTCCACAGCAGCGAGCTCTTGCCCGCACCGTTCGCCCCGGTGAGGACGGCGCAGCTGCCGGCGGTGAGCACCAGGTCCACCCCATCCAGCACCCGTCTGCCCTCGCGTTCGAGGACGACCCCATCCATCCGGATCATGGGGTGATATGTGGCGCCTCGACGACACGGACGATGGCGACGGTGGCGATGATCTTCGCCAGTTCAGCGGGGACGAACGCCAGCGCACTGACGAGGAAAGCCTCCGCCAGGGTCACCTGCTGGACGAGCGAGAAGCCGACGGTGCCGCTGGAGTAGATGAGCACCGTCGCGAGCACGAGACTGCCGATGATCCGGAGGGCACGATCCGTCGGTGATGCGAGGGCGCCGATCAGCACCGCTGCGACGGGATACGCCCACAGGTAGCCGGCGGTGTAGCCCAGCAGCGGCCCGACGCCAGCGGCACCACCCGCGAAGATCGGGGCACCGAGTGCACCGGCGAGGAGGTACAGCAGCATGGCACCACCGGCCGCCCGGGGTGGGAGATACACACCTGTGAGGAAGACCCCCAGGACCCCCAACGAGACGGGGACGGGCGACAGTGGGGTGGGGATGGCCACCACCGCCAGCGCCCCGGTGAGTGCGCCGAACCCTCCCGCGTACACGAGCTCGCGGACCACCTCGTCATCGATGAGCGTGACCCCTCCAGCCATGGGCGGCACCACTCGTCAACCGATATTAACTGTGGGGTTGACGGGGTGTGAGGACACCTCTTTGTCGGGGTGCGTCATAGAGGGGTTACGATGGCCCAGGCACCGCGCGAGACACAGGAGTACACCGAGCGGTTCCTCGAGTTCCTCCGGAGTTACTACCGGGAGGCGGTGGGCTCGCTCGCATCGCGGTACCCCAACGAACAGCGGTCACTGTATGTCGAGTATGACGACCTGGTCACGTTCGACCAGGGGCTCGCCCACGAGGTGCGCCGTGAGCCTGAGCTCATGCGGGAGTTCGCAGAGGAGGCGCTGCGGCTGTACGACCTACCAGCTGACGTCAAGTTGGGGCGTGCTCACGTGCGTGTCCGGGGGTTGCCCGACCCGGTGGACATCCGTGAGATCCGGGTGCATGATGACCACATCGGCCGGCTGATCGCCGTCCAGGGGATCGTCCGGAAGGCGACGGACGTACGGCCGAAGATCACCGAAGCGGCGTTCGAGTGCCAGCGGTGCGGGACGATGACGTACATCCCACAGATCGACGGTGGGTTCCAGGAACCGCATGAATGTCAGGGGTGTGAGCGGCAGGGGCCGTTCCGGATCGATCATGACCAGTCAGAGTTCATCGACTCCCAGAAGATCCGGGTCCAGGAGTCGCCGGAGGGGCTTCGTGGGGGAGAGACACCACAGAGCATCGATGTGACCCTGGAGGATGACATCACCGGCGGTGTGACCGCGGGCGATCATGTGACCGTCACCGGTGTGCTGCACATCGAGCAGATGAAGTCGGGTACAGAGAAGACGCCACTCTTCGACCTGTTCATGGACGGGGTCAGCGTGCAGATCGACGACGAGCAGTTCGAGGCGATGGACATCACCGAGGCGGACATCGAGGAGATCGAGGAGCTCGCGACTGCCCCCGATATCTACGAGAAGATGGTCGCATCGGTCGCACCGTCGATCTTCGGCTACGACCAGGAGAAGCTGGCGATGATCCTGCAGCTGTTCAGTGGGGTGAGCAAGACGCTTCCCGATGGCTCGCGCATCCGCGGTGACCTGCATATGCTGCTGATCGGCGACCCCGGTACCGGCAAGTCCGCCATGCTGCAGTACATCCGCAACATCGCCCCCCGGTCGGTGTACACCTCCGGCAAGGGATCATCCAGCGCAGGGCTCACCGCCGCCGCCGTGCGCGATGACTTCGGGGACGGGCAGCAATGGACGCTCGAGGCGGGTGCGCTGGTGCTGGCAGATATGGGGATCGCAGCGGTCGACGAGCTGGATAAGATGCGACCGGAGGATCGGAGTGCACTGCATGAGGCGTTGGAGCAGCAGTCGGTGTCGATCAGCAAGGCTGGGATCAACGCCACCCTCAAGTCGCGCTGCTCGTTGCTCGGGGCGGCGAACCCGAAGTACGGTCGGTTCGATGAGTACGCACCCATCGGGGAACAGATCGATCTCGAACCGGCGCTGATCTCCCGTTTCGATCTGATCTTCACGGTGACCGACCGGCCGGATGCGGAGGGGGATGCAGAGCTCGCCGACCACATCCTCGAGACGAACTACGCGGGGGAGCTACACACCCATCGGACGAAGATGACGAACCCACAGATCACGGATGATTCGGTGGATGCTGCGGTTGGGGAGGTCGCACCCGAGATCCCCGCAGAGCTGTTGCGCAAGTACATCGCATACGCCAAGCGCAGCTGCTATCCGACGATGAGCGATGTGGCACGGCGGGTGATCCGCGACTTCTATGTGGACTTCCGTGCCCGCGGTGCGGATGAGGACTCACCGGTCCCGGTGACCGCACGGAAGCTGGAGGCGCTCGTACGGCTCTCGGAGGCATCTGCCCGCTTGCGCCTGTCCGACGTCGTCGAGGAGTCCGATGCAAACCGGGTCGTGGAGATGGTGCAGTCGTCGCTGCAGGACATCGGGATGGACCCTGAGACGGGGCAGTTCGATGCAGACATCATCGAGACGGGGACCTCGAAGAATCAGCGGGACCGCATCCGGACGATCAAGCACGTGATCGAGGAGCTGGCTGCTGAGCATCCAGAGGGTGCGCCTGCGGAGGTGGTCATCGCCATGGCCGTCGAGGATCTCGGGCTCTCGCAGGACCGAGCAGAGCAGGAGATCGAGAACCTCAAACGCAATGGCGAGGTGTACGAGCCGATCCTGGATCATCTGCGCGTGACCAAGTGACCCCGCAGCCCACCCGATGCGGCCAGATCTCGGTGTCTCACACCTGATAGGTCACGATATCTACATGTGCGGTCGTCGAGTACGGCGGCGCCCGTGTTGTTAGTGATCGCCTACTCCCATGGAGCACGACAGATGCTGAGGAACATGAGCAGACATCACGCAGAGACAGTCGTCGACCGGTTCGGACGGGCGGCCCTCCTCGCAGACACCGCACTGAGTGGGTTCCTGGCCGTTCGGCTCAGGACCCGTTTCGGTGATGCGGTCGCCATCGAGCGGACACGACCGTTCAACGCGCATCTCGACTGCAGGGATGCGGTACGACGCGCTGCGTGTGCATTCGAGGCACGCGAGGACCGGCATATGCCATATCAGGTGTTCGCCGCAGGGGCCGCGATCCCGACGAAGGCTGAGATGCTGCGAGAGACCCTGCAAAGCGAGGATGTCAGTCCGGGTCTCCACGGCTGAGGGCGAGCAGGAGGGTCCGGTGATCGACCTCCGGAGACAACCACACACCACGTCTGATGTCTGGGGTGCGGTGTGTGCGGGCGCGCCGCAGCCAGCGGGTGGGGTCGCCGTGGAAGCACCTGCACCATCGGTCGCCCAGCAGGTGGTGGGTGTCGTCGATGCCGTGGCACCACAGACAACCCCTGGCGAGACGGCGGTATCACACAGCGCAGAGCCGCTGCGTGCCGCGCTGGCTGCGGCGACCAGACGGGCAGATCACCAGCGGGCTCGGATCATGCAGGACTCAGACGGTGGATCGAACGCAGCAGCACGCGCGGACCGCATCGGCCGGTGGGCCGAGCTGGCTGCGACGGTGCAGGCGCTCAGCGAGCAGCTGCGGATGCGAGAGGCACGTGCCTGGCGACGACGGCAGGGGCTCAAGCGACGGCTCGAGCTGACGGACGCGGTGGGCAACGCCGCACGGGAGCAGTGTGCGCAGCACAGTGGGCCACCGGGTGTGTGGTCCGAGTCCTCGAATACGACGCTGCAGCTCCTGCAGACCGTGGTGACCCCCGCGCCGGTGGTCATCGACAGGCGGGTGGCACCCGCCATGGCGTACTGGCTGCCGCTGCAGAGATGGCTCGGGGTGCCCGCGGTCATCGTCGCCTGAGGCGGATCACTCAGCGTCGGTGAGCTCCTGGTAGGTGTTCCGGAGCGTCACGGGGGAGATGTGTGCGACCTCCGCGAGTGCCTTCTGGGTGAGCTCGACATCCAGCTGCTTCGCGGCGGTGTAGAGGCATCCAGCAGCGACACCGCTGGGGTGTCGACCGGCACCTGGGCCCTCGGTGGGGACCTCCTCGAGGAGCGCTGCTGCACGTGCCTCGACGCGACGGCCGAGTCCCAGGACCGATGCGAACCGGGGGAGGTACTCCTTGGGAGCTGGTGGGGGGACCTGGACCCCGAGATCGCGGTTCATCGCCGTCAGTGCGACCTTCAGCTCGGGGATATGGGACTTCGCAGCGGTGGTGATCTCCTCACGTGTCCGGGAGATGTGACCGACACGCGCGGCGATGTACACCGCAGCAGCCGCGAACCCCTCCAGGGTCCGCCCACGGATGAGGTCTGCCCGCTGGGCCGAGCGGAAGAGGCTGCAGGCCTGATCACGCACATGGGTGGGCAGCCCCAGGTCGGCTGCGATCTTGCGGATCTCTGAGAATGCGAAGAGCTGGTTGCGGCGTCGCTTGCTCCGGAGATTCGCACGGGAGTGGTGGGTGCGGAGGCGGGCGAACATCCGCTGTTGCCGGTCGGTCAATCCACGACTGTGGCCGATCTTGGTGCTGAGGCCGCGATCGTGCCGTGCCTCGGTGAGTGGCGCTCCCGTGCGACTGCGGCTCTCACCGTTGCTGTCACGTCCGGACCACTCCGGTCCGTGGTCGATCAGGTACTCGGTGAGCACCAGGCCACACTCAGCACAGATGGTCTCTCCATCGGCGGTCTCGGTGTCGCCACCGCACTCTGGGCACGTCGGTGCTATCGGATGTGCATTCGTCAGTACCATTGCATCGCATTTTGGGCCCCCCACTCTGACTTAAACCATCGGCCACAGCGCCGGCTGCTGCGGTCAGGGTGCGCACCCAGCCACCGGTGACCGGTCGGTGTGGTCTCGGGGGTGCGAATCGGCGCGGCAGGATTATGCGGGTGACGATGGCCGTCATGAGACATGCAGGCATCCGGTGGCGACTGGCAGCGGCATGGGCGGCCTCCACAGCGGAGCGATGCCCGGGTGATCGATGCCACCGACGTGTCGGTCCACGAGCGCATCGAGACACACGCATCGGCGTTCCCCACCGGGGCTGAGCTGGCCGCGAGCATCGTGCAGCGCTACCTGGACTGTGGGTCCGTCGACCGGACGGTGGCGATGATGACCGTGGGGGAGATGCGGATACGGCAGGTGCTGCACCGATGCGGGGTCGCCGCAGCCGCCGGCTTCGACCGGCACTCCCGCCGCACGATCGAGGCGGCCGTCGCAGGTCGTGTCGGTCTCGAGGTGGCCATGCGGCAGACGGGACTCAGCGCTCCATCGTTCATACTCGGGGTGTACTGTGTGACCCATCCACCCATCACAGAGGTGGCTGCGGTGGTGCGCCGAGAGCGCTATCGCATCAGGTGAACAGCCGCCGCAACCACCCACCGGTGGACTCGGGGGTGGGCATCGATACGCCCACGGCGGCCGCAGCCGCCGCGAGTGCGCGGCGATAGCCGGGGTCATCCACGGGGGTCGCCAGGGGCGTGCCTGTCCGCAGTGCGGGGACATCCGGCAGCGATAACTCGGCCACAGCGGGCGTGCCGATCGTGACGGGGTGCGGGTCGGCACCGTCGAGGTCCGCGATGAGCTCACGACCACGGCGGACCCCCTCATGATCGCCGAGGCGGTGGATGAGCAAAATCTCGTCTGCGCTGATCAGTCCGGCGATGGCGAGGTTGGTGGCCACCGGTGGCACATCGATGATGATCAGCGGATGTGTCCCGGCCGCATGTGCGATCGCGTCGGTGAGCGCAGCGGCCGCCTCCGCGGTCAGCGCGGTGGTCATCGAGCACAACGGGGCATCGATCGCGACGATCCGCAGCTCGGAGGGCAGATCGACGGCGATCGCATCGAGATCCACCGCATCCGTATCGGAGAGTGCGTCGCAGAGGTCGACCCGTGGTGTCGTGGGCAGGAGGCGGGCGAGCCCCTGCGTCGCGACAGCGGTGTCGACAAGCAGTGGCCTGCGGTCATGTGTCGTCGCCAATCGTGCGAGCTCGACGGCGGTCCGGGTGGTGCCCACCCCGCCGGTTGCACCGACGCACGCGACCACCGTCCCAGCGTCTTGGGGCATGCGCGATGCCCGGGGGCGAGCTGTATCAACCCACCTGCCAGCTCACGGTCGGATGGCCGCAGCAATCGCATCAGCCTCCGCATCGCTGAGTGTCGGGCGGTCGGGGGCGATGGCGTGGATGCTGGCACCACCATCGCCGTCGAACCGGGGGATGAGATGGACGTGCACATGCGGGACCTCCTGGCCCGCAGCAGGGCCATCGTTGACCCCCACGGTCACCGCATCCGCACCGACGGCAGCCTCCACGCGTGGGAGGAGGTCCTGCACCGCGGCGAACAGTGCCGCATGGAGCTCAGCATCCAGGTCGGCGAGTCGTGAGACCGGCGTCGTCGGGACGACGAGGGTGTGTCCGGGAGCAAGCGGCTGGGCATCGAGGAAGGCACAGACAGCAGCCGTCTCATGGACGATCCGAGCGGGGATCTCCCCGTCGATGATGCGCTCGAAGATGGTGGGTTCTGCCATGGCCATACTCCGAGCGCGGTGACTAAAGTCCCCGTGTGGTGGCGTTACCGGGCGCGGAGACAGCCCGCTAGCGCGTCGGCCACCGTGGTGGTGGCGGGTGCGGTATCCAGGGTGTCGGTGGTGATGATCTCGGTGACCCCGCTGCGGCGGAGCGTGGTCTGTGCTGCACCGGCCAGCAGGCCATGGACACATGCCACATCGACACGCGTCGCGCCGGCATCCAGCAACCGCGCTGCGGCGGTCGCCATGGTGGTCCCTGTCGAGATGATGTCATCGACAAGCACCACCGTCCGATCGGTGACGGTCAGCCCGTCGTTCGACAGGTCGACGCTCGTGGAGGACCGCCGCGTCTTCTCGAAGTGGTCCACCGCACCGCGACCCAGCGCATCGCGCAGCGCCACCGCCATGGGACGGGCGCTCGCATCGGGCGCGACCACGACCGGATCCGTGTGGACCGGGTCGACCGCATCCGCGAGCACCGGCGTCGCATCACAGACCATCGTAGGGGCATCGAAGAACCCCGCGACCGCCGGTTCGTGCGGGTTGACGAGCACCACCTGGTCGGTCCCCGTGCTGATCGCCGCTGCGAGTGCGCGCGCGCTCACCGGCTCACCGGACTCGAAGGCCCGATCCTGGCGGGCATACCCCATGTACGACAGCACCGTCGTGACCGATCCTGCGAGCTCACCGGCCGCATCCTGCAGCTGGAGCAACCCCACGAGTGCATCCGCAGAGTCGGTCGCTGCGACGATGACCGCGCTCTCCATCTCCTCGGTGGTGATGCGGTGGAACAGCTCGCCGTCGGGGAAGCGGTCGTATGCCACACCGGCCAGTGGCTGCTGCGTCGCCATCGCGACCGCGGCGGCGAGCCCCTGTGCGCGGTGGCCTGGGACGATCATGTGGGCTCTGCTCGGGGTGGGTGCTTACCGTTTGTCGTCGGCGCGATGACGACACCGGTGATGCCACCGACACCCAGGTGCGTCTGTGTCCATGGCTCGCCGGGCAGGTGGGCCATCGCAACCCCATCTGCGCTGATCGCATAGACCACATCGGCGCTCACAGCCAGCTCCACCGACGGTGCAGGGGGTGCATCGAGCGCCGCCCACCCGGACCCGCCCGCGTAGATCCCGGTGTCGGTCGCTGCGGCGCCGTGCGATGGGTGAGACGCGGCTGCCAGTATGTGACCGTCGAGCTGCCGCATCCACCCATTGCCGAGGGAGTACAGCCCCGCGGTCGTCCCCACGAGGGGCGCGCTCGTCAGTGCGGTCACATGCTCGAGGCCCACCGACTGGAGCCCGGTGGGGGTGTATCGCAACAGGCCAGCGGTGGTCCCGATGAACGGCGGTGCGATGGCGGTCACCCGTGCATCCGTACGGTAGCGGTCGGGCTCCCCCCGGCCCGAGGATGGATAGCGGATGGCCAGGTCGTCGGTGGCGGTCCACACCGCCGCAGCATCGGCACCGAGCACATCGATGGGGCCGGGGGTGGCTGGCATCGTCGATGGCAGCTCTGCACCGCCGATCGCCACCACCCGCTCATCGACAGCGACGATCACACCTGCCGGTGCCGCACACAGTGCATGCACCGACCCACGGATCGCCATCGAGAAGCGGCCCAGATGTACACCAGCGACGCTGAGGGCGATCAGCCCGCGGTTGGTCCCGACATAGAGGGTCCGTGCGGGGCGGTCAGGGGCGAACACGCGCTTCTCCTCGAGGCTTTGCATCTCAGCGTCCTGATCTTTCAGTCATGATGTTCAGAGGAACTCTCGGACATCCGAGTACCACATCTCGTGATGGTCGACGGCATCGATCGCCTCGGCGATCTCGACGGCGAGGACGTGCCAACAGCGCTGACTGGGGTCTGTCCGGTCGAGGTTGTACTGACTGTCCTTGCAGGTGCAGGCTGCTTCCTCGATGATGTACTCATCATCATGCCCGACGACGACCGTGAAGTCCTGATACTGCTTGACCCGCCCATCGGAGACCGCCTCGATCGCGGTGAGGCCCCGCTCACCGTGGATGGCACCGATCTGCTCGACCGCGGAGGGGGTCAGCCGCCCTGCCTGTCGGAGCTCCTCGAGCCACCCCTCGGTCGTGGACCCAGACCCGTCATCGGACGACACACCCACCGTTGAGCTGTGGATGGCTAAATCCCACCGGATGCTTTTTCGACGCCGCTTGGTGAGCGATGCATATGGAGGTCGCGGAGGGGTCCGTTCGGATCGAGGTGCCCGCGGAGACCGATGGTGCCGCCGAGGCTGTCGGGGATGGGGTGTTCTACAATCCGACCCAGCGGCTCAACCGTGACATCACCGTCGCCGTGCTGCGCGCGTACCGCGAGCGCGAGCCACGGGCGTCGAGCTACCTCGATGGGATGACCGCCTCGGGCATCCGCGCGATCCGCGCGGCGCGGGCGGGGTATGCGGTGACGGCGGTCGACACCGACCCCGCCGCCACCGCGCTCGCGGCGGCGAACGCACGGCGCAACGACGTCGCGGTCGACGTGCGGACCGCCGACGTGAACACCGTGCTGCACGCGGACGTGTTCGATGTGACGGACATCGACCCCTTCGGCAGCCCCGTCGGGCATCTGGACGCGGCCGTCGTGGGCACACGGAACCTGCTGTGTGTGACGGCGACCGACACCGCCCCGCTGTGCGGGGCGCACCAGGCGGCGGGGATCCGCCGGTATGGAGCGGTGCCGCAGAACACCACGTACCACCGTGAGATGGGCCTGCGGATCCTCGTGGGGGCGATCGTCCGCACGGCCGCGCGCTACGACGTCGCGGCGGTGCCGATCCTCGCGCATGCGACGCGACACTACGTCCGGGTGTACACCGAGCTCGACCGATCGGCGTCCGCCGCCGACCGCGCGGTCGGGGCGCTGGGGTGGATCGATCACTGCCCGGAGTGCCTCTATCGCACCCACACGTACGGGATGGTACCCGACGGTCGATCGCGGTGTCCACACTGCGAGAGCGACCAGCTGCTGACCGCAGGCCCGCTGTTCCTCGGTCCGACCACAGAGTCGGCGTTCGCAGCGGCGGTCGCCGCGGCGATCGACCCCACCGCAGCGACGGCGGATGAGGCAGGGCGCCTGTTGGACCAGCTCGCACGCGAGCTGCCGCGTCCGACGCACTACGACCAGCACCGGCTCTGTCATCGCTGGACCCGCTCGGCACCACCGATGACGCCGTTCCTCGAGGCGCTCGCGTCGGCGGGCTTCGCCGTCTCGCGGACGCACTACGGGGGGACGACGTTCAAGACCGATGCGAGCGTCGCCGAGATCGAGGCGGTGACCGCGGGCGTATGACTGGCGGCGACAGGGACGCGGTGGCCGTCCTCCGGGAGGACGTCGACCGTCTGCAGGAGGAGCTGGATGCGCGGACGATCTCAGTCGCGTCGCTGCGTGATGAGCTCGCCGCAGCTCAGCAGACACCGCAACCATGGTGGGGACCGCACCTGGTGCTGCTGTACGGCACCGCCCTTGCGGTGGCGGCGTTCGTCCTGCTGGACGGGTGGGTCGCCGTCGCGGCGATGGTGATCGGCTACCTGGGCGCGATCGGCACATACGTGGTGCTCGCGCTGCTCGCGGGTGGGGTCGGGGTCATCCGACAGCTGCGGCGGCTGGGGCCGTGGTGAGCCGGGGGGTCGGTGAGACCGCGGCGGTCGCTGGACTGCCGGAGCCGCTGGTCACCGTCGCTGCGGTGGTGACGCAGCTGGGCGACCCGCTCGTGGTGGGGCTGCTCGCGGTCGCGCTCGCAGGGTGGCCGCGACCGCTGCGGCTGTCGCGGTCGCACACCAGGTGGGTGCTGGTGATGGTGGTCCTCGCGGCGGTGGTGATGGTGGTGCTGAAGACGGGCATCGCCGCCCCACGGCCACCGGGGGCGACCGCCGACGGGTTCGGGTTCCCCAGCGGCCATACCCTCATGGCCACCGTGGGCTACGGGGCCCTCGCGTGGGGATACCGCCGCCGGTGGCAGCTGCCCGCAGCGGCGGTGGTCGGGGTCGTGGGGGCATCCCGGGTGCTCATCGGGGCGCACTACCTCGTCGATGTCGTCGCCGGGTGGATGCTGGGGCTCGGCCTGCTCGCGGTGGGGCACCGGTGGATCCGCACGACCGGTCAGCAGCAGGCCATCCTCGTGACCGCCGTCGTCGCAGTGATGACCACCGCGATCGCAGTCGAGCCGAACCCGTGGTACACCCCGGTCATCGGTGCGGCCGCTGGGGCGCTGGCGCTCGTGATCAGGCGTGAAGAAGGGAGAGGATGAGCCTCAGAAGGTCTCGAGGTACCGGTCGAGCTCCCAGGGGGACACATCGACGCGGAAGTCGTCGTACTCTGCGGTCTTCGCCTCGATGAACTTCTCATAGACGTGCTCGCCGAGCGCATCCCCGATGACCGCATCGGCCTCCAGGGCAGCGACGGCCTCGCCGAGGTTACCCGGGAGCGTGTCGATGCCGTACGCCTCGCGCGTGTCCTCATCGAAGTCGTAGATGTTCTCACGCACGGGGTCGGGTGCGGACAGCCCCTGCTCGATCCCATCCAGCCCCGCGCTGATGATCGCCGCGAAGGCCAGGTAGGGGTTGCAGGAGGGGTCGGGTGACCGCAGCTCCACCCGCGAGGCGGCCGGGACGCGTGCGGCGGGCTTGCGGATCAGTGCCGAGCGGTTGCGGTCGGACCATGCGATGTACACCGGCGCCTCGTAGCCGGGCACCAGCCGCTTGTAGCTGTTGACGGTCGGGTTCGCGACCGCCGTGATCGCCGGTGCGTGCGCGAGGACGCCCGCGAGGAACGCATGTGCGGTCGCTGAGAGGTTGAACTCGTCATCGTCGTCATGGAACGCGTTCGACCCGTCGTCATCGAACAGGGAGATGTGCGTGTGCATCCCCGAGCCGTTGATCTTCGCGATCGGCTTGGGCATGAAGGTCGCGTGCAGCCCGTGCTGGGCGGCGATCGCGCGGACGACCGTCCGGAACGTGGCGACGTTGTCGGCCGTCGAGACCGCATCGTCGTACGTGAAGTTGATCTCGTGTTGGCCCTCGGCGACCTCGTGGTGGCTCGCCTCGATCTCGAAGCCCATCGACTCGAGCCCGTAGATGATGTCCCGCCGGACGTCGGAGGCCAGGTCCTTCGGGGCGAGGTCGAAGTAGCCGCCGGCATCGTTGGTCGTCGTCGTCGCCCGGCCATCCTCATCCTCCTCGAAGAGGAAGAACTCCGGCTCGGGGGCGACGTTGACATCGTAGCCCATGTCCTCCGCACGGGTGATGACCCGCTTGAGGACGCTGCGGGGGTCGCCGAGGAACGGCTCGTCGGTCGATGTGTCGATGACATCGCAGATCAGCCGCCCGGAGGTCCCATCGCGCCATGGCAGGATCGCGAACGTCTCAGGGTCGGGCTTGAGCCGCATGTCCGACTCCTGGATGCGGACGAACCCCTCGATCGAGGAGCCGTCGAAGTAGATGCCATCGGTGAAGGCCTTCTCCGCCTGGCTGGCGGGGATGGCGACGTTCTTCACCGTCCCGAGGATGTCGGTGAACTGCAGCCGGAGGAACTCCACCGACTCGGCTTCGATCTCATCGAGCACCGCCTGTGCTGGGCCCGACAGCCCGCCGTCGGGGCGGACCGCATCGGGCATGGTCGTATCATGCGTCATATCTCGTCCCACGCATGTTGGTCATTCCTAATGTATTAAGAGATTTTCGTTTAGATTGTTCACAGTTTTTCAACGATTACTGGATATTCGTTAAGTTCTATACACAGGTTGTCCAATGTGGGGCATGGCCTATGAACACCTGGATGCGGAGTTGATCAACGCCCTGCTGGCCGACGGTCGCGCGAGCCTCCGCAGCCTCGCGGAGGAGCTGGACGTGTCGGTGACCACGGTGTCGAACCATCTGCGCGATCTCGAGGATGATGGGGTCATCGAACGGTACGTGCCGAAGATCGACTACGACGAACTGGAGTACGATGTGACGGCGATCCTGCAGCTGAAGGTTGAGGGCAACGCGATCGGGGAGATCACCGATCGGCTGCAACAGGAGAAGCAGATGATCTCGGTGTACGAGGTCACCGGCGACTACGACATCATCGCGATCGGGAAGTTCGTCGACACCGACGGGATGAACGACCAGATCAAGGTGCTGCTGGCGGATGCGGACATCCGGGCATCGAACACGAGCGTGGTGCTGAATGCGGTCAAGGAGAACGTCCAGTTCACGCTCACAGTCTGAGTGGGCACTGCCCCTACGAGATGCTTCGACTCACTCGTTCAGGTCGACGCCGGACTCGACGATCTGTGGCCAGCCATCGGTGAATCTGAGCTCGGCCATCCCGATCTTCGGGGTGCCATCATCGGTCGCATCGTAGTAGTGGAACGAGAGTGCGAGCCCGCCGTCTGTGTGCTCGTAGACGCCTGCATGACCGGGGCCGATGTATCGCGGGTCACCGAGGATGACACCATCCCGGTCCAGCAGCATCGTCCCGCCACCATCTCTCATGTCGACCCCGTCCCGGTCCAGGAACGGCCCGGTCGGTGACGCTGACCGGCCGACACGTATCTCGTAGGTCGAGTCGACCCCATCGCAGCATGCGTACCAGTTGACGAACAGATAGTAGTGGTCCTCATGCCGATAGAGAAACGGCGCCTCAACCCACAGCTCCTCGTCAGCAGACACATCCGTGCCCGCAGCGTCGACCTGCGGACCGTTTGCGAGGTGGTGGAACGCGGGGCCGTCGGCTTCCCATCCTGCGGCGGCAAGAGGGACCCCTGTCGCGGGGTCCAGCTCCGTCATCCAGATGTGCCCGCCGCCGTACACGAGGTACTGGCGGCCGTCATCGTCCGTGAAGACAGCCGGGTCGATGGCCGCCGGTTCGGGCTGGTCGTTGGCCTCTGCCCCGACCGATTCCAGGATGGGGCCGGCGTCCCGCCAGGTCAGGTCCGACCTGGGACCCTCCGCCTCCACCATCCCGATCGCATGCGCCTGGCCATCGTCGAAGCCTGATGACACCGCATAGTACATCCGTCGCTCGGAGGCCACCGCCGGGGCCCAGTACGCTCCGCCGTTACCCGGCACCTGCTCGCCGACCCAGCCAGGTTTGTCCATCAGCAGACACTGGCCGGGCCTCCACGCGTCGTCGTCGACATCATAGCGCCACGTCTCCAGACCGCACATGTACCCGTCAGCGTTCTCCTTGCCCGTCACCGCGATCGTCAGCCGACCGCCGATGCGATGGATGCGGCTGGGGTCGTGCACATGCAACCCCATCTCCGAGACCTGGTGGGTGGGTCCGAGCTGCCGGTACACTGCGGACAGCGGCCGTTGCATGTGGTCGGGGTGGTGAGCCCCGGTGGTGGGTGCTGCAACATCGTCCGCTGGTGGTTGGTCACCGTCATCCGGCGGCGCTCCGTCGAAGCGATCAGGTGCGGGAGCACCGCCCTCAGCCGAGCCCCCGATGGGTGCGGCACACCCCGCGGTCAGCATGAGCATGCACAGCAGCAACAGAGCGGATCGGTGGCCCATCCGTTGAATTTCACCAGTCTGGATATTAACCGTATCTCTGCGGCGGGCGCAGCCGACCAGCGCTGTTCGGACGGGGAAATCGCACACCCCGGGGGCCGTATTCGGGACGCACCGTGGGTGGCCCGGCCACGTCACATCAGCTACGACACGCAGGCGGATACCCCATCATCTCCGTGCCAGCAGGGCATACCCCACTGTGACCGGGAGCGCGTAGAGGATGTGACCACCGATGCTCCATGCCTTCTCCGGCATCGCCAGATCCGGGACAGGGGGTGTAAACGGATAGCCGACGGCTCCCAACCACACGGGCATCAGGAGCATCGAGAGCGAAAGCGTGGAGATGCCACCGACCACGATGGCTGCAGCGGTCGCCCCTCTGAGTGTCTCAATGTAGGCAGGATCGCGCAATGCCTGTAGCGATGCAATCGTGATGAACGCGAGGATGATGCCATGCAGCTGGTGGATTGCCCACCCCAGCAGGATGTTTGGACCGCCGAGGCCGTACATCATGGGCAGTGCCAGCGCGATCAGTGGCTCTGGATTGCCGTACTGCATCATGAGGCCGAGGGGGACGCTCCCGATGAATCCCGTAATCCCCGCGAGGATCCACTACGCAGGCGGCAGAGATCGAACCCGCCGCCACATCTCCGCAGGGGAGGTGAGGATCGATCGACCAGACGCTCCCGATTCACGGCTCATACGCTGGTACACTCGGCAAATGTGTAATAATCATGCGGCAGGTGCTCCAACACCCGCGGCGGCACTCACTGCCACCCCTGACGGGAGACTATGACCACGAAGAGTCGGAGGCTGCACAGCGGCGCCCGCTCAGGCCTCGAAGCCCGACTCGAAGAAGAACCGCCCGTCGCGCTGGATGACCTCCCCGTCGACGGTGATGCTCGAGTCCGTACTCATGTCGACGATCATGTCGACGTGCTCGGCGGACTCGTTCAGCGCGTTGCCCTCACCGACGGTGTCGGGGTACGCTGAGCCCACCGCCAGGTGGACGGTGTCGCCCATCTTCTCATCGAACAGCATGTTGTAGGTGAAGCGGTCGATCGCCCGGTTCATGCCGATGCCCAGCTCGCCCAGCCGACGTGCCCCGGGGTCCGTCTCGATGATCCCCTCGAGGACCTCCTCGTTCTTCTCCGCGCTGAATGCGGTGATCTCGCCATCGGTGAAGCGGAGGGTCACCCCCGTGATCTCGCGGCCCTGCCGGTACAGCGGCAGGTCGAAGTGCACCTCGCCGTCGACGCCGTCGACGAGCGGTGCGGTGAACACCTCCCCACCGGGCAGGTTGTGCTGTCCGGTGTCGTTGCGTGCGACATTGCCGGAGATGTCCAAGGTGAGATCGGTCGTCTCGCCAGAGCGGAGCTGCACCTCTGCGGCACCGTCGAGCAGCTCGACGATCTGTGCCTGCCGCTCGTGCTGGGCGTCCCAGTCGAGGCTGACGGCATCCCACACGAAGTTCTCGTACGCCTCGGTGCTCATCTCCGCGAGCTGTGCGGCACCCGGTGTCGGGTACTGCGTGAGCGTCCACCGCTTCGACAGCCGCGTCTCGAGGACGGGGCGCATCGCCCGGCGGTACGCCGCGGTCACCTCTGGCGGCACATCGGCGAGCTCGGTGGCGTTCGCATCGCCGCGTACGGCGATGAACACGTCCATCTCGCGGTACAGCGCGTGCAGGTGCTCGGGGGTCTCGAACGCGCCGTCCCATCCGCGGAGGAACGCGCGGGTCGTCCGTGGGTCCGAGCTCATCGACACCGGGGTCGCCCCGCGGTCCGCACACGCCTCATACAGCGCCCGGGTGAGGTCGGCGGCCGCCGGGGGGGCGACGATCACCACCGCGTCGCCGGCGCTGATGGCCGCGGAGTGGTCGGCGATGGTCTCGGCGTGTGCGCGGATGCGTGCGTCCATGCTGCGGCATGGTGTGCCCGCCGGCATAGCGCCTTCGTCGCGGTCGATGTGGCGACGTTTTTACCCGGTCGTCTGCGAGCGGCGGTATGTCGATCGACCTCCGAAGCGACACGGTCACCAGACCGACGGATGCGATGCGCGAGGCTGCAGCGTCTGCGAGCGTCGGGGATGACGTCTACGGAGAGGACCCCACGGTGCTGGCGCTGGAGGCGGCGGCCGCCGAGCGGCTGGGCAAGCCCGCGGCGCTGTTCGTCCCGTCCGGGACGATGGGCAATCAGATCGCGGTGCGGGTGCACACCGACCGTGGCGACCTGGTGGTCGCCGACCCGCAGGCGCACATCATCACCTGGGAGGTCGGGGGGATGGCCCAGCTGTCTGGGGTGCAGGTGCGGACGGTGGACGCACCACGGGGGCGGTACGACCTCGATCTGCTCGCGGGGGCGATGCAGCAGCGCTCGCTGCACCGGCCGGGGGTGGGACTGGTCACCCTCGAGAACACCCACAACCAGCGCGGCGGGTGGGCGGTGCCCGCGGAGACCGTCGCCGCGGTCGGCGAGATCGCCGCGGACGCGGGCGTCCCACTGCACATCGATGGGGCGCGGCTGTTCAACGCCTGCGTGGCGACGGACACCGACCCCGCGGAGATGGCCGCACCCGCGACATCGGTGCTGTTCTGCCTGTCGAAGGGGCTGGGTGCGCCCATCGGATCGATGCTGGTCGGCGACGAGGCGTTCATCGAGGAGGCCCGGCGGGTGCGCAAGCTCTTCGGCGGCGGCATGCGCCAGGCGGGGATCGTCGCCGCGCCGGGGCTGCTCGCGCTGGATGCCGTCGACCGCCTCGCCGAGGACCATGCCAACGCCGCACGCCTGGCGGATGGGCTCGATGGGCATCCGGGCGTGACGGTGCCCACCCCCGAGACGAACATCGTCCAGCTGCGGACCGATGGGCCCACCGCCGCGGCGCTCGTCGATGCCGCAGCGGACGCCGGCGTGCTGTGCGGGGCGCCCGCACCGGATGTGGTGCGGCTGTGCACGCACCGGGATGTGTCGACCGCCGACATCGACTCCGCGATCGAGCGGCTGCAGGGGGTCATCGGCACCCGCAGCCCCGCATAGATTTATTGTCAGGTGCAGAGCACGTGCGTTGTATCAGCCATGACACAACGCACACGGCGACAGGTCCTCGGCGGGGCCGGGGCGGCGGCGATGATCGGGATCGCCGGCTGCACCACCGGCGATGAGGGTGCGACAGCGGAGCCAGCACAGCTGACGGAGGCGATCGGCGATGGTGAGCTCATCCTCGCGACGACGACCTCCACGTACGACACGGGGCTGCTCGATGCGGTCGTGCCCACCTTCGAGTCCGCGTTCGGGATGACCGTGAAGATGCTGCCGCAGGGCACGGGTGCGGCGATCGAGACCGCACGCAACGGCGATGCGGACGTGCTGTTGGTCCATGCCCGCAGCCGCGAGGACGCGTTCATGCAGGCGGGCTACGGCGTGAACCGTCGTGACATGATGTTCAACGACTTCGTGGTCGTCGGGCCCGCTGCAGACCCCGCCGGCATCGCCGGTGGCGACAGCGCGGCGGGCGCCTTCGATGCGATCGCCGCGGCGGAGGCCACCTTCGTCTCGCGGGGCGACAACTCCGGGACCCACACGAAGGAGCTGGTCGTGTGGGACCGCGCGACGAGCGTCCCCGGGGGACGGTGGTACCAGGAGATCGGCAAGGGGATGGGTGACACCCTGGCACAGGCGTCACAGACCGGTGCGTACACGATCAGCGACCGGGGGACCTACCTGTCGATGCGCGAGGAGGTCGACCTCGAGATCCTCGTCGAGGGGCCGCTGCGCGGCGGGCCGCTCGTGCTGAAGAACCCCTACGGCGTGATGGCGGTCAACCCGGCGGTGCACGCGCAGGTGAACTACCAGGCGGCGATGGCCTTCATCGGCTTCTGCACCGCACCGGACACGCAGGCGGCGATCGACGCGTACACCGCCAACGGATCGCAGCTGTTCTTCGCGAACGCGTGGGCCGAGCCGGTGGACTTCGCACAGTACGTCCCCGCGGGCTACAGCGTCGATGCCGCGGCGCGGCTCACGGCCGAGGACAGACAGTTCCTCTCGTGGGTGGACGCGAAGGTGCCCGCGGGCTACTAGATGGACCTCGGCGCGGTCATCGGTGCCGGGCCGGAGACGACCCGGTACGTGACGAGCATCATCCGCGTCTCGCTGCAGGTGTCGATGACCGCGGTGGCCATCTCGACGGCGATGGGGATCCCACTGGCGCTGGTGACCGCCTTCCGGCGCTTCCCCGGCCGCCGACTCCTGACGACGGTCATCACCACGGGGATGGGCTTCCCGAGCGTCGTCGTCGGCCTGGTCGTGCTGCTGCTGCTGTCTGCGAGCGGGCCGCTGGGGACGCTGCAGCTGGCGTTCACCCCACGGGCGATGATCATCTCACAGACCATCCTCGCACTGCCGGTCATCACCGCGGTCAGTCTGTCGGCGGTGCAGGCGGTCGACCAGTCGGTGCGTGATGCGGCGTTCGCGGTGGGGGCGACCCGCCGGGATGTCGCGGTGCGGACCATCGCGGAGGCACGCTTCGGGATCATCACCGCGGTGCTGGCGGGCTTCGGCCGCGCGATCAGCGAGGTCGGGTCGATCCTCATCGTCGGCGGCAACATCGTCTTCACCGACGGCACCTCCTACACGCGGACGCTGACGACGGCGATCACCGTCGAGGCACGGCAGGGGCGCTATGAGACGGGGCTCATCCTCGGGGCGATCCTGCTCGCGGTCGTGCTGGTGATCAACGCCGTCGGTGCGTGGGTCAGCGCACGGGGGGACAGATGAGGATCACCGTCGAGGATGTGCGGCTCACGCGGGGGGAGGCGACGGTGCTCGATGGCGTCGACCTCACCGTCGAGGCGGGCGCGGTCACCGCGATCGTGGGGCCATCCGGTGTCGGCAAGACCACCCTCCTGCGGGCGATCGCGGGGTTCGCGCCCCCCGCGGCCGGGGCGATCCGCTACGACGGGGCCGACCTCTGGGCGGTGGAGGAGCGCCAGCGGTTGCAGCTGCGGCGGACAGTGGCGATGGTGCCGCAGGACCGCTCCCTGTTCAACACGACCGTCGCCCGCAACGTCGCCTACGGACTCGGGGTGCGGGGTGGCCCACTCGAGCGGCTCCGCATGGCTGTCGGTGGGGTCCAGGCGACCGACGCGCTCGCACAGCAGGTGACGGACGCGCTCGCGCTCGTGCAGCTGGCGGGGATGGGTGGGCGGGCCGCGCGGACCCTCTCGGCGGGGGAGGCACAGCGCGTGGCGATCGCGCGGGCGATCGCCACCGACCCGGCGATGCTCCTCATGGATGAGCCCACCTCGAACCTCGATCCGCAGACGACGGCGGTGATCGAGGAGGCCATCCTGGCGGCGGTCCGGCGGGGGATGGGCGTGATCATCGCGACGCACGACATCCATCAGGCCGGCCGGATCGCCGACCGGGTCGCGGTGATGATCGGGGATACGATCATCGAGGAGGGGTCCGCCACGACGGTCCTCGAGGATGCAGCATCCCCGGCTGCCCGGCGGTTCCTCGCCGGGGAGCTACCACTCTGAGACGGTCGTCAGTGCCCGGAAGACGGAGACGGTGTACACACCTGTGACGGTGGTGACGGCCGCATTGAGCACCGCAGCGACCGCGATACCGGCGACGAGGGCGTCCGCCGCACCCGCGGCCGCGACGGTCACACCGACGGCCACCCCACCGAGGATGACCCCGATACCGATCAGCAGCAGGTCCGCACCGATGACCGTGAGCGGTGCATCCAGGACGACCCTGACGCTGCGGCGGAGCCCGCCGAAGACACCGCGGTCCTCGACGACGATCGCGACGGGGGCGAACTGCAGCAGGAACCCCGCGAGCAGAACGATGAGTGCGACCAGCACGAACAGCACCAGCAGCCCTCGTGGGAACATCCCGCCCATCATGGGCTGGGCGGCCGTCAGCACCGACATCGCACCGCCGCCCATCAGCGCATCTCCGCCGCCGGTCACCAGGAGAGCCCCGACGGCGGTCACCACCGTGAGGGCGATGAAGCCCACGACCGCCAGCACCAGCAGCGCGAGCAGGCGGAGGTACGACGCGCGTACCTGCCCAGTGACCGCACCGAGGCTGACCGTCGGCTGTCGGCGGGCACGGTCGGCGAGTGCATACAGCGCGGCGATCACCGCCGGCAGCACCAGCACCTGCGCCAGCTGGGCGGCGCCGACGAGTGTGGGCCGCGCCGGTGGTGGTGCGGCCCCGATGCCGCCGATTACATCGAACAGAGCGATGATCAGTGCAGGGACGAAGATGACCGGATGCGCCGGGAGCAGCCGGAGGCTTGCGATGAACTCGCGTAGCACAACCATACCCCACATCATACGTTCAGCCTGAAGAACCATCCGCGTCCGCAGCGAGCAAGACTTGCGGCTGGACCATCGAACACGGATATGGTTCGGTTCGACCCCGAGAAGTTCGCCGACAAGTACCGCCACTACCTCACCCCGCTGCAGCGGGCGTATCGGATCGCCTTCGGCGAGATGAACGAGCGGTACGACTCGCGGCTCGTCCACGCGCTCGATCAGCAGGTGCTGAATGAGTCCGAACCGGTGTACGCCGATGGGGCGTTCGAGATCCAGCTCCCGCCAGACCCGTACGCCCGGCTCACCGGGGTCGAGGTCGACGAGGCGCAGTTCGACGCGGCCATCGCCGCGTACACCGACGAGCTGATCGCCGCGCTCGAGGGGGTCTTCGAGTTCCCACCCGAACCAAAGCGATAAGCCGCTGTGGCCTCTCATGGTGAGTATGAGCACGGAAGTGACACAGGGCGATGACGACCTCAAAGAGCGGATCGTGATGTTCCTGCGGCGGAACTTCCCGCAGATCCAGATGCACGGCGGCTCCGCGGCGATCACACACCTGGACCGGGACGCGGGCGAGGTGACCGTCCAGCTCGGCGGGGCCTGCTCGGGGTGTGGGATCTCACCGATGACGATCCAGGCGATCAAGACGCGGATGGTCCAGGAGATCCCCGAGATCGAGATGGTCTACGCCGACACCGGTATGGACGGTGGATTCGGCGGGATGTCCCCCTCCTTCCCCGGGGAGACGGTCGAGGACGACGAGGGGCCACAGGCGCCGTTCTGATCGGGACCACAGCGGCTTTTTGCGCCCGGTGTTGAGCTCGGTCGATGAGTGCCAATGGGGGCCGCAACGTCCTCTTCGTCGTCCTCGACACCGTGCGGCGTGACCGGTTGGGACCCTACGGCTACGACCGACCGACGACACCCGCGATCGACGCGTTCGCCGAGACCGCGACCGTCGTCGAGGAGGCTGTCGCACCAGCACCGTGGACGCTCCCGGTGCATGCATCGATGTTCACGGGGCGCTACCCGTCCGAGCACGGTGCTGACCAGCAGCGGCCGTACCTCCGCACGGACCAGACACTCGCCGGGGCGCTCGCAGCGACGGGGATGCACACCGCCTGCTTCTCCTCGAACGCGTGGATCACGCCCTACACCGGGGTGACACAGGGGTTCGCTGAGGTGGACAACTTCTTCGAGGTGCTGCCCGGCGGCATCGGGGGCACCCCCCTGCGGTGGGTGTGGGAGCAGCTGCATCAGCGTCCACGGTTGCGCACGGTGGCACAGCAGCTGGTCGCGTTCGGGAACCGCATCCATGAGCGCACCGCCCGCGGCGATCGTGGCAGCTCGAAGACCCCGGCGGCCGTCGAGCGGGCGGTCGCGACCATGCAGCGGGAGGATTCCTGGTTCGTCTTCCTCAACCTGATGGATGCGCACCTGCCATACCACCCGCCAGAGCCGTTCCGGAGCCGCTTCGCCCCGGCTGTCGACCCCGATGCAGTGTGTCAGAACTCCAAGGAGTACAACGCGGGGGTGCGGGCGATCGATGCGGCCGAGTGGGCGGCACTCGGTGGGCTGTATGATGCGGCGATCGCGAGCATGGATGCTGCGGTCGGCCAGCTGCTCACAGCAGCGGATGCCCATTCGGCAGAGCCCCCCATCGTGGTCATCGCTGCAGACCACGGCGAGCTCCTCGGCGAGCACGAGCTCTTCGGTCATGAGTTCGCGGTGTACGACCCCCTCGTGCACGTCCCGCTGCTGATCCGCCATCCGGAGCTGTCCGCTGGGCGCTTCGAGGGGACCGTCGAGCTGCTCGATCTGTACCACACGCTGCTGGCCGACCGGCCCGTGGATGCTGCGGTCGACCCGACCCGGTGCATGACGGACACGCGGTACCGACGCTTCGATGGGGTCCCACCCGGTGAGCGTGACCCTGGCCAACATGGCGATCCGACGACGGCGTACGTCGAGTACGCACAACCGGTGATCGAGCTGGCCCAGCTCGAGCGACGAGCCGCAGCGGCCGGTGTGACGATCGATGCGGACCACCGGGCCCGGGCATCGATGCGGGCGGGACGCAGACCGGATGCGAAACTGGTCACCAGTTCGCTGCATGCGGCGGCGGGCTTCGACCTCAACGCGGACCCGCAGGAGGCAGTCCCGCTGCCGGTTGATGACCCGCGTGTCGCCGAAGTGCGTGCGGACCTCGAGACGTTCGCCGCGACCGTGGGGCCACTGGATGCGACCGGAGCGGACACACCGCAGGACCCGCTGGCGCCGATGGATGCCGCGGCCGAACAGCGGCTCCGCGAGCTCGGCTACCTGTGAACGGCTACATGAAGTCGGCGATGCCGGACTGCCGGTTGTGGTCGTTCTCGAAGACCGAGTCGATCGTCGCTGCGAGCACCTCCAGCCGCTGGGTGGTGTAGGGCCGACAGCCGTACGCCTCTGCGACGTGCATCGCGGGCTCGAGATACTTGCGCACCGACCCCTGATGCACGGTGAGCGTGACGCGGCCACCGCACTCCCGACAGCTGCCCGACAGGGGCATACGGCGGTACTTCCGCTCGCAGTCGATGCAGCGGCTCTCCTGGCTCGCGAACGCGCGGAGGTTGCCGATGAGGTCGGGCAGGAAGTGCCCCTCGATGACACGCTCGGCGACATCGGTGGCATCGACCGCCCGGAGCTTCCGGGCGAGCTCGAGCTGGGCGTCCGTCTTGTCCATCATCGACCCGAGCGTCTTGTACGCCGACAGTGCAGGGCCGGCGGCGATGTTGGCGGTGTCGTGAGTGTGCATGAACCGGACGGCCGTATCCGCCTCGATCGCATCACCCGCGAGTGCGAGCACATCGATGACCGTCTCGGGGGATGCACATCGACGCGTCGCCTCGTAGAGGGACCGTGGATACTGCTGCATGACGTCGATGTTGTGTGCCTCATCGTCGATCTCTGTGGGGTCGATCCGGGATGACATCACGAGCGGTGCATCCATCGACCCGCCGCGGCGGTCCGGCAGATAGGACCGGGAGAAGTTGAGCAGCCCGTCCATCAGCAGCATCACGCAGTCCTCATCGCCATCGCAGTTGCGCCGTTTGGCCGCATGGAAGAACGGATGGGCGTAGCCCACCGCCGCAGGCGTGAAGCCGACGATCCGCCCGACGACCGCGGCGGAGGTGTGCGGCGCCATCCCGAAGACCAGCTCGCCGATGAGGTCCGAGCGCGCATCCACCTCGTAGAACGGATCCATGTCATAGAAGCGCACGAGCAGGTCGTCGACGAAGGCGGCGGTCTGCATGAGATACTCCGCTGCACCATCGGAGAGGATGATATCCTGTGTGCGCAGCTCGACGAGCTGGTCATCGAACTGCAGCGGTTCGCCATCGATCGCATGACCGTACCCCAGTGACTGGAAGCCCGCGGCGGTCATGTCCAGCTCACTGGGCCGGACCGCCGTCACCGGCAGGTCCGTCATGTCGTAGCGGACGGTGCCATCCTTGAACACCGAGACGCCATGTTTGGCGCGGAGGATGCCCTTCTCCAGCGGTTCCGGTGTCTTCGCCGCAGAGCTGAGACCACGCACCCCCTTGAGGATCTCAAAGCTCGTCGGGCGCTCTGTCACCGTTGCAAGCGCATCGCGGAGGTCCTGCCCCACCGTGACCGCCTGGGGAGCGACGCCATCGATGCGTCGCTCACAGCTCGGGCAGACCCGCTGGCCACCGGTGTCGACCCGGCCGGGGTGTCCACAGCTGAGACACGCCGTCACCGGGGCTGTCCGGTCACCGCAGTCTGGGCACTGCAGATGGTAGGTATGGGTGCTGCAGTTGGGGCACGCACGCGTGCCCACCGGGATCTCCACACCCGCTTCGATGCTGGCCTCCGTGGCCGCAGCCGCCTCGACGATGTCGCGCTGGTTGCCACCACGGTCATCGAGTGGGTACAGCACGTGCACGGCAGGGTCGAGCTGGCGCCGCTCGGACTTCTCGGGCCGACCCATGCGCACGCCCACCCGCGTGGGCGCGCGCTCGACGATCGCGAACGATGCCAGCTCATTGACAGCCTGGATGGCATTGGCACCGTCCGCGTACGCCCGTGCGGACGCCGAGATGGAGCTGCCAGTGTGCTCCAATGTGGTATCGAAGCCCAGGGACCGCACGAGCGGTCGCCAGATGGGGATGGTGATCTGCTCGGGGCCCTGGTGATGCTCGACGAGCAGCCGCTCGAGGATACCGGCGACCCCCTCGCCACGTGGCAGCTGCAGTGCCGTCCCCACCGTATCGAAGACCGGGGGCAGTGGCGGGCGGTCGGTGAGCTGCCCATCTGTGACGACCTCCACCAGCAGCTCGAGCTCCGCGACGGTGATGTCGTGCCAGAGGTAGGTGTACGCCGGGTGAAGGGGTGCGTCGTAGGTGTCGGCCCAGTCGAGTGCGCGGGCAGGTGTCGGTGCTGACAGCGAGATGTGGGGGTCATCGGTCAGTGCCTGGATGGATGCACCCGCATCGGCGAACACCTGCACCCACCACTCGGTCGCCCAGCCTGCGGGGGCAAGCGGCTGGTTGTTCTCGATGAACTCGCCGATGTTCACGAGGTACTCCCCGAGGTCGATCACCCGGTCCACCCCGGTCCGGAGCTCCGCGGCGGTCGCCGCATCGTCGATCCGGATGACCGACCCATCCGCCAGTCGCACCGTCGGCCCCTCGATGGTGTCGACCGGGACGACACCGGCTGCCTTGCCGGGGCGCTCGGTCTTCACCTGCGTCCCGGTCGCGAGGAAGTCATCGGTCAGGTGCATCGTCGCTGGGTGGATCCCAGCGGTCGCGAACCCGTGATTCCGGGACCTGCCATACCGGAGCCGGAGGCCCCCGGGGGTCGATGGATGCCCGATCACGGGACGCCCGGCGATGAGGTCGCGGAGGTACTTGCTGGAGGGGTCGACCCGTGGCGGGCCCCCGGCGGTGGTCGTGGCACCGGGTTCGGATGCAGCCACAGCGGCGCTGTCGGTCCCGGTCGTCTCGGCGGTGAGGGCATCCAACCACGGCCAGGAGACCTCCGAGAGCTGCGCTGTGTACCGCTGGATCTTCCGTGCCTTCAGGGCGATCCCCTCGGCGAGCACGAGACACATCCCCCCACGTGCGGCGTTCGTGTCGATGCGGGGGAGGTCGCGGTACCCAGAGACCTCCGCATCCTCGGTCGGCTCCCCATCGAGCATGATCGGTAGATGCTGTGCGATGTGACGTGTCTCCGTGTCTGAGGGGGAGTACTGCAGCCCCTTCTCGCGGTCGTACAGCCCCACCTCCTCGACGTATCGCTCGACCTCGCCGGTGGTGGCCCGATAGGGGCCGATGTCCAGCAGCGTGCGGGCATAGTCGGCGACGAGGACCGACAGCGCCTGGGCGGTCCCGCCCGCTGAGCGGATCGGTCCCGCATAGTAGATGTTGACGAACTCGGTCCCATCACCGCTGGGGACGACCTCCACGCGGTCGATACCCTCGATCGGGGCAGCGACGACACCCTCCGTCAGCAGTGCCACCGCGGTCCGGACCGCACCCTCGATGACCGCCGCCGGGGTGTCGAAGTCCCCCACGGTCCCATCGACGAAATCGGTCACCAGCGCGAGTGCCGCCTCCTCTCGGCTGTGGGACCCCTCCAGCGACCGGATGCGTGTGGCCAACCCGTCGATCGCCAGCAGGTTCTCCACCCGTTCGGCCATGTCGGTCGCGATGGGGATCTCCACCGCTGTTGAGGGGTCACGACCCTGCGCGCGCGCCTGCTCGGCCACGCGCATCGCTGCTGCGAGCCGGTTGTCGATGGTGGTGTGGTAGGGATCCGAGCTCACGTGTTCAACCACAGCGCAAGCCCGGTCGCCTCATGATGCTGTCGCTCCAGTGGCTGCTCGAACACCTGCAGCTGGAGCTCACCGGCGAAGACGGTCGCCTCATCCAGGTGCCCCGCAACGGTGGTCCCATCAGGGCGGCTCAGGACCATGTGGGTGTGCGCGAAGGGCGAACCGTCGAGCACCGCGATGTTGCCGACACACGAGGCCACCTCCAGCGGCTCATCGAAGTGGACCCGCTCATACGACTGTGCATCCTGCTCGTAGAACGCGATCGTCGCCTCCTGCACCGCACCCATGCCGGTGAACCAGGCGGCGTCGATGGCATGGTCGGCTGCGTACGCCTCGAGCGATCTGCGCCACGGCTGGCCGGTCTCGAGTCGACACACCAGCGTGTCCGTCGGGGTCGCCGTGCGGACGTGCATACACCACCCACCGGTGGGCGATGAATAAATCCGACCGGTCGATCAGGCGATCTCGCGGTACTGGTCGGCGAGCTTCGTCGCCGCAGCCTCGAGCTGCTCGCGCTCGGTCGCATCCAGCTCCCACTCGATGACCTCCTCGACACCCGCGGCGCCGAGGCGGACGGGCACCCCGAAGGCGGTGGCATCGTGGCCATACTCACCCTCGAGGACGACCGATGCTGGCAGCACACGGCCGGTGTCGCGGATCACGGCCTCGACCATGTCCGCTACACCCGTCGCGGGGCCCCACTGTGTCGCCCCCTTCCGCTCGATGACATCCATCGCCGAGGCGGTCAGCTGCTCCAACAGCGCCTCGCGCTCGTCGGCCGGGAGGGCGGGATCTGCACCATCGATCCGGAGCTTCGAGAACACGGGGACCTGCGCATCACCGTGTTCCCCGAGGATCGTCGCCTCCACATTGCGCACCGGGACGTCGAACGCCTGGCTGATGACATACCGGAACCGAGCAGAGTCCAGCCGACCGCCGAAGCCGATCACCTGCTCACGGGGTCGGTCACCCACCTCGTACAGGTGCCGGTTGAGGAGGTCAACCGGATTGGAGGTGGTGATCGAGACGAACGACTCGGTGTGGGCCGCCAGCTCCGTGCCGATCTCCTCGATGATGGGTGCGTTCGTGCCGGCGAGGTCGGTCCGGGACTGCCCAGGCTGGCGGGGGATGCCCGCGGTGATCACCACGACATCCGAGCCTGCGGTCTCGGCGTATCCACCCTGTCGGACGACCGTGTTCGCATCGTAGGCGACCCCATGGTTCGTGTCGGCTGCCTGCCCGACGGCCTCCTCCGCCTTGCTGGGGATGTCGACGAGGACGATCTCATCGACCACATCGCGAAGTGCGAGCGTGTATGCAGCGGCTGCACCGACAGTGCCAGCAGCCCCCACAATGCTAACTTTACTCATACCACTCGCAGGGCGTCTCGGTGGCTGATTAAAGACTTCGAATGTGGGCCCCGACGCCCTTTTTCCCCAGCCTCTCGCATGGTGACGCATGAGTGAGTTCGATGAGGATGCAGAGCGGGCCCGACTGCGCGAGCAGCTCGAGCGAGACGAACAGCGTAGAGCGGAGACAGAGCGCATGAGTGAGCTCCTGCTGCAGGGTGCGACGATGACGAATCAGCACTGCGGGGAGTGTGGCGCACCGATCTTCCGCCATGAGGGCCAGCTGTTCTGCCCGACCTGCGAGATGGTCGTCGACGAGGCAGCGGCACAGCCCAGCGCACCGTCGGATGACGGCTTCCCCACCGAGCCGGTGACACAGCCGACCACGGAGGTGGAGGTGGGCGGTGATGTCGGGGCTGTGATCACGACCCACCTGCGACTGGCAGCCGAGAGCACCGACCCACAGAAGGCGCGGGCGCACATGGAGGTCGTCTCACTGGCTGTCGAGACGGCCGACCGGCTCGGCTGACGATCAGACCCCGAGGTGGTCGACGATCGCGTCGAGGTCGTTGGGCACCGGCTCGGGGTCCGCACTGGCGGCGAAGGCGGCGTCGGGATCTTTCAGCAGGTGGCCTGTCGTGAGACACACCACCGCCTCATCTGTGCCGACCTCTCCAGCATCGACGAGCTTGCGGAGCCCAGCGACGGACGCAGCTGATGCGGGTTCGACACCGACGCCCTCCTCTGCGAGGGCTCGCTGTGCGGCGGTGATCTCCGCGTCGGTCACGCTCGTCGCGGTCCCACCGGTCTCGCGGATGCCCGGGATCGCCTTCGGTGCGTTCACCGGGTTGCCGATGCGGATCGCGGTCGCCCGCGTCTCCACGCGATCCCACCGCTGGATCGTCGACCAGCCGTTCTTGACCGCCTCTGCGAGGGGTGCCGCACCCGCAGCCTGCACACCGGTGAGCTTCGGGACATCCTCGACCGCAAGCGCACCGGACTGGACCAGCTCACGGAACGCCTTGTACAGCGCGGAGGTGTTCCCCGCATTGCCCACGGGGAGGACGATCCGGTCTGGATAGCGGCCGTACTGTGCCTGCGCCTGCTCGAGGATCTCCAAGCCGATCGTCTTCTGGCCCTCCAGGCGGAACGGATTGACCGAGTTCAGGAGGTAGACGATCCCGCGGTCGCCAAGCAGCTTGACCAAATCGAGACAGTCATCGAAGTTGCCGTCGACCTCGAGGATCCGCGCACCGTGGAGGGCCGCCTGTGCGACCTTGCCCGCGGCGACCTTGCCGGCCGGGAGCAGCACGAGCGTCTCCATGCCCGCGCGGGCGCCGTATGCTGCGAGCGCCGCGGAGGTGTTGCCGGTCGATGCGACGGCGAGGCGGTCGACACCGAGCCGTTGGGCGACTCGGACCCCGACGGTCATGCCACGGTCCTTGAACGAGCCCGTCGGGTTCATGCCCTCATGCTTGATGCGCAGGCTCTCCACACCGATCGACGCCTCCAACCGTGGCACCGCATGCAGCGGTGTCGCCCCCTCGGGGAGGCTCACACCCTCGGCGAAGGGCAACGCCGCGGCATAGCGCCACACACCCGATCCGTGGAAGTCATCGAACGTCGGTAGCTCTGCGTACCGCACCTCCAACAGGTTCCCCCGGTCGCTGAGATAGCGGATCTCATCGAAGGGAGCGTACGCCTCATCGGTCTCGATGTCCGCAAGCCAGACACCATCGGTGGCCTCGGGTGGTACGGTCGGTACGGACGTCGACAGCGCGAGGCTCATCGTCGGCGGTTCGGTGGGCACGTCAAAAAGCGGGAGGGTTCTGCGGACCGCTCACAGTGACCCATCGAACGCATCGATCTCGGCATGCATCGTCGCACACCACTCCTCGAGGGTGTCATGCAGCTGTGTGCGTACCGTCTCGAGCTCCTCGGGGATGTACTGGTACACGTAGCCGCCGGTGTCGAGCAACCGACGCTCCCGGCGCACCAGCCCCTGCTCGCGGAGGGTGGTGAGCGATCGGTTGACCGTGCTGCGGTCCCGCTCGAGACCGGCAGCGAGTTCGTTGACCGTGCTGCCGGGTGCACGTTGCAGGGCGGTGAACGTCCGCAGATCGTGCTCCTTGATCGTGAAGACCTGCTCGAGGACCGCCTGCAGATCCATGGGCGGCATCGGCCGGTGCAGCTCATCGCTCATCATCTCCGCATCGATGGCAGACGGGCATAAACTCCCCCGCTCAGTCCGGTGTGGTGTATCCCATCGACTCGATGCAGGTGATCATCTCCGCTGGGTCGGTGTGCCGATGCAGGTTCGTCGGGGTATCGCAGTAGTAGGTGCCATCGCTGAGGCGTAGCGTCACCGTATGGGACCGACCCATCACCTCCGCCTGCATGATCACGCTGGTCCCGCTCTCGATGATGGCCATCAGCTCGCTTGTGGTCAGCTCCCCAGCGACCGCGCGTCGTGGCTCAGCTGGCATGGTCAGTCCGCCCGTGGTCTGGGCGGTTCGACACCCTCGACGTCCTCGGCGACGGTGGTGTCCTTGCGGACATGGCCATGCCATCGTGGATAGCGGTCTTCGTAGGTGTCGAGCCGGTCTGCCACCGCATGCTTCAGGCGGTCGTCTGCGAGGTCCACCTCGAAATGGTACTGCTGTGAGGGGCCCCGACGATCGGAGCGGTCGATGTTCGCACTGAGCAGTGCGTTGTCGAAGTAGAACGGCGACACCCGTGTCATGATGCGCCGATAGACGAGGTGCTCCAGTCGCCGCAACAGTCCACGCAGCGAGGAGTCGACCGCCCGCCGGAGGTGACCCACGGCCCGACCGCCGAGCCGGGCCGCCCGCATCCCCTCACCCTCACCGAGCGTCGCAGCACTGGCCGAGAGGGACGCACCTGCGGTGTGGAGGTCATCGTTCGGTGCGATGCCCGCACGCTCCCCGCGTCCGCGCCGCACGCTCGCCTGTGTTGCGGTCTTCTGGCGGACGTCCTCATGCAGCCGCTCGTGTGATTTCGGTCGCCACTCGCACCATTCATCGAACGCCTGGGACGAGACGCCCTCCTCCTCGAGTGCGTAGGTGATGCGCTCGCCGTGTTCGACCACCTCGTCCCACGTCCCGATGATGCTGAATCCGGAGACGGCAACCTCCATCTTATCAGGAGGCTGACTGTGGCGTGCTATTGACCGTTGTGGTGTGCCCGTGACCACACTTATACGCATCTCACGTGAGTCATCTGTATGACCGAGCGTTCAACATGTGATGGGTGCGGCAGCTCGGTGGAGTCGCCCCTGCTGCGTGAGGTCCGGGTGGGCGTCGATGGGAAGGACGTCGACCGGCAGGTGCTGTGCCCCGACTGCTTCGCCCGGTGGATCGACCGCTACCGCACGGAGATGCAACCGCGGGCGAACAGCCCTGCAGACGGCGAGAGCCTGATCATCGACTGACCCCCCTTTTTCGGGTGGACAGACCGTGGCATGACACCGACCCCCAGGTACACAGGGTGACGTCGCAGCGTTGAGACCGTCCCCAGCCCTGCTCTACCGCGCACACAACCGATTTCACGCGTCCGCAGACCACCGGGGACTGACGGATGTGCTGATGGAACAACATGAGTGGTGAGCTGGAGGTTCCAGGCGAAACGGGGGTTCTCAGGGCTCAGGTGACCGATACCTGCCGGGTGAACTCGAGGTCGACCAGTGACCGCAGCAGCGACCCCGGCACCGGTGCATCAGTGATGATGTACAGTCGGGGTTCGTCGCTGAACTCTGGGTCATCACTCACGATCTGGCGGATCGAAAGCTCTGCGTCGGCGAGGAGGTCGCTCACGGTGGCGATGATCCCCGGCGCACCCGCGGCGGCGACCTCGATGGTGATGACCTGCAGATCCAACAGCGGTGCGAGATCCATCAGGCTGGGGATCGAGGAGATGTTCATGAAGATCGCACGGAGCTGATCATCTGCCAGGATGGTGGAGGTCGTCGCATCGACCACGCGTCTGTCGACATCGATCTCGCGGGCGATGCCGGTGTTCGGGATCTCGATCCCCCCACTGACGACACGGCCCTCGTCGGTCACGCTGAATCCACGCTCCAGCAGCAGCCGGATGACCGCCTGCTGGCTCGGGCTGCCGGCGAACTTCCCCATGATCTCATCGAACATCGCCGTCTGGACCCCCTCGCCGGGACGCCTCAGAGCGTCCCCTTCGTCGATGGTGGACCCTGCCGGCGTCGATCCTCAGCGGTCGCTCGATCGAGTGCCCGGCCCAGTGATTTGAACAGGGCCTCGATCTCGTGGTGTGCGTTCTTGCCATCTACGGAGGCGTGCACCGTCGCGGCGGCACTCGCCGCGAACGACTCGACGAAGTGGCGCGCGAGGTCCGCGGGGAACGCCCCGACCTGCGCTTGGGAGAACACCCCATCGAAGACCGTGTAGGGGCGGCCACTGAGGTCGAGGACCACCGTCGCGTACGCCTCGTCCAGGGGTGTGGTCACCTCCGCGAAGCGGACGATCGAGTCCTTCTCGCCGAGGGCCGCATCGACCGCATCGCCCAATGTCAGCGCCACATCCTCGACGGTGTGGTGTGCATCAACCTCGAGGTCACCAGCACACGTCACGGTGAGGTCGAGGTAGCCGTGGACCGCCAGCGCCGTCAACATGTGATCGTAGAACCCGATGCCGGTGTCGATCGACACCTCGCCGGTCCCGTCCAGGTCGACCTCAACGGTGACTGCCGTCTCCGCGGTCTCACGACTGCGGACGGCGGTCCGGTCGGGGGCGTCTGTCATATCAGGCGCTACCACCGGTGGTCTCATCATGCTTGCGCATGCGGTCCGTCACCGCCTGTTGCGCCGCTGCGAGGGTGAATCGGCCCTCGTACAGCGCGGTCCCGATCACGACACCCGCCGCACCCACCCCCGCGAGGGTCGCCACATCATCGAGGGAGGTGACCCCACCGGATGCGATCACCGGGACCGGGCTCGCATCGATGACACGTCGGGTCGCGGCGGGGTCGATCCCATCCAGGCGCCCCTCCCGGGAGACATCGGTGAACAACACGCCAGCGGCGCCCGCAGCAGCGAGTGTCGCGACCGCATCGGCGGGGTCGGTATCGGTCTGCTGTGCCCACCCCTCGGTCACCACGACACCATCGCGTGCGTCGACACTCACGATGACCGCCTCCGGGTGGGTGCGGTCGATGGCGGTCACGATGTCGGGGTCGGCCATCGCTGCGGTCCCCAAGATCACCTGGTCGACGCCGCGGTCGAGGAGGTGACGTGCATCAGCAGCGGTGCGGATGCCGCCACCGACCTGGACGGGCACAGAGATGCTCTCGGCGACCGTCGCGATGGCGCGTGCGTTGCGCCGCTCCCCATCGATCGCCCCATCCAGATCGATGAGGTGCAGCCGACGGGCGCCTGCGGCCGTCCACCGGCGTGCGGCGGCGAGCGGTTCGCCGTAGTAGCGCTCGGTGCCGCGTGCGCCACCGACGAGCTGGACGACCGACCCATCCTGCACGTCGACGGCCGGGATCACCTGGCACCTCTCCGCATGGTCCATGCGGACCTCAGACCGAGGGGTGTCTTACAGCCAACGACTCGCGCTCGGAACGGCTAAACTCCCGCATGCGACACATCGTCCTGATGGACCTGTTCGGCTCCAGTGGCGTCCGCGGCATCGTGGGCGCATCGATGGGCCCGGAGCTGGTGGTGTCGATCGCGAAGGCCGCGGGGACGGTGTGGGATGCCGAGCGGGCGATCATCGGCCGCGACACACGACCATCGGGGCAGATGCTCGCCGCAGCGGCCGCGAGTGGCCTCGCCTCCGTGGGTGTCGATGTGGTCGATGTCGGGGTGACGCCGACGCCGAATGTGGTGCGCCTCGCAGAGCAGTGGGCGATGCCCGGGATCATCATCACCGCGTCGCACAACCCTGCGCGGTTCAACGGGGTGAAGCTCGTGGGAGCGGCGGGCCGCGAGCTCAGCGTTGCCGCGCTCGAACGGGTCGAGGCGTGCATCGATCATGGCACCGCCCGGACGGTCGACCACACCGGGGTCGGACGGATCGGCACCCGGTCGGGGGTCAATCAGGGCTACGTCGACTCAGTCCTGCAGGCGGTCGATGCGGAGGCGATCGCCGACGCTGCACTCCATGTCGTCATCGACCCGGGCGATGGGGCAGGGTCACTGACGACACCACAGCTGTTCCGCAGGCTCGGGTGCGAGGTGACGACCGTCAATGCGACGACCGACGGCACGTTCCCTGCCCGACCACCAGAGCCGGTCCCGCAGCACCTCCGACTGCTCCAGGAGACGGTCCGTGCGACCGATGCGGACCTCGGCATCGCCCATGATGGGGATGCAGACCGGGCCGTGTTCGTCGATGAGACCGGGCAGCCGATCGCGGGGGAGGCCTCACTCGCAGCGCTCGCGGCCGCAGAGCTGGATGCTGATGCGACGATGGTCGCTGCGATCGACAGCTCCCAGCGGCTCGTGGATGTCGTCGAGGAGGCGGGGGCGGACCTCGAGCTGACACCGATCGGTGCCTCCTATCTGATCACCGCGATCGAGCGACTCCAGGCGACGGGGGCTGCGATCCCCATCTCCGGTGAGGGCAACGGTGGCGTGTTCTTCCCGCCGTACCGGGTCGTCCGGGACGGGGCGTACACCGCCGCACGGTTCGCCATGCTGCTCGCGGATGCGCCGGCGTCAGCGGTCGTCGCACCACATCAGGGGTACCACACCGCGAGGGCGAACATCACCGTCGGCGACGATGGCGAACGAGAACGCATCCAGTCGCGGGCGGACCGGTACCTCCGGCGACGTGGGGGGACGATCACGGACCTCGACGGGACGCGGGTCGACCTCGAGGACGGGTGGATCTTGGTGCGGCCCTCGGGCACGGAGCCGCTGGTGCGCATCGTCGCAGAGGCCGCGAGTGCGGAGACGGCGACGGCGTATGTCGAGGAGACCGAACGGGCCGTCCGCCCCTGATCAGTCGTAGACCGCCTCGGGGTCGAAGACGACCGTGCCGACATCGGAGCCCTCGATCGTCCGGTAGAAGCAGCTGCGGTGGCCCGTGTGACATGCGCCGACGGCCTGGTCGACGAGATACAGCAGTGCATCGCCATCGCAGTCGATGCGGATGTCGAACAGCTCCTGGCGATGGCCGCTCGTCGCACCCTTCTCCCAGAGCTCGTCGCGGCTGCGCGAGTGGTAGTGGGCATACCCCGTCTCCACGCTCGCCTCGATCGCCTCCGCGGAGGCGTATGCGAGCATCAGCACCTCACCCGTGTCGACATCCTGGGCGACCGTCGGGATGAGCCCATCTGCATCGAACGTGAGCCGACTGAGATCCATACACCCCATGCGTGGGCGGGGGGCAAACGATTATCCCATCGCCCAGACGACGGCGGTGATGGGGTCGCCCAGTGCCAAGATGGCGGCGCCGACCACATACAGCTGGGTGACGAGCGGCTGACCGACGCGGATCTGCACATCGTCGACGAGCATGAGCCAATCCAACGTCCCGCGGAGCTGTGGGACCGTCGCACCGTAGCCGTCGCGAGGGGCCGCGGCGAGGAATGTCGCCGCCCCCCACCGGTCGCCTGCAGGCACCCACAGCAGGCGCGCGGCGGCGGTGCTGGCGGTCGTGACCGCACCATCGAGCGGTGGACGGATGAGGTGGATGTCGCTTCCGGCAGCCGGGTCTGTGGTCCGCATGCGCAGCCCGGTGAGCGTCGCACGTCGCCAGCGGAGGTACATCCGGAGGGTGTCCAGGTCGAGCCCCGGGTGTGGTCCCGCGGCGACCTGCCCGTGCTGTCGCAGCAGCCGGGCTGTCGGCACGTGCACCTGCATCGGTCGCAGCCACCCGCCGCTGCTGGTCGCCCACCGGCCCAGCTGCTGTGTGACCGCGAGCAGCGAGGCGAGCGCGAGCGCACTCAGCGGTGGCACCACGGCAGGTGGCCAGGGGGCAGTCGTGGGCAGCAGCACCAGCCCCGGCGGGAGACACAGCGGCAGCAGGCCGATCAGCTTCCAGTCTGCACCGCCGAGCCACCGCCGCCGGTGCGCCAAGATGCCAGCAGCACACAGGAGCACCACCAGCAGGACCTGCAGGAGGGCGGTCGACCGCGCGAGCCGTGGTGCGACCCCACTGAGCCAGCGGAGATGTGCAGCCGATAACAGCACCGCCGCCAGCGTCACCGGTGGCCACCAGCGGCGGTCCACCCGCCGGTACAGCAGGTCCGTGAGCGCGGGTCCCGCCAGCAGCAGACCGAGCACCCCGGCGAGGACGGAGACAGCTGCAGGTGGCATCGAGACCGCGGTCCACGATGGGGGACATAGCCCTTGCCCGCGGGGTCTCAGTCCTGATAGGTCGATCCGACGACCCGACGGATGCGCTCGGCGGTGACCTCGCCGACGCCATGGACCGACTCGAGCTCCTCGGCAGATGCGGTCAGCACCGCCTCGACCGAGCCGAAGGCCGCGAGCAACCGCTGGGCGCTCACCGGCCCGATGTCCGCGATCGACGCCACCACGTACTCCTGCTGTTCACGGAGCGTGCGCGAGGCCTTCTGCCCATGGACGGTGACCCTGCGGTCGCGATCTGTCTGCTCGCGGGTGGCGATGGTCGCGATCAGCGCGGCCGTCGCATCGGCGTCGGCGGTCTGCAGGATGCTGCACCCGTAGTCGGTCACGAGGCTTGCGAGCGCGCCCCGGATCGCGTTCGGGTGGATGTTGCGGCGGTCGTACAGCCCCTCACCCTCGATCACCACCACCGGACGGGCGTACGCATCGGCCAGTGCGCCCACCTGCGCGAACAGCGACCGGTCCTCACCCACGAGCGTCTCGAGGAAGTCATCGACGGTCTTGCGCTCGATCGCCACCCGATCCGAGCAGATGTAATCGCCCACCGCGAGCGTCTCCAGGCGCGTCGCGATCGACGCATGCTGCGAGAGCGTGCGGGCGATCGACGCGTGCATCTCCCGCTGGTCGATCACCACCTCCACCTCCGCACCGTCGGAGGCCGCGGTGGGGTCGGCCGCATCATCCGCATCGAAGTCGGCGAGCCCCGCCTGTCCGGCCGGGCGGGCGTCGGTGGCACCCTCGAGGGACGACTCGATCTCCGGGGCCGACCGCTTGAGTGCGGCCAGCTCGTTGTGCATCTGCTTCTCGCGGCGGCGGGAGATCCAGAAGTACGCCTCATCGCGGGTGTCCTCTGCGAGCAGCACGACGACGCGGCCCGGCGCCTGGCGGCCCGTCCGGCCCTTGCGTTGGATCGAGCGGATCGCTGTGGGCACCGGCTCGAAGAACAGCACGAGGTCCACGTCGGGGACATCCAGCCCCTCCTCGGCGACAGATGTCGACACCAGCACCTCGAACTCGCCGGCCCGGAACGCGTCGAGCGTCTCCTGCTGTTCGCGTTGGGTCATCCCCGCAGAGCCGCTGCGGTCGCCCTGGCCGACGAAGCGGCGGACGTCGAACGAGGGGGCGAGGAACGCCACCAACGCCTCGGCGGTGTCGCGCGACTCGGTGAAGATGATCACCCGGCTGCCACCCTCGACGCCCAGCGTCTGCGCCAGCAGGATGCGGGCACGTGAGAACTTCGGGTGGGTCCCATCGTACGCATCCGCCAGGCCGATCGCTCGCTGGATCGCGGGGTCACCGATCAGCCGCTGGGTCGCCTTCGACGCCCCGCTGGAGCGTGCGGCGTTGTCCTGGCGGTCGAGGTAGCGGCGGAATGAGGCGACCGACTGGGTCTCGATGAGCTCGACGGCACGGCGCAGCTTCATCACCTCTGCATGCAGGGACATGCCCTGGTACCCCTCCTGTGCATCCCGGTCGATCAGCCCCTGGAGACGGCCACGGATCTGGTTCATCTGCCGGTGCGAGAGGTCCGAGGAGGACCCAGAGAGCACACCGAGCTGCCGCAACCCATCGAGGCGGTCATCGATCACCTCCTGGACCGTGTCGCGGATCGCAAGCAGCTCCGGCGGGAGGGTGATCTGCTCCCACTCGACGTCGGTGGTGTGGGTGTGCGCGGCGACGTCAGCGTCCTCCTCGGTCATCACCGCGACCGCATCGATCCCCAGGTTCGAGCACACCTGCAGGATCGCCGCCTCATCCCCACCGGGGGAGGCACTCATACCCGTCACGAGCGGGTCCGCCGCGTCTGCATGGTACCGCTCTGCGATGTACACGTACGCGTAGTTGCCGGTTGCACGGTGGCACTCATCGAACGTCACGTGCGTGACGTCGGTGAGGTCGATGCGGCTGCCGATGAGGTCGTTCTCGACCACCTGTGGGGTCGCGATCACGACCGCCGCATCGGCGAATGCGGTCGCGCGGTCTGCTGGTGCGGTATCACCGGTGAGTGCGACCACCCGCTCGGGGTCGATATCGAGCACCTCACGGTAGAAGGTCCGATGCTGCTGGACGAGCGGCTTCGTCGGCGCCAACAGCATCGCGGTGCCACCGACGGTGTCGAGTCGGTCGGCGGTCACCAGCGCGCTCACGGTGGTCTTGCCCAGGCCTGTGGGGAGGCAGACGAGGGTGTGCCCATCACGGGCCTGTGCGGCGAGCTCGAGCTGGTACGCACGCTCCTCGAGGGCGCCATCGACGATCAGCGGATGGCTGATCGACCCCACATCGGACTGGGTCGCCATCGACGTCGGTACTCGACGACCGTGAATAAGGATTCGTGGAGGGCGGTGGAAGTGGTCACCAGATGCCCTGCCGGCGGTCCATCCAGGTGACGACCCCCACGTGTGGGAGGGTGAGGATGGCGATCCCGACCAGATAGAACCCCAGCAGCGACATCGCCCCATCGGGCCCCATCGGCAGCAGGAACCACGCGGCGGCGAACCCCGCGAGCGCGAGCGCCGTCAGTGGAACCGCATCCCACAGCATGTGTGCCACCGCCCGCGCGGGCGCCCCGGCCTCGAGCGTGGGCTGTGTGACGGGGGAGACCTCCGCGAGCCGGCCGAGGTGCCGCAGCGCGTGCCACATGGTGAAGTACACCCCGACCGCGAGGATCGGTGGGACGATGAGGAACCAGACCGACAGCACGAGCAGCTCACCGAGATCGATGAGCACCGGCTGGACCCGGTGGGTCGTCTGCACCCACCGCAGGGCCCACCAGGCCACCGTGAGCCCACCGGCGGTGAGCAGCACGGCGACGGTCATGCGGACCACCATCGCATCGAGCGGCGGCACCGTCGCCGCAGCACCACCCACGACGGTGACGAACACCGTGAGCACCTCCCGGTAGGCGGCGGGGTGCCCCACCAGCGGCACCAGCATGGGCATCGACCCCCGCAGCAGCACCGCCACCGCACGCCGCGGCCGGCTGTCGTAGTACGCACAGTCGGCCCACCTGAGTAGGGTGTACAGGTCACCCTGCCCCCAATGCAGGAGGGTCATCGCGATGAACGCGACCGCCGCGATGGCCGGGAGGGCCCACCAGACGAGCCCGTAGGCCACCATCGCCACCGCGTAACCGAGCCCCACGAGCAGCATGCCACGGGGGAGTGTGATGCGGGTGGCCATGCGGCCGGGGACGAGATGGTCGACCGCGCCATGGGGGAGCCCGAAGAGCACCACGCTCACGAGGAACGGCAGCAGCTGCAAGGTGCGTGAGCCCGCACCCACCCCGACGACGATGAGCCCCACGACCACCAGGGCGACCCAGCCCGGTGCGAGGACCCCGAGGTGCCGCGGCATCGGCCCGTGTTCACCCCCCCTGTGGCTGTGTCGGCTCCAGCCAGCCCCAGAGGTCGCACACCCACACGAAGAGGGTGACACCGGCGATGACGAGCGCGTTCGTGACCATGAAGAAGATCGCCTCCTCGATGGGGAACCACCCCACCCGCAGGCCCGTCGCGCGGACGGTGCTGATCTGCCAGATGCCCATGTAGATCGCGATCGCATCGACCGCCCACAGGTACAGCGTCGGGGGGATGAACGCGGTCAACAGAGCTCGCCGCTGCCGCCAGAGGTAGCCACCGCCGACTGCCCACTGCACACCGATCAGCGGCAGCGCCCACACCAGGATCGCCCCCAGGTACAGTCCCCACTCCCACTGCAGGAGGACGATCCCCGTGATGGTGAGTGCAACCGCGGCGGCCGCGCCAGCGACCCGCGGACGGCGGGCGAAATCACCGACACGGAACCGCATGTCGGGGGCGATGCGTGAGAGCCACAGCCCCGTGAGCACCGGCTGGAGTGCGAAGAAGAGGTACTCGCCGATCGGCGCATACCCGATCCGGAACAGCACCGTATCGGGACCGTACCACCACACCTCCCGCGCGATGAGGTAGTTGTCCCACGGGGTGGTGTACAGCACCGCGACCACGGTGATCAGCACCATGCCGATGCGGAAGCGCCTGCTGGGGTGCCACCCACCCGCCCACCACAGCAGCACGATCGGTGGGAGGATGAAGATCAGGTGGAACTGCAGGTACGTCAGCATCGCCAGGGGCTCCTGCAGGGCGCGCGCGTCGGTCGTGGACTGGACACCACAGCGCCGGTTCAGACCACCTGCGTGCCATCATCGTCATACAGCTCGATGGCATCGACGGGACAGACCCGTGCGGCGAACTCCGCCTCGAAGGCCGCATCCGCAGGCACCTCGAGCTCGAAGACCTGGTCGTCGACCTCCTCCGCATCGATGAGGTCGGCCTTGCCGTCGGTGAGGTTCTTCTCGAAGGCCGCCCACTCGTCGACGCACTGGTACATCCCGATGCAGGTGTCGCGGTCGAACCGGATGCGCATACCCGCCCATCACGCTGCGGTCTCAAAAACGCGAGCATCGCGACCGGCGTGCGGGCGGTTCACTGGTTGATGACGACCCAGGTGACCGCCGCCAGCACGAGGGTACCCACCACCACGTTCTGCGTCGTGAACGTGGCGATCCCCGCGATGTCCAACCCCCACAGCAGGACCGTCGCAAACGTCGCTGACAGCACGAGGTCGAGAACGAACAGCACCCGTGGGTCACCCGGTGGGCGGGTTGTCATGCAGTCCCACCGGGGTCGTGACCAACCATGCCACCCGATGGCACCGGCTGAGGCATAGGCATTAGGCAAGCGGAGTGATATCGGTGATATGACACGACCGCTGAGGGATGACCTGCAGGAGACGCTACGGGAGTGGCTGCACGGACTGTACCATGGGATGATCGAGCACCCCGCATCCGAGAAGATCGAACAGGAGGCTGAGGACCTCGAGGACATGTTCATCATGGCCTGTTTCCCCGATGCCTTCGGGATCAGCTCACCGACGGCGTACTACACCGCAGAGCTGCTACCGTACGTCGCAGATGACCTCGCCGCGTGGGAGCGGCGCATGTGGAACCGGGAGTCGGTGCTCGAGCGAAAGGGGCATCAGTACCACTTCTGATGCCGGCGTTCACCTTCTTCGGGGGCAAGGGCGGGGTCGGCAAGACCACGGTCTCGACCGCCTACGCGATGCGACTCGCACGCGATGGTGCCCAGACGCTCATCGTCTCGACGGACCCCGCACACTCGGTGGGGGACCTGATCGACCAGCAGGTCGGGGCCGACCCGGTGCCGGTCGCCGATGTCGATGGGCTGAGCGCACAGGAGATCGACCCACAGCGCACCGTCGAGGAGCACCGCCTGCAGACCAAGCGGGAGCTCCGCGATCAGGTGAGTGCGGGGCTGGTGCGCGAGATCGACGCACAGATCGACATGGCACACCAGGGTCCCGGCGCACACGAGGCCGCACTGATGGACGAGCTGATCGCCGTGATGCGTGATGCCGACGCATACGACCAGGTCATCTTCGATACCGCACCTACCGGCGGGACGCTCAGATTGCTGGCGCTTCCAGAGCTGCTCGGGGAGTGGATCGGCCGGCTGCGTGAGAAGCGCGAGAAGGCGATGCAGCTGTACGATCGCGCGGCGATCGGCAAGAAGCAGTCGCGGCGTCAGCGGGAGGGGGATGTGATCTTGGAGCGGCTGCGTGAACGGCGCGACCGGTTCCGGTTCGCACGTGAGACGCTGCGGTCTGCGGGGCGGTTCATCCTGGTGGCGAACCCCGATGCGCTGTCGGTCCGCGAGAGCACACGGGCGGTCGAGCAGCTCACCAGCTACGACCTGCCCGTCGCAGGCGTGGTTGTCAACCGGATCACCCCCACACCAGGCGAAGACGAGCAGGGGGAGGCGGCGACGTTCCTCCGCGAGCGGGTGGCGGTGGAGACGTCACAGCTGCAGGCGCTGGAGGCGGCGATCGATGCACCGATCCTCGCACGGGTGCCCACCATCGCTGGCACCCCGGCGGGGGCGGTCCTCGAGGAGGTCGGCGATGCGCTGGAGCCGCTCGTGTAGAGCCCGTGAGATGGTCCTCAACAATCGTTACAATTAATGATTGACACTTCCATCAGATCATGAGGCAACATCATGGTCCAAATCATCTGGCTGGTCATCGCATCACTCCTGACGTTCACTGCGGGGTACCTCGCATACTCGCGGTACCTGGCACAGTTCGTCGGGCTGGACGATAGCCGACAGACGCCAGCACACGAGTTCGAGGACGGCCAGGAGTACGTGCCGACGAAGAAGCCGGTGCTGTTGGGACACCACTACTCGAGCATCGCCGGTGGGGCACCCATCGTGGGGCCGATCACCGCCGGCGTGCTGTGGGGGTGGCTCCCCGCGCTCGCATGGATCGCGATCGGGAACCCGCTGATGGGCGCAGTGCATGACTTCAGTTCGCTGTCATCGAGCCTGCGACACGACGGCAAGTCGATCGGGACGATCATCGGTGAGTACGTCGGTTCGCGTGGCAGACGCATGCTGTTGTGGTTCGCGTTCCTCACGATCATCCTGGTCGTCGCGGTGTTCGCGCTGGTCGTCGGTATCGTCTTCAACGCGTTCCCGCAGGCGGCGACGGCGAGCCTGATCTACATCGGCCTCGCGTTGCTGTTGGGGCTGTGGCTGTACCAGTTCGACCTCCCCTTCCTGCTGGGGACAGCCATCTTCGTGGCGATGATGTTCGTCGGGGTGTTCGTGGGCATCCAGTACCCGCTGGCCATCGTCCCCGGTGACTACCCCACGGGCACGATTGTGCTGACAGGTGCGTCACTGGGGTGGCTCCCCGGTGCGTCGGCGTTCGGGGCGAACACCGCCGCGTGGATCCCGATCGTGCTCGTGTACGCAGCGATCGCGAGCGCACTCCCAGTGTGGATGCTGCTGCAGCCACGGGACTACCTCTCATCGTTCCTGCTGTACACCGGGGTCGGCGGTGCGGTCGTCGCGGTGTTCGTCGGGACGATCTTCGGCACCGCGAGCGAGCCACTGACGACGTCGCTGGCCCCGTTCTACGGCTTCATCGGCCGCAACGGGGCACCGTTGTTCCCGCTGCTGTTCATCACGATCGCCTGTGGGACGATCAGCGGCTTCCACTCGCTCGTCTCATCGGGCACGACCGCGAAGCAGCTCAACAAGGAGTCGGATGCACGAGCGATCGGCTACGGCGGCATGCTTGGTGAGGGGCTGTTGGCGACGGTCGCGTTGGTGACGGTCGCACTCATCGCCCCTGACATCGGCGGGGGCATCGGGCTCGCGCTGCCGACGTTCGCCTCCGGCGGTGGGGTGCTGCTGACCTCGTTCGGCATCCCCGTCGCCTTCGGTGCCCCCTTCATGGCGCTCGTGCTCGTGAGCTTCCTCCTCACCTCGACGGATACGGCCGTGCGGCTCGGCCGGTACATGATGGAGGAGATCGTGGGGACGCCGACCACCGCGGTCCAGACGGTCGCCTCCGATCGCTTCGGCAACGCGTTCACGCAGGGGCTCATCGCGTACGTGCTCATCGGCAGTGGCTCCTGGGCGACACTGTGGCAGCTCTTCGGTGGGGCGAACCAGCTGCTGGCCGCGCTCGCGCTGTTGACGGTGACGGTGTGGCTGGCGAACTGGGACGACACGAAGCAGCTGGTGAGCACGGGTGTGCCGATGGCGATCATGGTCGTGATCACCGTTTCAGGGCTGCTGTGGCTGGCGCTGCACAGCAACCTCTACTCGAAGTTCCTCAACCCCGAGTGGATGGCGACTGCGGGGACGGTTGCGATGCTCTCGGCGGCGGTGCAGATCGCACTGGCGCTGGTGCTCGTGTACCTGGGGCTGGCGCTGGTGCGGATGGGGTACAGCAACATCCAGTCCGTCAAGCAAAGCGGCCGTGGAGGTGTCTCACCAGGCGATGACTAGTCGCCGCGGCTGAACAGACCGCGGATCGCCGCGGCGAGGCGGGCTGACAGCCGCTGTGGCTCGGGTGTGGGCAGTTCAGCCCACGTGGCGAGTGCGGGTGCGATGTCCGCACCTGCAGAGGCGACGCACTGCTCATCCTCCGTGTTGACGGCGACCATCTCGACGGTGTAGCGCCCGTGATAGCCACGCCGCAGCAACGTGCGCTCACGCAGCTGCGTGACGGTGGTGGTGAACGGCTCGGGCAGCGTGCGACATCGCAGCACGAAGGTGAAGGTCGTGCTGTAGTGCTCCGGTGAGGGGACGAGGTACGCCGGATCGGACGCGAGGGTGTGGCCCACATCGACCATGCGCTGTACGGTCGACTCAGAGGGGTTCTCGACATCGGTCACCAACACGTGCTCATGGATCGAATGGTCAGCATAGCGCAGCGAGGGGTGGAACAGATGCTTGTGGTTGCTCATCTGGAGGTGCCCCACCATCGGGAAGTGTTCACCAGCCAACCGCACCCCCTGCTCGAGGTCGTAGTGATGCCGTAGGCGGCGCGCGACGGCACGGAGGTAGGAATCATCCCAGCGCTCGAGGGGGCCGATTCCTGTGGTTGTGGTCATCTCTTCGTCCATCACCGGTTCTGATACTCCCTGGGAGCATGATTAATGATGGCAGGTAATGTAGTCAAGGGTATGACACAACAGCAAGGCAGCGAACGATGTGGCCGGTGCTCGATGACGTCGGTGGTCGATGCCACAGTGGATGGTCGGGGTATCGATGATGCGGCGTGGATCACCCTCGAGGACCGTCAGCTGCGACGGGTGAGTCCGGGTGCGTGGATCGCACCGGTCGTCCGCTGGCTCGACCGGCTCGGGTGGCGTGCGACCTACAGGCGCTGAGGTGTGCGATCAGAACTC